>Ga0257161_1000029_pt1 | contig 31893 bp, 34 predicted proteins | sample NR01A_FD_185954 | JGI IMG/M metagenome (GOLD analysis project Ga0257161, IMG submission 185954) | Soil microbial communities from H.J. Andrews Experimental Forest, Oregon, United States - NR-01-A | ecosystem: Environmental > Terrestrial > Soil > Temperate forest > Bulk soil | place: USA: Oregon... | reverse complement strand
ATTATGGTAGTATTGTTTTGACGTCATGCAAATAAAGAATAGCTCTCGTAAAGAATAGTCCGATGTTGGTCGGGTGCTGCCTGCAATTCTAACGAGACCACGGGCACACCGACGCACTTTCCTGAGACCTGTTTGCGCCCGCGTTCGGCGGCTTGCAGTCTTACGCGCCCTCTGACCATGACAGTGCGAAGCGATCGAGTTCAGCGACCGCACCTGACGGACGCAAGCCGCGCGACACCACTTCGCACGTCCAGGCCCCGGGACCGCCGCCGACAAAATACAGATTGTAGGCGCCGGCGCGCTGTTTCGTGGCGGCCATGGCTGATGCGGACGGAACGCCGACCACCGGAATCCGACCGCCGTTACCGGCAATCCAGACGAGCGAATGCACGTGATCATGGCCGTGGATAATGAGCTCGGCCCCGGCGGCTGCAAGCGCGCGCTGGAAGGCGACGGCGTCGATGAGGCACTTGTGGCGCGCCGCCGGCAGCGGCGGATGATGAATCATGATGATACGGAACACGTTCTCTGTTCGTAAATCGTCCAGCATCTTGGCGATACGGGAGATCTGCTGGTCGCCGACCTCGCCGGTAGCGATGAACGGCGGCGTCGCGATCGCGGTCGAGACGCCGACCAGCGCCACCGGCCCGCGCCGGCGCAAATACGGAAACATGCTGGCCGGGTTCGTGGCCGCTTCCGGCGCATCACCGGCCATGTAAGGCGACCAGTGCCGGTCGCGATGAGGACCTGCGGCCGCCACATAGGCATCGTGATTTCCCGGCACCACGCTCACGTCGGCGGGCCGCCCCAGCGTTTCGAGCCAGTGGCGTGCATGGGCGAACTCGGCCGGGAGCGCGATATTGACGAGATCGCCGGTGATGGCGACGTGGTCGGGCTGCCTGCCGTGAAGGTCGCGCGTGACGGCATCGAGCGCGTCGCGGCGATGGATGCGACGGCGGCTGCGCCGCCAATTGATGTAGCCGAAGAGGCGCTTTGACGCGAGTTCCCGCACGCCCGGCTGCGGCAGAGGACCGAGATGCGGGTCGGACAGATGTGCAAGCACGAAGGGTTTACTCATAATGGTTCGCTTTGGCGCCTCGCCCACGGCGACGTTGCGCGCAACCAAGTCGCGCGCAATCACTTGGTTTGTCCCCTCAGCTTATCACGTCTTGGTCACGAGCTGCCGATAAGGATCCCGGCCGCGAAGACGAGCACCCCGCCGACCACCACCTGGAATGCCGCGGCAAGGAACGGCGTGTCCATGTAGCGGTAGCGGACATACGAAATCGCCGCGAGCTCGATCGCCACCACCACGAATGACGCCACGGTCGCCACGGAGAAATTTGGGATCAGATAGGGCAAGGTGTGCCCGATGCCGCCTAAAAACGTCATCAGGCCGCAGATCGCCCCGCGCAGCAGCGGCGCCCCGCGCCCGGTCAGCGATCCATCGTCGGACAGGGCTTCGGCGAAGGCCATCGAAATTCCGGCGCCCACCGAAGCGGCAAGGCCGACCAGGAACGTCTGCCAGGTATTGTGGGTCGCGAACGCTGCGGCGAACAGCGGCGCCAGCGTCGACACCGAGCCGTCCATCAGGCCGGCGAGCCCAGGCTGAACGTATTGCAGGACGAACATCCGCCGGGCGGTCTCGTCCTCCCTCGCGCGCACATCCTCGGTGAGGACGCGCTCGCCAAGCTTTTCGGCCAGATCCTCGTGCTTGTCTTCGGCGTCGGCAAGCCTGACCAACAATTCCCGCACCGAGACATCGCGTGACTGCTCGGCCGCCCGGCGATAGAAGCGGGCGGTCTCGTACTCGGTGTTGGCGGCGTACTTGCGCACCTCCTCGAGCCCGAGCGGCCGCACCAGCCAGATTGGCCGATGCTTGATCAAGCCGCGCACGTCCTGACGCCGCACCAACGGCAGGAACTCCCCGAACTTGGCGCGATACAGGTCGTACAGCATGGCGCGATGGCGCGTCTCCTCGGCCGCCATCTCCTCGAACAGCTTCGCAGAGCTCGGATATTGCTGGCGCAGCCCTTCCGCGACGTTAAGGTAGATGCGGCAGTCCTCCTCCTCATTGCTGATGGCGAGAGCGAGGACTTCCTGCTCGGATAGATCGATGAAACGTTTCATGATGCGGTCCACGAGTCTGCGAGGAATAATATGCTGATCAGCAGCGCGAGCTGAAACTCACGCCCATATATATTTCATAAACTCAATATATGCATAAAAAACGGCGTCCCCGGGAAACCAGGGACGCCGCAGCAGCCGAGGCGGTGTGGGGCGCGCCAAGGCTGGGAGTCATAACGTGTACTCAGCAAAAGAGATCGGTTCGAATGCAGCGGACAAAAAACGGCGTGAATATGCGGCCAACCACCAAAAGATCATCATGCTTTCATTAATCCAGTCCGCCCGCCAGCGCAAAAACCAATTGCGACAGGCAGCTATGCGAACGCCGCAAATCTCGAGAGATATTTGCCGCGGAACGGTCAACTGACGTGGCGCTGCTGCATTCGGTTCTGAGCAAGCTGCGATTCCTGACGGCGCACGCTACGCGCACGGTCATGCCCCTGTATTGGCGCCTGTCGCGCGGATTGACGCTCGGCGTGCGCGGCCTCGTGATCGACGGGCAGGGCCGCGTGTTCCTGGTCAAGCACACGTATGTTCACGGCTGGCATCTTCCGGGCGGTGGCGTCGAGCCGGGCGAGACCGTGCTCGACGCCCTTGCACGCGAACTCAAGGAGGAGGGCAACATCGAGCTTGTCGGGGCGCCTGAACAGTTCAGCGTCTATTTCCACGCGGCGATTTCGCAGCGCGATCACGTGGTACTGTTCGTAGTACGTCACTTTCGTCAGCCGGCGCCGCCGGTGCCGGACTACGAAATCATGGCGCATGGCTTTTTTCCGCGTGATGCGCTTCCGCAGGACACGAACGCTGCCACGCGAGCGCGGATCGCCGAGGTGATGATGGGCGCTCCGGTGTCGCCGCGCTGGTGAGAGGCGCTATCGGGGCTCTCCGGCGACGGCCTCGTGAGGATGGCGCAGATCGCCGCGCCGGTTGCACCGGCGCACGAAATTGATGGAGGCGGCTGGCTGTTCCAATTTCACTTTGAGTGCAGCCACAAGGGCATCTTCAGCCATCACGGTCACACTGTGGCGCGTACCGTCGACCTTGATGCCGACAGTGAATTTATTGTTGGTCATGGCGGTGTCTTCCTGGCGGCAGCTATTCCGATGCCCCCTCCCTACCCTCCCCCGCATGCAGGGGAGGGTAGGGAGGGGGGGCGGGCGCCGCATCGCCGCCGCGCCGACCGCGATGCTCACATAAATGCGGCGAGCCGTCCACTTCAGTCGTCCACTTGGCGCCGCCGCGGCCTTTCAAGGCTGATAACGGCTCACCCGGCCGGAACGTTGCTACTCCGATGGACGACGCGGCTGCGGGGTGATATGCGGCGGGCCGGATCGCAGATGACCGAACTTGCCCTCACGGTTCTCCCCGAAACGCCCGCCGATGCCGACGTCATCGAGCGGCTCCACGAGCGTACGTTCGGGCCCGGACGTTATGCCCGCGCGGCGTTCCGGATTCGCGAAGGCGCCGGACACCTCCTCGGTCTCTCGTTCACCGCACGGATCGGCACGCTGCTGGTCGGCTCGCTGCGGCTGTCACCGATCCGCATCGGCGAGATCCCGGCGCTGCTGCTCGGCCCGCTCACGGTCGAGCCGCCGTTCCGCCGCCGCGGCATCGGGCTTGCCTTGATGCAGCGGGCGCTCAACGAAGCAAAACACAAGGGCCACCGCCTGGTGGTGCTGGTCGGCGACGAGTCCTACTACGCCAAGGCAGGGTTCCGGCGGATCCCCAAAGGGCAGGCCCGCATGCCCGGCCCGGTCGATCCGGACCGGCTGCTGGTGGCGGAACTGGTCGAAGGCGCGTTCACGGGCGTATCGGGACCGATCCGGCCGGAGTGGGAGGCGGCGCACCCGTAGGGCGGGTTCGCTTCGATCCCGTGTTTGCAGCACATTGATTTGCCTCGCGTTTCCAGGGGTATTTCGTTTTGCCAAAATGCCAGTTTGAAGGCGCGCCCGGTTCTGGGCGCTAAGCTTGCCTTCAGCGGGTGCAATTGCCATGTATATCCCACTGGGATATACATGGGTGTAGTGCGCAGGGCAGGGCAGGGATGGGTTGAGCACAAGCGAAACCCATCGGCCCTGCGTTCACCGCGGCACGTCGCTTGACTGGTTTGCTGCCTGCGCAATCCATCCTACAAACGCGCACGAAATGATTTGAACACAAAAATCGCTGAACAGAGCCAATGACCCGATCAACGGTGTTCACCACCAATCGCAGCCAAGCGGTGCGCTTGCCAAAGGCCGTCGCCTTCCCGGATGGAGTCCACCAGGTCGATATCATTAAAGTTGGCCAGAGCCGCCTCCTCTGCCCGGTGGGCAAGCGCTGGGACGATCTGTTTACCAGCGGACCGCGCGCAGCTGACGATTTCATGAGCGAACGCGATCAGCCTGCACTTGAGAAGCGCGAGCCGCTCTGATGCTGCAGTATATGCTCGACACCAACATCTGCATCTATGTGATCAAGAACTACCCGCCGAAGCTGCGCGAGCGATTCAATCGACTTGCCGAGCAACTTTGCATGTCGAGCATCACGCTTGCGGAACTGGTTTATGGCGCGGAAAAATCTGCTCGGCGCCTGGAGAATCTGCAAGCCGTCGAGCAATTCAGTGCGGGGCTTGAGGTCCTCCCATTCCCGCCGAAAGCCGCTGTCCATTTCGGTCAGATTCGCGCGGACGTCGAACGCCTCGGCAAGCCGGTCGGGCCGCTCGACATGCTGATCGGCGCGCACGCGCGCGCAGAGGGTTTGATAATCGTCACCAACAACGTGAGCGAGTTTCGGCGCGTGCCCGGGGTGCGGGTCGAGAACTGGGTGGACGAGGGCGGCTCTCCGGCGTAACGCTGCGGTTACGTGTCGTCACGGAGAAGCTCGGCGTGACTCGAAAACTTATTGCTGTCGCAAACATGAAAGGCGGCGTCGGAAAGACTGCCACCGTCGTCGCATTGGCGGAAGCTCTCGCGGCGGAAAAGTCGAATGTTCTGGTGATCGATGCCGACGCCCAGTCGAACGCCTCGATTTGCATTGCGGGCGATGAGAAGTTGACCGAGCTGATATCGGACGGCCGCACCCTCGACGGGTTTCTCGACGATTATCTGTTGGGCGGCCGCAAGGAACGCTTTGCGGATTGCATCTACCGCCATGCCAGCGACGTTTCCCACGACGGCAAGCCGCTGAACCTCTCGCTGCTTGCAGCGAGCTCCCAGCTGCGTCTTCTGGAACGAGATATCATTTACCAGTTAACGCAACAAAACTTCGGCCTCCACGCAATCGTCTGGCATGTCCTGCGAATTCTCGCCGCCGAACTGGCCCGGCCGGACTTAGGGTTTGATTACGTCCTGGTCGATTGCGCCCCCGGGATTTCGGCATTTACCGAGGCCAGCATCCGGCTTGCCGACCTTGTGATCGTCCCCACAATCCCGGATTTCCTCTCGACTTACGGACTAAGCACTTTCTGCAAGAATCTCTGGAGCGGCGATTTCCCGACCGATCCCAGTGTGAAACCGCCACCGCAATTGCCGCACGTCCTCGTTACGCGGTATCGCGACATCAACGAGCATAAACGCACGGTCGAAAAAATAAGGAATGAGAGTTCGTTCGAGGAGCCGTCTTTCAAGCCGCTAAACGCCGTGATACCGGAGGCGGTCGTGGTGGCGGAGGCGCTGGGCAAAACGGGTACGGGACCGACCTTCACCAATAAATGGGGCAAAATGGTTCCTGTCCTCAATAAACTCAGCGATGAAATCAGGGGGATTGTGGATGGCGCTTGATGTCGACGGCTTTGCGGTCTTCCGCAGCATCGGTTCTCACACCGAGGCTTTTGCGGCGATTGGCGCGGAAGTCGCCAATTCGGCGCGCGCGCTCGTGGTCAAGCAGATCGCGCACAAGGACACGGGGTTGAAGACCGTGCGCGCCGTTCGGGCTGCCGTCGGTCCGGAAGCCTTTGGTCTGATTGCCGACGGCATGAGCGACGCTCAGATCAAATCTCTCGCGGTCAAACTGGATAGGCACAATCCTGAACTGAGGACAGCGAACGGCGCAGCGCGGCGGCTCCACGTGCGCGCACTCGCTGACGGTTCCGCCCAACCGTCGGAGAAGCAGAAAGGGGCATCCAAACCGGCCAAGGCGCAGAAGCCGCCGGCGACGCCAAGTCCGGCCAATCGCTTGCACTTCAGCTCCGCCGGCGCGACCCGAAAACGGTAGAGGGCCGGCACTCGCAGCCTGCGTACATTCGGCGTACGAGGGCAAAAGTCGTGGCAGCCCACGCTGTCATGGCCGGGCTTGTCCCGGCCATCCCGATAGTGGGGTTACTGTGCCATCCTGATCGAGATCGCCGGGACAAGCCCGGCGTGACGCCGTGAGTTTTGCCCCTCTCACCGTTCCGCCTGTTTGAAGTGCGCTCCAGCGCGATCGGTATTCAATCGTCCGTCACACCAGGCGCTTGTGCATCACCTCCGTCCAATCCTTGGTCATGGCTCGGAAGAACCAGGTGCCGCGAGATTTGAGCGTCTGGTAGGCGATTTTGATGTCGAGCAAAAGCGTGATGCGGCGGCCCTTGAAGCCGAGCTCGCCGACCTCATGGGTCGCCACGGGCCGGAAACCAATGATGCGCGTGTGGAATCGGAGCGGGCTGTGCGGGTCGTTCTCGAAAACATCGGTCACGAGCTGGGTATAGCCGCGCGAGACGATCTCGCGCGTCGCCGCGCGCATGAGGCTCAAGACCACGCCAACCCCCTTGCGGCGCTCCGGGATGACGGCGAATCGGCCGACCTCCGCGATGCGTTGCGATTTGATGAAGTCGTAAACTGCGAGATTGCCGTCGATCGGTGTCAGGCCGTACTTCTGGTATTGTTCGATTGGCGGGTCGTAGAGGACACGCAGCACGCCGATCGGCTCGTTGCGTCGCGTCGCGATGAACCACGATACGTTGCCGCGCAGAAGGTCCTCGACGGGGAACATGGGTGCGACGTCATGCACCCAGCCCTTCTCGCGCTGATAGGTCGCTCGCATCACCGCCAGGGCTTTCTGGCGATCCTGTTCGGTCGCTGCCCGCCTCGCCCGCGTCAGCCTAAGCATTTTCATGGCTTGCCTCCTGCGCGCTGAATTCCCAGGACTTTCCCGAAAGCCGGCCGATTGCGGTCATGACCCGCCCATGCCAGGCCCAGAGGTTCGCGTAAGCGAGAGGGATCGCCGTGGCAGGCGGGACCAACGGCTCCCCGACCTCAATCGACATTGGGCTGCCTTCCGGGATGGCGCTTCCTTTCGGCACCGTCGGGAAGCGCAGACCAACCGGAATGATCGGGACGCCGGTTTCGAGCGACAGGCGCGCCGCACCGTGGCGGCCGCGCAAAAGCCGCGAGGGGTCGCGATTGACGGTCCCCTCCGGGAACACGCCGATCGAGCGCCCGGCGATGAGATGCCGGCGCGCCTGCTCCATGGGCGAAATCTTCTCGGTGAAAAGAGGCTTAATGAGGTTGAGAAGGCGCGGCCGGGCGGGCTTGCGGGCGACCGTGATCGCGCCGGCCCGCCGATAGAGGAGGTCGACGCCCGGGATCATGCGAAAATTCCAGTCGGCCATGAAATGGATGCGTTGTCCGTGCCTTAAGAGAAAGAGCAAGGGCGGCAGCAGGATCGCTTCCTGGCGCGTACTGTGATTTGCCGCGAGAATGAAAGGGTCGCGCTCGGGCGCAATGTAGTCGAGACCATCGAGACTGCGGACCTTGCACCGGCTCACCAGCGCTACGCTGCGCACCAGCATGCGGTCGATCAGCGGAAGCTCAGGCAATGGCCAGGATAGAATGGCCGCCGCCGACGGCGGGTCTATCGGAAGGTTTTCCCTCGCCATATGGCACGTAACCCGGTTCACGGCAGCACAAAGCCGTCCCAATCCGGGAAGCAAACTCGATTCGTCTTGCAGGCGTGTGACGGAGGATGGAGGGGTGCGTCTGAGACTTGCGCCGGCACGCAGGGCGAGTTCTCTTTAACCCGCCGCTCCGAGCGTGCGTCGGCGGATTACGCTTAAGTTTACCATCGGGCCGGCCAAAGGCCGGGCCCGGTGGCTAATCCGCCCTACGGCCCCACACAACGTCGGGGCGGCCGCTTCACCTTCCCTCCCGTCCCCACGTCAGCGCCAGACTCCCCACCAGCAGCAACAGCCCGAGCAGCCCCGCGAACACCGGCAGCACGCCGATGCCATGGACCACGCTGGCGTCGCGGATCTTGAGGCCGATCCAGTCATCGCCCTTGAGGGTGTCGCTCGACCGCACGCCGAGAATGCGCGGCACCGCGAGGCTCGATCCGTCGGCGAGGCGGCGCGCGTCGCCGCCGGTGGCGCTGGTGAGCGGCGCCATCACGGCGGTGGTCGAGGTGACTTCGCTGAATTCCTTGGGATTGGCGGGACCGACGTTGACGAGCGTGGTCAGCTTGCCGTCGGTGGCGCGCCATAAGCCGAGCTCGGTCGCGTCCACCGTCTTGCGCCACACGCCGGGCTCTGCCAGGTCGAGGGTCAGGTTGCGCTGCGCTCCCGACGGCGAGGTCAAGACCACGGGCGCCACGGTCTCCCCCATGGTCTGGCGCTGCGCCGTGATTTCGCGGCCATGCACGAGGAGGCGCAGGGCTTCTTCCTCCAGGTCCGGCTGCTTCATCAGCCAATGCGACACGCGACGCAACAGGTCGATATGGGGCCCGCCGCCCTCGTAGCCGCGCGCCCACAGCCAGATGTGGTCGGACAGAATGAGGCCCACCCGCCCTTCGCCCTCGCGCGAGAGCACCAGCAGCGGCTGCTCGCCGGCGCCGTTCATCAACGGCGTGCCGTTCGCGGTCCTGGTGTCGACCACCCGGAAGAAACGGCTCCAATGCGGCGGCTCATCGTTTGCACCTTCGAGGCCGCGCGTCACCGGATGGCGCCGCCCCAACTCGGTGAGGCGGGCGTAGAAAGGATCCTCGGTGACATGCCCGGTCGGCTCTGAGGGCAGAATGGCATCAAGCGGCGTGCGCCAGATGCTGGTGGGTCCCGCGTAGTCAGGGCCCGCCGCAACCAGCACGGCGCCGCCGTTGCGGACATATTTGGCGACGTTGTCCAGATAGACGAGCGGCAGCACGCCCTGCCGCGCATAGCGGTCGAAGATGATGAGCTGGAAGTCGTCGAGCTTGCCGGTGGGACGCGGCGTGAACAGCTCGCGGGTCGGAAACGCGATGAGCGAAAGCTCGTTGATCGGCGTCCCGTCCTGCTTCTCGGGCGGGCGCAGGATGGTGAAGTGGACGAGGTCCACATTGGCGTCGGACTTGAGGAGGTTGCGCCACGTGCGCTCGCCCGCATGGGGCTCGCCGGAAACCAGGAGCACGCGCAGCTTGTCGCGCACGCCGTCAATCGCCACCACGGCCCGATTGTTGACGGGCGTGAGCTCGCCTTCGAGCGGTGCTGCCTCGATTTCGATGATGTTCTGGCCGGCATGGGGGATCTGGACCTCAATATCGACCTGCCGACCGGCAGCGACGACCCGGCGGTCGATGAGTTCGCCGTCGCGACTAATCTTCACCTCTGCGGGCGCAGCGCGCACGCCTTCGTCCTCCACCCGGAACGATATGGTCTGGTTCTTGCCCACGATGCCGAACCGCGGCGCCGCAACCAGCACGACGCGGCGATCCTTCTCGTCGGGCCTGCCGGTAATGAGGGCGTGGACTGGCGCCGCAAAACCGAGCGCGCCTGCGTCCGATGGCACGTCATGGACGCGGCCGTCGGTGATGAAGATCGCGCCGGCAACACGGTCGGGCGGCACATCGGCGAGCGTCGCATTGAGGGCGCTGAACAGCCGCGTGCCGTCAGTCTCGCCATCCGCCTGGCCCGCCTCGATCACGCGCGTCTCAATGCCGGCAATGCGTTGGAGCCGCTGGGTGACCGCGGCACGCGCCGCCTCGGTCTGGAGGGCGCGGTCGCCGAAATTCTGGCTCGGGCTTTTGTCGACCACCACGACAGCGACCGAGGTCAGGGGATCGCGGTCCTCCCGCGTCAGCGACGGATTGGCGAGCGCGAGCACCATCATCGCCAGCGCCGCGATCCGGATAAAGACGCCGCGGCCTCGCGCAAGCACCAACAGGGCCGCCACGACGGCTGCGATCACGGCGGCGGCCCAGACGAATTCGACCGGAACGAGAGGCGAGAAGTTGATGCCGAATACCACTATCGGGTTCCTACTCTTGGTTCCTATTGGCCGCGGCAATCGTAGCCCGGATTGAGCGAAGCGAAATCCGGGGCGGGCTGCCGTGCCCCTGCGTCAATGCCGCTCCCGGGTTTCGCTGACGCTCAACCCGGGCTACAGCTCGTAGGGTGCCCCCCTACTGCCCAAGCCGTTCCAGAAGCGCCGGCACGTGGACCTGATCGGCCTTGTAGTTGCCGGTCATGGTGTACATCACAATGTTGACGCCGGCGCGGAATGCGAATTCGCGCTGGCGCGGCTCGCCGGGCACCAGCGGCAGCATCGCCTGGCCGTCGGGGCGCGTCGCCCAGGCGCCGGCAAGGTCGTTCGACGTGATGATGATCGAGGATACGCCGTCGCCACCGCGCGCCGGGCGCTTGGCGGCGTCCTCCTCTTCGTCCTTGGCGCTTTGGAGCGCCTCGACCCAAAGCTGGCCCGTGGTGAAGCGGCCCGGGAAATCGCGCAGCAGGAAGAACGTCTTGGTCAGCACATGATCGCGCGGCACCGGCTCCAGCTCGGGAATATCGAGCGACGACAGGATCGCGCGCAGCTCCAGCATGCCGGGGCTGCGCGCCTCGCCGCCGGGGCCTGGCGGCGCCAGCACGGCATCCCGGGTATCGAACACCACGGTGCCGCCCTGTTTCATGTAGGCGTCAACGCGCGCCAGCGCCTGGGGCGACGGCTTTTTGGCTCCGGGCACGATCGGCCAATAGATGAGCGGGAAGAAGGCGAGTTCGTCGCGCTCGAGATCGACCCCGACCGGATCGCCTGCCTCGAGCGCGGTGCGCTGGGCGAGGAAGGTGGTAAGTCCCGTCAGGCCGGATTTGCTGATCGAATCCGCCTCGGTGTCGCCCGTCACCACATAGGCGAGGTGGGTTTCGAGCGTCGATCGCGCTGCGAACTGCTCGGCCGCGGCGTCAGCGGCCCGCGTGGCGCCCTGGGTGGCGGCGAGCGCAAGGGCGACGCCGCCGGCAATCAGCAGGCTCGCCGCGATGCCGCGTCGCGGCAGCAGCCGATAGATGCCGCCCGCAAGCCAGAACACCACCAGTGCATCGATCAGCAGCAGCACCAGCGCGGTCATGAAGACCGGTCCGCGCAGGTCCTGCGGCTCGGCGGTGCGGAAATATTCAAAGCGCGGATTGAGCGGCTTGAAGTCGATCGGCTCGAGGCGGTCCGCCGGCGCCAGCGTGTTGACGGCGACGAGACCTTCCGGCGGGCCATAGAACCCCGGCGGATTGTCCCCGGTGGCGCGCCCGGCATAACCGGCGGGAATCGGACGGGCGGTCGGCGGCGGCGGCTCGAAACTTCCGAATCCGTCCAGCACGCGGGTCGGCGGCACCGCGTCCCGCGCGGTGCTCGGCGCCCCGGTCGCCGCATTGGCCTCGGTCGAGGCGGCCGCGCCGGAAATGCCGACGACGCGCTTGAGCATGTCGACGAAAGCTCCCGACAACGGCAGGTCGGACCACTTGGTGTCCGCCGTGACATGGAACAGCACGATCATTCCCTTGCCTTTCCGCCCCGCCGTGACGAGCGGCGTGCCGTCGCCGAGCATCGCCCACGTGTGGTCCGACAGGGTGGAATCTGGCTCCGCCAAGACCTGCCTGTTGACCGTCACATCGTTTGGCACCAGCATGCCGTTGAATGGGCTTTCACGCGAAAAGCCCGCAAGCTGCTGCGGCTGGTCCCAGCTCAGGCTGCCGCCCAGAATGCGGCCGCCGCGGCGCAGCCTCACGGGAACCAAATCGTCGTCCGCGGCGGCGAGCCGTGGGCCAGCAAACCGCACCAGCACGCCGCCGTCGTCGATCCATCGGGTCAGGCGGTCGCGCGCGTCGCCCGCGATGGTGCCGACATCGGCGAGGATGATCATCGGCAGGCGCTGCTCGATGAACTGGTTCACCATTTCGGTCGGCGAGCCGCGGTCGGCAAGCCTGACATCCGCGAATGGACTGAGCGCGCGGGCGAGATAGAAGGTCGAGGCGAGGAGTGGCTGCGCCGTATCGGCCGTCGAGCCGGTGATCACCCCGACGGTTCGCCGGCGCCATCGCTTGTCGAGAAGCTGCACCGCGCCAGCTGACCGTTCGCCGTCAATCTCGATCCGCGCGATATCGTTGCGAATCTCCACCGGAAGATCGAGCTGCGCGTCGGTTTCGCGTTCGCTCGATTTGAAGCTGAAACTTGCTTCGCCTAGCGGCAGCCCCTTGAGATCAAGAGCGCGGACGGCGCCGGCGTCGCCGCCCGCGCTCGCGCCGCGGAGCACCTTCACGCTGAGCACGCCGGCTGCATTATCGGCCGCGGCGAGCGCGCGGGCGGGCTTGAGGCCGCCGTCCACGACCGTGATGGGCCGCTTGTCGGCGATGCGGGCGAGCGCAAGGACGAAATCGGCGGCGTGGCCGGCGTCGACGCCGTCGGACAGCCAGACGATCTCGACATCTGGAGTTCCCATCAGGAAGCGCTCCAATGCCGGAATGGCCTCGGTGCGTTCGACCGCGTGGGGCTTCGGTTTGACAAGGCGCAATCGCGCCCGCGCCGCGCCGGGGGTCTCCAGCGAAATGTCGCGCGCCGTCACCGACAGCGGCACCACCGCGACGCCGCGACCGTCGGCTTCCGCGCGGGCGATCAGATCCTCGGTGGTGCGTATGCGCGCGTCCCAGGTCGCCGCGGCAGCGAACCCGTCGTCGATCAAGAGAAGCAATGGCGCATTCGCGGTGGTGGTCGCGACCGGCGGATTCCACAGCGGTCCTGCCGCGGCGATGATAACCAACGCCGCCAGGGTGAGCCGCAGCAGCGTGAGCCACCACGGCGTGCGCGACGGGGTCTCCTCCCTGGGGATAATATCGAACAGCATCCGGGTCGGCGGAAAATCGATGCGGCGCGGCCGCGGCGGCACCAGGCGCAACAGCCACCACAGGACCGGCAGGCTCAAGAGCCCGAGCAGAACCAGCGGTTCGGCGAAGGCGAGGGGGATGCCGGCGATCATAGTTGCTGCTCCATCGGGCCGGGGGCGGAGGCGCGATGTCCGACGCTGCCGCGCTCGCTGCCCAAGCGCTCATGCAGCTTGAGTAAAAGCTCGGTCGCCGGCCGGTCGGTTCGGTGAATGATGAAGCTCCAGCCGAGCCGTTCGGTCTCGGCGCGGATTTCGGCGCGGTGGCGCGCAACTCTCGCCACATAATCCTCGCGCCAGTTCTCGGCCCGGCCGGCCGTGACGGTGCCGGCCCCTTCCGGCTCGACGAATTCGATGCGCCCAGCGTAAGGGAAAGTCTCCTCGGCGGGGTCGACGATCTGCACCACGTGACCCAGCGATCCGGTTGCCGACAACCTGCCGAGGGTCGCCTTGATCTCGGCGAACGGGCTCCACAAGTCCGACAGCATGATGAACTCGGCCAGCGGAGCCGGCGCAAAGGCGACCGGCAGGCTTGGCCGCGCGGTGGGGTCGTGAATCATGGTCTGGGAGATCTTGTCGACCGCGTTGCGAGAGCCGGTCGGCCGCGTCAGGCCGGGAACGCCAACACGTTCCCCGCCTTGAACCAGGATCTCCGCGAGCGCAAACGCCATCACCAGGGCGCGATTGAGCTTGCTCTCCTCGGCGAGCGGTGAGCGGAACGCCATGGAGGGCGAACGGTCGGGCCAGATCCACACCGTGTGGGCAGCTTCCCATTCCTGCTCGCGGACATAGAGAAAGTCGTCGCGCGCCGAGCGGCGCCAGTCGACGCGGGCTGCCGGCTCGCCCATGACGAAACGGCGATATTGCCAGAAATTCTCACCCGAGCCGGCGCGGCGGCGGCCATGCAGTCCGTGGATGATGGTCGCGGCGATGCGCCGCGCCTCCAGGATCAGTCGCGGCATGCTGGCCGCAAGGGTCTGGCTTTCGCCGACCGCGTGGGGAACTGCCGCGACGTCGGGAGGCGCGGAAGAGAACAGAGCCATTATCCGATCCGCGACTTCAGGCGCCCCACCACTCCCGGAATGGTTTCACCGTCGGCTCGCGCCGCAAAGGTCAGCGCCATGCGGTGCTTGAGGACCGGCTCGGCGAGCGCGATGACATCGTCTGCCGAGGGCGCCAAACGTCCGTCGAGGAGCGCGCGGGCGCGCACCGTGAGCATCAAGGCCTGGCTCGCGCGCGGGCTTGGGCCCCAGGCGATGAGCTTGCCGGCATCGCCTGCTTCCGGACCCGGGCGCGCCGAACGCACAAGCGCCAAAATGGCCTCGACGACCGATTCGCCGACCGGCAGCCGGCGCACCAGCCGTTGCGCCGCGATCAGGTCCTCCGCCGTCATGACGGCCTTCGGCTTGGTTTCCTCGGTGCCGGTGGTGTCGAACACGATGCGGCGCTCAGCCTCGATGCTCGGATAGTCGATATCGATCTCCATCAGGAAGCGGTCGAGCTGGGCTTCGGGAAGCGGGTAGGTGCCTTCCTGCTCGATGGGATTCTGGGTTGAGAGCACATGGAACGGCCGCGGCACGTCGTGACGCGTGCCCGCAACGGTAACATGCTGCTCCTGCATGGCCTGCAACAACGCCGACTGGGTTCGCGGGCTGGCACGGTTGATCTCGTCAGCCAACAGGAGCTGGGCGAAAATCGGGCCTGGAATGAAACGGAAATTGCGCCTGCCGGCGGTCGTTTCCTCCAGCACCTCGGTGCCAAGAATATCGGACGGCATCAGGTCCGGAGTGAACTGGATGCGCCGCGCGTCGAGGCCCAGCACGGTGCCCATGGTGTCGACGAGCTTGGTCTTGCCAAGGCCGGGAAGGCCGATCAGCAGCGCGTGACCGCCGCACAGCACGGTGATGAGCGCCTGTTCGATGACCTTGTCCGCACCAAAAATGACCGCGCCGATCGCCTCTTTGGCGGCCGACACGTGCTTGGCCGTAGTCTCGGCAGCACGGACAATCATGTCTTCCAATTTCTCCAGGCTGTCGCCGGACGATGTTGCCATAAGGCTTACTCCCCAAAGTTCCTGTCACTGCACATATGATCGTGCCTGCAAAAATTAGACCGTAACCGAGCATATGGCCCCTCCCCAAGGAGGGGGCCGTCTGTCTCCTTCCCCAAGTGTACGCTATTTTGCCGCGATGGCGATTGTTTTAGCGCGATAGCGGCTCTGCGCCGGTTCATCATTTTTTCGCGAGCGGGCCGCACACGCGTGCAGCTACTACACTAGGATCGACCATGGCGAACGCAAGGCAGGGTGGCAAGGACGGCCTCGAAGGTCTTGCGGGTACGGTGAAAACCGCGTCCCGCAAAGGACCGCCCCCGGTCCACCTCTGGGATCCGGCCTATTGCGGCGAGATTGACATGCGGATTGCAGCCGACGGTACTTGGTTCTACCAGGGAACTCCGATCGGCCGACCTGCCTTGGTTAAACTGTTTGCTTCCATACTCAAGCGCGAGGGTGAAAAGTATTTCCTCGTCACGCCAGTAGAGAAATGCGGCATCGTGGTGGAAGATGCACCGTTTATGGCGGTCGAGTTGCAAGTCGCTGATGACGGGGCGCGGCGGCAACTTTGCTTCCGCACCAATGTGGATGATTGGGTCGTGTGCGGCGCCGGCCACCCGCTGCGGTTCGAGCAGGACGCGGCGACCAGCGGACTGAAGCCTTATATCCATGTTCGTTCCGACCTGTGGGCGAAGGTGACCCGCGCGGTGTTCTACGATCTCGCTGACCTCGGCGAAGCGCGCGAGATCGCCGGCACACGGATGTTCGGCGTTACGTCCGCCGGCGAATTTTATGCTATGGCCCCGGCCAGCAGCCTTGAGGACATCACCTGATGACGGATGCCGCGCCGGTTCTCGGCAACGAAGCTCAACGAGCGGAGTTCTTCGCCCGCGTGCGCCGACGGCTCTCCCTCGACGTGCCGGCCGCCCTGCGCGATCCGACGGCGCCGGCCGTGCGGGGCGATCTCGATCTCGACCCGGAGTCCTGGACGAAGGCGGGCGTGATCGCCGCAAAGCCGGCGGCTGTCCTTATTCCGGTGGTCGACCGCCCGGCTCCGACCGTGATTTTGACCCAGCGCACTGCCGATTTGCCGAGCCATGCCGGCCAGATCGCCTTTCCGGGCGGCAAGATCGACGGCGAGGAGACACCGGCCGGCGCTGCGTTGCGTGAGGCCGAGGAGGAGATCGGCCTTAAGCCGGCACTGGTCGAGCCGCTCGGGTATCTCGACCTTTATCTGACCTTCAGCGGCTTTCGCATTCTGCCGACGGTGGCGCGCATAGCGCCGGATTTTGAGCTGACGCCCAACCGGTCCGAAGTCGCCGACATCTTCGAGGTGCCTCTGGACTACCTGATGAGACCGGAAAATTACCGGCGCAAGAGTCGCGACTGGAACGGGATCATCCGCCACTATTACGAAATTCCATACAGCAACCGTCACATCTGGGGTGTCACGGCGGGCATCCTGCGCAACCTCTATGAGCGGATTTGCCGGGAGTGAACTTCGCGGCGAAATAACCGCTTCATTCTCGCGTCGCGGGCGCACCCAACTCCCCCGCAAAAGCGCGGAGGGGCACAAAAAATGGAGCGATATTTGTCGGCCACCCTTAAGGACCATGAGGTCTGGATGAAGCTCATTGCCCGTCGCCTCGGGCCGCGCGGCGGCCCCCCATGATCCGCCAGGTCGCCATTGAGCTCGCGTTGTTTCTTGCGCCCTTTGCCGGCTACGCGCTGTTTGTCTGGGCGGCGCGGGAGGGGGTGATCAGCGCTTCGACATGGTCGCCGCCGCGGCTCATCTGGCTCACCGCTGCGGCGCTGGCGCTGGTGATCGCGGGCTTTGTGGGTTTGGCACAATTCGGCGGGGCGCCGCCGGGCTCGACCTATGTGCCGGCGCATATGGAGAACGGGCGGTTCGTGCCCGGCACTCAGAGATGAGCGCGACGATGCGGCTCGCGGACTCCGGCTGGCTCCGCGCGCCGGCGCTCGCGCGCGCGCTTTCGCTCCTCAACAGCGGCGGCGAAGAGGCGCGGGTGGTGGGAGGGGCAGCGCGCAATGCGCTGATGGGGCTGCCAATAAGCGACATCGACATCGCTACGACCGCGCTTCCGGATGAGGTGGTGCGCCGCGCTATCGCCGGCGGATTGAAGACGAAGCCGACCGGCATCGACCACGGCACGGTCACGCTGGTGGTCGACGGAGCGCCGTTTGAGGTCACGACGTTGCGCCAGGACGTCGAGACTTTCGGCCGCAAGGCCAAGGTCGCGTTCGGACGGGACTGGAAGGTCGATGCCGAGCGTCGCGACTTCACAATGAATGCGCTGTCGATCTCCGCCGACGGCGTCGTCCACGACTATGTCGACGGCCGCGCCGATCTTGAGGCCCGCCGCGTCCGTTTCATCGGCGACCCGGCGCGGCGGATCGCCGAAGATTATCTGCGCATCCTGCGGTTCTTCCGCTTCCAGGCGGCCTATGCCCACGGGGCCCCTGACCCCGCGGGGCTGCATGCCTGCATCGTGGCCCGGGATGGCCTGCGCAGCTTGTCGCGCGAGCGGGTCCGCGCGGAACTGATGAAACTCTTGGTCGCGCCGTTCGCAGTCCCGACCCTCGCCGTCATGGCGGAAGCGGGTTTCACGACGCTGCTGCTGGGCGGCGTGGCGCTGCTCGCGAGCTTTGCCAACATGATCAAGGTCGAGGAAGCCGCCGGGGTCGCGCCGGACGCCGTGCGTCGGCTGGGCGCGCTTGGCGTGTTCATCGATGAGGATGCCGAGCGGTTGCGGCAGAAGCTGCGCCTGTTTAATTCCGAATCTGATCGGCTCACCTCCATGGCGAACCGCTGGTGGCGCGTGTCCCCGGCGCTCGGCGAGGCCGGCGCCCAGGTGCTTCTCTACCGGCTCGGGCCGCAGCGTTACGTCGATCGCGTATTGATTGCCTGGACGCGGGCGCCTCAAGGCGCCGCCGATCCGGCGTGGCGCGCCCTCGTGGCGTTGCCGACGCGCTGGACCGCGCCGCGCTTTCCGCTCAAATCTGCGGACCTCATTGCGCGCGGTGTCCCCAGGGGGCCGGCGCTCGGAGCCGCGATGCGCGCCGCCGAGGAAGCCTGGATCGCGGTGGGGTTTCCGCACGATGAGGCCGCCCTCGACCGTCTCGCGAATGATGCGGCGCGGCGCGTGACGGTGCTATAGGCTTCAAGGATCATGCGCCAGCCGGCGCCCCTGATCGCAACTATTCCACCAGCAAGGCGCGCCCTGTCCCCGTTCGACGATATTTCGATCCCGCAGCTTTTGCTGATTGCCGCGGTGGCGGTATTCACTTCGCTGGTCGGCGGCGTCACCGGCTACGGCACCGGCGCGTTGATGCCGCTCGTGCTGGTGCCGATCGTCGGGCCTGAGCCGGTGGTGCCGATCATCGCGATTTCGGCGACACTCACCAATCTGAGCCGTTCCCTGGCTTTTCGCAGCTCGATCGACTGGCAGCGAGCTAAGCTTGTCGTTCTCGCCGCGATACCGACCTGCATTCTTGGCGCCTGGGGCTATACACTGTTGTCCGGCCCCGATGCCATGCTGCTGATCGGCGCGATGCTGGTCGTGGTGGTGATTCTGCGCCGCGTGGTCGCCCGCTACGATTTCCGGGTCCGCGACCGCGGCCTTGCGGTGGGCGCCTGCGGCTGGGGCTTCGTGGTCGGCGGCGCCAACGGGGCCGGCGTCATCATCATCTCGCTCCTGATGGCGGCGGGCCTCACGGGCGCGGCCGTGATCGCAACCGACGCAGCGCTGTCGGTCGCGATTGGCCTTGTCCGTCTTGCGGTGTTCGGGGCGGCGGGGGTTGCCACGGCCAAGGTCATGGCAGTGGCGATTCTCATCGGCACGGTGACGCTTCCGGGCGCATTTTTAGCCGCGGCTGATCGTCAAGCGCCTGCCGATCCATGTCCATACCGCGATGCTGGACGCGGTTGTGGTGGTCGGCGGGGTGGTGATGGTCGTGGGGGCGGTGGAGAGGATGGGGTAGGAAGTTAAGGCCGATTCTACTCAGGTTGAAGCACTTGAGCCGCTCTCCGGTCGTGGCCGGGCTTGTCCGGCCACCCCGATTATTCTTGCTCTGTACCTGACCGTTCGGGGTCGCCGGGACACGCCCGGCGACGACGCCGTTAAGTGATTAACGCGATCGAAATCCTCTTATCCCCCGCCCGGAGCCGGCGTCCGTGCCGCCACCGGTCCGACGATGCGCTCGAAATCAGCGTTCGGTCCGGGATTGCCGTGGATCGGCACGTGCTGCGCCACATCGAGTTTCAGCCGCTTGACGTTCCGGAACAGCGCCACGGCGCTCAGGTTGACATTCGCAGGCGTCACGCCGGGAGGCGGCGGCCCCCAGAGGTCGGCGTTGATGAGGATCTTGTCCTGCGGCAGATAGGCGACCAGCATGTCGTTGGCGTGATTAAGATTGTCGACATGGTACAGCATGATGCTGCGCTGTCCGTCGCTGATCTGGTACTGGTCCGTGAACGTCTGCAGCAGCAGCGGACCGGGACCGGTCGGCGCAAACGCAAACTGCGACAGCCGGTCAGGCTCCAAGGCGCGGGACTGCGGGCCGAGGACGACCTTCGAGAAATAGTCCTTGTTGTGGTCGTCGGTGATGACCGTCGCGCCTTCGGCGGCGTAGGTTCGTATCCCGCCGGAGTGATCGAAGTGGTGGTGCGTGACGACCACATAGCGGATCGGCTTGTTGGGGATGGTTTTCTTGATCTCGGCGATCACGGCGTTCGAGCGCGCCTCGCTCGTCGGGGCCTCGACGACGGCGATGAAGTCCTTGAACTCGACGGCGATGCTGTTGGCACCGCTGCCGCCCATGAGCCAGACGCCGTCTCCGAGCTTTTGCGCCGCGACGCGGACCTGCGGGGCAGGCGCCGTGCGCACGCCGTCGGGAACCGCCACCGCCGCATCCGGCACATTCACCTTGGCGTCGGTGACCCGCACTTCCATCCAGTTGTGGCCGCCCGGCACCAGCGGATTGTCGCCCTGATGGGCGTGAGAGCGGAACGGGAACTTGGCGCCGCCGCCGACATCGCGGTAATCGCTGTAACGGATTTCGACCATCATGTCGCCGAGAACCGGGTCGGGAATCCAGCTGATGACCCGCTCCAGCAGGTTGTCGCTATTGAACTCGCCGGTCACCCGGTACTTGCCCATGGTGGTAAACCCTACCACCTTGAGCGTCCGGTTCAGCCGACTGTAATAGCGGTCCTCGACCGTCGCATCTTTGGCCTGCTGGGCGGCCTTGATGAAGCCGTGCGGGCTAAGCGAGATCAGCAACTGCCGATATTCGGCGGCGCCGGGTTGCGCATTGGGCTGGCCTTGCGGGTTCAGGTTCCACGCAAAGTTGCCGCTCACAAAGTTCGTGGTGCGTACCTCGCCCTGGAGCGGAACGAAGCCGCCGCCACGAGGCGGGTTGTTGCCCTGAACGCGGACATGCTCCTCTTTCGAGGATTTGCTGGCGTAATCGATGGTCGCCGCATAGCTCTTGAAGTCCGTTCGCGGCCAATCCGAGCCCTCGCCTTCGGTGGCGAAGCTCTGACCGACCGCGCCCATCCAGCCCGTGCCGGCATAGACGACGGAATTTACGGCGTTCGCGCCGATCGCTTTGTCGGCGGCCTGCAACAGGCTTGCGGTATTTTGTGCGGCCGCCGGGGTGGCCATCAAAGCCGACCCTGCCAACAACATTCCAAGTTTGTGTTTCATCTGTCTCCTCCCAGGAACGGCCCAAGAGGCTCGCCGAACTCAATCGATGAATGTAAGCTGGTAAGCCTGACTTGGGACGTTGCGTGCCCGCCCAGCACTCTCGAACAATAGCGGTTATGGGGGCGGTGGGGAAGACGGGGCAGGCGCCCACTGTTCGATCGCCCCGCCGCTTTAACGAACGAGCGGATTTACGACATCGAGGTCCGGGAAGCGGTTAAAGTCGCGATCCGCCGACCACAGTTCACGCACTCCCCGGATGTTTGTGTCGATGGCGATCATCCTCCTCGACCCTCGTATGCAAGGTCACGAATCTTGTCCCAATCGGCATCTCGCAATTCCGGAACCAATCCCTGACCTTTGAATGTTACTTTGCGGAGCCGAAATGGGCGCGCGCCTTTCCGGTCGGCGATGATCTTGCGTAGGCCCTGCTCGACCAGCGCACGAAGGGTAATGCGGTCACGGCTCACAATTTTTCGCCCCTACGGCCACTTCACCACGGGCGGCATCGACGACAGGATCGACTCCACATTGCCGCCGGTCTTCAGTCCGAACACCGTACCGCGGTCGTAGAGCAGGTTGAACTCCACATAGCGGCCGCGGCGCACGAGCTGTTCCTCGCGCTCAGCCTCGGTCCACGGCGTCGCGAAATTGCGCCGCACCAGCTCCGGATAGATGTTCGCGAAGGTGCGGCCGACGTCCTGGGTGAAGGCGAATGCCGCATCCCAGTCCGCTTCCAGATAATCGTAGAAGATACCGCCGATGCCGCGCATTTCGTTGCGGTGCTTTAGGAAGAAGTACTCGTCGCACCAGGTCTTGTACTTGTTGTAGGGCGCCACGACCACATGCGCGTCGCAGGCCGCCTTCATGGCGGCATGGAATGCGATCGTGTCGGCATCATCCTGGGTGCGGCGCTTGTCGAGCACCGGCGTCAGGTCGGCGCCGCCGCCGAACCACGCCTTGGTGGTGATGACGAAGCGGGTGTTCATGTGCACGGCCGGCACGTGCGGGTTCCACAGGTGGGCGATCAGCGAAATGCCCGACGCCCAGAAGCGCGGGTCGGCGTCGGCGCCCGGAATCTGGCCGCGAAACTCGGGCGCGAATTCGCCGAACACGGTGGAGACGTGGACGCCCACCTTCTCGAACACGCGCCCCTTCATCATCGACATGACGCCGCCGCCGCCGGGCGCGCCGGTGTGATCGCTGCGCGACCACGGCGTGCGCACGAACCGGCCCGCGCTCTCGCCATAAAGCGCGGCAGGCGCGTCGGCTTCGAGCCGCACGAACGCCGCACAGATATCGTCGCGCAACGCCTCGAACCAGGCTTTGGCGCGCGCCTTGCGCCCTTCGAGTTGACCTGCATCCATCTTGCCTAACCTTGCGTCATGTGCGGGGCTCGACCCGCGGCTATCAGATGACGGCCTGCAATTCCGCCTGATGAATTGCCAGGTCGCGCTGGGTAAGCCGGCTATGACAACGGAGCATCACAGGCGGGCTTGACCCACGCATCAATCCAGCGATCATCGGCATTCCACGCGATCGACAGTGGGTCAAGCCCGCAAAAGCCCGGCTCAGCCCTGAAGCGGCCGGGCGAGGGGCGTCACACCGATGAAACAATATCGAGGTCGAAAGGCATCGTGATATCTCCATTCCAAAGGCAATTGCTCATGTCTTTTTGCAAGTCATCTGCTCGCTCGACAAACTCCACCGGTTTCATCCTCGACCGCCGCCAGTTCATCGGCGGCCTCGGCGCCCTCGGCCTGATGGCGGGGCCGGCCGTGATCGGCCGCGCCGCGGCGCAAGCCCCGCGCTGGGCGGCCGATCCTTTCAGCCTCGGCGTCGCCTCCGGTGGGCCGCGGCCGGACGGCTTCGTGTTGTGGACACGGCTCGCGCCCGATCCGCTCTCGGCCAACCCGGCGACCCCAGGCGGGATGACTGGCGGCGACGTGCCGGTCGCCTACGAGATCGCCGGCGATGAAGCGATGCGCGACGTCGTCCGCCGCGGCGTTGCCGACGCTGAAGCGGCCTATGGGTGGTCGGTTCATGCCGATGTGGCCGGCCTGCTGCCGGGTCGCCCCTATTGGTACCGCTTCCTGTGCGGGGACGCGGCGAGCCGGGTGGGGCGGGCGATGACAGCGCCTGCGGCCGGAGCGCCGGTCGAACGGATGCGGTTCGGTTTCGTGTCGTGCTCACATTACGAGTTCGGCTACTTTTCCGCCTATCGGCATCTCGCCGACGAAAATCCCGATATGGTGCTGTTCCTCGGCGACTATATCTACGAGGCAGCCCAGCAAGGCCGCGTCCGCGCCCACAGCGACGGCATCGAAGCCGCCACGCTGCCGACCTACCGCAACCGCTACGCCCAGTACCGGCTCGATGCCGATCTGCAACGCATTCACGCCGCGGCGCCGTCGCTTGTCACCTGGGACGATCATGAGGTGTCCAACGACTACGCCGACAAATGGTCCCAGTATTACGATGATCCCGAACTGTTCCTGCGTCGCCGCGCCGCTGCTTACCAGGCCTTCTACGAGCACATGCCGGTGCGGCCAATCATGTCGCGCCCGGAAGGGCCGATCATGCGCATCTACGATCGGTTCACCTTCGGCGATCTCCTCGAAATCTCAATGATCGACGGGCGGCAATATCGCTCCCGTGCGGCTTGCTACGAGCCCCCCAATCGCCTGCGCGGGCACCTCGAAACCGACGCGGCCTGCCCGGAACGGCGCGCCGAAGGCCGCACGATGTTGGGATATGCACAGGAAAACTGGCTCGGCCTCGGACTGGCTCAGTCGAAGGCAAAGTGGAACCTGATCGCGCAGGACGTCCTGATGGCGCAATTGCGCCAGAAGATGCCTGACGGCAATTTCGGTTTCTGGACCGACGACTGGGACGGCTTTCCGGCGAGCCGCCGGCGGTTGCTGCAGCGGATCGTCCAGACCCGCGTGCCGAATCCGGTGGTCATCGGCGGCGACATCCACGCCTTCCTTGCCAACGACCTGCACCTCGATTTCGACGATCCGAAATCCCCGGTCGTGGCGACCGAATTCGTCGGCACGTCCATATCGTCGTCCGGGCCGCCCTACGATGTGTTCGCGGCGGCCCTGCCTGACAATCCGCACGTCCGGTTCTTCGAAAGCCGCCAGCGCGGATACGTCAGCGTGGATGTCGACGCCAGGCAAATGACGACGCGGCTGCGCGCTATTTCCGATGCCGCTGACCCGAAAGCGAGTGTGTCGACGCTGAAGACCTTCGCGGTCGAGAACGGCAGGGCGGGTGCGGTGGAGGCGTGAGTGTGACCTGTAGGATGGGTTGAGCGCCAGCGAAGCCCATCGACGGCTGCGCCGACGGTAGCCCGGATGGAGCGCAGCGTAATCCGGGATGTTACCGGATTACGCTGCGCTCCATCCGGGCTACAATACTCAAGCTGCCCGGAGCAGACTTGCGATTGACACATCCTCGTCGATCTCGGGCCAATGAATACCTCTTCCGCGTCCGATAAATCGCCACTTCTGACGCTGCGCATCCGCGGCCTCCAAGAGCCGCGGAAACCACGTCAGCGGGGCCGATAACTCCCGGCCATCAGCCAGAATGACAGTCAGCCGTTCGTCCGTGACCGTCACGTCGATGGCGGTTGCGTCAACCTTGATGGCTGAAATGGGCATTCCAGGCCTCTATGAAAGTTTCGCGATACTTGATCAGGAGCGCCCGCAAACGGTTGATTTCAGGCGCCCGAAAGCCATGGGATTGCGCCAGACTGACCGGCTCCAACCAAAACTTCGCGACGTTGTCGCCGTGTTCGACGTAGATGTGCGCAGGTTCGGAGCCCTCGAGGCCATAAAAGAAGAATCGGAAGCCAGATACCCGCAATACAGTCGGCATGGGTTGCCTCAAAAAGCGATTTCGGCCGTCGCGCCCCATCAACGTTCCTACCTCAAATGCCCCGCCGCCTTAAAATCATCTTAAGGATGACCCACCTGCCGCAGCGCCTCCCCAACCGCCATGGCGCAAGTCATGGCTACGTTGATCGACCGCATCCCGGCGCGCATCGGGATGCGCCGCCTCAGTTCGGCGGCTTCATGCACGTGATCCGGCACGCCGGCCGATTCGCGACCGAACAGGAGCATATCGCGCGCCTCGTAGCGGTGATCGAGATAGGACATGGTCGCTTTGGTCGTGAACAACACCAGCCGCAAACGCTGCGCCCTGCGCCAGCGCTCGAAATCCGGCCATGACGGGTGCCGGGTCAGTGCGACCTGGTCGAGGTAATCCATTCCGGCCCGGCGAAAGGCACGGTCGCTGACCGGAAATCCAGCCGGCTCGATGAGATGGACCTCAACGCCGAGGCAGGCAGCAAGGCGGAGCGTCGTGCCGGTATTCTGGGGGATATCGGGCTCGAACAAGGCGATTCGCATAGCTCAGGTCGGGTGTGCCACCGTGCCACGGTCGCGAGACGCCCGGTAAGAAATAGGTCAAGCCCCATTAACAATTGGTACAAATCTCGCGCATTGGCCGCATTAGCGGGCTTGCACTCTGCCGGCAAGGGTGCCAAGAAACCGACGCGATGGTGCAGTGCCGCATATTCACCGGAATACCGCCGCATTCGCCTGCCGTCGCGAGGGCCGCTTAGGGGCTCGGCCCTCGACCGGGTCCGTCGTCCGGACGGACCGTATGCGAGACTGAAAGGACCGAAAACTGTGACGACCATGTCTGCGGCCGAGCCGACGCGCCGCGATTTTCTCCTCGTGGCGACCGGAGCGGTGGGCGCCATCGGGGCCGCCGCCGCCTTGGTGCCGCTAATCTCACAAATGAACCCCGACGCTTCGACAATTGCGGCCGGCGTGCCCATCGAGGTCGACCTCACGCCCATCGCAGAAGGCCAGATCATCAAGGTCTTCTGGCGCGGCAATCCGATCTATATCAGTCACCGCACCGGCAAGGAGATCGAGGAGGCGCAGAAGGTGCCGCTCGACAGTCTCCCGGACCCGCAGGCCGACAAGGACCGGGTCAAATCAGGCCACGACCAGTGGCTGGTGGTGATCGGCATCTGCACCCATCTGGGCTGCATTCCGCTGGCTCACCAGGGCGACTACGGCGGCTGGTTCTGCCCTTGCCACGGTTCCCAATACGATACCTCCGGCCGTATCCGCCGCGGGCCGGCGCCCGCTAACCTGCCGGTGCCGCCGTACGCCTTCCTGTCCGACAGCAAAATCCAAATCGGCTGACGCCCGCGCGCCTTACGAGAGACATCATGAGCGGATCTCCGACCGACAAGACCCTTCACGCCCCGGGGCTGCAGACTTGGCCGCACAATCTCAAGCGCGCCGACGGCGGCGGCCCCTATGAGCCGCCGCCCTATAGGCCGCGCAATGGGGTGCTGCGCTGGCTTGAGGATCGGCTGCCGATCATCGGTCTCGCCCATAGCACCGCGGTGTCCTATCCAACGCCGCGGAACCTGAACTACCTGTGGACGTTCGGCGGCATCCTGACCTTCATCCTGGCGGCGCAGATCGTGACCGGGATCGTGCTGACGATGCACTACACGCCCGAGGCCACGATGGCGTTCAATTCCGTCGAGCATATCATGCGCGACGTGAACTACGGCTGGCTGCTGCGCTACCTGCATTCAAACGGCGCGTCGATGTTCTTCCTCGCCGGCTACATCCACATGTTTCGCGGCATGTATTACGGCTCCTACAAGGCGCCGCGCGAGGTGCTGTGGATTCTCGGCGTCGTGATCTATCTCCTGATGATGGCGACCGGGTTCATGGGCTATGTGCTGCCCTGGGGCCAGATGAGTTTCTGGGCCGCAAAGGTCATCACCAGTTTGTTCTCCGCCATTCCGCTGGTGGGCGATTCGATCGTGACATGGCTGTGGGGCGGCTATTCGGTCGGCAATCCGACCCTCAACCGATTCTTCGCCTTGCATTACCTTTTGCCTTTCGCGATCGCCGCCGTGGTCGTGCTGCACATCTGGGCCCTGCATGTAGTCGGCCAGAACAACCCGACCGGCGTCGATCCGCAGACCGACAAGGAGACGGTTCCGTTCACGCCCCATGCGACCATCAAGGACACGTTCTTCATTGCGTTGGTTTCGATCCTTTATGTCTGGTTTGTGTTCTACATTCCGAATTTCCTTGGTCACGCCGACAACTACATCCCCGCCAATCCGGCCGTCACGCCTGCGCACATCGTGCCCGAATGGTACTACCTGCCGTTCTACGCCATCCTGCGCTCGATCCCGAACAAGCTCGTCGGCGTGATTGCGCTGTTCGGCTCGATCGGCATTCTGGCGCTGCTGCCGTGGCTCGACACCTCGCGGGTGAAATCCGCGAGGTACCGGCCGCTTTACAAGCAGTTCTTCTGGCTGTTCGTGGTCACCTGCATTCTCTTGGGCTGGCTCGGCTCGAAACCGCCGGAAGGCGCTTATGTCATCACGTCCCGCCTGTTGACGGCGTGGTATTTCATCCACTTTATCGTCGTGCTGCCGCTGCTCGGGTGGCTCGAGACGCCGCGACCGGTGCCGAATTCGATCTCGGAGGCACTGAAGGTTGGCAGGAAGGCGGCGGTCGTGGTGCTGGCTGCGGGGCTTGCCGCCACCGCCCTCGTCGGCGCACCACGGCCGGCTGCGGCCCAGGAGCAGGCTGACTTGCGCGCTGACTTGCATGCCGACCTGCAACCGCCGCGCAACACATGGTCGTTTGCGGGGCCGTTCGGCAAGTTCGATCGCGGCCAGCTCCAACGCGGCTTCAAGGTCTATCACGACGTTTGCCAGACCTGCCACAGCCTCTCACTGCTGTCGTTTCGCAATCTCGGCGAGGAGGGTGGACCGGAATTTTCCGCGGCGGAAGTCGCGGCGATTGCGGCGGAATACAAGGTCAAGGACGGCCCCAACGATCAGGGCGACATGTTCGAGCGGCCGGGCCGGCCCGCCGACCATTTCCCGCCGCCGTTTCCCAACGAGCAGGCGGCCCGGTTCGTCAACGGCGGATTGTTCCCTCCCGACATGTCGGTACTCGCCAAGGCGCGTCAGTACGAACGCGGATTTCCATGGTTCGTGATCGACATGATCATTCCTTACCAGGAACTCGGCGTCGACTACATGGTGGCGCTGCTTAAAGGCTACGCCCCCAAGCCGGCCGACATGACCATGGCTGCCGGCATGCAGTACAACACGTACTTCCCGGGGCACGCCATCGGAATGCCGCCGCCCCTGTCGGATGGCGTCGTCACGTACACGGACGGCGCGCCGCAGACGGTCGACCAGTACGCCAAGGACGTAGCGACCTTCCTGATGTGGGCGGCGGAGCCCACGCTGGAGGCGCGCAAGCGGATCGGCTTCCAGGTGATTATTTTCCTCATCGTCTTGACCGGCCTCTTGTATTTCACCAAGAAGAGGGTTTGGCACGAGATCGAGAAACCGCACGAGGCGGCGCGCGGGCGGGAGCCCGAGGCGACGACGATTTAATCGCGAGTTTCGACGCGACGACGTTAAGGGCGGGATTGCTTCAACTCGCCATTTCGTGTCGAAGAGCGGGTTTAACGGGAGCCCGTCAATGTTTCTCTCTCCCCCAGGGTTGAGAGAAGACGTGGGCGGCGCGGGTGGCGGCAACCATGACCAGATCTGTGCTCGGCATCATCGGCGGCTCCGGCATCTACGATCTGCCGGGCCTCGAAAAAGTCGTCGAGAAAACGATCGCGAGCCCGTGGGGCGAGCCGTCCGCCCCGCTGCGCATCGGCGAGATCGCCGGCCTTCCGGTGGCATTCCTGCCGCGTCACGACAAGGGCCACCGGCTGTCGCCGTCCGACATCAACTACCGGGCCAATATCGACGTCCTCAAGCGCGCCGGCGTTACCGATCTCGTGTCGCTGTCGGCCTGCGGCTCGTTCAAGGAAGAACTGACGCCCGGCACATTCGTCCTGGTCGATCAATTCGTCGACCGCACCTACAAACGCGAAAGCTCGTTCTTCGGCAAAGGCTGCGTCGCCCATGTGTCGATGGCGCATCCGGTGTCGCCCCGTCTGCGCATCCATCTCGCCGCTGCCGCCGAAGCGGAGGGAGTACCGATTGTGCGCGGCGGCACATATGTGTGCATGGAAGGCCCGCAATTTTCTTCGCTCGCCGAAAGCCTCACCTACAAGCAGCACGGTTATGCGGTGATCGGCATGACCAACATGCCGGAGGCGAAACTCGCCCGCGAAGCCGAGCTCTGCTACGCGACTGTCGCCATGGTGACGGATTTCGATTGCTGGCATCCCGACCACGACGCCGTCACGGTGCAGGACATCATCAAGGTGCTGACGGCCAATGCCGAGAAGGCCAAACGCCTGGTGGCGCGCCTGGCGCGCGACTTCCCCCGTGAGCACGAACCCTGCCCGATCGGCTCCGACCGGGCCCTCGACAATGCCATGATCACGGCGCCGGAAGCACGCGATCCAGCCCTGTTGGCCAAGCTCGACGCCGTGGCGGGGCGCCTGTTCGGGGCTTGACGGACGGCGGGGCGCGGGGCCATCGCATATGCCGCAGCGTGCTCTCCCTTCCCCTGTGAGGGGGGCAATTGCATGTGGCACGGTACCTCTTCTCCCTCTCCCCGCTTGCGGGGAGAGGTGAGCGCCGCGGCCAATGCGATTGCCTCCCCTTCCGGGGAGGAGAGAAGAAAGGGCGCCGCGCCGTCGGCGACGGCCCTCCCGCAGGGAGGCAGACAAGCGAGGGGAAGTCATCATGACGACGCCGGAACTCGAACTCGACCTGCGCGCCTCGATCCGGACAATCCCGGACTATCCATCGCCGGGCATCATGTTCCGCGATATCACCACTTTGCTCGGCAATGCCCGAGCGTTCCGCCGTGCCGTGGATGAGCTGGTGCAGCCCTGGGCCGGCTACAAGATCGACAAGGTCGCCGGCATCGAGGCGCGCGGCTTTATTCTGGGCGGCGCCGTGGCGCACCAGTGCTCGGCCGGGTTTGTGCCGATCCGCAAGAAGGGCAAATTGCCCTACAAGCGCGTCAGCATCGGATACTCGCTCGAATACGGTGTGGACGAAATGGAAATGCACGAGGACGGCGTGGCCATCGGCGAGCGCGTGGTCCTGGTCGACGACCTCGTCGCGACAGGGGGCACTGCGGAGGCTGCCGTCAAGCTGCTGCGCAAGATCGGCGCCGAGGTGTTGGCCGCCTGCTTCATCATCGACCTGCCGGACCTCGGCGGCGCCGCCAAGCTGCGGGCGCTCGACGTGCCGGTGCGGACGCTGATCTCATTCGAGGGGCATTGATCGGGGCCTGCCGCCAGACGGCTCAACTGATCGGAAGCCGTGCTGTGTTGCGTCAACGGCCCGCGCAGGTCAAAATTCAAGATCGACGTCTTTTGGCACTCGGCCGCGCTGGGCGAGAAATTTCCGGGCCCAATCGTCTTCTGCCGGGCGCAAACGCTTGAGCTTGATACGGTCGGCGCGCACCTGGGCAAGATCGTAATGCGCCTGCTGCGCGAGCCAGCTCTCCGCGGTGCCGCCAAAGACCTTCGAGATGCGCACTGCCATTTCAGGCGAAATGCCGCGCTTGCCGTTGATCAGCTCGGACAGCCTGGTGCGCGCCACGCCAAGTGCGGCGGCCGCGTCAGTAATGCTCAAGCCCAAAGGCTCAATGCACTGGCGCAGTACGAAGTTGCCGGGATGGGGTGGATTTTTCATGGCCACGGCGGAGGCTCTTTCTGCTTACGCCCGAAACCGCACCACCTTCTGCGTCTGCTCGCCAAGTCCCGCAATGCCGAGCTTGACCACGTCGCCGGCCTTCAGGAACTTCGGCTCAGGCTTCATGCCGAGCGCCACGCCCGGCGGGGTGCCGGTGATGATGACGTCGCCGGGCTCCAGAACCATGAATTGCGAGCAGTACCACACGAGGTGCGCGACGCCGAAGACCATCGTCTTGGTGGAGCCTTTCTGGCGCGTCTCGCCGTTCACAGTGAGCCACATGTCGAGGTTCTGCGGCTTGGAGATCTCATCCTTGGTCACGAGCCACGGGCCGAGCGGACCAAATGTCTCCGAGCCCTTGCCCTTCGTCCATTGGCCGGCGCGCTCGATCTGGAATTCGCGCTCTGAGACGTCGTTGGCAAGGCAGTAGCCGGCGACCGCATCCATTGCGGCGCTCTTGGCCAGATAGCGGGCGCGGCTGCCGATCACGACGCCGAGCTCGACCTCGTAGTCGAGCTTAGTCGAGCCTTTCGGCGTCATGGTGTCGTCGTTCGGCCCGCAGATGCAGCTCGGCGCCTTGTTGAAGATGATCGGCTCCTTCGGCACCTGCAGTCCGGCCTCGGCTGCATGGTCGGCATAGTTAAGGCCAATGGCAATGAAATTGCCGACGCGGCCGATGCAGGGACCGATGCGCGGGTTGCCGCGCACGGGCGGCAGCTTGTCCGGTTTAACCTTGGCGAGTTTGGCAAGGCTCTTCGGCGACAACGCCTCGCCCGCAATATCCGGCACCAGACCAGAGAGGTCGCGTATACGGCCTTCCCCATCGACAAGGCCCGGCTTCTCGCGTCCGGCCGCTCCATAACGCACAAGCTTCATCGTATTTCCTTTCTGGGACAATGCGGACGATCTGGGGGAAGGTCGCAACCGTCATGCGTCGGCCGCAGTGAGAAAACAAGTCGGATCTGTTACGAAATTACAACAGGCGGTGAAAATATCGATCCGCCTGTCGGGGAAGTTGCAGTTTTTCATGAGAGGCCATTGCGGTCACGGTGAGTTTTGCCCTCAATAGTAGAACGGATGTCGGCAAATCGCGACGGAGGCGAAGAGCAATCGCACAAGACGCGACACCGGGGGGAGCGAACGTGGGGGCGAACACCGTCAGGTCCGGCTGGGCTGCGTTGCTGGCAAGCGCGGCCGTTTTCATTCCAATGGCGGCGATCGAGGCGAACGCCGGT
>Ga0257161_1000028_pt1 | contig 32675 bp, 30 predicted proteins | sample NR01A_FD_185954 | JGI IMG/M metagenome (GOLD analysis project Ga0257161, IMG submission 185954) | Soil microbial communities from H.J. Andrews Experimental Forest, Oregon, United States - NR-01-A | ecosystem: Environmental > Terrestrial > Soil > Temperate forest > Bulk soil | place: USA: Oregon... | reverse complement strand
GCGGCGAGGGGGGCGTCGTGCAGCCAGAAGATCCGCGCTTTGAGGCGCAGCCCCGATGGGGCCTGACGTTGTGCATGTGCGATCATGTCGCCGCGGGCGATAAACAGCTCGCGATCGAGCGTGATGCCGACCGATTGCCCGGCGCCCGCGCGACGCGGCCCAGCGCCGTCATCGCCGGGCCACGCCTCGATGCTGCGCACGACCGCGCGTCTGCCCGAAGGCGCCACCGCGATTTCGTCGCCGACCGCGATAACGCCGCTTTGAATCCGGCCCGCCACGATGCGGCGATCGTCGAACCGGTAGACGGCCTGCACCGGCAGCCGCAGCGGCAACGCGGTTGCGGGCCTCCCTGGCGCGAAGCGGTCGAGGGCCTCGATCACGGTTGGTCCCCGGTACCAGCCGATCGCGGCGGTGCGTTCGACGACGCCGTCGCCGTGGCGCGCCGAAATCGGAATGACGGCCGCGGGCTTGAGCCCCAAGTCGGCGAGATGCGCCGTGATTTCGGCCTCGATTTCGCGGAAGCGGCCGTCATCATAGCCCACACGGTCCATCTTGTTGATGACCACGGCCATTTGCCGGATACCGAGCAGGTGCAACAGACAGGCATGCCGCAGCGTCTGCTCGCGCACGCCTTCGGCCGCATCGACGAGGAGGAGCGCAGCATCTGCCTGCGATGCGCCGGTGACCATGTTGCGCAGGAATTCGGCGTGCCCGGGGGCGTCGATCAACACAAATTCGCGCGCGGGCGTGCGAAATCGAATCTGGCTGGTATCGATGGTGATGCCCTGATCACGCTCAGTCTGCAATGCGTCGAGCAGGAACGACCATTCGAAGGGCATGCCGCGCCGGGCGCTGACCGCCCTGAGTTCATCGAGCTTACCATCCGGCAGGCTTCCGGTTTCGGACAGCAACCGTCCGATCAAGGTCGATTTGCCGTGGTCCACATGACCGACGATGACGATGCGGACCAGCGGACGAGAAGGGAGTTTCGGCGGGATGGCGGCTTCGGCGGCGACATGAGCATTCATAGCGGCGTTACTCGAATGACGATTTTCGAAATTCGAATCATATGCAGCGTCATTCCGGGGCGCCATCGCACATCGGCTGTTGCCGATGTGCGCATAGTATGGTGCCGATCTCGGGTAAACCCGAGATCGGATGCGGCGAGCCCGGAATCTATAACCACCGACCGAGGGCTATGGATTCCGGGCTCGCCACCTTCGGTGGCGCCCCGGAATGACCGAGCCGCCGATATGATCGGTTTCATCGTATTGCTCCACTCCTTAGAGATATCCAGCGACGCGCAATCGCTCGAAAGCGTCCTCGGCCTCGTGATCCATGGCGCGGCCGGCGCGTTCGGGGGTCCGCGTCGTATCAAGCTCGATGATGATCTCGTCGATCGAGCGCGCTTGCGACGGCACCGGAAACGTGATGTCGGCATCGCCAAGCGAGCGATAGCGTTTGCCGTTTTGGGCGAGGTAGAGCGGAATGATCGGTATGCCCTCACGCCGGGTATAGGCCCAGATGTCGGCTTCGGTCCAATGGAGGATCGGATGGATCCGCAGATGCGCGCCAGCCGGAAGCCGGGCGTTGAAGTAATCCCAGAATTCCGGCGGTTGATCGCGCACGTTCCAGTGGCCCTCGAGGCCGCGCGGCGAGAACACCCGCTCCTTGGCGCGGGTCGCTTCCTCATCGCGGCGAATGCCGGCGAACAGGCCATCGAAGCCGTGTTTGGCAACGGCAAGTTTCAACCCCTCGGTCTTGCGCGCGGCTGACCGCGCGGCCGGCGGCAGCGTGGGGTCGACGGCTTCGATCGGCGGGCAAGGTTCAACGATGAGAGTGAGTCCCCATTCCCCGGCATAGCGATCGCGAAATGCGTACATCTCGGGAAATTTCTTTCCCGTATCCACATGCATGACGGGGAACGGCAGATGACCGAAGAAAGCCTTGCGGGCGAGCCATATCATCACGTTGGAGTCCTTGCCGAGCGACCACAGCAAGGCGAGCTTCCTCATGCGGGCGAACGCCTCGCGGAAGATGAAGATGCTCTGCGCTTCAAGTTCGTCGAGCCGGTCCATGGATCACTCCGAGCCCGGCGCCAGGCGGATGCGCAACCCGTTGAGGTTTGACGACATCAGAATTTGACAGCAAAGCCTGGACGTCGGCTCGACCCCAAAAGCTTCGTCCAGCCGGTCTTCCTCCTCGACGGTCGGAGGATGCAGCCGCTCGATCCAGGGCTGATCGACATAGACATGGCAGCCCGCGCAGGCGCAGGCGCCGCCGCAAGTCGCCCTCAGGTCGATGCCCCAATCACGGATAATCTCCATGACGCGCCAGCCGCCGATCGCCGGCAGAGCGTGCTCGCGGCCATGATGATCAACCACCAGAATGAAAATTTCATCTGAGGGCGTCTGCCTGGGAGCTTGTTTCAAGATTGACCCCAATGCTGAAAGAATTATTTTCTGTTTGAGCCGCGTTTGCAATATCTATATAGAATTTCATTCTCGTCAACGAGGAATTTTCGCAGATGCGTTTCCTGCTGAATCTTTCCGTACCCAGACTTCGACGCGTCGATGAAATCCGATCCCCGGCCGAAACCCCGACGAATCTATTCCGCGGCCACGAGGGACATGGCCGGTCATTTATAAAGGCTGTGAGTTGGCGAACGGTCGGCACGATCGACACGTTCATCATCAGCTTCTTTGTCACCGGCAAAGTCAGCCTCGCCGGCGGCATCGCGGCGATCGAGGTCGTGACCAAGATCGTGATCTACTACTTGCACGAACGCGTGTGGGCTGTGGTGCCCTGGGGACACCGCTGAGCGACCCGAGATTGCGGGCGGCCAACATAAGAGCAGACCTCAATCGCATTGAATCACTTAACCCGCGTCTCGCCGAGCTTGTCCCGGGCAGGCGGTGGGGTGGTGTGGTAAAGGCCGAGAGGGCCAGAGGGGTCTGTAGGGCCGCGGTCCCAGATTGCACCCGACTAGGGTTGATCTCCCACGGTGGTTACGGCGTTTCAATGGGTCCTTTCTGCCGAATGCCCTGCCGCGCCCTTCGCTCAATGTCTTTTCAAAAGACCGAGTAAAGCCTTTCGGCTGAGGCTGCCACCGCTGCTGCCGCTAAAGTAACAGCACCGGGTGTGGCGTTCAGAGTGTCAAAGCGCTAAGGGGTAGATTGTGCTCGCCCTGCAACCGGAGATCGGTGACGCATAATGAGTAGCCGATACGACAGCATTCCGAAGAAGGACAAGGGGGCGTGGGTCGTCCACCATTCGCAAAAGACCGCGTCAACCCAAAATGCCTCGGCTGAGTTCCCCGCCATTGATGCTGCGGGCAAGGCTTCGTCACTGCTCTCCCGGTTTGCGGCCAGCGAGCAGTTGTTGATCCCTAAGAAGCGCGTCGATGCGTTCGCGCAGGCAGCGGGTTTGAACCCCAAGACAGAGCTGACCTCGCTGTTGGACATGCTCAAACGAAGGCGGGTGATTGATACCTCAGAGAACGGCGACGTTGTTGCCCTCGGCCTCACCACAGGGGCAACGGTGCAGCATGCTTGTGATATTTTCGAGGAGCAGGACCCGACGGCAGAGGAGCGGGCGGCAATCGTGCTTGCAGATGCGGCGTCGGCTTCGCCTGTGATGCGCAAGGAAAGCATTGAGCTAATTTCGGACGAGTTCTCGCTCTCGTCACAACGTGTTGGCGAGTTCCTCGATCGCTCGGAGTTGGTCGGTTTCGTCGATGCTGAAGCCATTGACGGAAGCAGGGTCTACTTCAATGGAAACCTCTTTCGTCGTGACAACCTCACCAAGGTCAGTCGCGTTCTTGGCTCGTTGTCCCCCGCCGACCACCTTAAATTGGCCGATCTTGACGCGGTCCTTCAGAAAAAGGGATGTGTTGCATTGCTTGAAGTAGAAAAAATTCTCGGCACTGCCCTGTTCGACAAGCTGCGAGCAGCGGGCATGTACGACGTCAACCACGTGATGAACGCGTCTGGCGAACACGGCTTTGTTACCCGTCCCGCCGCTTTCCATAAATTCAATGACCCTATCGTCGATGATGCTTTTGATCTCGCCAAGGCGTTGGTTGCAGCACTGACCTACGGTATGACGCTCAGGTCTCGTGGTACTGGTCGCATCGGCTCGGTCGCGGTACTGCTTCGATCCCTCATCTCTGGTCGCGAAATCGGGCCCGCAACAGCCATCGGTGAGGACTACCGCGTGTTGGAGATGAAAGGTGTAATTCAGACGCGCCCCGGTCCTCGATACGGATACCTAATGAAGCTACTAAAGAAAGACATCGGGGAGATGGCGCTCAGGGTCCTGACGACCGGGGAGGCGGCCTCGTCCGCTGCGCTCGACAGGCCCTTTGAAGGGAACATGTCGGGTTATGCCGGGCCCGAACAGACGCGAGATGCGTTCCGGCGCAAGCGCCAGACGCCGGAAAGCAAGAAGATGACACGTGATGTCCTCTCCGCGTTGCGCACAGGGGGCACGTTCTGATGTCAGATGCGAACACCGGTCGAAAAGGTCTCGCACTCGAAGAGACACTCAAGGAATATTTCTGGCAAGCTGGGTACTTCGCGGTTCGCGGGGTGCCATACCGCCTCGACGACGAGGATGTGACAGACGTCGACGTTTGGTTATACGAGCGCCCAGCGGCGCTTAGTCGACGCCGCTTGATTGTCGACGCGAAGAATAAGGCGAAGCCCAAGGCGGCAGAGCGGCTGATTTGGGCCCGAGGGTTGCAGTCGGCGTTGAATGTAGATGGCGCGATCGTTGCCAGCACGGACAAACGGCCCAGCTCTCACCGCCTCGCGAAATCTATTGGTGTTACATTGCTGGACGGTGACGCGATCAACAAGCTCGCGAGTACGCCGAAGATCAAGTTAGGCGACCAACATTCATCCGAGGGCTATGATGGCTTGTTCAAGGCTGTCGATGCTGCGCGGAGAAGCGCTGATTGGCGGTCAGCATTACTGGACGCTCGCTCGTCGCTGCTCACCAGTTTCGGTATTCACTCTGCAAACATGGCATTGCGTGTTGCAGGTTTCTTTGGTGAGCAGGCGGTACTGGCCGCACTAAAATCAGATCAGGCGCAGGTAGCCCTTCGGGGCTTCTATTCGGCAGGTGCCTACGCGGCGATCGGGCTGGATTTTGTGCTCGCTGATCTTGCGTTCCAGTCACATGATGACCGACGTGCAGCACTCATCAGTGGAGTGCGCTATGGCCAGACCAATTTACGGGAGGCGCTAACGCCCGTTCGCACGGCCATCGGCCTTGTCAGGCAGCACGTTTCCAACGGAGGTAGCATTGCAGCTCAGGTCGAGCGCGGCTTCGATCAGCAAGCCGCCCGCGTTCCTGCGGAGATCATAGCGGAATACGTGGCTCGACTGTCTGCTACCGATGCTCTATACACTATCGCGCGGGAGCTTGAGCGCAATGCGTTTAAAATCGACATTGTGCATTACGATGCCTTGAGCGTGGAAGCGCGTTCGCTACTGGGCGTGTTCTTGGATTTTCATGGCATTTCTCGTGAAAAGATAGCCAATGCCGCTCGTGGCTCGTTCGCCAAACAAGCGCCAGCTACACACGAGGCCACGCTCTTTCCTGAAGACGCGCTTAAGTCTACGAAGTCCGAAGGACACGACGCTCCCGAACAAAAGCACTGATCCTGCCGTGTAGGGATACCATGTGGAAGGGGCCGGCGACACCTCATTAGGATGCCCAGTTCGACGGTCAGGGCCGACAGCGGTGTCGTCTTGGGAAGTTTTGGATCCCTCGGCGACCCCGAAAACTTTCGGCACGGGTCAAAAACAATCGCGGCGCCAGGACAAGCCCGGCCACGACTTGGGAGAGGTGCCGGCACTTCAATCTGACCCCAATCGACTCTAAAACCACCACGGCCTCGCCGGAGCCGGTGTCTGACTTCATTCGCCATGCCCTCAACTCCCGCCGACCTGTTCGCATTCCTCGACCGGCTGGAGATCCCCTACTCCACCGTGTCCCACCCGCCCTTGTTTACAGTCGAGCAATCCCGCGAGTTGCGCGGCACAATCTCGGGCGAGCACACCAAGAACCTTTTTCTCAAGGACAAGCGCGGCGCCTATTATCTGGTCGTGGCGAGCGAGGATGCCGCAATCGACATGAAAGGCCTCCACCGGCGGCTGGGCGGCAAAGGACGGTTCTCGTTCGGATCGGCGGACGCCCTGCGGGAGCTGTTGGGGGTGGAACCTGGCTCGGTTACCCCCTTCGCGGCGATCAACGACGTTGCCGGCAAAGTTGCGATTGTGCTCGACGCCGCTATGTTGGCCCATGACGTTTTGAATTATCATCCCCTCGTCAACACCATGACCACCTCCATCTCGCGGGCTGGCTTGATGACGTTTCTTGAGGCCTGCGGTCATAAGCCCCGCATCGAAACCGCTTCGGACGCCCCCTCCCTACCCTCCCCTGCAAGCGGGGGAGGGTAGGGAGGGGGTTGCAAAATTGCGATTGCAATCAGGTTGTTGCTCACCATTTAATCAAAATCCGTATGAAGGCTCATGCCCCTCGAGAGACAAAGAAAGGTCGATTTGATGGATGTCGGGGTTGCGGCGGCGACAGCCGATGGTCTTGTCAGGGACACCACAACACAGACCTTCAGGAAGGACGTGCTTGAGGAGTCGCGCCGGCAGCCGGTCCTGGTCGACTTCTGGGCGCCGTGGTGCGGGCCCTGTAAGCAGCTTACGCCGATTCTGGAAAAGGCGGTGCGCTCCGCCAGGGGGGCGATCAAACTCGTCAAGATGAATATTGACGAGCACCCGGCCATAGCGGGTCAAATGGGGATCCAATCGATCCCGGCCGTCTTTGCCTTCGTCAATGGCCAGCCCGTAGACGGCTTCATGGGCGCCTTGCCGGAAAGCCAAGTGATGGCCTTTTTGGAGCGCCTGACCAAGCAGGAGATCAGCAGCGAGGAAAAGGAGCTGCTCAAGTCGGCCGACGCCGCGCTGGTGGCGGGAGATGCGGCTGGAGCGGCGGAGCTATATTCCGAGGTTCTCGCCGGCGACCCAGCCAATGTGCACGCGCTCGCAGGTCTCGCCCGTTCATATCTGGAGGCCGGCAGTATCGAGGAGGCCAAACACACTTTGGCACAAGTGCCGGAGGCCAAACGAAACGATACCGCAGTGGCGGCGGCTCGTGCCGCCCTTGAAGTCGCCGAACAGGCGGCTCATCTTGGACCCGTTGCTGAGCTGGAACAGAAGGTCGCCGCCAACCCGCTCGATCACCAGGCGCGATTCGACCTTGCCATAGCGTTGAATGGGAATAGCCGTCGGCAGGAGGCCCTCGACCAATTGCTTGAGATCGTGCGCCGCGACCGTAAATGGAATGACGACGCGGCGCGCAAGCAGTTGGTCCAATTCTTTGAAGCGTGGGGCCCGACCGACGAACATACGATGTCGGGGCGACGGCGGTTGTCGTCGATCCTTTTTGCCTGATCGGTTCGGGTCAGCGTTGAACCCCGCTCGACCCTCCCCCGCATCCGCGGAGGGTCGAGCTGGCGCGAGCCGTCATCGAAGACGACACGTCATGCGTTAGCCAGTTCGGAGTACGGCGATGCCGATGAATGCGGTCTATCGCGGTCCCGCCGATTTGCCGGGGACGATACCGGTGTTCCCCCTACCCGGAGCGCTGCTGCTGCCGCGCGGGCAAATGCCGCTGAATATTTTCGAGCCACGCTATCTGGAAATGGTGGACGATGCGTTGCGCGACGGCCACCGACTGATCGGGATGATACAACCTGACCCCGCGCATCCGGGCGCCGAGGATCGGCCGAACCTTTACAAGGTCGGCTGCGTCGGCCGCATCACCCAATTTGCCGAAACCGGCGACGGCCGCTATCTCACGCAGCTGACCGGCGTTGCGCGCTTTCGCATCATTGCAGAATTGACGGTGGCGACGGCCTATCGCCAGTGCCGCGTCGACTTCTCGCGTTTCGTTGACGATTTCATTGCCCGCAAGGGCGAGGAGCAGGTCGACCGCAAGGCGGTGCTGGCGGCGCTGACGTCGTTTCTCAAGGCGAACAACCTCAAAGCCGACTGGCAGGGAATCGAAAAGGCCCCTAATGAGGCCCTTGTCAATGCGCTTGCCATGATGTCGCCCTACGACCCGGCGGAAAAACAGGCGATGCTGGAAGCTCCCGATCTAAAGACGCGCGCCGAAATCCTGATCGCCGTCACCGAAATCGCCCTCGCCAAAAGCCGAACCGAGGGCGACCCGCCGCTGCAATAGCACCCCGCGCACCGCAACCCGCATGCTGCCTCGCCAATTCTCATCGACTTGAATGCGACCCAGGAAACCTGGATAACCTGCCTCACTTTAGAAAATCGGTGGACCGTGCCATGAATTCCGTATCTAGCGACCGCCCATCAAACGCGATCGACCCGAAGCTCCTGGAAATTCTGGTCTGCCCCCTGACGAAGGGGCCGCTGGAGTATGACGCCGAGAAGCAAGAGCTGATCTCGCGCTCCGCCAAACTCGCCTATCCGATCCGCGACGGCATCCCGATCATGCTGCCGGAAGAGGCGCGGCAACTCGAGTAGACCGTCACCTCTCCAGCGTCATGCCCGTCCCCGGACTTGATCCGGGGATTGTCGCGGGCATCCACGTCTTTCTTGCGGGCTTTCAGCTAAAAGACGTGGATGGCCGGGACATCCCCGGATCAAGTCCGGGGACGGCCATGACTCCGAATGAGTGGCTCCACCAACTTACGGAAAGACCACATGCTCAAGATCTGGGGAAGGAACACGTCGTCAAACGTTCAGAAGGCGATGTTCGCCATTGGCGAGTTGAAGCTTGCGCATCAGCGCATCGACATCGGCGGCGCATTTGGCAAGAACAAGGAGCCGGCTTACCTCGCCATGAATCCCAATGGACTTGTTCCGACCCTTGAAGAGGACGATGGCTTTTTGCTGTGGGAGTCAAACTCCATCATTCGATATCTCGCCGCCAGGCATGGCGCCGGCACGCTGGAACCGTCGGATCCGCGCGCGCGGGCGCTCGCCAATAAATGGATGGATTGGCAACTTTCAGTGCTTGGCCCTGCCCTGACGCCGGTGTTCTGGGGCTTGGTGCGAACGCCTGCCGAACAGCGCGATCACAAGGCGATCTCCGACGGCAAGGTCAAGACGACCGCCGCGGTGAAGATTTTGGACGAGCAGTTCGCAAAGACGCCCTACGCGGCTGGCGATATGTTTTCCATGGGAGACATTCCGATCGCCATCATGTCCTATCGCTATCGCGAACTGGTGCCCGAGCGCCCGGCGTTTCCGAATTTTGAGCGCTGGTACGCGGCGATCGCATCACGCCAGGCTTTCCGTGATCACGTGTCGAGCGTGCCCATAACCTGAGGATTCGCTAACGACTCCCCCCGCAACAGTTTCGGCACTTCGCCCACAAGCCCCGCGGCTTCGCGGACGAACAAACGCTTGAGCGCGGGCAAGCGATCGACGAGGCCGAGACCGAGGTCGCGGGCGAGCCTTACTGCGTCTGACGGGTTGGTGAACAGGCGGTTGAGGCCGTCGGTTGAAACGCACATCGTCATGGTGTCGAAACGGCGCCAGCGCTGATAGCGCTCCAGCACTGTGGCATCGCCGGGATCGAGGCCTGCTCGCACTGCGTCGACGACGGCCTCCGCGAGCGCCGCCACGTCGCGCAGCCCCATGTTCAATCCCTGGCCGGCAATCGGGTGGATGACGTGGGCGGCGTCGCCGACCAGGGCAAGCCGATCCGCGATGAAGCTGCGTGCTACCCACAAGCCGAGCGGATAGGCGCGCCGCGCCCCCGACACAACAATATCGCCGAGCCGCAGGCCGAACCGCTTCTCCAGCTCATGGTGAAACTCGTCGTCGGGCAGAGCGATGATCCGTTCGGCCTCCCCGGTCCGCTCGGTCCACACAATCGAGGAGCGATTGTGACGCAGCGGCAGGATCGCGAACGGACCAGCGGGGAGGAAATGCTCTTCGGCTCGACCCTGGTGACTGCGCTCATGGGTGACGGTCGTCACAATCGCGGATTGTCCATACGACCAGCCGTAGGTCGCAATGCCGGCCCGTTCGCGCAGCCGCGAACGGGCGCCATCCGCTGCCACGAGGAGCCTGGTCCTGATGGCAGCACCGTTGCGGAGCGCGACATTCATGCCGGATGTTTCCGCCGTGAAATCGGCCACTGCCGCCGCGATGAGGGCGACGCCGGCCGATACCGCCTTGGCCGAAAGCGCCGCGACCAGCCGACCGTTCTCGATCATGTGGGCGAACGGTTCACCCGGTTCGATCTCGCCCCCGAAAGTCAGGAATACGGGCCGCACCGCATCATGGACGCGACTGTCGGTGATCACCATGTCGAGGATCGGCTGCGCCTCGTCGGCCACCGCGTCCCAGACGCCGAGCGCCTCGAACATGCGGCGCGGCGCGGCCGCGATTGCGGAAGCCCGAACATCTCGTCCCGTTTGGCCAACCGCCGGATCGGCCAATGTGACAGTGAAATTCCCGCCAAGCGCCTGGCGGAGTGCGATGGCGAGCGCAAACCCGGCAAAGCCGCCGCCTGCGATGAGAACGTCCGAACGACCATTTGGGGATGCTGTCACCATCAACCTATTGACTTCGATTTGGTCCCAAGCGTGACTGCCACAGATGGCCAAGTCTGTCTGTGCGTCACGTTTGCGTACCGGATGCTGACCGATTGGGACGATCTATGACCTCTGCCGTGAAGGATTTGCTCGCCATCCTCGATCTCGAACCTATCGAGGTAAATCTGTTTCGAGGCCGTTCGCCGCAAGCGGGCTGGCAACGTGTTTTCGGCGGCCAGGTCATTGGCCAGGCGCTGGTCGCTGCCTGCCGCACCGTCGAGGGCATTGCAGACCGGCCGCCGCATTCGCTCCATGGCTATTTTTTGCTGGCTGGCGACCCCAAGGTCCCGATTATCTACGAAGTCGACCGCATTCGCGACGGCCGCAGCTTCACGACGCGGCGCGTAGTAGCGATCCAACATGGTCACGCGATCTTCGCCATGTCGGTTTCGTTCCACGGAAGCGAACCGGGACTGAACCATCAAGCCGAAATGCCCAAGGTGCCGGGCCCTGAAGCGCTGCCGAGCGACCTTGAGATCCGGCAACGGGTCCTGCCGATGATGCCGGATCCGATACGGCGCTATTTCGAGCGCGAACGGCCGATCGAACTTCGTCCCGTCGAGTTCGAACGTTATCTCGGCAAGAAATTTCCCGACGGCCAATTCAATGTGTGGATGCGCACCACCGGCGCGCTGCCGGATGCAGCAGCAATCCATCAATGCGTGCTCGCCTATGCGTCGGACCTGATGCTCCTCGACGCCGCCCTGATCCCGCACGGACGCACCGTGTTTGATAGGAATATCATGGCGGCAAGCCTTGATCACGCATTGTGGTTTCATCGGCCGTTCAAGGCTGACGAATGGCTGCTCTATGCCCAAGACAGCCCCAGCGCCGCCGGCGCGCGCGGTTTTGCGCGGGGTTTGATCTTTACCCGGGATGGAACGCTGGTGGCCTCGGTTGCTCAGGAGGGCTTGCTGAGAGAGCGGCGTGAAATTTAGTCAGCCTGACATGCTGATGAAAAATTGGGCAGACCCTGTACCGTCCGCAGACGACTCCCTTGGAATCCGTGCTTATTCTTTCGGCGTGTAGGCAGGTTGGAACTACGGAGCAGGTAACGCCGCCAATCGGCGCGGAATGACCGAATTCCTTTTGCCGTAAAATGTGGCATCTGGCATAATTTCTAGACACACCGCAGCGCTGCTTGCGGGGCGCGCGGACAAAGATGTTGCGTCCACGCCCCTCGGCGCCGGCGCCATAGAAAAGGGGGCGGCCATCAATGAAGCTCATCATCGCGATCATCAAGCCATTCAAGCTCGACGAAGTCCGACAGGCGCTCACCGGGCTCGGGGTGAGCGGCATGACGGTTACGGAAGTCAAAGGCTACGGGCGACAGAAGGGGCACACGGAAATCTACCGCGGCGCCGAATATACCGTGAACTTCCTGCCCAAACTTCGCATCGAAGTCGCGGTGCCGACAGGGCAAGTGGACCGCGCCGTCGAGGCCATTACGGCGGGAGCGCGAACCGGGCAGATCGGCGACGGCAAGATTTTCGTCACGACCCTCGACCATGCGCTGCGCATCCGTACCGGTGAAACCGACAGCGACGCACTTTGAGCCCGAACCAACCGCGGACGGGCGCAACGACGGTAATGTGGTGTGGACCCCGCGGCGCGCATTCGCGATGACGTTCGCAGCCGTGACACCGGCGTTTCACGCCGCCGTTGCATGGCGATCACCGTCTCATCGTTTGCCTATAAAGTAGCCAGATCACCCATCTGCTGCACAATCTGCTCAACATTTAATCTCGCCAATGAAAGGTGGAGGCTATCCACCAGCGGGTTTGGTAAACTTGCTCGCAGGTGTGGTGGGCGCCGCTCAACAAACCTCGGGTGCTCCGCGAAGTTGGCACGGCGTTTGATTCCCCCACCGCGGCGACCGCTCACATGGCAACTGGCCCAGGCTGAGCTCGCTACACAGAGATCGCCCAATCTGGGGTCATCAGAACGGGCCTAGCGGGGATGGAACTCATGAAAATCGTAGTGGCCATCATCAAGCCATTTAAGCTCGACGAGGTCCGCGACGCGCTTACCGCGATTGGGGTGCACGGTATGACCGTCACCGAAGTCAAGGGTTATGGGCGTCAAAAGGGCCATACGGAAATCTATCGCGGCACCGAATATGCCGTGAGCTTCCTGCCGAAGCTGAAGGTCGAGGTTGCGGTTGCGACCGACCAGGCCGAAAAGGCGATTGAGGCCATCACGGCGGCCGCCAAGACGGGCCAAATCGGAGACGGCAAGATCTTTGTCTTCGGGCTCGAGCAAGCGGTACGCATCCGCACCGGCGAAACCGACGCCGCGGCGCTGTGAAGCGAGCAAGAGTTAGATGCCACGACACGGAGGGTAGCGACGGAAATCGAGGTCGAAGGTCTGCACATGACGCTTCACGGCGAGGTCGCGCGGTCATGTGAGCTCAACGCCGGCACTGCCGCAGTCCGCCTCCTCCCTTGCCGGCAGGCGGCGGCGCCTTAAGGAACGGCATACGGTTGGGGTGAATACCCGGCATCATCCTCGCCGTCATGGAGAGGCCTTGGCGAAAGCCAGGGCCTCTTTCATTTCGATATTTTGCATCTCGATATTTGCCTGGGCACGAATGCGCCAGCCGTCGATATTGCTGCTTCACAAATAGGCAGACGCCGGCGCTATGGTCGCACGCGGTTGAGAATTCTGCGCCGCCTTTATTCCTTATCCCTCTCGACGGCTCGATTTCTTTCGCATGTAACAACAATCGCCAACCGCGATTGTCGCGGTTATCGCCCCTATGGCACGTCATTTGCTCACTGTGGACGGAGTTCGCAAAGGGCGATCAAGGGGGCAGCCGTTTCAATCTTCGTTTCACCCAACAGATCGGAGAGGTCAACCCGTCGCCCTTCGGAACTCTCTTCAGGTTAGTCCAACTCCAGCGGGAGGTAGTGATGAAGGCTCTTTTCGGTACTATGTTTGGGTCGGCCATGCTTCTGGCCTCGGCCGGCGGCGCTCTCGCGGCCGGGGGCTATCTTCAGGCCTCGAGCGAGGAAGACCAGATTGTGAAAGAGGCCAATAAGCCTCAACTGGTCACCATGGCTTCGACTGATGCCGCGAAGGGCATCAAGAACAACAAGGGCGTGGTGATCCTCGATCAAACCGGGACCTACTTCACCATTGTTGGGGTCCAGGTTGGCAGCCGGGGCGGCACCGGGTTGGTCAGACTCTGGTTCCAGACGAACGGCAAGGACGTCGACAACAGCAACTGCGAACAGATGATCCCTACCCCCGAGTTCACCACCGTCATGATCTCGCAAGGGGTGGGCGAATACAAAAAGGGAGACAAGGTCAATACGATGATCTCCGGCTCTGCGACCGGCATTGGTCTCGTCTACAAGAAGCCGGCGGGCGAACCGGCGGTGCCGAGCGTCATCTTCTCGGCCTGGAAAATCGACTGAGCACTCGCAGTGTCAGTCCAAGGGGCGCCGCATCCGATCTCGGGTTTACCCGAGATCGGCAGTGTATGATGCGCACATCGGCAACAGCCGATGTGCGATGGCGCCCCTTGCTGTGGTTCGCGCTCCGCCGCAGCGAGCCGTAGCGATTGATCGAGAAGGCCGATTGCTCCGTCAGTCGAAGAGATTACTCCAGTCCTTACCTTTCGCCTTGGCAACAACGGCATCGCAGGCGTCTTTTGCGCCCTCGCACCGCGTTTGGACGATGGCCTGGATTGCATCCTCGGCTGGTACGATTTGAAGGCAGGCCGCGGCTGGGAATGCCGGTTGTGAGTCCCGGGCAAAAGTCCAAACCTTCTGGTCACCAACAAATGTGATATGTGTAGAGCGCTCTAGAACCTGCCAACCGCGACTTGCCTCTGCCTCACCGCGGAGGCCGGCGTAGAGCTGCGACAGCGAATCGAATTGCCGACCACAAAGCTCATCGGCCCGCGCGGTCCCGGGCGCGAGAAGGATCCCAACCGCCAGGAGTTGGGGCAGCAGGATAGCGCATTTGCGTAGGCGTCTCGTGGTGAGTGGCATGAGTGAGGCCGATCGTGGTGTCTGCCCATCTTGGCGCGCGAATGTCCGAAACTATGCCGATCAGGGCGCAGGAAAATCAATACCGATTTGCCGATGACCTCAAGGCGGCAGGTCAAATCATGGCCGATGCGAAACGCCGGGACGGGCAGCCGCGTTCCCAATGAACGTGCCGCCCCGAGCCGATCTGCGGCTAGTCGGTCGCTCAGCCAATCTGAAGGGATCGCAGCGTCATGAAAAGCGATAACGGTGGATTCGTGCCGGCGTAAGGACAACGTAGAGCCGACCCTTGCGGTCGCTCTGCTCCGGCGGACGATGAGAGCCCCGAGAAGGTCCCGGCATGAGACGCGCTCTACCGGTCCGGTCAGGGCACGCGCTGGTCGACGCCGCCGCTCGCGCCCGACTCCAACCTCATGAGTCTTGGGTCGGTACTCCAATCCCTTTTAGATTGGCTCAGGCGACCGGCAAGTGGCGCCGCAGGCCTCGCGAGCAGCCTGATTTGGAACGTCATAGCCACGGAAACGCGAATGTGCCCGGCAGGCTTCCCGAACCAACCGCATCGCCCTCGGAACTTAAAATCTCGGCATAATGACTAAAATCTGTGCAGGCAGCGGACTTTCTCAGGCTGCCGCCGGCCCGCAACAAGACAGAATTACGACAGAGAGGCCTAGCACAAATGACCGGCACGCGCCCCCAAGGCGCGCCCGAAAAGCAAATCTTTCCATCGCCCTTACCGCAGCCTCTCAGGGCTTCCCGAGCCGTAAGCCGCTGTCGGAACCCGCGACCTAAATTCTGTGCAGTCCGACCGGAATCTGTGCAGCGTGGCAGGGCTTTTCAGGCTGGGCCGGCCTTCACTGAAACAAAATAGCGACCGACAGGGCCGAACCCGAATTCACCGACAAGCGCATCATGGCCCGCCCAGAAGCCTGAATTTGGCCGCCGGTCGTCACACAAGCCGTCAACCGCACGCGAAACCGGACGACCCAAATCTCGGCACCCCGATCATAATCTGTGCAGCCCGGCGCGTGTTTGCGCCGGCCGTTTCAGCGTTTTCATGTCTTGTCGTTGGAATACCTCCATTTCCGCCTATTTGCGTCGGCGACTTGGCACGGCGTTTGATTCCCTGGACCGCGGCATTGCTCGCGGGGGGGTTTGAGACTTCGCGCGGCGAAGCTCTGTTGAGACCGCCGGACCTGCACTCCGCAGGCCGGACGCTAAGGGGGAACCCATGAAACTGGTGGTGGCCGTCATCAAGCCATTCAAGCCCGGCGAGATCGGGAGGGGCCAGATCTTCGTCCTCGACCTGCAAAGCGCGGTGCGCATCTGCACCGGCGAAACCGACGCTGCGGCGATCTGAGAACCCGCACCTTTACCTTTACGGACAGGAGCAACACCATGATGATAAAGAAGCCTAAACGTGCGGGACTAGCGGCTCTCATTTTCGCCGTCCTGCTCGGCCTCTGCCTTACCGCGTCTTTCCACACGCGGGTCTACGCTCAGGCACCGGCGGAGGAGTCAACGCAGGTCGTTGAGACGCTGTCGTGCGACGCGAAGGTCCAAAAAGAATGCTCGCCCAATTCAGGCGACACCGCCTGGATGATGACCTCGATGGCCATCGTGCTGATGATGACCATTCCGGGCCTCGCCTTGTTCTACGGCGGCATGGTGCGCAAGAAGAACGTGGGCGACACCGTGATGACGAGCTTTGCCATCACCTGCCTGATCAGCGTCCTATGGCTGTTCTTTACCTACAGCCTGGCGTTCCGGGAGGGAGGTGAAATCTTCGGCGTGGACATGGGCTGGTTCATCGGCGGGTTCGACCGCGCCGGCTTGCAGGGCCTCCTGAGCGATATCGCCAATAACAAAGGCAATCCCAATTCTCTGGCGCCGACGATCCCAGAGTCCGTCTATTCGATGTTCCAGCTGACCTTCGCGATCATCACGGCAGCGCTCATCGCCGGCTCGTTCGCGGAACGCATGAAGTTCTCGGCCATGCTCTGGTTCATCGGCCTATGGGCGATCTTCGTCTACTCGCCGATCGCCCACTGGGTGTGGGGACCGGACGGCATGTTCAACTGGTCCAACCCCCACGCCTACCTCAATGTGCTGGATTTCGCCGGCGGCACCGTCGTGCACGTCAATTCGGGTACAGCCGGCCTGATGTGTGCCCTGATGCTGGGCAAGCGCACCGACACCGGCCCGGCCCACAACGTGGTGCTGACAATGATCGGCGCTTCGTTGCTGTGGGTCGGCTGGTTCGGCTTCAACGCCGGCTCCGCGGTCACGGCGGGCCTGCAGGCCGGCATGGCCATGCTGGTCACCCACACCGCCACCGCGACCGCGGGTTTCACCTGGATGATCGTCGAGTGGATCATGAAGGGCAAGCCGACCGTGCTCGGCATCTGCTCAGGCGCGGTGGCGGGTCTCGTCGCCATCACGCCGGCCTCGGGCTTTGTCGGCCCGATGGGCTCGTTCTTTATCGGCGTCGCGGCCGGCATCGTGTGTTACTGGGGCTGCACCGGCCTCAAGAGGATGTTCGGCTACGATGACGCGCTCGATGCCTTTGGCGTGCATGCGGTCGGCGGAGCTGCCGGTGCGCTGCTCACCGGCGTGTTTGCCGTCCAGCAATACGGCGGCAACGCGGGTCTGCTTGAGGGTAACCCAATGCAGGTCGTGAACCAGGCGATCGGTGTCGGCACCGTGTTCGTCTACGACGCCGTCGTGACGCTGATTATCCTCAAGGTGGTCGATATGACCATCGGGCTGCGCGTAACCAAGGACGTCGAGCGCGATGGTCTCGATCTGGCGCTCCACGGCGAAACCGTCCAGTGAGGTGAGGTCACGTCGCTGCGGCGGATGACGGTTGGGCAGAGACCCGGCACCGCCCTTTCTGTCAACCGATGGGTCGGAGGTCAGGGGCGCCTAATGGCGCCCCTGATGCTGTCTTGATAAGGTCGTCGCTGTGAGACCCGGAGGGAGTTCCCGGGTCTTTTTCGTTTGCGGCAGGACTCTTTTACTGCTCCCCGTTGACCCCGATGGTTAATCGCGTCTTAACCTCGCGGCCTCTATGCTCTACGGAGGGCGGCGTACCAAACGCGGCCGTACATGCGAATGTCCATGAACCCTGCCAGTGCCGAACGCGAGCTTGCCCTCCCGACCCGTCGGAAGCCCGACACGCGTTCTCCTTTTGTCCGTTTGACGGAGCTGATTGGTGACATCACGCCGGGTAAGCCGGTGATCGACCTCGGCGTCGGCGAGCCCAAACACGGCGTACCGGCATTTGTGGCGCCGGTGATGGCGGCGCATATCAGCGAATTTGGGCGCTACCCCAGGAACGAGGGCACGCCGCAATTCCGTCATGCGGCCGCCGAGTGGGCGGCGCGCCGGTACAAGCTCGACCGTATTCCGGACCCGGATCGCGAAGTGCTGGTTCTCAGTGGCTCGCGCGAAGGACTTTTTCTCGGCTCGATCGCGGCCAGGCGACACGTGACAAGTCGCGTCGGCCGGCCCGCCATTCTCATTCCCAATCCGTTTTACGCGGCCTATTCGGCCGGCGCCGCAGTGGCTGATTGCGAGCTTGTGTATCTGCCGGCCACGCGCGAGACCGGCTTCCTGCCTGACCTGGACGTGCTGGACGAAGCACTGCTTCGACGCACCGTCGCGATGTTTCTCGCTTCGCCGTCCAATCCGCAGGGAGCGGTTGCCGACCTCGCCTACTTGCAACGCGCCGCCGCGATGGCGCGGCGCTACGGTTACCTGTTGTTTTCCGACGAGTGCTACTCGGAAATCTACACGCGATCCGCGCCTCCCGGCATACTCGAAGCAACCGGCAGCCCGTTCGACAACGTCGTGCTGTTCCAGTCGCTCTCCAAGCGTTCAAATCTGCCCGGGCTGCGCATAGGCTTTGCCATGGGCGATCCTCGTTTCATCGCGAAGTTCCTTGAACTGCGTACCGTCGCGGCGCCGCAGGTGCCGATTCCGGCGCAGGAGGTGGCCGTCGCGGCTTACGGGGACGAGGGTCACGTCGAGGCAAATCGCGACCTCTACCGGGAAAAATTTGATCTCGCCGATCAGATCATTGGAGATCGGTACGGCTACCGGCGGCCGGCAGGCGGCTTTTTCCTTTGGCTCGACGTCGCAGCCCTGGGCGGCAGCGAGGCCGCCACCACCAAGCTATGGCGGGAGGCGGGCGTGCGGGTCCTGCCGGGCCGCTATGCGGCGCGCGACCAGGATGACGGCAGCAATCCGGGAGCCGACTATATTCGCGTCGCCATGGTGCACGACAGAGAAACAACGGCCGAAGCGCTGCACCGCATCGTCGCCGTGTTGGGATAATGTTGCAAGCGCGTTCGCATTTTCATGACGCGAACCCCCCTCCCTACCCTCCCCCGCAAGCGGGGGGAGGGTAGGGAGGGGCTCGCGCGATATGCGCGGTATGGGGGCCCTAAGGTGGCTTTGTCTTCGGCCGAACGGCGCCACTACGGCAGATCGTTCCTGTCGGACGATTTTCATGCGGCGATCCGGCGGCGTTTACGCGAGCTCGGCGGGCTCGCCGTGTTTGCCGGAGTCGGCGTTGCGGTCTCTGCGCTTGCGACCTGGTCGGTCAATGACCCCAGCCTGAGCTACGCGACAAGCGCTCCGGTGCGCAACCTATTGGGCGTGACGGGTGCAATCGCTGCCGATCTCGCGATGCAGCTTTTCGGAGTGGCGACGGTTGCGATCATTCTGCCGCCGGCATTCTGGGGCTGGCGGTTCTTCACCCATCGCATCCTTGACCGTCTGCGCTGGCGCGTTGCCGCGTGGATCGGGGGGGTCATGTTATCGGCGGCGTTCGCGTCATGCCTGAGCCGTCCCCCCCGATGGCCGCTGCCAACAGGCATCGGCGGCGTTGCGGGCGACGCTTTACTCCGCGTGATCGCCAACATTGGGGGCGGACCTCTTCACGGCGTCGGACAGACGTTCGCCGAATCGGTATTTGGTACTCTCGCATTCTTTACTGTCGCGATTGCTTGCGGGTTTGGCTGCCACCCACCGGCGGGCGAGACCGATGCCGGCTCGATTTCTCTTGGCCGGCTGGTCCACGCTTTCCTGAGCCTGAAGGCGCGGGTCACTCGCGCGGCGGTCCTGCTAGCCCTGGCAGGCCGTGCTTGCATCAGCGCAATAGTCCATCGCCGAGCGCCGCCGGACTGGCTGCGCACTGAGCCGCGGCTCGGCAAGACCGGCGGCGACGCCGAAGGGCCGGGCCAGTCCATACAGCGAACCGACGACGAAGAGACGCAAGGCGCCCGCGGGAAGACCTCGCAAGCCCGCAAATCGGATGGCAAGACCGCAGCTGCGAGCCGCCGGTGGGCCGACGGATACGAATTGCCCGCGCTCAGTCTCCTCGCGACGCCGAAGGCGTCGGAGAGGGCTGCGCCGAGCATGGAGGCGATACGCGAGAACGCAACAGCCCTTGAGCACGTGCTTGGCGATTTCGGCGTGCGCGGCGAAATCATCAATGCGCGGCCCGGACCCGTTGTGACACTCTACGAGCTTGAGCCGGCGCCTGGTATCAAATCATCCCGGGTCATCGGCCTCGCAGATGATATTGCGCGCTCCATGAGCGCGCTGTCGGCACGCGTCGCGGTGGTTTCGGGGCGCAATGTCATCGGCATTGAATTGCCCAACCCGACCCGGGAGAGAGTCTATCTGCGGGAGCTCCTGGCTGACCGCGATTGCGTCGGCAGCGGCGCCAAGCTCGCCCTCTGTCTGGGAAAGACGATCGGCGGCGAAGCCGTCATCGTCGATCTCGCACGCATGCCCCATCTCTTGATCGCAGGCACCACCGGCTCCGGCAAGTCGGTCGCCATCAACACCATGATCCTGAGCTTGCTTTATCGATTGAGGCCGGAACAATGCCGGCTCATCATGGTGGATCCCAAGATGCTGGAATTGTCGGTCTACGACGGAATTCCGCATCTGCTCGCGCCGGTCGTCACTGATCCAAAGAAGGCGATCATTGCCCTGAAATGGGCGGTGCGGGAGATGGAGGATCGCTATAAGAAGATGGCGAAGCTCGGGGTGCGCAACATCGACGGCTACAACGTCAGGCTCGCGGAGGCGCGTGCCCGCGGCGAGGTGCTGTCACGGACGGTGCATACCGGCTACGACCCGGAGAGCGGAGAGGCAATCTACGAGAAGGAAGAATTCGATTACGAGCCGTTGCCCTATCTGGTGGTGATAGTCGACGAGATGGCGGACCTGATGATGGTGGCTGGAAAAGACATCGAAGGCGCAATTCAGCGCCTTGCCCAGATGGCGCGGGCGGCCGGCATCCACGTGATCCTGGCCACGCAGAGGCCGTCGGTGGATGTCATTACCGGAACCATCAAGGCTAATTTTCCGACTCGCATTTCCTTCCAGGTGACCTCCAAGATCGACAGCCGGACCATATTGGGCGAACAGGGCGCCGAGCAGCTGCTCGGTCAAGGCGACATGCTCTACATGGTCGGCGGTGGGCGAATCAGCCGCATTCACGGTCCATTCGTGTCCGACGATGAGGTTGAAAAGGTGGTGCGCCACCTCAAATCCCAGGGTCAGCCGCAGTACCTGGACGCGGTCACGGCCGAGGACGGCGTGGAGGGCGAGGACGGCGCCATATTCGATTCGACCGGCATGGGCGGCGCCGAGAGCGCCGACCTCTACCAGCAGGCAGTCCAGATCGTGGTCCGGGACCGCAAGGCGTCGACCAGCTACATCCAGCGCCGATTGCAACTCGGCTATAATCGCGCCGCCTCCCTCATTGAACGGATGGAAAAGGAAGGCGTCGTCGGCCAGCCAAATCATGCCGGCAAGCGCGAAATCCTGGTTGGCGGCGAAGATGACGAAGGCTATTGACTAGAGCATGATCCCGAAAAGTGGACACCGGTTTTCGGAAAAGATCATGCTCCAACAATAAGCTGGAGCGGGATGACGATTCGAAGAAAGTCATCCCGCTCTAAGCGTTGAGCGCGACAAAATGAGCCGAGAAAACGCCGTCAGATCCGGTTCATATGCCGTCACGACCCTATCCCGCAAGCCGGGGAGGGTAGGGGGGCCGGCACAGTGTCCGATCATCGGGATGGCCGGGACAAGCCCGGCCATGACCAAGTTGGCCCGCCACGAGCTTTGCGCCTGTTACATCGCAGACTTGCTGTTATAGGTATCGGAGGTGAACATGAAATCGGCCCATTCGGCGGCGTTGGCGGCGGCTCTGCTGATTGCGGCGCCCGAGTTAGCAGCGGCACAAGGCATCCCGCTCCCGCAGCCGGCGCCGAAGAGCCGCAACCAGCCTGCACGGCTGCCGGCGCTGCCGACCGACGCCGCTGGGCGTCCGATTCCTGTCCGCCCCGGCGAGTCCATTCCCTACGACGGGTCTGCGTCTCAACGCGCCCTCGTGGACCGTGTCAGCACTTATCTCTCCTCCTTGCAGACCCTGATCGGTGATTTCGTGCAGATCGGTCCGGACGGCGGACGGACGGTTGGAAAGTTCTATATCCAGAAGCCTGGCAGGGTGCGATTTGATTACGATCCGCCAAGCCCGATCGAACTCGTCTCGGATGGCTCGTCGGTGGTCGTGCGCGATCGCAACCTTGCGACACAGGATCTTTATCCGCTGTCGCAGACGCCCCTGCGATACCTGTTGGCGGATCAGATCGATTTGGCGCGCGACACCAATCTCGTTGCGGTGTCGCAGGACAACACCTTCATCACCGTCACCATTGAGGAAAGGCAGATCCTGATTGGGACCCACCGGCTGGTGCTCATGTTCGGGGCCAAGGACACGCAGTTGCGCCAGTGGACGGTGACTGATCCACAGGGCTACGAGACGACGGTTGCGGTCTACAATCTCGACGTCTCTCACCGGCCGGACTCCAGCCTGTTCACGATCAACTACGGATTCAGGTTTCAATAAGAGATGCGCACTTATTGAACCGTGGGGCCTCCGGCATCCCGCATGAATTTGAAGATCACGACTTTGAAGATCACGACCTGGAACATCAATTCGGTGCGCTTGCGCATCAATCTCGTGGCAAAATTCATCAAAGCCGCGCGACCTGATGTGATCTGCCTTCAGGAAACCAAGTGTCCGGACAGCAAGTTTCCGCTCAAGCGCTTCGCCCGGCTCGGTTACCCCCATGCGGCCCTCAATGGTCAAAAGGGACATCATGGCGTCGCCATCCTCTCGCGGCTGCCTCTCGATTCGATCGACGCCCGCAACTACTGCGGCAAGTCGGACAGCCGGCACGTCGCGGTGAAGATCGGCGAACGCGCCGGCCTCGTTGACCAATTGACAATGCATAATTTTTACGTCCCGGCCGGCGGCGACGAGCCCGATCCGGCGAATAACGAAAAGTTCGCTCACAAGCTTGCCTTTTTGGACGAGATGCGGGCTGCGCCGGATATGTCTCTTGGCGACGCCGATCGGGCAATTCTCGTCGGTGACCTCAACGTTGCGCCGCTCGAGCACGACGTGTGGAGCCACAAGCAAATGCTCAAAGTCATCTCCCACACGCCGATCGAATGCGAAAAGCTTGCCGCTGTGCAGAAGGTCGGAGGATGGTTCGACGTCTTGCGGGCGTTCGTGCCGGAGCCGGCCAAACTTTATACATGGTGGAGTTATCGGGCTCACGATTGGCAAGTCGCCGACCGCGGGCGTCGCTTGGATCATATCTGGGTAAGTCCAGCCATAGCGGGTCAGGTCTCGGGCATGACAATAACCAAGCAGGCGCGCGGTTGGACTCAGCCTTCGGACCACGTCCCGGTGACTGCCGTTATCGAGCTGTGAATGCCGATTTCGCGCGGGGATCATCCTGCGCAACGGCGTGAGCGGGGCGCGCCTGTCGCTATTCCTATACGGGCGTCGTCGCCGGGCTTATCCCGGCGACCCCGCGGCTTAAGGTACAGCGCAATAACCGGGGTGGCCGGGACAAGCCCGGCCACGACGAATGCAAAAGTGGCTCAACTGACCAAAGCCCGATCTACGGCCTCGGGTTCCCCAGCACCTCACGTAAACGGGTGAGTTCATCGCTCGCCAGTTTGGCGCGCTCGGCAAATCGATCGCGCATCAAGCGCGCCGACTCAGGAAACCCCTCGAGAACTTTGCAGAACAGACTACGCGAAATTCGGATGACGGTGGTCGGTTCCATCGCGATTGCGGTCGCGGGGCAGACGGTTTCTGTGACGAGAGCGAGCTCGCCGATCAGTGTGCCAGGGCCGAAGGTAACGCCTTGATCGAAGCGTCTTGGATCGTTGGTGGTGAGCCGCAACGAACCTTCCCGAATCACGTAGCCCGCGTCAGTCGTTTCTCCAGCGCGGAAAAGTATCTCGCCGTCCACAAGCTGTTTCGTTTCAGAGCCGATGGCGACGATTTGCAGTGTCGAAAATCCGAGCTGCGCGAACGTCGGAACGTGCCCTAAAAAGGAGATGTCGTCTTCGATCGTCATTGGCCTTCGAAGACCGTTCAAGGAACCAGCTTGTACCCACCGGCTTCAGTGACCAGGATCTCTGGCATCGCTGCATCTTTTTCAATTTTTTGGCGCAGCCGATAAATATGTGTCTCCAGCGTGTGCGTCGTCACGCCGGAATTGTATCCCCAGACCTCTTGCAACAAAACTTCGCGTGAGATCGATTTTTGGCCGGCCCGGTAGAGGAACCGCAGGATAGCGGTTTCTTTTTCGGTGAGTCTCACCTTATTGCCCTTGCTGCCCATCAAGAGCTTCGAGCTCGGTTGAAACGAATAAGGCCCGATGGTGAAGACGGCGTCCTCGCTTGCCTCGTGCTGTCTCAGCTGCGCACGGATTCGTGCCAACAGGACTGCGAATCGGAATGGCTTGGCCACGTAGTCGTTGGCGCCGGCTTCCAGACCAAGGATCGTATCGGAATCAGTGTCATGACCGGTCAGCATGATGATCGGCGCCTTGAAGGAATTTTTTCTTAAGATTCGCACCGCCTCCCGGCCGTCGATATCCGGCAGGCCGACATCCATAATGACGAGGTCAATTTGCCCGCCTTTCGCCGCCTGCACGCCCTTGGCGCCGGTATCGGCCGAAATGGCCTCGAATTCCTCGTGGATCGACAATTGTTCGACCAGCGCTTCGCGCAGCTCGGCATCGTCGTCCACGATCAGAATTCTGCGCGCAGTCGCCATAAGGAAGCCTCAGGGGTCGGTACCGGTTGCCACGTTTTCGACAAGTAGATCAGTCGGCGGGAAAAGCGCAAGCGCAACCGCCATTGTGTTGCTATGGCGATGTGGCCAAATTCGGTCTGATTGAAAATCATATGCATCGGACAACGCTGGCAAATTTGAGCTTGCGGACAAGGCCGGGAAATCGCCGGCAGGGCTGGTTGTTGGCCGGCGGCAGATACACCAAAGTGGCGCTTGGTCGTTCCGGCATCAAGGCCAACAAGCGGGAAGGAGATGGCGCGACGCCAGCGGGGCGCTATCGGCTGGTCCGCGTGTGGTGGCGTCCGGACCGCCTTCCACGACCGCGGACGCTGCTGCCACTCAAGCCGATCACGCGTCTGGACGGATGGTGCGAAGACCCTTCCGATAGGCGCTATAACCGGGCGATCAGAATTTCGCCCGGTCAGCCGGGAGACCGATTGTGGCGCTCCGACGCCTTATACGACCTGGTCATCGAGATCGACCACAACACGCGGCCCCGCGTCCCGGGCCGCGGCAGCGCCGTGTTCGTCCACGTGGCCAGGGCGGAATTGGCGCCGACTGCCGGCTGCATCTCTATGCCGGTCAAGACTCTGAGGCAGCTCCTCGCTCGCCTGGGACCAAAAACGACGATAACGATTCATTGCTAAGGACGCGTAGCCCGGATTGAGAGCAAGCGAAATCCGGGAATGCCCTATCAATATGGCGAGGCCACCCCGGGTTTCGCTTTCCGCTCAACCCAGGCTACGGACTAACGGCGGGCGGCTGCCGAAAATCGCTGTTCCCACGCGCACATGAGTGGCGCCGAACCGGATCGCGAGCGCAAAATCGGCGCTCATGCCCATGGACAGCAGTTTCAATCCATTGCGTCGGGCGATTTTGGCGGTCAGAGCAAAGTGGGGCGCCGGCGCTTCGTCGACCGGCGGAATGCACATGAGGCCGGAGATCTCAAGGTCGTATGACGCACGGCAAGCGGCGATAAAAGCATCGGCATGCTCGGGCAGCACTCCGGCCTTCTGGGGCTCGGCTCCGCTGTTGACTTGTACGAACATCAACGGCGCTCGACCCGCCTTTTGGATTTCCTTCGCCAACGCGGCGCACAGGCTCGGCCGATCCACCGAATGGATCGCGTCGAACAGTGCGATCGCCTCCCTGACTTTGTTCGACTGCAGGGCCCCGATGAGATGCAGCTCCAGACCTTGATGCTGTTCGCGCAGCGGCGGCCATTTGGCGCTCGCTTCCTGAACCCGATTTTCCCCGAAGGCCCTTTGTCCGGCCGCGATGACTGGCTCAATCGCACCGGCGTCGTAAGTCTTGGAAACCGCTAACAAAGTGACGCTTTGCGAGGGCCGCCCGGCATCCCGGCAGGCGACATCGACGTCACGACGCACCGCTTCGAGAGCAGCAACAGGGTCATGGGGCGGCGCAACCATGGCGGATCGTTCAGGTTCTCACTTGTTTGAGCGGTTCCGGTCAGGTTGAGCACTCGCACCACTACCGGGGTCGTGGCTGGGCCTGTCCCGCCACCTCGATTATTCCGGCTCTATACCTAAAACTCGGGGTCGCCGGGACAAGCCCGGCGACGACGCAAGTACGCGTGGTTGACCTGTCCGCCGCAATCATGTCCTAGTCCGGTGTTGTTTCAACGTCCGGACCGTCATGACCATCGAGCGATACAACGCCCGCGCGGCCGAAATCCACTGGCAGCAGGTGTGGGACACGCAAAATGTGTTCGCCACCCGCAACGAAGACCCGCGCCCCAAGTATTACGTGCTGGAGATGTTCCCGTACCCGTCCGGGCGCATCCACATGGGTCATGTGCGTAATTACACCATGGGCGATGTGGTCGCCCGATATAAGCGCGCCCGCGGCTTCAATGTGTTGCATCCCATGGGTTGGGATGCATTCGGATTGCCGGCCGAGAACGCTGCCGTTGCCAACAAGGTAGATCCGCGAACCTGGACCTACGAAAACATCGCCACCATGAAGGCGCAGCTCAAATCCATGGGGCTGTCGCTCGATTGGAGCCGCGAGATCGCCACCTGCGATCCGGCTTACTACAAGCATCAGCAGAAGATGTTCCTCGACTTTCTGGCCGCCGGCTTAGTCGAGCGCAAGCAGTCCAAGGTGAATTGGGACCCGGTCGACCAGACCGTGCTTGCCAACGAACAGGTCATTGACGGACGGGGATGGCGCTCAGGCGCGCCCATCGAGCAGCGTGACCTGACGCAGTGGTTCTTCAAGATCACGCAGTTTTCCGAGGACCTCCTGACCGCGATCGACCAGCTCGATCGTTGGCCCGAAAAGGTCCGCCTGATGCAGCGCAATTGGATCGGGCGGTCCGAAGGACTGCATATCCGGTTCGCCCTCGATCCTGCGACCACACCTGCCGGCGAGACTGAGCTTGAGATTTTCACCACGCGCCCGGACACGATTTTCGGGGTGAAATTCATGGCGCTGTCGCCGGATCACCCGCTGGCGCTGTCAGCCGCCGCCAAGAATCCGGCACTCGCAACCTTCATCGCCGAATGCAAGCGCACCGGCACGGCCCAGCAATTGATCGACAAGGCCGAGAAGCTTGGCTTTGATACCGGCATCAAGGCGATCCATCCATTCGACCCGACCTGGAAGCTGCCGGTCTATGTGGCCAACTTCATTTTGATGGAATACGGCACCGGCGCCATTTACGGCACTCCGGCCCATGACCAGCGCGACCTTGATTTTTCCAACAAATATGGCCTCGGCAACACGCCGGTCGTGTGCCCCGAAGGACAAGACCCTCAAACCTTCGTCATCACCGACGTCGCCTATGATGGCGGCGGCCGGATGATCAATTCGCGCTTTCTCGACGGGCTGACGATACCGGACGCGAAGGAGATGGTCGCCAAGCGCCTGGAGCGCGAAACGCGCGGCAATCAGCCCGTTGCTCAGCGACAGGTCAACTACCGCCTGCGTGACTGGGGGATATCGCGCCAGCGCTACTGGGGCTGCCCGATCCCGATTCTCCATTGTGCGTCGTGCGGAGTCGTGCCGGTGCCGGAGGCCGATCTGCCGGTGAAACTGCCCGACGACGTGGAATTCGATCGTCCCGGCAACCCGCTCGATCGCCATCCGACCTGGAAGCACGTCGTTTGCCCGCGCTGCGGCGGCGCGGCCACCCGGGAAACCGACACCATGGACACCTTCGTTGATTCGTCCTGGTATTTCGCTCGGTTCACCGACCCCTGGCTTGAATCGCGCCCAACCGAACGCAGCGTGGTCGATGCGTGGCTCCCGGTCGACCAATATATCGGCGGCATCGAGCATGCGATTCTCCATTTGCTCTACAGCCGCTTTTTCGCCCGCGCCATGCATGCGACTGGCCATGCGGGAATTGATGAACCGTTCGCGGGCCTGTTCACCCAAGGCATGGTGGTGCACGAGACCTACCGCACCTTAAGCGGCGCCTTCGCGTCGCCCGCCGAGGTGAGAATCGAGGGCGCAGGCGATGGGCGTCGCGCGACATTACTGGCCACCGGCGAGCCCATCGAGATCGGCCCCATCGAGAAGATGTCGAAATCAAGACGCAATACCGTCGACCCGGACGACATCATCGGCACGTTTGGCGCCGACACGGCGCGATGGTTCATGCTTTCCGACTCGCCGCCGGAACGTGACGTGATCTGGACCGAAGAAGGGGTCCAAGGTGCGTGGCGTTTTGTTCAGAGACTGTGGCGGCTCGTCAACGAAGCGGCTGAGTTTTCCCATGACGCACCGACGGTCCGGCCACTGGCATTTTCGGAGGCGGCCCTGCAAATTCGCAAAATTGCCCACCGGGCGCTGGCGAGGGTGTCTGAAGATATCGAAAGACTGCGTTTCAACGTCTGCGTGGCTCACATCTACGAATTTGCGAGGTCGCTGCAGGCGGTTGTGACAGATTCCCCAAAACCGATCGCACCCGATCTTAAATTTGCCGTACGCGAGGCGGCAGAAATCATGGTGCAGCTTTTCCATTCCATGATGCCGCATTTGGCCGAAGAGTGCTGGGCGGCACTGGGTCACAAGGCTCTGCTGGCTAAACAAGACTGGCCGACACTCGAGACCGACCTTCTCGTGGAGGACACCATCACGCTTCCGGTGCAGGTGAATGGCAAGAAACGCGCAGACGTAACGGTTGCGCGCGACGCCCCAAACGTCGATATTGAGGCTTCCGTCCTGGCCCTCGATCCAATCAAGCGGGCGCTGGACGGCAAGCCACCGAGGAAAGTGATCATTGTTCCGCAAAGGATCGTCAATGTGGTGGCTTGAACAAGATCGGATTCGCCGCTTTGCGTGTCGACTGGCCGGCGTCGCTTGCCTTGGCGGCTTGGCGGGAGGTTGTTTCCAGCCGCTTTACGGCGAGCACTCACTGACGAATGCGCCGGCGATCGGTCCCGCGCTGGCGGGAGTGGACGTCAACCAAATCCCGGCCCCAAGCGGATCGTCGGAAGCGCGGGTTGCGGTTGAGGTTCGAAATCAATTGCTGTTCGACCTGACCGGCGGCGCTGCGCCGCCGCCTCCGACGCACCGGCTCGCAGTCAGGATGTCATCGAACCGCATGTCGGTCATCGTGGACATCACCAGCGGCCGGCCGGACGTTGAGGATTACGCCCTCAACGTCAACTACACCCTAACGGACATCAAGACCGGCAAGCCTGTCATTACCGGCAACACTTTTGCCCGGGTGTCCTATGACATTCCCGGGCAAGCCCAGCGGTTTGCCCGGGCGCGCGGGCTTCGCGATGCGGAAAATCGTGCCGCCAAGTTGATCGCCGACAATATCAAGGCGCGACTTGCATCCTTTTTTGTCGCCGGGACCTGAGCGACCAAGCAACGGCCATGGTCGCGTTCAAGGCCGCCGAAGTCGAAAGCTTCATGGCGCGGCCCGATCCCGACAAGCCTATCGTCTTAGTTTTCGGACCGGACGCGGGCTTGGTGCGCGAACGTGCAGCCGCGCTTGTTCGCTCTTGCGCTGATGATCCGAGCGATCCGTTCGGGTTTGCTATTCTGGAGGGCGACACTCTCGCGGAAATGCCCGAAAGGCTCGTGGAGGAAGCCCATACGGTTCCGTTGTTCGGCGGCCGGCGGGCGATCCTGGTCAAGGCCGGCTCGCGCAATTTCTCCGCTGCGGTCGAGCGCGTCGTGGCGGCGCCGCCGGGGATCGATTGCCGAATCATCATCGAGGCGGGTGATCTGAAGCGGGGCGCGCCGCTTCGCACGCTCTGCGAGCGCGCACCGATTGTTGCCGCGCTGCCATGTTACCCCGACTCCGCTCGCGATCTTGGCCGCCTGATCGATGAAGAAATGCGCCGCGCCGGAATGGCGATAACCCCGGATGCGCGGGCATTGTTGACGTCGCTGATCGGCGGTGATCGTTGTGCCTCTCGCTCGGAGATCGAAAAGCTCATACTCTATGCTCTGGGCCGCAACAGCATCGACGCACCGGATGTGATGGCGGTGGTGGCAGACGCCACCGTTCCGGCTGTGGACAGCCTCATCGATGCGGCGTTCGCCGGTTGGGCGAGCGACGTTGAGATCAATTTCGGCAAAGTCCAATCAAGCGGCGTGTCGGCAAGCACGATTGCGGCAGCATTTGTTCGACAAACATCGGCGCTTCATCTGCTCCGGCTCGCCGTTGAATCCGGCGCTTCGATCGACGACCTCCTGCGGCGCACGACGCCGGCGATACATTTCAGTCGCGTGAAGGCCGTGCGAGCAGCGCTGGAAAGCTGGTCCTCCAGCCGGCTTGAGCGATTGATCGCACAACTCGGGGAAACGTCGCTGGAGGTCCGCAAGAATTCGAAGCTGGCCTACGCGATCATACAGCGGGCGCTGATGTCGACCGCGATGGCGGCGCGGCGCAAGGAGTGACCGGAGGGGGTAGATCAGCTCCTGGCTACACCCCAACGGCCTGTCGCACCGGCACCGTAGCGGTGGGCAAAAGCGAAGCGTCCCCCACGGCCGCGGCAATGGGCACGGCGCGACAAGCGCGCCACCCGGCGCGGGTGACAACGCGCCTCGCGAACCGGCAGCCGCCGTGATCCTCATTCCGCCCCGACCCCGAGCTCATTGATGAGCGCCCCCATTTCTCGGCATCGTGGCGACGTGTCCGTAGGAAGTCCTTGGGGGCAGGTCCGTCATCGCGGGTTAGCTCCGGCGCAGGCTTCGGCACGGATTACATCCCCAAACGCCAAATGATTGGGTGAACGTGCTTCCACGAGCCAGAGCGGCGGGCGCTACCCACGATCGTGCCGCAGCTATTTATTGCTGCTGCGCTTGTGTGGTGGTCGTCCGCATAGGGTAGCGGTAACAGCTCATGTCCGGGTGTATAGATGAACGGTCTGGTCCATGGGCAAGTACCACCCCAGACGTCACCGATGATGACGCCGCGGGGATCGACGCTGCACGGATGAAATAGCTCATTCGTCTCAAGCTGCCTGATTCCGGTGTCGCGCGTCCAGCAATAAGGCCGGCGCTTGCCAAACTTATCGTCGCCCTCGCCGACCACCAACCCCGAATCGTTTATTGCGCAAACGAAGAAAGGTCGCCCAGGACCGACCCTAAGCTCGATGAATTCGAACTCACGAGACCATACATAGCCGCAATCCACGGACTCACGCCCTCGCCAGCCAATCACCCATCCCGCGTTATTGACTTTAAATGCTCTGCTCCATCCGTCGAATTCAGGAGCATCTAGAGCTTCCATTTTGTGCTCTTGGCTCCAGACGAATGCGCGCTCGTCGCCCGCTTTCTGCTCGCCAGGCTGACATCCGCTCGTCCCAACGACGACGCCGTGGTCGTTGATCGATGAGGCGTGGGAACTTCGACCGCCCAATGTGCCCAAATCGTGCAAACCGTCGCGCTCCGACCAGATGAAGGCATGCATTCCCCCTCCATCGACGCCCGCACGACCGACAACTTGGTAGCTCTCATTGAGATCATGGGCGTACCCGAGCGCCCCGCTGAATGATCCAAGACAGACAATCTCTCCATCACGGCTAAAGAATGCTCTCGGGGTTGCATCCGGCAAAACGGAAATATTGCCGACAATCGCCTGACTGCCGTTTACCACCTTCACATCCAAGGCATACTCGTTTATCGAGCCGAACTCTTGTACTTCCGCAATCGCGGGGTGATCTGGCTCACCAAACCCAGACTGAAAGCGCAGTTGGCAATCGATGTGCTCCTCTATATCTGACTTTTGCGCTTTGCCTGTGGAATACACGCCCTGTACCAAAGTTGCGTTGGGAAGATGCTGACGCATAAATTGGTTCAACATTTTGGCACGCATGTTTTCACCGTCGGCCGCCAACGGTCTCACTGGTGCCGCCACCACTCCATGCACTCTTGAGCACTGTTGTCCGCTCGGAACGCAGGTATAAGTCAGGCACGGCTCGCTAATTCCTTTTTTCGCCTTCTTTGACTGTGCCGCTCTTCGATTTATGGCCGCAAGATGATGCTGTATTACGCCGAAGTCCGTCCCGGCTCTGGCCAAGTGCTTGAGAAAACGTTTATCGCCCTCCGTCACAGCATCACGCAGACCAGTTACAAATACATGAACCCCAGTAGTGGACCGTGCTTCTGCTTGCAGACTGTTTCGCGGGGGAGAAATATCTCCAGTCAATGTTTGACAATTGGAGACAATGGCATAGCGGAGGTAATCGTTTTCAAACCCGGCCAGCACGAAACTGTGAGGTTCAATTTTCTTCATGGACCGATTTATCTTCTCAATCCAGAGCGATCCCTCTTTGCGTACGATTTCCACGACGTCATCGAACGTCGCATCGTTGCCGATACGTGAGCCAATTGGATACGTATT
>Ga0257161_1000027_pt1 | contig 32962 bp, 28 predicted proteins | sample NR01A_FD_185954 | JGI IMG/M metagenome (GOLD analysis project Ga0257161, IMG submission 185954) | Soil microbial communities from H.J. Andrews Experimental Forest, Oregon, United States - NR-01-A | ecosystem: Environmental > Terrestrial > Soil > Temperate forest > Bulk soil | place: USA: Oregon... | reverse complement strand
CGACAATGCCCATTTGGCGCGGCTTTCTGCGCCTCTGGCTCGGATGCGGCGGCTCGTTGCCGCCGGGCGGCCTGTAACCATAATGGCCCTCGGCTCGTCGTCGACTGCGGGCGCGGGCGCCACCACTCCGGCGGCGACATATCCGGCGCGTCTCGAGGTCGAACTGCGCAGCCGTTTCCCGGGGGTCGCCATCACGGTGCTAAACCGTGGCGTCAACGGCGAAGAGGCCGCCGACATGCTGGCGCGGTTTGACCAGGCCGCTGCAGACGACAAGCCCGATGTGGTGTTGTGGCAGGTCGGTACCAACTCGGTGTTGCGCGAGCATCCGATCGGCCCGATCGACCGGATGATTATTGAGGGCCTCGCCCGAATGAAGACGCTCGGCACCGACGTGGTGCTGATCGATCCGCAATTTGCCCCGAAGGTACTTGCGAGACCCGACGCGGAAAGCATGGTGAGCGTCATTGCGGCGGCATCCGTCAGCCGCGGCGTTGACTTGTTTCCGCGCTTCGCGGTCATGAGGGAATGGCACGACGCAGCGGCGATTCCGTTCGAAGCATTCCTTTCGCCGGACCTGCTGCACATGAACGACTGGGGCTACGCCTGTTTTGCCAGGCTGCTCGGAGACGCCATGGCAGAAGCGGCGACGCGACCGGTCGTGGCTGCCGGCACGATAACGCCGAAATAGCGCACCCCCCTTCTATCCTCCCGGCCAGTGCGGACAGGGAGGCGGCGGGAAACCCGGACGACATTGATTTCGTTCGGAATTCCATAATTAGTTCGTTTCCACAAAACCTGCCCCAAATTTATATGGTATCTTTATACCTTTTCGACGCAGCCTTCCGGCGCGCCGCGTCGAACGCGCGGATGGCGCGCTCGCGACCGCGACGACGTGCCCCCAGGTCTCTGTCGAAGAGCGAAGGACCTGGGCCGAGTGACGACTGTCACACCTTTTCGAGCGCCACCGTCAGGTCCGCCGCGATATCGTCGGGGTGCTCAAGCCCGACCGAGAGCCTCACCAGTCCATCGCTGATGCCGAGCTCTGCGCGTGCGGCCGGGGTCAGCCGCTGGTGAGTCGTGGTCGCCGGATGGGTGATGAGGCTCTTGGCATCGCCAAGATTGTTGGTGATGTGCACGAGCTTCAAAGCATTGAGAAAACGGAACGCGCCCGGCTTGCCGCCCGCCACCTCGAACGCGACCAGGTTGGACGCGCCGCGCATCTGTTTCTTGATCGTCGCGGCCTGCGGATGATCAGCGCGGCCCGGATAGATGAGCCGGGTGATCTTGGGATGGCCGGCGAGCAGGTCCGCGATCGCGGCGGCATTTTGGGTTTGCCGTGCCACCCGCAGCGGCAGCGTCTCCAGACCCTTGAGCAGCACCCAGGCATTGAACGGCGACATCGCAGGTCCGGTTTGGCGCAGCAGATTATGGATGTTGTCCTGGATGAACTTCTCCGAGCCCAGGATAACGCCGCCGAGGCAACGGCCCTGGCCATCGATATGCTTGGTGGCCGAATAGACGACGCAATCAGCACCGAGCGCCAGCGGAGACTGGTAGATCGGGGTCGCGAACACGTTGTCCACCACGAGCCGGGCCCCGGCCTCGCGGGCGATCGCCGCAATCGCGGAGATGTCGAGAACCTCGAGCGTCGGATTGGTGGGGCTTTCGAGAAAGAACACCTTAGTATTGGCCCGCACGGCGCTGCGCCACTCATCGAGATCGAGCCCGTTAACGAGGGTCGAGGCGACGCCGAACCGCGGCAGAAAGTCCTCCACCACCCAACGGCAGGAGCCAAACAGTGCCTTGGCGGCAATGACGTGATCGCCCGCCTTCACCTGGCCGATGATGGCATTGTGGACCGCCGCCATGCCAGTTGCGGTGGCGCGAGCGGCTTCCGCTCCCTCGAACGCTGCCATCCGGGTCTCCAGCATGTGCACCGTCGGATTCGAAAACCGCGAATACTGGTAGCCCGGATCGGCGCCCGTGAAGCGGGCCTCGCATTGCTCGGCGCTGGCGTAAACAAAGCCCTGGGTGAGGAACAGCGCCTCCGAGGTTTCGCCGAACTGCGAACGCAGGGTGCCGGCGTGGACGAGCCGCGTTTCAGGGTGCAGGTTGCGGGACACGGACATCTGGGCCTCCTTTGGGCCAACAAAAAACCCGGCCGAGGGAACTTTCCCAAGGGCCGGGCACACGTCCCCGGCCTTTTAGCGATTTATTTAACGTGGCTGCAAGCCGGCCGGCTCAAATGACCACGGGATAACGACGCTCATAAGCGCCGGAAGGCTTTCCGTCAAGCCGGTCATCGGATAAAGCGGAACCTTCCGTAGCCCGCATGGAGCGCAGCGCAATGCGGGACCACCGTTCCCGGATTTCGTTGAGTTTATCATCGGGCCGGCCCACCGGGTCCGGCCGGAGCTTGCCATCGGGCCGGCCAGAGGCCGGACCCGGTGGGCCGGCCCGATGGCAACCTCCAGCCGGACCCGGTGGCTCGATCCGGGCTACAGCGAACCTGGACGCCGCGCCGTGTCGCTGAGTTTGCGTGCCGACGAAAGGGGCATCCTGCCCGATCGCCTGATTGCGACGCTCGTCAAGACCGGCGTCGTTATCCCTGCTGGCGCGCTCGATGATGATCAGATCCAACCTGCGAGCCTCGACCTGCGTCTCGGCGAGATCGCCTACCGCGTCCGGGCAAGCTTCCTGCCAGGTCCGGATTCCACCGTGGGGGAGCGCATCGACGAATTGAAGCTGCACGAGATCCCGCTCGGCGACGGCGCGGTGCTGGAGACCGGCTGCGTCTATATCGTTCCCCTGATGGAAAGCCTGTCCTTACCGCCGGACATCGCAGCCTCCGCCAATCCCAAAAGCTCGACCGGCCGCCTCGACGTCTTCACCCGGGTGATCGCCGACCAGACCCGAGGATTTGACCGCGTCAATGCCGGCTACCACGGTCCGCTTTACGCCGAGATCAGCCCACGCACCTTCCCGGTGCTGGTGCGCGAAGGGTCACGTCTGTCGCAGCTTCGGTTTCGGCGCGGGAATGCGGTGCTGACGGACGACGCGCTTGCGGCACTGCATCGGCGCGAGCGGCTTGTCGATAGCGACGCTCCCGACTTGTCCGAAGGCGTTCCGGTCGGCGTCGATCTCGTCGGGTTCGGCCCCGATAAATTCATCGGTTACCGCGCCAAGCGCCATACCGGCCTCATCGACGTGGATCGCCGCGCCAGCTACGACATCGGCGAATTCTGGGAGCCCATCCGGGCGCGGCACGACCGCAGCCTCATTCTTGATCCGGACGAGTTCTACATCCTGGCATCCAAGGAAGCCGTCCAGGTGCCGCCCGATTACGCCGCCGAAATGGTTCCGTTCGATCCGCTGGTGGGCGAATTTCGTGTCCATTACGCGGGCTTCTTCGATCCGGGCTTCGGTTACGCGGGCGCCGGCGGGCGGGGCTCCCGCGCGGTGCTGGAGGTGCGGTCCCACGAGGTGCCGTTCATTATCGAACACTGTCAGATCGTCGGCCGCCTGGTCTACGAACACATGCTGGCGCGACCCGACGCGCTCTATGGCCGCAGCATCGGGTCGAATTACCAGGCCCAGGGCTTGAAGCTCTCCAAGCATTTTCGCGGGTAGAAAATGTCCGTATCGTAGGGCATTCCTTTGCGCAACGGCGGGTTCGCCGAAACGGCGCGGACCCCTTTCACACAGCGCGCCATCTTTTGGCTGTATTTTTATCGTGCCCCAACTTGGGGACAGATGTGCTTGAAGGAGATCAGCGATGGGGGCATCCGGAATTGGTCACATTGGCGCGACTGTCGCCGCCGTGTTGCTGGCTACGCTCGCAACGCCGATTTTGGCACGGGCGCAAGCGGCGCCCGCCGCGCAAAGCGAAGAGGCGCAGGCCAACGAGTTGAAACTTGCATGGGTGGCCGGCACGCTGGCCGCCGCTGAGGGGCCGGCCGACATCGCATTGATCGATCAGGCGACCTTGAAGCTGCCCTCTGGCTACGATTTCATTCCCAAGGCAGAAGGTGCACGGATCCTGCGGGCGCTCGGCAACACGGTCGGCGAATCGACCTTCGTGGGCCTGATTGTCGGAACGAAGCCAAGTGACGATTGGATCGTTGCCACGCGCTACGTCAAAGAGGGTTATATCAAGGACGACGATGCCAAGGACTGGAACGCCGACGAACTTCTGCGGAACATCAAGGAGGGAACCGCGGAAGCGAATAAGGATCGCGTCGCCCGCGGCTTCCCGGAGTTGGAAGTCCTCGGCTGGGTGGAGAAGCCAGCCTACGATTCCGTGACGCATCGTCTTGTCTGGTCGCTGCTCGCCAAGCAGAAGGATGAGCCGGATACGGCCGACAACGGCATCAATTACAACACTTACGCGCTCGGTCGCGACGGCTATTTCAGCCTCAATCTGCTGACGAGTTCGAGTCGCGTCGACGCCGACAAGAATGCGGCGCACGAGCTGTTGGCCGCACTCTCGTACAACGCGGCCAAAGGCTATGAGGACTTCAACGCCTCAACCGACCATATCGCTGAATATGGGATTGCGGCGCTGGTCGGCGGCGTGGTGGCGAAAAAGCTCGGTCTGTTTGCGCTGATCGGCGTTTTCGTGGCGAAATTTGCCAAAGTGATCGGCATCGGGGCTCTCGCCTTCGGGGGCGCCATCTGGAATTTCTTTCGCCGCAAGCCGAAGGGTGCCTCCACGAACGCGTAGCGCTGAGCTCCCATGAAACTCCTGTTGCTGCTGTTGTCGGGCCTCAAATGGGGTAAGCTCGCGACGACCGGGGGCACCATGCTGCTCTCGCTCGCCGTCTACGCAACGATATGGGGATGGCCTTATGCGGCCGGATTTATCGCGCTACTGTTCGCGCACGAGATGGGGCACTACGTGGCGGCCCGGCGGTGCGGACTCAACGTCGGCGCGCCGGCCTTCATTCCATTTGTCGGCGCCTGGATCAACCTGAAAGAGCAGCCCCGCGATGTCAGGACCGAGGCCTACGTGGCGGTAGCGGGCCCGCTGGTCGGCACTGTTTCGGCGGTTGCGGTCTACCTGTGGGGTCGATGGACAGACAGCACGCTGCTGCTGGCAATCGCCTATGCGGGGCTGTTTCTCAATCTCTTCAATCTGTTGCCGGTCTCGCCACTCGACGGCGGACGGATCACGGCGGTCATCAGCCCGCGCGTCTGGTTGATCGGCGCCCCTGTGATGCTGGCCATGCTATTCTATCGTCCCAGTCCGGTCCTTGCGATCATCGCAATCATAGCGTTCCCGCAACTGATCAAGGCATGGAAATACGACCCCAAGGCGCCCGAAAACCTTGCCTATTACGGCGTTCCGTTTCAAACCAAGCTCGAGTATGGCGGCCTTTATCTGGCATTGACGGCGTATCTCAGCGTGATGACGTTCGAGGTGCATGAAATGCTGGACGCAATGGGCCACCCGACGTGAGGCGTGGAAGTCCAGATGCGGCTTTCGGATGATCCGTCAGCGGGTCTGGACCCTGCGCCGGTTTTGTGTAGGCTGGCGGCATTCGCGGGCGTAGTTCAATGGTAGAACGGCAGCTTCCCAAGCTGCATACGAGGGTTCGATTCCCTTCGCCCGCTCCAGATTCCCCGACAAATAGCTGCATACATTCCGACGAAATGCCGGAACATTTGTTCGCACCGGCGAGTCGCTGACTGGGCGCGGGAAATTTTTTGCCAAATCCGCACTCGCGCAATCGCGGCGCCATCGAACAACCGTTCGATTAGCTCAGCGTTAAGTCGGGAAGTGATAATTTCATATCGTTAATCCTTGATCCATAACATGGCTATAGCAGGCAAACACAAAATGTGCACAGCAGGTCGGAAGTGTGGGGCAGCGCGCGTGCAGCTCGGGCGACAATCACGGTTACTGCCGTCCTCCACGGTTAACTCTTCCCGCCAAGGTTAACGGGCCGGCACGACCCGGAGGAGCCTTAATTTCACCCTTGCTGGTTGTTTTTTGCATTTTTTTGTGACACAATTGTACTTTATTAACAAACGCACCACACTATTTAAGTAAAGCCGATGTAACAGCGGCGGAACATCATAACGAAGGCATGGATGGGGAAAGGATAGTGGCAAAGCACAGACACACAGCGTCGGAAATCGCGACGAAGCTCGCGATGGCAGCCGACATGGCGTCCCAGGGTCGCCTCCATGGCGATATTGCTAAGTCCTTGGGCATAAGCCTCATGACGTATCATCGCTGGCGAAAGGCCCGCGGTGCGTTGGCGCGCCCCGCCTTAAGGCCAATGACTGATGCTGCACAGCGAATAGACATTTCGCCCGAGCGCGAACAGATGAGCCAAATTCGGGAGCTCCAACTCGAGAACTCACGTCTTCGCCGCTTGGTGACTGACCTCCTGCTTGAAAAAGTCAAGCTCGAGGAGGGTGTGCATGCCGTCAATCGCAGGACACTGGCTCACCGTTAAGTGCGCTTTACGACGATAGCGCATTCACGTATTTGTGATGAGCGGCTCATTCAGGTCATTACCGCTCGCCAAATGCTCCACGTCGAACATCACCCGGCCCGCCACCGATCAGCACAGGCGCCACGTCTCCGAGATAGATTTCAGGCGCTCCGCTTACGGATCCGGAAAACCAGCACGTCATGATGGCGCGCCTTGTCTTCCAGCGTGTCGCCGGTCTCGCGCACAAGGTTAGGGATGTCGATTTCAGCCAGCGGATCAGTGCATTCCACCACCAAGGTCGCGCCCGGTTCCAAGCGCGACAGGGCCTTGCGGGTGCGCAACGCGGGCAAAGGACATTTGAGACCACGTAAATCGATGGTGGCGGCATTGCCGGCGTCGTTCATAGGACCTCGATCCGGTCGGCGCGTCGTACCATTCTAGAGTAGCAGCGAGGGCGGCACGCCGACTACAGATGCCTCCAACCGTGGCGGGTCGCCTCGGCACGGTTCGAAAATGGCGGCAACAGAGTACCTCACCGCTCCCTCGCGTCATCGAGAATCAACGCCGCGCCTTTCTCGGCGATCATCATGGTGGGGGCATTGGTATTTCCCGACGTGATCGTCGGCATCACCGAGGCGTCGATGACGCGCAGGCCTTCCAGGCCCAAAACCCGCAGCCTCTCGTCGACCACCGCAAACGGATCGCTGTCGCGTCCCATCTTGGCGGTGCCCACGGGGTGAAAAATGGTGGTGCCGATGTCGCCAGCGGCTTTAACGAGGCTCGCATCGTCATCGCCGACGGACGGACCGGGCAGATATTCCTGGGGCCGGAAGCGCCGCAGCGCCGGTTGTGCCACGATGCGCCGCACGACGCGCAACGAATCGGCTGCGACGCGGCGATCCTTATCGGTCGCGAGATAGTTCGGACGGATGGCCGGCGCCGCGCCCGGATCGGCCGAGCGCAGCCGCACATCGCCGCGGCTCGTCGGCTGGATATTGCATACGCTTGCCGTAAAGGCCGGAAAGGTGTGCAGCGGCTCGCCGAAACGATCGAGCGACAACGGCTGCACGTGGAACTGGATGTTGGCGCGCTCGCGTGACGGATCGGAACGGGTGAACAACCCAAGCTGGGACGGCGCCATGGTCAAGGGTCCGCGGCGCAGAAACGCATATTCCAACCCCATCCCGATGCGGCCAAAAACCGAATGGTACATCGTGTTCAGCGTTTTCACGCCCGACACTTTGAAAATTGCGCGCAACTGCAAATGGTCGTGCAGGTTTTTGCCGACGCCCGGCCGGTCGAGCACCACCGGAATGCCCTGCTGGCGCAATTGCGCCGCCTCCCCGACGCCAGACAGCATCAGCAGGTGAGGCGACCCTATGCTGCCGGCGGCCAGAATCACGTTGTGGCCGCGCGCGTGCCGCAGCGCCCCATGTTGCCGCCATTTCACCCCAACGGCGCGGCGGCCGTCGAACGCGACGCACTCCGCCTGGCAGCCGATTTCGAGACGCAGGTTGGGTGCGTTCAACGCCGGCTTGAGAAAGCCGCGGGCCGCCGACCAGCGCCGCCCGCGCCTCTGGTTGACGTGGAAAAAACCCGAGCCTTCATTATCGCCGGTATTGAAATCCGCCACCGGCTTGATGCCGGCCTGCATTGCGGCATCGCGAAACGCATCAAGCAATTCCCAGCGCAGACGCTGCTGCTCGATCCGCAATTCACCGCCGGCCGCGTGGATAGCGCTGGTGCCGAGGAAATGATCCTCGTGCTGCTTGAAATACGGCAGCACGTCGTCCCAGCCCCAGCCGGTCAGTCCAAGCTGGCGCCAATGATCATAGTCGGCCGCCTGGCCCCGCATGTAGATCATGGCGTTGATGGATGATGAGCCGCCGATCACCTTGCCGCGCGGATAGTTGAGGGTGCGGCCATTGAGACCGGCCTCGGGCTCGGTCTTGAACATCCAATCGGAGCGCGGATTGCCGATGGCAAACATGTAGCCGACCGGGATGTGGTACCAGATCCAGTCGTCGCGCCCGCCGGCCTCGAGCAAGAGCACCCGCTTGGCCGGGTCGGCCGAAAGCCGGTTGGCCAGCACGCAGCCGGCGGAGCCGGCTCCGACGATGATGTAATCGTAGTCGCCGTCGATTGTTTCGGCGCGGCCCATGATTTTAATTGAAGCGCAAAGACGGTTGGCGCAACATCTTCGGTCTTCGTAAATGAAAAGTCCACCGCGAGGTTCACTTCGCGTCAGGGCTCGGCCCTGTCGCCACGCAAGCGGGCGAATGCACGCCGCAACGACAGCTTGATCCGCGCGGGCAATCGTTCCGGCGCCGCCTCCGTGGTCTCGGCAAGATAGAGTCCCACGGTAGTGACCCGGCCCTTGGCGACGCCGTCGACGACAAGTTGAATCGCGCCGAGCGGAAGGCGGTCACCGACCTTCGCCTTTTGGTGCAGGTGGGTGGCGAACAAATCCGCGAGCGTCATCGTCATGTCGTCGGGCGAAATGGCGAGACCGTAAATTTCGCCGAGCGTGCCGAGCGTGACGTCGCCCGAAACGAAGAAATCCCCCAAGAGTTGCAGGTCAGGCACGGCCGGCGGCGGCATGTCCACGAAAAATCGGTCGAGCGCCCGCGCTTTCTCCGGCGGGGCGAGAAAATACGCGTAGTCGCCTTCGCGAATTCCGTCGGCCTCGGCTGCAGCGATCACACGCTGGTCGCGCACCACCAAGGCGAGCTTCGCCCACGGCGGAACGAGGCGGCGGCGCAGATAGGGGCTTTTCGCACCGATCGCGTAACCGACCAGTTCGTGCTCAAGCTGGCCAGGCAGATCGAGCTCGATGCGCCGCGGCGCTGGATCGCTGCGCGGGAGCGCGATATGGAGACGGCGCGCCGCAATCGCAATTGTCCAGCCCTGGACCAGGAGCGAAACCAGCACCACCACGAAACCGATGTCGAAGAAGATCAGGGCGTCGCGCATGCCGACCAGGAGCGGTATCGATGCGAGGAAAATGCTGACCGCGCCGCGCAGACCGACCCAGGACACGAAGGCTTTCTCCCGCCATGAAAACCGGAACGGCGCGAGACACACAAACACCGCCAGCGGACGGGCGAAGAACATCAGCACGGCTGCGACCGCCAGCCCCGGGATGACATGCTCAATGAGCCGCGAGGGCCAGGCCAGCAGGCCGAGCAAGACGAACATGACGATCTGGGCAAGCCACGTGGCGGCGTCGAGAAACGCGATCACGCCGCTATGCGCGCGGGTCGGCCGGTTCCCGATGATCAGCCCGGCGAGATAGACCGCAAGAAATCCAGACGCATGCAGGGACTGGGCAATGCCGAACACCACCAGCGCCCCGGTCGCGACCAGCGGCGCATGAAGTCCCTGGGGCAGCGCCAGCCGATTGAGCGCGGCCACGATCACGCGTCCGCCGAGGAGGCCGGCCGCTGCGCCGCCGACCGCCTGGACGGCGAGCTCGCTCAGCGCCGTGTACCAGGGTTGATTCGCCGCGAGCGCCATTTCGACCAGCGCGACGGTGAGAAAGATCGCAAACGGATCGTTGGTGCCGGATTCGATTTCGAGGGTGGCGCCGACGCGGGGGCGCAGCCTCAGGCCGCGCGCATGAATGAGCAGGAACACCGCCGCCGCATCCGTGGACGACACCACCGCTCCCACCAGAAGCGACTCGATCCAATCGAAGCCAAGCAGAAACCGCACAACCGGCGCCGTCAGCGCTGTTGTGAGAAGAACCCCGATGGTGGCAAGCAGCAGCGAAGGCGCCAGCGCACTGCGAAACGTTGCCAGCCGCGTGCGCAGGCCGCCGTCGAACAGGATCAAGGCGAGCGCCACCGCACCGACCAGATAGGTCGTCCGGATGTCATCGAACTTGATCGCGCCGGGCCCGGATTCGCCGGCCAGCATGCCGACCAGGAGAAAGACAAGCAGCAAGGGAGCGCCGAATCGCAGCGCAACGAGACTCGACAAGATGCCAGCCAGCACGAGAAGTGCCGCGAACATAATGGTGAGACTGACGGTGTCGAGTACTGCCATGGGCCGTGTCAGCCAAGCGCCGGATCGATGCAACCCGTTAATGCATCGGCGACCGGAACATCGCCCCCGGATCGTTCATGATGCAATGGTAAATTCAGCCGCGCCCCCACCCTACGCTCCCCCGCAAGCGGGGGAGCGTAGGGTGGGGTGTCAGCGATGGATCGGATCCTTCCACAGCACCTCTTCGGGCGGCTCGACCGGCGCGATGTCGAGATTGACGACCACCGGCTCCTGGCCAGAACGCACCAGAACGCATTCCAGCGCTTCGTCCCGGCTGGCGTTGATTTCCTGGTGCGGCACGAAGGGCGGCACATAGATAAAATCGCCCGGGCCCGCCTCGGCGGTGAATTCCAGCTTCTCGCCCCATCGCATCCGCGCCCGGCCCTTGACGACGAAGATGATGCTTTCGAGGTCTCCATGGTGATGGGCGCCAGTCTTGGCGTTGGCATGGATCGTCACGGTGCCGGCCCAAAGCTTTTCGGCTCCTGCCCGCGCCCGGTTGATCGCCGCCGCACGCGACATCCCGGGCGTTTGCGCCGTGTTGGGATCAAGGGCGTGCCCGGGGATGACCTTGACGCCATGAACCTTCCAGTCGATGAGCGCACCAGGAGGACTGGGATCGGCGGGTTGCACCGAATGCACGTGCGATTTGTCGTGATCTTGACCCATAAAATCCACCACTCTCACCGGCCTGAAAGTACAACGCGCGGGCTGGAACGTGGCCACCTTCTTAGCCATCAGCGCCGCAATACGCAGGCCTGCGAACTTCGGCGCCGTTCCCATCCGACGCGCTCGAGTTCCGGCTGGTCGCTCTCGGTCTGCGGGTAGCCCAGACAAAAATACCCGATGAAGCGCCAGGATTGCGGAACATCGAGAATATCATTCATGCGCGCCGGGTCCAGAATCGAAATCCACCCCATGCCGATATCCTCGGCGCGGGCCGCCAGCCACATCATCGCTATCGCCGCGACAGTGGAATATTCCGCTGTTTCCGGCATCGTCCGGCGTCCCAGACCGTGTCCAACGGTCGTAGCGCGGTCGGTGAACACGGCGAACTGGCAAGGCGCTTCCGCAAGCCCGGCCAACTTGAGCGCAGCATATCTGGCCGCCTTTTCGCCCGTGTAGCATTGGAGCGCGTCCGCGTTGCACGCCTTGAACACGTCGCGGACCACCTCGCGGCGGCGGGGATCGTCAACCACGATAAACCGCCATGGCTGACACAACCCGACGGACGGCGCGAGACTTGCGATCTCGAACAGCCGCTCCAGCGTTCCGGCCGGCAAAGGATCGACACGAAAACGCCTGACATCGCGTCGCCAGAGCAAAAGATCGCGCAGGCGCGCACGGAATGTGTCGTCGAATGGCGCAAGCTCGTTCATGGCCGGGTTCCTGACGTTGCCAGTGCCGTAAGCAAAATGACGATTTCGATGATCTGTTCCAGTGCTCCGAGCACGTCTCCGGTCTGGCCGCCGATCTGCCGCATGCTCAGCCAGGCCACCAAAAGCCCGGCGCATGTGGCGAGGACGAGACCGACTATTGTCGCTGCGAGCCCGAGCGCAGTCACCAGCGCCAGAACGCCCAGCAGAACCGCAACGGCGGCCGATCGCAGGGTCGGCTGCCCCGCCTGGGCCGAGAGTCCGTCGAAACGGGCCGGCGGAACGACATACATGAACGCCGGCAGCGCGGCGCGTGCCGCGACGTGAGCCGCAATGAGCGCCGAGGCGACCGCCACGGGGCCCGCCATGGCGGCGAGCGCGGTCCAGCGCAGAAGAAGCGACATGATCAGGGCGCAAGCCCCGTAGGTGCCGAGACGGCTGTCGCGCATGATCTCAAGCTTGCGCGCGCGATCTCGCCCGCCCCCGAGGCCGTCCGCCGTATCGGCAAGGCCATCTTCATGCAGGCAACCGGTCATGAGGAGAGTGGCGCCGAGTGCAAGCGCGGCTGCAAGCGCAGAGGGCAGTCGGATTCCCGAGGCGATCGCGTAGGTCAATGCGCCGGCGCCACCCACGAGCGCACCGGCCACCGGGAACGCCCAGCTTGCGTGCGCAACGTCGCCACTACCGATCGGCACGGCATGAGGGACAGGCAGGCGGGTGCAGAAAAGAATGCCGGTCTTGATGTCGGTGGCAAGACCACTTCCCCATCCGTCGCGTGTCTTCATCGTGGTGTACCGGTCGGCTATTTTCTCGGAGTCATGCCCGCGCTTGCCGCGGGCATGACGATGGAGGGGTGATTTCGTTCTCACTGGAGCGCACTCTAACTGTGCACACGACATGATCGAAATCGGTGGACAGGCCGTCGTGAAAGGCCGATGTTCCGATGACCTCAACACCTCCCACCCGCCATGACGCGCTTTCCATCCTTCGCTGCACTGCGCGCCGCCTGTCTCGATCTCCTGCCCACCGATGCTGCCGCGGCAGCGACGGCCGCGGCGCGCAACGCCAGGCTCACCAAGCCGCCGGGCAGTCTCGGCCGCCTGGAGGACCTCGCAGTATGGCTGGCGCAATGGCAAGGCAGGAATCCACCGCGGCTCGACGGCATCGAGGTGCTGGTGTTCGCCGGCAATCATGGCGTCGTGGCGCAGGGCGTTTCGGCATTTCCGGCCGAGGTGACGGCGCAGATGGTGGCGAATTTCGCCGCCGGCGGCGCCGCCATCAACCAGCTTGCTGCCGTGGCAGGAGCCCGGCTGCGGGTCGTCCCGCTCGACCTCGATCGGCCCACCGCGGACTTCACCAAAGAACCCGCCATGGACGAGGACGCGTTTCTGCGCGCCGTCGCCACCGGCTATGACAGTGTGCCGGCCGATGCGGATCTCGTCTGCCTTGGCGAAATGGGAATCGGCAACACGACCGCAGCTGCCGCCATGGCGGCGGCGCTGTTCGGTGGCGGGGGGATGCGCTGGGCCGGTCGTGGGACCGGCATCGATGACGATGGTCTTGCGCGCAAACGTGCCGTGATTGACTTGGCCGTGAAACGTCATGCCGGCATCCTCGGCGAGCCGCTGCACGTCGCTGCCGCGTTGGGGGGGCGCGAGCTTGCCGCCATCCTGGGCGCCGCACTGGCCGCCCGCCGGCAGCGCATTCCGGTGCTCATCGACGGCTTTGTGTGCACGGCCGCGGTCGCTCCACTCAGAATACTGCGGGCCGATGGGCTGGCCCACGCCGTCGCCGCCCACGTATCGGCGGAAGCCGCACACCGCACGCTCCTCGACGAACTCGGGCTCAAGCCGCTGGTCGACCTCGGCATGCGGCTCGGCGAAGCCTCCGGCGCGGCGGTGGGGGCGCTCATTCTGCGGGCCGCCGTTGCGTGCCACACCGGAATGGCGACGTTCGCCGAGGCCGGCGTGTCGGACAAGCTGTAGTCATATCCGAGCAATCGCATGAAAGAACGTGCCGCTGACATGGCCGCGCCGGCCGCCCGTGTTGCCGAGCAGTTGTCCCCGCGCGTCGGTGAGGTCAAGAAACATTTCGTCGGCGCCAGACGAGATCATCGTCGCGTAGTGGAATTCGTGCCCGCGTATCGTGCTGCCTGCCCGCCCGAGGGCGCCGTCAGCGAGAAGCCGGGCCTCCCGGTAGCCGAGATGCAGTCTGCGCGTCGCGAAGCTGGTCGCGTGTCCGAGCAAGCCGACCATGGCATGGCGCACCCCTTGCGCGTCCTCCAGGCCTTCGCCGAGCACCATGTAGCCGCCGCACTCGCCGTGCACCCGCCGGGTCGCCCCAAATCGCCGCAGCCCCTCCTGGAAACGATGGGCGTTTGCCAGCACGCCGGCATGTAGCTCCGGATAGCCGCCGGGGAGCCAGCAGGCATCGCAATCGTTCGGGGGAGAATCGTCGGCAAGCGGGGAAAACGCCACGATCTCGGCGCCGGCGCGCCGCCAGTCCTCGCGCACGTGCGGATACATAAATGTGAAAGCCGGATCCGCGGCGACGGCGATGCGTTGCCCGGGTGGCGGCAATGCGGGGCCGTCCCTCGCTGCGGCAACCGTAAGCGGGGCCGCCATTGCAACGATGCGGTCGAGATCAAGATGGCGCTGCGCCATATCGGCAAGGCCGTCGAGCCGGGCCGCGAGGTCGCCGTGCTCTTGCGCCTGCACCAGCCCGAGATGACGTTCGGGCATCGCCAGCGCTCCGTCGCGCGGCACTGCGCCGAGCACCGGGATGCCTACCGCATCGATCGCATTCGTGACAAGCGCACGATGCCGCTCGCTGCCGACGCGATTGAGCACGACGCCGGCGATGCGCACGGCCGGATCGTGCCCGGCGAGCCCGCGCACCACGGCGGCCGCAGTCTGCGACTGCCCCGACACATCGAGGACGAGCAGCACCGGCAGGCCAAGCTGGGTCGCAAGGTCTGCCGTTGAGCCGGTGCGGCCCGGCGCACCCGCTACGCCATCGAACAGCCCCATGACACCCTCAATGATGAGAAGCTCCGCGGTTTGCGCCGCTTCCCCCGCAAGTGCGTCCAACAGCCCCGGGGGCATCGCCCAGCTATCGAGATTGATGCTTGCAGCACCGCTTGCCGCGGCATGGAATGCCGGATCGATATAATCCGGCCCGGCCTTGGCGGCGCGGATCGCGACGCCGCGACGCTTGAGGGCTGCGAGCAGACCGAGTGTCACCGTGGTCTTGCCTGAACCGGACCGCGACGCCGCCACGATGAGGCCACGCGCCGTCATAGCAGGCACGTTCGATCGTGACGGGAGCGATCGGGCGCACTATAGGCAACGCCATGAGCCCGCAAGACCGTCCGCTGCAGCCGAACCTCGCTATAGCGAGGGTTCGGCCAATCGACAAAGTGACCGAAGTCGGCAACAGCCGACTTCGGCGGGGTTGGACAACCGGCGCCTGCGCGACCGCTGCCGCAAAGGCCGCCTATACGGCATTGCTGACGGGCGAATTCCCCGATCCGGTCGAGGTGACGCTGCCGCGCGGCGAGCGGGTGTCTTTCGCGCTCGCGGTCGCCCGAAAGGATGCCGACTCCGCCACCGCCGGCGTCGTCAAGGACGCCGGCGACGATCCCGACGTCACGCACGGTGCGCTCGTGCTCGCGACGGTTCGCGCCGCCGCGCCCGGTAGCGGCGTCGCTTTCCGCGCCGGAGCCGGCGTCGGCACCGTCACCCGGCCGGGCCTTCCGGTTCCGCCGGGCGAACCTGCCATCAATCCAGTGCCGCGTCGGATGATCTGCGACGCCATCGCGGAAGTTGCCGCCGCTGCGCGCGGATCGGGCGATGTCGAAGTCGAGATCGGGGTCGCAGACGGGGAGCGGCTCGCCGCCAAGACGCTCAATGCCCGGCTCGGCATTGTGGGTGGCCTGTCGATTCTCGGCACCACCGGCATCGTGGTGCCGTATTCGTGCGCGGCCTGGATTCATTCGATCCTGCGTGGGATCGATGTGGCGCGCGCAGCAGGCCTCGACCATGTCGCGGGCTCGACGGGATCGAGCTCGGAAGCCGCGGTGCAAAAATTCCATCATCTTCCCGACATTGCGCTGATCGACATGGGGGATTTTGTCGGCGGCATGCTCAAATATCTGCGTCGGCATCCGCTCGCACGCGTGACGATCGCGGGCGGCGTCGGCAAGATGACAAAGCTTGCGCAGGGGTTGCTCGATCTTCACTCGAAGCGCGGTTCGGTGGATCTCGCGGCTTTGGCCGGTTTCGCCAAAGCTGCCGGCGCCTCGGAGGCCCTCGTGCAGCGCATCATGGCCGCCAACACCGCCGCGGAAGCATTCGCACACGCGGCGGCGGCAAACGTGATGCTGGGCGATGAGGTCGCGCGCACCGCACGAGCGACCGCAGCGCAAGTGGTGGCGAACAGCGGCATTGACGTCGAGATCGTGCTGTTCGACCGCGATGGCCGGTTGGTCGGTCATGCGCCGTTCGGATCTCATCACGAGACGGATCCTTCGCGAAACCGGCGACGATAGTCGGGGTCATAGAGTGCGCTGTCGCGGAAATCCCTTGCACCAAGCGCCCGGCCGACGAGGACAAGAGCCGTGCGTTCGATCGACTCCGCCGCGACCAGCGGCACAATGTCGCCGAGCGTACCGCGAACGACGCGCTCATCCGGCCAACTGGCTCGCACCACTACGGCAACCGGGCAATCACCGCCGTAGACAGGCGTAAGCTCATCGACGATGCGGCTAATCGATGTAATCGCAAGATGGATGGCGAGCGTAGCGCCGGTGGCCGCAAAGCTTGCAAGCTGCTCGGCCTTGGGCATGGCGGAAGCGCGGCCCGGCATGCGGGTCAGCACAACGCTCTGCGCCACCTCCGGCACCGTCAGCTCGCAGCCGAGTGTCGCGGCTGCGGCTGCGAACGCCGGCACACCGGGAGTGAGGGTGTACGGAATGCCGTGGCGATCGAGGCGCCGCAATTGCTCAGCAAGTGCGCTGTAAATGGAAAGGTCGCCCGAATGCAGCCGCGCCACGTCGAAGCCCGCGTCGTGTGCCTTGACGAACTCCGCCTCGATTTCGTCAAGCGTCAGCGGCGCCGTGTCGACGATGCGGGCATCGCCGGGACAGTGCGATAGCAATTCCGGCGGCACGATCGAGCCGGCATAAAGGCAGACCGGGCAACGCGCTATCAGGTCCCGTCCGCGGACCGTAATGAGGTCTGCCGCACCCGGCCCCGCGCCGATGAAATGCACCGTCATGGCCCGGCCTCGGTCGCGGCGAGCGCGCAGGTCGCCGGCCCGACCGCAATGCGGGGCACGATCAGCCGCGCATCCGGCCCTCCCGCCGCGAGGGCCGCTGCCTCTGCGACGGACGGCACGCCAGCAAGCGCCATCACACGCTCGGACCGTGTTGTTGCACGTATCCCTGCAGCCGCGAGATCGCCGAGCGGTATCAGAGCCAGGGGGACGCCAATGGCCGATGCGGCCGCCGCGATACCGGGCTCGCCGCCTTTAGCAGCCGATGTCGCGATGAGGCGAAGCTCCGACGCGGCAATGCCCGCCCGGTCGAACGCCGCCGCGATCGCGGCCTCAATATCGGCCGCCCGCACGCCTTTTCGGCATCCGACACCTGCCACAATCATGGCTTGATCCACGTCCATTGCGTAACCGGCATCGCCGGACGCCAGCCGGTCTCGCCGCCAATCGCATCGGCGCGCGTGATCGCCAGCCGGGCCAGTTCGCCGCCAAGCGTGGCATGACGTGCAAGCAGCAGCGCTTCCGTTTGCAACGTCACGGCGTTCACGACCAGCCGGCCGCCGACGCGCAGCATCGATCTGGCAGCGTCAAGCGCCGCGTTGGCGCCGCCGCCGATGAAGATGGCGTCGGGCCTGGGGAGGCTTGCCAGGACCTCCGGGGCTTCGCCTTCAACAACCGCAAGCCCGGGCACGCCGAACGCCGCCGCATTGCGGCCAATCCGCGCCGCTCGATCGGGACGCTGCTCGATCGCAATGGCGTGCAGCGATGGGTCGGCCAACATCCATTCGATCGCGACCGAGCCGGACCCGGCGCCGATGTCCCACATGAGTTCGCCCCGGCGCGGTGCGAGCGATGACAGCGTCACGGCGCGGATCTCCCGCTTGGTGATCTGCCCGTCGTGCTCGAACAGGGCATCCGGGAGACCTGCTGCCCGCGCAATGACGCGTGCGCCTGGCTCCGCCTTTACCGCGATGGCGACGACGTTGAGATCGTCAACCTCGTGCAAATCGAATTTCGCCGCGGTGGCCGTCCGGATTCGCTCCCGCTTGCCGCCGAGCGCCTCCAGAACGATAAGAGACGACGCACCGAAGCCGGTATCGGACAAGAGATGCGCGAGGGCCGCAGGGCCGTCGCGATCGGACGTCAGGGCCAGTACGCGCATGCCGGGTTGTAAATATGGACGGACAAGGTCGAGCGCGCGCCCGTGCAGCGATACCTGCGCGGTTTCCGGCAGGGCCCAGCCAAGCCGGGCAGCCGCGAGGCTGAACGCGGATGGCGCCGGCACCGCCAGCATCTCGGCCGGATTGACCTGACGTGCCAGGACAGTACCGACGCCGTAGACGAACGGGTCACCCGAAGCGAGCACGCAGACCGGCCTGCCACGCTGCGCTAAGACCTCGTCCACGACGCGATCGAAGGACGACGGCCACGCCCGCGCGGCGCCACGAATCAGCGCGGATGCCAGCGCCAGATGCCGCTTGCCGCCGAACACGATTTCGGCGTCGCCGATCAGGCGGCGCGCCACCGGAGTGAGCGCATCAACGCCATCCTCGCCGATGCCGACGATGGACAGCCAGCGCCGCAATGCGGCACTCTGCGGCGAAAGGAGATCAACACGCGACATGCGCGTCCTCATTCTCGGCGGCACCACGGAGGCGCGGCAGCTTGCCGAACGCCTCGCCAAGCGGGTCGATCTGGCGGTCACGGTCTCGCTCGCGGGCCGCACGGCTGCTCCGGCGTTGCCGCCGGTTCCGGTGCGGGTCGGCGGTTTTGGCGGCGCCCAAGGCCTGGCGGATTATCTCCGCGACCAGAAAATCGATGTTCTCATCGATGCGACGCATCCTTATGCGGCCACGATTTCGTCGAACGCAGCAGCCGCCGCACCGCAGGCGCGAGTCGCATTGCTGGCTCTGCGTCGTCCCGGCTGGACGCCAGTCGCGGGCGACCGCTGGGTGGAGGTCGGAGATGTGGCGGGCGCCGTCCGGGCACTCGGCAACGCGCCACGACGCGCCTTTCTGGCTCTGGGCCGCAAGGAGATCGAGCCCTTCATGAGCGCGCCACAACACAGCTATTTGGTGCGCAGCATCGAGCCGGTCGTGCCGCCGCTCAAGGTGCCGCATGCTGTTTATATCAACGCCCGTGGTCCTTTCGCGGCGGCCGACGAACGGACCATGCTCGAGGCGCATCGCATCGATATCATCGTTGCCAAAAACAGCGGCGGCCCTGCGACCTACGGCAAGATCGCGGCGGCGCGCGCGCTTTCGCTGCCGGTGATCATGCTGCGCCGGCCGCTGCCCCCTCCCTACCCTCCCCCGCTTGCGGGGGAGGGTAGGGAGGGGGCAGCTGTCGAAACCGTGGACGATGCGGTGGCCTGGCTCGATCATGCGTCCACCCCTGCCGCCGACCGCGGCGTGTAGACCAGCGGAGGGCGGCCTTCACGCGCGACGATGCGGGTATCGGCCGAGCCGACAATGACAAGCGTCGCCATGTCGGCGGCGATCGATTTCGCCACACCGAGCGTCGTCACCTCAACGCGTTCGTCCGCGCGCCCAATCGCCCGCCCGAATATGACGGGTGTCGATCCCGGCAACAGCCGGGAGACACGATCGAACGCGGCGCCGAGTTGCCACGGTCGCACGCGCGACACCGGATTGTAGATGGCGACGACGAATCCGGCGCCCACCGCCGCTTCGAGCCGCCGCTCGATCCGCTCCCACGGCTTGAGGTTATCTGAGAGCGAAAGCGCGCAGAAATCATGCCCCAGCGGGGCGCCGACCCGCGCCGCCACCGCGAGCATTGCGGTAATGCCCGGAACGATCGCGACGTCGAGCTCGCGCCACACTGGCGGACCGGCCTCGATCTCGGCGCACACGGCCGCCGCCATGGCGAATACGCCGGGATCGCCGCCGGATACCACGGCCACATTCGCGCCGCTGGCCGCGTGTCCCAGGGCGGCCGCGGCCCGCATCTGCTCTTCGCGGTTATCGGACCGATGACGCGTCTGGCCGGGCCGAATCGGCACCCGGTCCAGATAAGCGCCATAGCCGTAGATGGCGTCGGCGGATGCCAGCGCGGCTTCGGCCTGCGGGGTAAGCCAGCGCGCATCTGCGGGCCCGAGGCCGATCACGGTGAGGCGACCGCTCATGGCCGGCGCTCCCAGCCCGCCACCAGCACGGTTGCGAAGTAGGGCGCGCAGTCATCGGGCTTGTCGGCGAGGCGCATGACCACCGCGTCCGCCATGGTGCCGCGCTCCACATACATGGCGCGGCCAAGCCGGCCGGCACGCGCGAGAGCCCGGCGAACCTTCGCCAAGTTGCGGCCGAGCTTCATGACCGCGGCCGCATCGGCATCGGCGAGACGGCGTGCGAGCTCGTCCTCGGCAAGCGTGCCTGGCAATACCGTGAACACGTCGTTGCCCTGCGCCATGGGTGCGCCGACCGCGGACCAGCAGCCCGACATCCCGGTCACGCCGGCGATCACTTCGGTTCGATAGTGCGACGCAAGCCGCACATGCAGATGCATATAGGAGCCGTAAAAGAGCGGATCGCCTTCGCAAATCACCGCAACCGAGCGACGCGCATTCAGATGCGCCGCGACCGCGGCGGCGCTGTCGTCGTAAAACGCCGCGATCTTGTCGCAATAGGCCGGAGCCCCTTGCGGGATTTCCGTCGTCACAGGATAAAGCAGCGGCAATTCGAGCGCATCCGGCCGGATATGATCGGCCGCGATGGCGCGTGCGCGACTGGCATTGCCGGCTTTGGCGAAATGCGCCACCACATCGGCCTCCCGTAGCGCTCGCGTCGCCTTAAGGGTGAGGAGTTCCGGATCACCCGGCCCTACGCCGACGCCAATCAGCCGCGCGGTCTCGCTCATATCCCGGCCCTCGCGAGCGCATTGACGGCCGCTGCCGTCATGGCGCTGCCGCCCATGCGGCCGCGCACGATCAAAAACGGTATCCGCTGTTGGTTGGCCGCTAAGGCCTCCTTGGACTCCGCGGCGCCCACAAAGCCGACCGGAAGGCCTAGTATAGCCGCTGGCCTCGGCGCGCCCGCGTCCAGCAACTCAAGAAGCCGGAACAATGCCGTCGGGGCGTTGCCGATTGCGACCACAGCGCCGGCAAGCTTGTCGCCCCACAACTCCAAGGCGGCTGCGGAGCGCGTCGTGCCGAATTTTTCCGCGCGCGCCGGTACGCTCGGATCGCGCAGCGCGCAAAACACTTCATTGCGTGCCGGCAACCGCGCCCGGGTGATGCCGTGCGCCACCATCTCGGCGTCGCAAAGAATAGGGGCGCCGCGCGCCAATGCCGCCCGCGCCGCCGCGACCACACCGTGGCCGAACAGAAAATACTTCGCGGCGTCCACGAGCCCGCAGGCGTGGATCATGCGAATCGCGACCTCGGCCTCCTCGGCCGAAAAACCGGAGAGATCGGCTTCCGCGCGGATGATCGCGAACGAACGTTCGTAAATCGCGGCGGCGTCACGCAAATAGGGCTCAGCCATGGGCGACCTCTTTGCTCATCGTCGCGATTCGCGAGATCTCGTCGCCGAGGTTCGCGGGATCGACGTAATGACCAGGCGCCGTACGCGCGGAACCACGGTGAACGATACCGCAGCCGTCCGGGGTACCCACCAGGGTGAGCGCGGCGGCTATTGGATGGGCGCAGCCCTTGGGGCAACCCGAAATGTGGACAACAACGCCGTTGCGCACGGGCCTAAGTGCGGGCTCAAGGATTGGGGTGAGCGCTGACGCCAATGCGCGAGCCGGTATCAACCCCGAGGCGCAGGCCGGAGCGCCCGGGCACGCCGCGATGCGACGTCGTGGATCGCCGGCATCCACCGCGAAGCCGAGTTGCCGTACCGCCGCGGTCAGACTAAGCGCGTCGGAGGCAGAAACGCCGATCAGCAGCAATGCGCGATCGGGCGCCGGCCACACGGCCTGTGCCCCATGACCGGCGGCCGCGCGGATAACTTCCGCAAGCGCATCAGCATGCGTGTGGCCGAAGGCAAGCCCGATACCGACCGCAACCGCGCCCTCGTGCACCGAATGAACTCCGACCATCTCGGCCGGCATGCGTGGCGGCGGCCCCGGTGACGGCTCGATAAGCGCTGCCGAAACCGAGCGAAACGCCTCTACTCCATCGGCGCGAAGAACTGCGGCGGCGCGGGCGGTCGGCCCGTGTGCACCGATTACCGTCAAGATGCCGAGGACGGCCCCAATCACATCCTCCGGCGCGACCGATCCCAGCCAAGTCGCCGACGCGCCATCGCCGCCGAGCCCCAGATGAAATCGATGCGAATAAGATCGAGACCCTCGGGCCGGGGCCGCCGTGCGCAATCTGATGTCGGCGGATAGTGCGTCGAGGTGCAACGGACCTCCGCCATCCATCACGACGGAGATCTTGGGGGACAACGCCAGCCGCGCATTCGCAATCGCCCGGCGCAACTCGCCGGCCAAGGGGGCCGTGTTTACCTGACTTATGGGATCAAACCCCGCTATGACCGGGACGCCCTCTTGAGCGGCGATTCCCAGTTCCGCGAGGGCCGAGGCAAACGATGGCGCCGAGCGTGGCGTGAGCCCGCGCACTTGCAGGCTGCCGCGTGCGGAGATTTCGATGATTCCGTTGCCGTGTCGACGCGCTGCCTCGCAGAAACCGACAAACGCGTCGAGCGGAACCGGCGCGGTCGGCCTGAGGCGCACCAGCAAACCGTCGCCGGTCGGCATCGGGACCGACAGACCCGGGCAGATGCCGCGGAAGCGGGGCGCATTCATGGTGCTGTCTCCGCCATCACGGCCGCCAGGTCGGCGTCGATGTCGTTGCGCCGCGGATGCCACCAGCCATGGCGCCGCGCCGCACTGAGGCGCTCGGCGATGGCGCGCGCGGCGGCTGGATTTTCCCGCAGCAGAAACGCGCGTACTTGGGGATCGGCCAGATAGGCTTCGTGAAGGAGGTCGATGAGCGCGCTCGGGACGGCATCAGTCGTTTGCGCGAATCCGATCAGGCGATCGACGGTCACGGCGAGTTCCGCGGCGCCGCGCGGACCATGGCGCATCTGGCCCGCGATGAAGCGCGGATTGATGGCGCGAGCGCGCACGATGCGGGCGAGCGCGGCAGCGAGCGGACGCGCCCGGGGACGTTGCGGGTCGGTCACATCCAGCATGATCAGATCGGGAGCACGGCCGAACGCGGCTGCGGCCGCCGCGAAGCCGCCGACAAACGCCACGTCTTCCGCGCCTTCGAGCAGGTCGCGGCCGGGATCATCGCCCGGATGCACCAACACGTCGGCGCTTGCAATCCGTTCGGCGAATGCATTGGGCATCGGGACCGCCCCGCCTTCCGGACCTCCGTAGGCATGGGACGCCGAAGCCAGATAGGCCGCACCGACAGCCGCACGATCGGCCTCGCGACCGACCAAATCCTCGACGCCGGCGCCGTAAGCGCCGGGCGCCGTGCCAAAGATACGGGCCGGCGCCCCGTCCCTACCCTCCCCCGCGCCGCCTCCCTGTCCCTCCCCCGCATGCGCGGGCGGGACAGGGAGAGCGCGGCAAGCGGCGGCCAGCGGATTTTCATCCGCGGTTTCCTCGCGCGCCGCAATCGCTCGCACGGCGGCATCGATGAGCGCGATCTGGGCCGGGAAAATGTCGCGGAACAGGCCGGAAATCCGCCATGTCACGTCGACGCGCGGCCGCCCCATCGCGGCGGGCGGCAGCACTTCGATTCCGGTCACGCGGCCGGTGGCGGGGTCCCAAGTCGGTCGGCAGCCCATCAGGCTGAGACCTTGGGCAATCTCTTCGCCGCCGGTGCGCAACGTCGCGCTGCCCCACAGGTCGATGACAAGCGCGCGCGGCATCTCGCCGTGGGCCTGGAGGTAGCAGCGGATCACTTCGGCGGCGGCGCGCTGTCCGAGCTCCATAGCTGTGGACGTCGGCAGCATGCGCGGATCGGCGACGAACAGATTGCGGCCGGTGGGCAGCACGTCACGTCGCCCCCGCGTCGGCGCACCGGCTGGGCCGGGCGGGACCCTTCTCCCATCAAGAGCCGCCAGCAGCGCTTTGCGCTCCGCCGCGGCGCTCATCTGCCAGGTCGGATCGGCGCCGGGCGCCATTGGGGCACGACCATAGACGTGGAGACCGTCCTTGATGGAGAGGTCCTTAAGATCGCACAGCCAGGCATCGATGCGACGCAGCACTTCGTCTGCATCGGCATTCGCATCGACACCGGCTTCACGTCCAAGGCCGGTCTCGTATGCCGCCTCCGTGATCAGTGCCGCAAGCCGCTCGCGACGCCTGCGGTCAAGACCGTCGGCCTGGGCATATTCGTCGACCAGCCGTTCAAGGCGGAGCGCGTCGCCCGAAAGATCGGCCGCAGCCAATGGCGGCGGCAGGTGCCCGATGGTAACGGCGGCAATGCGGCGCTTGGCTTGCGCGGCCTCACCCGGATTGCTGACGATGAACGGATAGAAAACCGGCAATGCCCCGACGATCGCATCCGGAAAGCAGGCGGCCGTCAGCGCCACGGCTTTGCCTGGCAGCCATTCCAGCGTGCCGTGGGCGCCCATATGGACGAGCGCATCAGCCCGGAAGACGTGCCGCAGCCACAGCCAGAATGCCACCAGGGCATGGCGCGGCGGTAGCGCCGGATCATGATAGTCTGCGCGCCGCTCGGTCGAGCGCCCGCGATCGGGTGGCAGCGCGACAATGATGTTCCCGTAGACACCGACGCGAAACCAAAACTGGCTGTCCAGGACATCCGCATCGTCGGCAGGGTCGCCCCAGGCGTCGTGAATGCGCGTTGCCACCTCCGCGGGGAGAGCGGCCAAGAGTCGGGCATAATCGGCGAGCGAGAGAGATGTGGGGCATTCACTTGTAGCACGGCGCCCTCTCTTCTCCCCTCCCCCTTGTGGGGAGGTGGCGGGGGTGGGGGTCGTGCCGCGTGGCACATTAGTGCCATAACCTGCCGACCCCCCACCCCGACCCTCCCCCACAAGGGGGGAGGGAGAAGAAATGGCGAACGCATCGAGCAACGCGCCTGCGGTCTGCGGCGCGTTGCGCACACCGTAGCCTGCCTGCGCAAGGTCGCCGAGCAGAGCGACGACGCTCGCCGGAACATCGAGCCCGACCGCATAGCCGGTGCGGCCGGGCGCGCCCGGATAATCGGGCATCGCCACGGCGACGCGCCGCTCGGCGCGCGGCTTCTCCTGGAGGCGCACAAGCGCGGCGACGCGATCGGCCACCGCAGCGATGCGATCCGGCTCGGGCCTGCTCGCAAGTGAGGTAAACGCGAGTTCGGCATGGGGCGACAGCAAATCTTTGAATGCGATAGCGCCCGCCAGCACCCGGCCATCGAGCTCCGGCAGCACCACATGCATGGCGAGATCGGCAGCCCCCAGCCCGCGTGAACTTTCGCGCCACGCGGCGCGCCTGGTGGTCGCGATCACGGCTTGCAGCACCGGCACGTCCGCGCCATCAAGCGGCGTTGGACCGCCACCATCTCCGCTTGCCGCGAAGGCGGTCGTTGTGACGATGACGGCAGGACGCAGCCGCACCAAGGCGTCGCGAATGAACGCGGCCGCCGCGGCTTCCTTGAGACTCGTGATCGCGAGCGGCGCCGGCGCCAAATCGCGCGCGGACAGCGCCTCGCACAGGGCATCAATGGCACCTGTATCATCCGCAAGCAGCAGCGCCCGATAGAAGATGATGGGCACTACCGGACGGTCGGGCGCGAGGCTCGCAGCAAGCCGCTCGATGTCGATGGCGCCTGCGTCCGGCAAATAGCCGGCGAGGCGCGGCAGCGGCTCGGCGAAATCCAAATGGGCTAAATCCAAGCCTGCCCCGGCGTAGCAGCCGAGGCGGCGCAGCAATGCGCGCAAATTCTCTCGCCCGCCCTCGCGGAAAAAACGCAGCAGCGTGTCGAGCTCTCCGAGCGGCAAGGTCGAAGCCTCCGCGAGCCGCGGGTCATCGCGGTCTTCACCGGGAAGCAACGCAAGCTTGATGTCGTGGCTACGCGCGACCGCCGAAAGTTGCTCCACCCCATAACGCCACCAGTCGAGCCCGCCGATCAGGCGCACGAGGATCACCTTCGCGCGTGTAGCCACCCGTTCGATCCACAAGTCGACCGACATCGGATGGCGCAGGTCGCGAAGATGCACGAGACGCACGCTCGGCAATGCGTGTTGCTCAAGGGCCCATGCCGCCGCGAGCGCGGACAGATCGCTGTCGGCGAACGACAGAACCACCACGTCGCCGGGCGGCTGCTTGAGGTCGGCCGGCTCTACGATTTCGTCGAGGCTCGTGCTGGTCGTGTTGAGCCGGTGCATGGTTCACCCGATGAGTGCGCGTGTGACGCCCGCGCGATCGAGCCCCTTGAGGCCGATGACCACGAGGCGGCCCTGGCGCTCGTCGGATGACGTCCAGGCGCGATCGTACTGGTGGGACACACGCGCGCCGACGGCCTGAAGCAGGAGCCGCATCGGCTTGCCTGCCACCGCCGCGAATCCCTTCACGCGGAACACGTTGTAGGCATCCGCGAGCCCTGCCACTCGCTTTGCGAGCGCAGTCGGATCGGCGACCTCCGGCAGCGGTACGACGAAGCTGTCGAAATCGTCATGGTCGTGGTCCGGCTCCTCGTCATGGCGGGTGCGTCGGTTGGCGATGTCATCCTCGGTGCCGACGCCGAGGCCGAGCAGCGCGGCGGGATCGATCCTGCCTTCCGAAACGGCGACAATCTTGACCGCCCGGGGCAATCTGCCGGCGACGGTCGCCACTGCGCGATCGAGCGAGGCGGCATCAAGGAGATCGCGCTTGTTCAGCACGACGAGATCGGCGCATGCGACCTGATCCGCGAACACTTCCTCCACCGGATCGTCGTGCTCGAGCGAGGGATCCGCTGCACGCTGGCGCGCAAGCGATTCCATATCTGCAGCGACTTGCCCCTGCGCTACGGCTGCGCCGTCGACCACGGCCACCACTCCATCGACCGTGACCCGGCTGCGGATTGCCGGCCAATGAAAGGCTTGAACCAGCGGCTTGGGCAGCGCCAAACCGGAGGTTTCGATCACAATGTGCTCCACGGCAGGCCGGCGGGACAGGATCGTATCGAGAGCCGGCACGAATTCGTCCGCCACGGTGCAACACAGGCAGCCATTGGCGAGTTCGACGATGTTCTCCTGTGGACAAGCGGCGTCGCCGCAGCCTTTGAGGATTTCGCCGTCGATGCCGACGTCGCCGAATTCGTTGACGATCACGGCCAGCCGCCGGCCCTGCGCATGGCCGAGGACGTGGCGAATGAGCGTGGTCTTTCCGGCGCCGAGGAAGCCCGTAATGATGGTGCATGGCACGCGGGCAAGCGAACCGGTCATCGGCGATCTCCCGCCACATCGAACGGCGGCGTGCGGGCGACGAGGCCGCGTTTCAAGGCATCGGGCCGGCCACGCCAGGGCATCAGCCCATCAAGTGCGCCGGCAAAGAGCTTCGCACCTTCGATCAGCGCGTCGGCACCACCCAAGGGATCAAGATTGCCGAACACGTAGGTCCAGGCGCCGTCGCGCCGCACGGCCGCGCTGAGCCCGCGATTGCAATTGGCGAGGCAACGGATCGGGCACACCGTGATGCCCGTCCCTTCGGCAGCCCGCAAGGTCGCGGCGGCCAGCACTTCGCCCGGCACCGGCACGAGATCGAGCGGCCGGCCGCCCCGGCAGGTGACGCAAACAAAGATCGTGATCGCGTTCGCCGTCCTCGCGTCGGGCGCAAGTGCGGTCACCGTGCCGCTTGCCGTCGTGTCTGGGATCGTAATGTCTGGGACCGTGATGTCTGGATTAGCGCTATCTGCCAAGGTCACCCGTCCGCTGCTTGGGGCGTTTGCCCCGGGTTCGGGTGCTTGGGCGGCGTCTGCCCCCTACCTACCTCCACGCGGGCAGCGGAGGGCAGGAGACAAGCCGCACGCAACGCGACCGGCACCGAGGGCACCCCGCCCGGCGCACGCGCGAATCGACGGTAGGTCTCCTGGCTCGCGGGTCGCCGCCCGGCACCGCCTTCCCGGGTTTTCCCAGTGGCTCTGTGGTACGGGCTCGCCGCTTACAGTTGCGGGGGCAGCTGCGGCATTGAAAGGCGGACTAGATCCGGCTTTCTCACCGCATTCCCTGTTGTCCCTCTGTCGAGGGACCGTCGGTCGGCGCTACTTAACGGCCGCTGTGCGTCGTTTGTCAATGACAGGCGGCGCAGTTTTCCAAACACATTGGCGGGTGTCGTAGCCAGCGCCCAACGGCTCTGACACATTTTTGATTGACGGCGAAGGGCAATGTCGCTCACGTGCAACCGTGACCCAATCGACGATGCCCCAACTTACGCTCGTCCTCGGCGGCGCCCGGTCGGGCAAGAGCCGATACGCCGAGAACTTGATTGCGGCTTTGCCCCCACCTTGGACGTTTGTGGCGACCGCGGAGGCGGGCGACGCCGAGATGGCGGAGCGCATTGCGGTTCATCGCTTGCGGCGCGGAAAGGACTGGCACACCGTCGAAGCGCCCCACGACTTGTCGGCTGCGCTTACGGCTGTTGCAACAGATGCGCCGGTCCTGGTCGATTGCCTGACCCTATGGCTGTCGAGTTGCCTGCTGGCAGGAGCCGACTTGGAGGTGGAAATTGCTCGTCTCGAAGCGGCACTCAGTGGCCGGCCGGCGCCGATCGTTCTCGTCTCCAATGAGGTCGGCTTTGGCATCGTCCCCGACAATGAATTGGCGCGGCGCTTTCGCGACCTGCAAGGTCGCCTGAACCAGCGGATGGCGGCGCGCGCCGATCGCGTCGTCCTCATGGTTGCCGGATTACCGATCGCGGTGAAGGATACAAAATGACCAAAAATATCGACGATGCGGAGACTGAGCGCCATCGCGCCAAGATGGCGAAGCGCAAAGCCGTTCAGGACGCCGAAGTCGCGGAAAAGACCGTCGAAAAGGGACTTCTCATCGTACACACCGGTACCGGCAAGGGTAAATCCACGGCGGCATTCGGCCTGGCGCTGCGCATGCTCGGGCGCGGCCACCGGGTTGGTGTCGTGCAATTCATCAAGGGCGCGTGGCACACTGCGGAACGTGATGCACTTTCAAAATTCGGCGAACAGGTGTCGTGGCACACCATGGGGGAGGGCTTCACCTGGGAAACCCAGGATCTCAAACGCGACATCGCGGCAGCAGAGCGCGCGTGGGCGAAATCGCTGGAGCTCATGGCCGATCCGAGCTTCGGCCTCGTCATTCTCGACGAACTCAACATCGCACTACGCTACGATTATCTTGATCTGGCGAAGGTCGTCTCCGCGTTGCGAGACCGCCGAGGAGGCCTGCATGTGGTGGTCACCGGCCGCAACGCAAAACCCGACCTCATCGCTGCCGCCGACCTGGTGACGGAAATGTCCCTGGTGAAGCACCATTTCGCGGCTGGGGTGAAAGCCCAACCCGGCATCGAGTTCTAAACGTGACAGCGCGCGCCCTGATGTTCCAGGGGACCGGCTCCGATGTCGGTAAATCGCTGATCGTTACCGGATTGGCGCGCCTGTTCGCTGATCGCGGCCTCAAAGTGCGGCCGTTCAAGCCGCAGAATATGTCGAACAATGCGGCGGTGACTGCCGACGGCGGCGAGATCGGCCGCGCCCAGGCCCTGCAGGCGCGCGCAGCCCGGACGCCGCCGACGGTACACATGAATCCAGTGCTGCTGAAGCCGCAAAGCGAGATCGGCGCGCAGGTCGTCGTGCAGGGCAGCGTCCACGGCGTCGCCAAGGCGGCGGAATATCAGCAGATGAAACCAGGGCTGATGAGCTCCGTGCTCGACAGCTTCACCCGTCTAAAGCGGGAGGCCGACGTCGTGCTGGTCGAAGGCGCCGGCAGCGCTGCGGAAATCAACCTGCGTGCCAACGACATTGCCAACATGGGATTCGCGCGGGCCGCCGACGTGCCGGTCATACTCATCGGCGATATCGACCGCGGCGGCGTGATCGCAAGCCTTGTCGGCACCAAGGCGGTGATCGAACCAGATGATGCCGCGCTGGTGCGCGGCTTCCTGGTTAACAAGTTTCGCGGCGACCCGGCATTGTTTGCTTCGGGAATGGCGGCGATCGCGCGCGCCACCGGTTGGCCGCCACTCGGCCTCGTCCCGTTTTTTCCCGATGCGCGCCTGCTGCCGGCCGAGGACGCGTTGGCGCTCGATCGGGCCTTACTGGCAAAGCCGCACGCGCGCATACGCATCGCGGTGCCGATCCTGCCGCACATCGCCAATTTCGACGACCTCGATCCGCTTGAGGCAGAACCTGCCGTCGAACTCGTCAAGGTCCGACCGGGCGCGGCATTGCCGGGCAACGCCGACCTCGTGATTGTGCCGGGATCGAAGGCGACGATCGCAGACCTCACGGCACTGCGGAAAGCCGGATTCGATATCGATATCGTGGCGCATCTGCGCCGCGGCGGGACCGTTATCGGCCTATGCGGCGGCTATCAGATGCTCGGCCGAACCGTCCGGGACCCGGCCGGTACCGAGGGGCCGCCCGGGGTGGCCGAGGGCTTGGGCCTCTTAGATGTTGAGACGGTGCTGTCTGATGAAAAACGGCTCGAACCCGTGGGCGGCGACACCGGCGGCATCCCGTTTTCAGGCTACGAAATGCATATGGGCGTGACCGCCGGCCCGGATTGTGCCCGCCCGTTCGCCCGCCTTTCCGATGGTGCGCCCGAAGGCGCTGTATCGGCCGACGGGCGCGTGATCGGCACCTATATCCACGGGCTGTTTGGCAATGACTCCCAACGCGCGGCCTGGCTCGCGCGGCTCGGCGCCGGCCCCTCGGCTATCGCTTATGACGCGCTCGTCGAGAGCGCGCTTGACCGCCTTGCGGCGCACATCGCGGCCCATATCGATGTCGAGCGCCTCCTTAACCTGGCGCGATGAAAAACACGACGACGACCGCGAAGAGCCCGATCAGCATGGCGTCGGCGCGCCGGAACAACGCCAGCGCTGTGCGGATATCGGCAGACGTAGCAGCGCGGCGGCCGCGTCCCATGATTGCGTCCTCGATTTCGACCCCCGCATAGACTCGCGGTCCCGCCAGCGCGAGATCGAGCGCGCCCGCCATGGCGGCCTCCGGATAGCCCGCATTGGGCGAGCGATGATGAGAGGCATCGCGCATGACCGCGCGCCACGCTTGCGCCGCCGCTGCGCGGCTCGTCGTCGCCGCGGCGACGATCAGCAACAATGCGGACAGACGCGATGCCGGCAAGTTGACAAGGTCGTCGATACGCGCGGCCACCCGGCCGAAGGCTTCGTGCCGCGGGGTTCGGTGCCCGATCATGCTGTCCGCAGTGTTGATCGCCTTGTAGACGGCGGCGCCGGCAAGCCCGCCGATCGCAAGCCAGAGCGCGGGCGCGACCACGCCGTCGGAGAAATTCTCCGCCAGGCTCTCGATTGCGGCACGCGCAACGGCTGCTTCATCGAGCGCTTGCGTATCGCGGCCGACGATGTGCGAGACGGCGTTGCGACCCGCCGCGAGGCCCTCGCTTTCGAGAGCGACGGCGACCCCCTCAACGTGAGCGTAGAGGCTTCGCTGGGCGAGCAGCGTGCTTGCCGGCAGCGCGGTAAAGACAACGGCGATCGGAAGCCCGGACAGACTGCGCTCAAGCACATAAGCGACGCCGCCGGCAACGCCGATCACGACAAGAAGCGAGGCAATTCCCGCCGCCCGCCGACTGGCGCGGCTCATGCGCTCATGGTTCAAGGTGTCGTCCAAGAGGTTAATCAAGCGGCCCATCCACGTCACCGGATGCCCGATTGATTGCACGAGCCAATCCGGATAGCCCACCAAGGCCTCGATCAACAACGCAATGAACGCCAGCGTGACGAACATGGAACCTGCGCTCCTGCACGGCGGAAATCTCGTCGCCGCGCGACAACTGTTTCCCGATGCCCCGGAACCGTTCATCGACCTTTCGACCGGGATCAATCCCCATTCATACCCCGTGCCGCCGCTGTCGCCGGATCTATTTGCGCGGCTGCCGGAGCCCGCCGTGCTCGACCGCTTGGCCGCAATCGCCGCCGGGGCTTATGGCGCCCCGTCGCGAGATTGCGTGGTTCCGGCCCCCGGCACGCAGATTTTGCTGGCGCCGGTTGCGGCGCTGGTACCGCCGGGACGAGCGGCCGTGCTTGGCCCGACCTATGGGGAATTCGCCCGTGCCGCCGCGCTGGCTGGCCATTACGTAACGGAAGTCGAAGACATCGAACAACTCCGCGATGCCGATCTTGCGGTTGTGGCCAACCCCAACAATCCGGACGGGCGGGTTCTTAAGAGAGATGAATTGCTCGATCTAGCGAAAGCTCGCGGGAGACGCGGCCTGCTGGTGATAGACGAGGCGTTCATGGATGTCGGACCTGTCGGCGCCAGTTTGGGCGGCGAGGTCGGACACCACAATATCGTCGTGCTTCGATCCTTCGGGAAATTTTTTGGCTTGGCCGGATTGCGGCTCGGCTTCGCGCTGGCGAGGTCTGAGATTGCGACGCGGTTGGCTGCCGCTCTTGGGCCATGGGCGGTGTCGGGTCCCGCCATCGCGATCGGCGAGGTGGCGTTGGCGGACTACGAGTGGGCCAAGGCGATGCGTAAACGCCTTGAAGGAGAAGCGCGACGATTGGATGCTGCGCTGGCAGGAGCCCGGATCGAGGTCCTCGGAGGGACATCGCTGTTTCGGCTGGTGCGCGTACCAGCGGCCGACCATCTTTTCCATCATCTGGGCCATGCCGGCATTTTGGTGCGCCGCTTTCCGGAGCATGCCGCATGGCTGCGAATCGGCTTGCCTGGTAGCGAAC
>Ga0257161_1000026_pt1 | contig 33618 bp, 26 predicted proteins | sample NR01A_FD_185954 | JGI IMG/M metagenome (GOLD analysis project Ga0257161, IMG submission 185954) | Soil microbial communities from H.J. Andrews Experimental Forest, Oregon, United States - NR-01-A | ecosystem: Environmental > Terrestrial > Soil > Temperate forest > Bulk soil | place: USA: Oregon... | reverse complement strand
TTTCGCAGTGCCGTCGCGGCTGCGCAGCCGCGCCGTCACGCTGTCGGGATTTTCAACGAAGTCCAGGAACTCGGTGCCATAGCGTACCGTCACGTTCGGCAGCTCATCGGCAACGGACTTCAGCAATGGCTCCAGCGTGTACTGGGAAATGAGTTGGTAGGGCTCCAGCGGCATCGATGCATCGGTTGAGGCCGCGATCTCCTTCTTGGCCTCAGTGACCGACGGATAGGGCAGATGGAGGAGCGGCGGTTCGAGGATCGAAGTGACGATGAAGACGTCCATCGGGCAATGGGACGGCAAGCCGGCGGCCCGGATGCGGTCCGCGAGCCCCATGCGGCGGAAGATTTCCATGGTGCGGGCATTGCAGCGCTCCATCTTGGGAAGGAACTGCGGCGCTTCCTTCTGCTCGACGAGCGTACAGCGCACGCCGCGCAACCCCAGATCGACCGCAAGGATCAGCCCGACCGGGCCCGCGCCGACGATGAGAACCTGGGTGTCGACCATGGGGACCCTCCGGTAACGAAAGAAGCGGGAGCGGATACAAGCGACGACGAAGCGTCGCCATCCCGTCGCCCGGAACTGCGAGCCATGTCAATGGCGGCGCATGCGTCAAGCAAACAGCACCTCCGTCCCAGCCGCATAGGGCTCTTCGCGACACCTGCCCCGCGAGAGGTCAGTGGCAATCAGCCATCGGCAGCGAAGCATCGTGACGGGTTGAAAGATCCCCTCCCTACCCTCCCCCGCATATGGGGGAGGTGGTTAGACCAAATGCACATAAGACACTATCGGCGAGAGCGCCTTCTGGCGCCGGCGGAACGGCAATGACGTCAATCGGTACGCAAATCAGGACACGCTCCAGCGGATTGTAGGCATGCCATGGAGAAAATTTGGCGACGGGGCGAAAGAAAAAGATCACAGCGCTTAGAAGCAGCAGCATTGCGTGTACAGGCAGATACGCCGGGCCAAGCCAGTCGTGTTGGCGCGTATGCGCGAGTTCGTGAGCCAAGACCCATCGACCATGGGCAGCAAGGAACGCCGGCTCCAAAATGATGACGTGTCCTATGGCAATGCCTCGCAGACCTGTGAAGCGTTCCGCGGGTAAGCAATAGAGCCACGCCCTTGTTGCCTGGCCGCCGACGCGTTGCGGCCTCCCGCAACGCAAAAGCCAGGCCACGCCATGTCCGATGAGGCTGGTAGGCGCTGTCCAGGCCTTGCGAAAGGCGCCAAGCGCGCCATTCCTTCGAGCGGCCGGGATCGAGATGCGAGTCATGGTTTTGAATTTCTCAGTTAGGGCACAGAGGTAGGTCAACCTAATCGAAAAATGCGCAGAGCGGCTTGAGCACGACGCCGGGGAGTGGCCGCCGATTGCCCGCCATCGAGGCGGCCTGTATACGCTTGGCTTGCGAACCCACAAGGCTGCCCTCATGCTCGAACCATCGGCCGAACGCGAATACGACGTCAACAAGAGCCGCGCGCCGGCCGACTTTCAGGAGCATCTTGCAAACCTGGAGGCTGCGGGCCTTCTGGTGCGCGTCGACCGCGAGGTCAACAAGGACACCGAGCTGCATCCGCTGGTGCGCTGGCAGTTCCAGGGGGGGCTCGCCGAGGATCAGCGGCGCGCTTTCCTGTTCACCAACGTGGTGGGCGCCGACGGCCGTCGCTTCGACATGCCGGTCGCGGTTGGCGCGCTGTCGGCATCGGGGCGCATCTACGCGCTCGGCATGGGCTGTTCGGTTGACGAGATCGGGAGAGCCTGGACCGCCGCCATAGGGCATTCGATCCCGCCAGTCACCGTGACTTCGCCGCCGTGCCAGGAGGTGGTCGTCGCCGGCGATGATCTGCGCGGTCCCGGCTGCGGGTTGGCCGGCCTGCCGGTGCCGGTCTCGACGCCGGGCTTCGATGCCGCGCCCTACCTCACTGCAACGCTGTGCATCACCCGGGATCCCGACACCGGCGTGCGCAACATGGGCACCTACCGGGCGCAATTGAAGGCGACCGATCGGCTGGGCGTTCGCATGGCTTCGCGGATCGGCGGCGCCGGCGGCTATCTGCATTGGCAGAAATATCGCGCCTGCAAGGCGCCCATGCCTTGCGCCATCGTGATCGGCTGCGCCCCGGTGGTGGCGTTCACGGGCCCGCAGAAGCTTGCCGTCGACCATGACGAGATCGGAGTCGCTGGCGCGCTCGCCGGGTATCCGATCCGCACCGCCAAGGCCGTGACGGTCGATCTCGAAGTGCCGGCCGACGCCGAAATCGTGATCGAGGGCCTCATCGATCCCGAGCTGCTGGAGCCGGAGGGGCCGTTTGGCGAAAGCCATGGCCATGTCGCGCTCGAAGATTTCAACATGTCCATGCAGGTGACGGCGATCACGCACAAGCGCGCGGCGGTGTTCGTGTCGATCATCAGCCAGGTGACGCCGAGCGAGTCGAGCGTGATCAAGCGCGTTGCCTATGAGCCGATGTTCCTGTCGCATCTGCGCGACACCTTGTCCGTCAAGGGCATCCGCAACGTCGTGTTGCATGAGCCGCTGAGCAATATCCGCCCGGTGATCTTCCTGCAGTTTGCGCCCGGCACGCCGCAAAGCGAGGTCTGGCGCGGCCTTAACGGCGCCTCCATCTTCAAGGCCGATTGCGGCAAGATCGTTATCGCGGTGAGCGAGGATGTCGATCCGCGCAACACCGATGCGGTGTTCTGGTCGCTCGCCTACCGGGCCCATATGGGCGATGATCTTCATGTGGTGCCGCACCGCTCCGGCGGGCACGGCCCGAAGACCGGCCGGCGCAGCGGGGACGCAACGCTTTTGATCGACGCCACTTTGAAAGGCCCGATGCCGCCGCTGGCGCTGCCGGCGCGGCCATTCATGGAGCGCGCGCGCGCCATGTGGGAAGAGCTGGGCCTGCCCGCACTCAAGCCGCAGCCGCCGTGGCATGGCTATTCGCTTGGCGAATGGGACGAAGCGTGGGAGCGCTACGCCGCGCGCGCCGTCGAGGGCCACTGGGAGGAGAATGGCGGCGAGACTTTCGCCCGCCGGCGCGGCGGGCTCACGCCGGAGACGCCGGTGCGGGAGGTGGAGGGGAAGGGTCGCGGGAAGGTGTGACGGGGCAAATGCATCGATCGTCCCATCGAGGTGCGGACGATGTGCGGATATCACACGATACCCAGGAACAGGGCGAGCGCTCGATTGACCCGCAACAGCAAGGCATCGTCTGCTGTGCCAATCGCTCCGCCGATCTTGGCGGCGGGCACGACGGTGATTTTGTCAATGGCGATCTGCGAAAGTTCTCTGAGCCCGTTTTGCTCGGAGGGCTTTACATCAAGCCTGAACAGATCAGCGTCGGTGCGAACGGTCGTGGTCAGCGGGCAAATTACGATAGACGGAAGCTCCGCGAAAAGATCGCTCTGCACCACGAGGGCGGGGCGCGGCTTGCCGTAGTCGCCGGGAGTGGCGACAGTCACGAATTGTCCCCGCCGTATTACGGCTCCGGCCATTGGTAGACATCGGCAACGAAACGCATGATTTCCTCGCCTGCCGGGTCATGGGCGGCGACGGCACGGGCTTGTCGGCGGCAAACTTCGACAAAGTCAGGAGCGCGTGTATCCGGCACCCAAATTTGAACAGGGCGCAAACCCGCGGCGCGCATCCGTTGGCGATAGCTCTTCATGCGCTTGGTTGGTGGAATTGGCCGTTGAGTCGAGCGCGGCATCGGCGTCTCCATTTGTAACATGTTACACCGAAGGACAGCCGAAGTCACGAGGCCATGTTCGCAATACTTCAATCGGCCTCGTATTGCGGGCCTTTCCCATCGGAGGAGCACGCAGTCAACCCGAGCGTGGCGGCTCCTCTTCTTCGTCAGCTGTGAGGATCGCGACAATCTGACTGGCAGTGCCCTGCAGCGGAAGGCCGGGGCCGAATACGTCGCGGTCGCCGGCAAGCCACATGGAAGCTTCTTCGATGTCCAAGATCGTAGGGCGCAGTTCCATGATGGGCAGCATCTTGGTTGGGTCGAGGTTGCCAAGAATTCTCGCCACGTCGTCAGTCGTCGCGGATTCACGCTTAGCTGCTTCCGTGGAACGGCTCTTCTGCATCATCATCTTTCACTGTGGACGGCCACACCCGACACAACGTTGTGGTTGGGACTGCCGTCGATGCGACGAAATGCCATCAGAGCGTTGTGAGGCCGCGCCTCACGTCATCGCTTCTTCCGGGCATCTGCCGGCAAACGCAGCGTCGACCTCGTTCAGCATCCTCTCTTCCTGCCCCGCATAGCGCGGTGAAAAATGAAACGGCTCGACGCGGCGCACGCCAGCCTGGCGCGCGATGGTTCCGGCCGCCGCAGTGGTCAGGTGCGACCGCTCGGCGGCCAACTCCGCATCCGCTCGGGCGAACGGAGCCTCAATGAACAAGAGATCAGCATCTCGAACGAGGTTGACGATGGCCGTGCGATTGGCGGCCGTATCGGCGACGTCAGTCACGTACGCAATTTTTTGGCCGGGCGTGACCGTGACCACGCCGCTCAGGGCGCCAAGCGGCATTTCGTGCGTATGGTAGGAATCTTGCCCGGCGGGAATCCGGATCAGATGGTCGGCCGGCCGGCCCTCCATCACCGCCTGCTTGAGTTCACGCAGCCAGGGTCCAACGGACAGCCCCAGGTCGGCAAGCCGGCTTTTCCAGACATTGACGTGAGCGACTTCCTCAATGGCGAAACCCAGGCAGGGCGTGCGGTGTTCCAAGATCGCAGCCGAGACCCGGAAGTCCGGCTGTTTGCAGATGACGTTGTCGACGATCGGGCCGGTGCCGATCGGCTCCGCCGCAAAGGCGTTCCTGAGACGGAACTGCGCCATGCGGCTCTCGGAGGATGAAGCGATCTCGGTCACCACGAAGACGAGGTCGGACAGATAGCGGTCCGCCAGATTCCACAGGTAGCCCTGAAGCTTGTGATGCACGTGATCAATGAAGCCGCTCGGCCCATAGAGTGCGACCGTCTTCTCCCGGCCGACCAGGATCCTCAGCAGGCGATCGAAGCCGATAAAGTGATCGAGATGAGCATGGGACACGAACACACGGTCGAGGCGGTGAACCTTTCGCGGCGATAGCGGCGCGATATCGCCCAGGTCGAACAGGATTGCGCGCTTCTCGAACAGCGTTTCGATGTAAAGGGCCGGGTCGCCGGAGCGTCCATTGACCAGCGTCGGGTGGAGAAGTGGCCGCATGATGAACTGTGTGCCTCGCTCTCTTGATTCGTAAAGCCTCATCTGGCGGTTCGCCGGTAGGGTCGAGGAAGCCAAAACCGTCGAGAGAACTGCAGATATGTAGCAAGCGGAGGTGAACGGCAGGAGCAAGGGTTATGATAAAATCGGGTTCAGCGCAGCCGGAGCCGCCGCCCGTCATTCGGCTGTTCCTGTGCGGTGACGTTATGATCGGCAGGGGAATTGACCAGGTGCTGGCGCATCCCTGTGATCCGGCTTTGCGCGAGGGGTACGCCCATTCGGCAACGGACTACGTGCGTCTCGCGGAGGCAGCAAATGGACCAATTCCACGGCCCGCCGATCCTTGGTATGTGTGGGGTGCGGCGCTTGACGAATGGAGCCGCGTGCAGCCGGACGGCCGCATTATCAATCTCGAAACGAGCGTCACCCGCAGTGATGACTATATCCGCAAAGGCATCAATTACCGGGTGAGTCCCGATAATGCGGAGTGTTTGGCCGCGGCCGCGGTCGATTGCTGCGTGCTGGCCAACAATCACGTTCTCGACTGGGGCCGTGCCGGGCTGTCAGAGACGCTCACGACCTTGGCCCATCTGGGGATCAAGACGGCGGGGGCCGGCCGAAATCTCGACGAAGCGGCGGCGCCGGCCCTGCTCGATCTTCACCGCAAGGGCCGCGTCCTGGTGTTTTCGTTCGCGCTCCCCTCCAGCGGCGTCCCAAAGAGCTGGGCGGCGACGCGCGAGTCTTCCGGCGTCAATGTCCTGGGCGATCTTTCGTTGTCTGGCGCGGCGCGCATCGCCGAACAGGTGGAGCGTTTGCGCCGGCCCGGCGACGTGATCCTGGTTTCCGTCCATTGGGGATCAAATTGGGGCTACGAGGTTGCGGATGCGGAGCAGCGGTTTGCGCACGCGCTCATCGACGACGCCGGCGTGTCCATCGTACATGGTCACTCTTCGCATCATCCAAAGGGCATCGAGGTCTATCGCGACCGGCTCATCCTTTACGGCTGCGGCGATTTCTTGAACGACTATGAGGGTATCCGCGGCTACGAAGAATATCGAGGCGACTTGGCTTTGATGTACTTCGCGCGCGTCGATGCAGCCAGCGCGGCCGTTGCCGGCCTCGAAATCGTTCCTCTCCAGATCCGCAATTTCCGGCTGGTGCGACCGTCAAGCCAGGACGTTGAGTGGCTGCAACAGACGCTGGATCGCGAAAGCCGGAGGTTCGGGGCAAGGATCGTGCTGGACGCCGCAGGGCGGCTTGTCCTGTCCCACGATAATTCGTCGGAGCCACCGCCGTAGCCCGGATTGAGCCACCGGGTCCGGCCGGAGCTTGCCATCGGGCCGGCCAGAGGCCGGACCCGGTGGGCCGGCCCGATGATAAACTCAGCGAAATCCGGGACTCCCTGTCAACACAGGCAACGTCGCCCCCGGGTTTCGCTTGCGCTCAACCCGGACTACCGGCTTGTCTTATCCTGAATTCTCCCCAACCTTTGGAACCCTCTCGCCGTTTCATGAGTTCTTCGGCGCGCAGCTTCCCGCACTATCGGCGCCGTCCGCCTCCCCTTGACGTCCGAGCCGGGGAAGCCCAAGGACCGTAGCCCGGATTGAGCCACCGGGTCCGGCCTCTGGCCGGCCCGATGATAAACTCCAGCGAAATCGGGAATGCCGTGCCAAATACGGCAAAGCCGTCCCGGGTTTCGCTTACCGCTCGACCCGGGCGACGGCTGCTGGACTGGAAGGACGGGATGAGCCTCGATCCTTTGTTGCTGTCGCGGCTGCAATTCGTTTGGGTAGTCGCGTGGCATATCCTTCTGCCGGCCTTCACGGTCGGGCTCGCATCCTTTATCGCCGTGCTGGAGGGTTTGCATTTCGCTACAGGGCGAGAAATCTACTTCCGGCTCTCGACGTTCTGGATCAAGATCTTCGCCGTATCGTTCGGCATGGGCGTGGTGTCGGGCATCGTCATGCCGTTCCAGTTCGGCACCAACTGGAGCCGGTTCTCCGACGCCACAGCCAACGTCCTCTCGCCGCTTCTCGCCTATGAGGGGTTGATGGCGTTTTTCCTGGAGTCGGCCTTCCTCGGGGTTCTGCTGTTCGGCCGCAAGCTGGTGCCGCGCTGGGCGCATTTCATCGCGGCGCTCATGGTGGCTCTCGGCACACTGTTCTCCGTCTTTTGGATCCTTGCGACCAATAGCTGGATGCAGACGCCGGCCGGTTACGAGATGGTCGATGGGCGGTTCTTTCCAAACGACTGGCTGCAAATCATCTTCAGCCCGTCCTTTCCTTATCGCCTCGCTCACACGGTCGTCGCCTTCTACATCACCACCGGCTTCGTCGTTGTCGGCGTGGCCGCCTATTATCTCCTGCGCGGGCGCTTCGTGGACGAAGCCCGGACCATGCTGCCGATGACGTTATGGCTGCTCACGGTTCTTGTCCCGCTCCAGATATTCCTCGGCGATGCCCATGGCCTCAATACGCTCGCATATCAGCCGGCGAAGCTCGCGGCGATCGAGGCGCATTGGGACACGAATAGTCGCGTCGCTCTCAATCTCTTCGCGATTCCTGACGAGAAGGCGGAAACGAACCGCTACGCGCTGTCCATCCCCGACCTCGGCAGCCTGATCCTGACCCACGATCCGAACGGAATCGTGCGCGGCCTTAAAGATTGGCCCCCCAGCGATCGTCCCCCGGTTGCGATTCCGTTTTTTGCTTTCCGGATCATGGTCGGGATCGGCTTGCTGATGCTCGCATTGATCGCCACAAGCTGGTGGTTGCGGACCCACGGGCGCCTGTTCGATTCAAGCTGGTTTCTGCGGAGTTGCATGCTCGCGTCCCCGCTCGGTTTTCTGGCCGTGCTGGCTGGCTGGGCTACGACCGAGGTCGGCCGCCAGCCCTGGACGGTGTACGGGCTCATGCGCACGGCGGATTCGGTGTCTCCCTCCCTGACGGGCTTCGACGTGGTCCTGTCGCTCGTCGGCTATGGCGTCGTCTATCTCATCATGTTCCCGGCGGGCATTGCGCTGATGGCGAGGATTGTGAGGAATGGCCCGGCGGAGCCCGCCATGGAGCCGGACCCCGTTGAGAGCGGCCGGCCGCTGCAGCCCGTGCAAGCGTTGCCACATCCCGAAGGGAGCGCGGGATCATGACCCCGGCTGTGCTCGACTTCGTGCCCTTGTGGACGATCATTCTCGGCTTTGGCGTGTTTCTCTATGTCTTGCTGGATGGATTCGATCTCGGGGTCGGCATTCTTTATGGGCTTGCGCCGGATCTGCCGTCACGTAACCTTGTCATGAACTCTATCGCGCCGATCTGGGACGGCAACGAGACGTGGCTTGTGCTGGGCGGATTAGCACTTTTGGCAGCGTTTCCGCTCGCCTTCGCGATCATACTGCCCGCAGTCTACTTTCCAGTGCTGGTGATGTTGCTCGCGCTCGTCTTTCGCGGCGTCGCCTTCGAATTCCGTTACCGGGACGCCGAGCATCGAACCTTCTGGGATCATGCTTTCTGCTATGGCTCTGCCCTCGCCACCTTTGCCCAGGGAATTGTGCTTGGTGCTTTCATCCAAGGGTTTCAAACCGAAGGACGTCATTTCGCCGGCAGTTCGTTCGATTGCTTCACGCCGTTCTCGATCTTTACGGGCATCGCCCTGGTCTTCGGGTACAGCCTGCTTGGCGCCGGCTGGCTGGTGCTGAAGACGCAAGGCACACTTCAGGACTGGGCGCGACGGCTCGGACGGTGGTGCCTGTTCGGCGTTCTGGTGGCAATCGCGGCGGTGAGCTTGTGGACGCCGTTGATGGAACCGGATATCGCCCGGCGGTGGTTTTCGTGGCCCAACATCGCCTTTCTCTCGCCGGTTCCGGTCATCACCGGGCTCTTGGCTTTGTGGGAGTGGCATTCACTGCGAAACCACTCGGAGGTGGCGCCGTTTGTGGGTGCGATCGGCCTCTTCGTTATGTCCTACATCGGCATCGCCATCAGTCTATGGCCGATGATCGTGCCGTATCAGTTTACGCTGTGGCAAGCCGCGTCATCGGCCAGCACGCAAGCCTTCCTTCTGGTCGGGACGCTCTTTCTGCTGCCGATCATCCTCATGTACACGGGGTGGTCTTACTGGGTGTTTCGCGGAAAGGTCCGCGCCGACATCGGTTACCACTGAGGTTGCACCTGTGCCGATCACTTTGAACCACTTCTCGGAGTCATGGCCGGGCTTGTCCCGGCCATCTACGTCTTGCTTGCGGAAGCGCCGCAAGAAAGACGTGGATGCTCGCGACAAGCGCGGGCATGACGCTGGAGAGGTGCTTCGATTCAGTGGAACGCGCACTCGCGTTCAAAACTCGAATCCAAATCGCAGCTTGGCTTGGTTCCGTTCGAAGTTCACCAAATCGAGTGCTCCGGGGGCGGCGATTGCCCGGCCGCGGATTTGAATATCCCACGCCGCCGAGACAAAAGCCTTGCGACCGAGCCGTGCGTAGAGGGTCGGACCAACGTAGACCGCCTCGCCTGAGAAGACGTTCAGTGCGGCGCCACGGTAATCGCGCAGGTACCGCGCTTCGCCCCCCAGCCACAGGCCGGGCATGACCTGAGCCGCGAGGGCGGCACCGGCCCCGAGGAGGGACTCTTGCTCGATACCATCGGATGCAAGCAGGCGTGCCCGATCGTTCGCAAAGAGGAGGTTGACCGCGCCAACCAGCCGGTCCGGCGCAAGCTCGCGGTCCGCGAAAAGCTGGATTTCGGTGCCGAAGTGGTCGGTTCGCAAGCCGCTGGTTTCGTCGACCAGGCCCCAATGCGGCGCGACGCTCAAGGTCAGGCCGAAGGGCGCCTGTGAGCGATCAAGCAGGCGGAACCGTGCGTCGAAGGACAGCGATTGCAGGGCCGCGCGCTGGGCATCACTTATTCCGGCGACTCCGGCGATATCGTAATAGGCAAGTGCGGCTGCGGCCGAAATGCGGAAGTTTTCGAACGCCGTGTATTTGAACTCGAGTTCCGATGCCATGTTGGCGAAGGAGCCCGTGCTTTTGCCGGCGCGCAACGGCGTGTCGATAACGATCTCTCTTTCACCCTTGCTGCCGATATCGGCGCCTTCAATGAATCCGAACAGGTGCTCGGTATCCACCGTGTCCGTTCGCGTGTTTGCGCTGTCGGCGCGGATCGCCGATGTGGCAATTGCAATGATAACCGTCGCTGCGGCGGCCGTACTGGTCATCGAGAGAAAAACCGGGCGGAACCGCCTCCCGCGATGCGGGAAGGCGTCACGCCGCCGAAGATGCGCGCGCATGAAAACTCCGTCGTTGCCGAATCCAAGCGGGCGCCCGGCCAAATTGGCCGGCGCTCCCAGGCTTCAGATCGACAACTGGAGCTTCGGTGGACGTTCCGGCGGACCGGTCCTGGTGCTGACGAGTGGTCGCGGCGGGACCGCGGTGAGCTGTGCGATCAAACCGCTGCGGGTTGCGCTGCCCGCGATCGGGACCACACCAGCCAAATGGTGGTGCAAGGTACAGCATTGATCGCCGGGATCGCTGCTGCCGTGCTCGTGCTGACCATCATGACGGGCGTGATGATGGTGCGCGTGATTGCCGCCGCCCTCGGACAGGTCAGCTGCAACATCCCGCTCGCTCTCGAAGGCATGTTGGATGTGGACGCTGATCAATGGCACTATGCCGGCGGCCTGGGACCAAAGAAACAGCCCCAGGAGGAACGGACCGAGGCGTCGCAGCTGAGCCAACGAGAAAATTCGAGGCCTTGCCGGCACCCGCTTTGGGGCCGCAGACCTGACCGCTTGGCGCTCGCCAAGCCTATTTCTCTCGCCGGCGCGAACGCGAGGCCACACGGTCAGAGACCTCGCGCGATGCGCAATCCATCGGTATAGAACTGATCGCGCTTGTCGCCTCCGGTGCGAGCGGCCGAGCGGTGCTCGACTTCGGAATCCTCCCACGATCCGCCGCGCACCACGCGGCCATTGCAGTTGCCGTCGACCCACGCGGAGCCGTCGGTCGGGGCCATCGCGGTGTACTCATCGTGCCAGCAGTCTTCGACCCATTCCGCGACATTACCATGCATGTCATGAAGGCCGAACCCATTTGGCGGAAAGCTCCCGACCGCCACCGTGCGCTGCCGGTTCACCTCGGACGGGCCTGACCCGTCGGCGCTGCCGTCGTAGTTCGCCAGGCTTGGAGACAAGGCGTCTCCAAGCGAGAATCGCGTCGTCGTCCCGGCCCGCGCCGCGTATTCCCATTCGGATTCTGACAGCAGCCGGTACGGCTTGCCGGTTTTCCGGCTGAGCCACTCCACGTAAGATTTGGCGTTTTCCCAGGAAATATTGATCGCGGGTTGATTTCCGCGTCCCCAGCCCTGGTCGTCCGGCCGGTAGCCGCCGCAACCGCCGTCCATTGCGCAGGCGTCCCATTCGCTAAACGTAATTTCGAATTTGCTGACCGCGAAGGGATGAGCGATCGTGACGCGATGCTGGGCCTCCGCGGCCTGGTCCGAGGGGGGCGAACCCATCGTGAACTCGCCGGCCGGGATCACGACCATCTGGGGGCAGTCCGCGCAGTCTTGGAATTGCGTGAAAGTCCCCGGCAGCCTCCAGATGGCGGGAGGCGCGGACAGCCGCTGTTGCGGAGAAAGTGCGTCGAGACGCGGTCGCGCGGACGCAACGAGCTCAGCCGTCTTGGCCTTTAGCTCTGCGAGCTGAGCGTCGAAGTCAGCGCGGGCGAGCTCATTCCCGCGCCCTTGGGATGCGAGGCACATCACTGTGCAGGCAATAACCAGCGGTCCGGGAATCGACGCCACAGCAGCGACCCAGCCCAAGGTGATGAACCCCCGGCGGCGGCCGGCAAGCCAGATGGGGATCCGTTTCCGGTTCAGCAGATGTGGACTTTCGCCTGATTGCACACGATTCCCCTCGCGTTGCGCTTCCTGCCTCGCAGGAATACACGAAAATAGTTCGGCGCAAAACACTCATTGTGCTTATAGTATCCTGGGGGATAGGATGAATGAGTGCCCGCAGATATGTTGCAATGCACCGCTTATCGGCAGGGGCATGCGCTTGGCGTATCCTTACCCATAGGATAGGATAAATCAAATGAAGGCAGAAACGCACATCCATGAAAGTCATCCGGATATCGTCAAGCGGCTCAAGCGAGCCGAGGGGCATGTTCGGCGAGTCATTTCGATGTTCGAGGAGGGGCGCCCATGCCTTGACCTTGCCCAGCAGCTTCACGCCGTTGAGAAGGCAATCGCGGAGGCAAAACGGCAACTGATTCATGATCACGTGGATCATTGCCTCGACGTTGCGGCGAACGGGCGGGGCAAGCCGACGCGTGCGGTGGTGAGCGAGTTCAAGGCCATCTCTCGATATCTTTAAGTGTTTGCCGGCGCGACGGCCGGTAGGCCGCTCGCATCCCGCGGCCAATGAGAGCAAGGGGCATGATCGGTCGTCTGTCTGTTTTGGTCGGAGCCCTTGCGGCTGGCTTTGTGCTGGCGAGCTTTTTTCCACAATGGCCGGAGCGGATCAGGACGGCCGTCGGATTCTCTGCGGCCACTGCTCCAAGAGCCCAGGAGTCCGCGTCCACGGAACCCGCAAAATCCAGTGTCGAGGCAAAAGGCGACCAGCAAAGTATCGTCAAGCTCGACGACGATGAGATCAAATCCGCCGCTATCGAATCCGCGACCGCGCAGGCCGGCACGATCGCCCACCGTATTGTCGTCCCTGGCACCGTTATTCCGCATGCGGACCGCATCGCCCGCGTCGCCGTCAAGGTGTCGGGCACTGTGGCGGAGCTGCGAAAGAAAGTCGGAGACCCGGTCGCCGCCAATGAAGTCCTAGCTATTCTTGAGAGCCGCGAGTTTGCCGATGCAAAGAGCGAATATCTCGCGGCGCGCCTGACCAACGAGCTGCAACAGGACCTGTTCGAACGGGAAAAGGCGCTTTGGGATAAAAAAATTTCGTCTGAGCAGCAATTCCTTCGCGCTAGAAATCAAGCCGCAAACGCCAAGATGAGGAACGACATTACCCGGCAAAAGCTATTTGCCCTCGGCCTGACCGATCCAGAAATCGCCAACTTGCCCAACGAGCCGGAAGCCTTTCTGCGCCGCCAAGAAGTCCGCTCGCCGCTTGCGGGCCGCGTCGTGGAGCGCAAGGTCGACCTCGGTGCAGCGGTCGGGCGCGACAACCTCGAAGCGGAGCTTTTCGTCATCGCCGATCTTGATCCGGTCTGGGTCGATCTCGCCATTAGCCCGGCCGATCTGCCCCTGATCAAGGAGGGACAGGCCGTGTCGATCACGACCCGGGGCATCGCTGGAAGCGTCGAGGGCAAAATCGTATTCATCGGGCCGATGCTCGATAAGGACAGCCGCTCCGCCCGCGCCGTGGCGGAAATCGCAAACCACAATGGCATGTGGCGGCCGGGCTCCTTCGTCACCGCTGCGGTGGCCTTCGAGGAACAGCCGGTCACGCTTGGGATTACGACGACCGCGGTCCAGAACATCGGCGCCGCAACCGTCGTTTTCGTGCAAGTCCCCGAGGGCTTTCAGAAGCGCCAGGTGGTCCTTGGCCAAAGCGATGAGCGCCTGGTGGAGGTGTTGTCCGGGCTCCGTCCCGGCGAGGTGATCGCAGTCACCAATACGTTCTTGCTCAAGGCAGAGCTCTTGAAAGCGCTGGCCGAGGATTGACCAGGCAATGATCGAGCGCATCCTTGCCTGGTCCGTGCGAAGCCGCTGGCTTGTCCTGCTGCTCACGCTGGCAGCCGCTGTGTCGGGCGCGTGGTCTCTGACCAGGCTGCCGATCGACGCCGTCCCCGACATCACCAACGTCCAGGTTCAAGTCAACGCCTTCGCGCCTGCCTTATCGCCCTTGGAAATCGAAAAGCAGGTCACCTTTCCGATCGAGGTCGCGCTCGCCGGTATCCCGGGCCTTGAAAACACCTGGTCCTTTTCGCGTAACGGATTTGCCCAGGTCACCGCCGTGTTCAGCGACCGGACGGACATCTACTTTGCCCGCCAGCAGGTGGCTGAACGCCTGACGACGGCGAAGCCGAATTTGCCGCCCAATGTCGACGTGATCATGGGTCCGATCTCGACCGGGCTCGGCGAGGTCTATTGGTGGTCCGTCGAATACGATCCACCCCTGGCATCCACGCCCGCGCATGACGGCGAGCCCGGTTGGCAGAGCGACGGCGCCTATCTCACCCCTGAAGGGGAGCGCCTCTCAGATGATCTGCAACGTCTGATCTACCTCCGCACCGTACAGGACTGGATCATTCGCCCCCAGATGAAGACCGTGCCGGGCATTGCCGGTGCGGATGCTATCGGGGGCTATGTCAAGCAGTATCGGATCGAACCCGATCCGGCGCGCCTCGTCGGATACGGCATTTCCTTCAGCCAGATCGTCAACGCGATTGAAGCGAACAACAACAGCCGCGGCGCAAATTACATCGAACGGAACGGCGAGGGTTACGTGGTGCGGACCAACGGCCTGATCGCGCGCCTCGCCGAGATCAAGGAGATCGCCGTCACCACCCGTGGCGGGGTCCCGGTGCGCGTGCGGGACCTGGCACAGGTCACCGTGGGTCGCGAACTGCGGACGGGCAGCGCAAGCGTCAACGGCCACGAAGTGGTGCTGGGCACGGCGCTGATGCTCGTCGGCGGCAACAGCCGCACCGTCTCGGCTGCGGCGGATGCAAAAATCAAGGATATCAACGGGACGCTCCCGCCCGGCATCCGTGCACGATCGGTGCTCAGCCGCACCGAACTCGTCGATGCGACCGTGCACACAGTGGCGACGAACCTCTCCCTTGGCGCGCTGCTGGTCATCCTCGTTCTGTTTTTAATGCTGGGCGATTTCCGCGCCGCCCTCATCACCGCCATGGTCATTCCGATCACCATGCTGGTCACCTCGATGGGCATGCTGGCGGGCAAGCTCAGCGCCAACCTGATGAGCCTGGGCGCGCTTGACTTCGGACTGATTGTGGACGGCGCCATTATAATCGCGGAAAACAGCCTGCGGCATCTGTCGGAACGGCGGCAAGCGCTTGGCCGCGGGCTCAGGGCGAGCGAGCGCCTGGAGACCATCGCAGAATCCGCGCGCGAGGTGATCCAGCCGACCATCTACGGACAGGCTGTCATTGTGCTGGTTTACGTCCCCCTGCTCGGATTTAGCGGGGTCGAAGGAAAGACATTCTTGCCGATGGCGCTGACAGTCATCATCGCGCTCGGCACGGCCTTCGTTTTATCGCTGACCTTCGTGCCCGCCATGCTCGCTGTCGGCCTCGGCGGCAATGTTCAGGCACGGGAGAACCGCGTCGTTTCCGGCCTCAAGGCCGCTTATCGGCCGGTGCTGGCGAAAGTCATTGCCACGCCCGCGCCGACCATTGCAGCCGCTGTCCTCTTGACCGCAGGCGCGGCATGGTTGTTCACGCGCCTTGGCCAGGAGTTCGTGCCCATATTGGATGAAAAAAACATCGTCATGGAGGTGAAACGAATTCCGAGCGCCTCGCTGGCGCAGTCGCAGGCGATGCAATTTGCCAATGAGAATGTGATCAGCAAGTTCCCGCAGGTCGCCTTCGTCTTCTCGCGAAGCGGCACGCCGGATTTGGCCGCCGATCCGATGCCGCCAAGCGCGACCGACACCTACATCATGCTGAAGCCGCGGGACGAATGGCCTGATCCGGGCTTGGCCAAGGACGACCTCATTCGCGAAATTTCCGAAAAGGCCTCGCGGTTGCCCGGAAACAAGTTCGATTTCTCACAGCCCATCCAGATGCGTTTCAACGAACTGATTGCCGGCGTGAAACAGGACCTCGCCATCAAGGTATTCGGAGACGAGTTCGAGCCGATGCGGCGCGCCGCCAACCAGATTGCCGGCATTCTTGGCGGCATTCGGGGCGCCGCCGAGGTCAAGGTGGAAGACGTGACCGGAATGCCGGTCCTGGAGATCGACGTCGACAAGCGCGAGATTGCGCGCCGGGGCTTAAGTCTGTCCACTGTTCAGGACGTCATCGGTATCGCAATCGGAGGGCGCGAGGCCGGTGTGGTGTTTGAAGGCGACCGCCGATTTCAGATTGTCGTCCGCCTCTCGGACGCCGAGCGCAATAACATCGAGGTGCTCAAGAACCTGCCGGTTGCCCTGCCGGAGGCGACGCCCGGGGCCGGCGCCACAATGGTTCCGTTGCGGCAGTTCGCGACCTTTCGTTTTTCCGAAGGCCCCAATCAAATCAGCCGGGACAATGGCAAGCGGCGCGTCGTGGTGACGGCCAATGTCCGCGGTCGCGATATGGGTTCCCTTGTCGAGGAGGCGCAAGCCAAAATATCCGAGCAGGTGAAGCTGCCGCCCGGATACTGGGTGGTCTGGGGCGGACAATTCGAGAACCTCGTCTCGGCGCAGCAACGGCTCTTCATTGTGGTGCCGATCTGCTTCGCGCTGATATTTCTGCTGCTGTTGAGTTCGCTCGGGTCCGCGCGCGACGCGCTCTTGGTTTACAGCGCCGTGCCGCTGGCATTGACCGGCGGAGTTTTTGCCCTGTGGCTGCGCGACATGACGTTTTCGATTTCATCGGCGGTCGGCTTCATTGCCTTGTCAGGCGTCGCGGTGCTCAATGGTCTTGTGATGCTGACTTTTATTCGGCAACTGATTGCGAGCGGCGTGCCGCGGCAAGAGGCAATTTATCGCGGCGCCCTTACCCGCCTGCGCCCGGTACTCATGACCGCGCTCGTGGCATCGCTCGGATTCGTGCCGATGGCCATCGCGACGGGCACCGGCGCCGAGGTTCAGAAGCCGCTGGCGACGGTGGTCATCGGGGGCCTGATCAGCTCTACCTTGCTCACGCTGTTCGTTCTGCCGGCGTTGTATGCGTTTCTCGGCGGCGAATCGCGGCGAGCGCGCGAGGACCTTGGGCTTGGCCCGCAGCCGCCGTTGGCCGATGTCGAGCAAGCTGCCGAGTGATACGAAATGCCAGAACATACAGACGTTGCCATCATCGGGGCAGGTCCCGCAGGGCTTGCGGTCGCCGCATGTCTTAGACGGGCAGGCTTGAACTTAGTCATTCTTGAAAGGGATCACAGGGTCGCCTCGTCCTGGCATCGGCACTACGAGCGGCTGCATTTACATACGGTCAAGCAACTGTCCTCCCTGCCTCACGTCCCTTTTCCCACCGCCTATCCTCGCTATGTGCCAAGAAATCTGATGATCGAATATCTGGATCGCTATGCGGCGAAGTTCGATTTGAAGCCGCGTTTTGGTGATGCCGCACGCTCCGTATGCCGGGATGGAAATGGTTGGCGCATACAAGGCACGGCATTCTCGCTCAGCGCCCCCTATGTCGTCATCGCGTCCGGATTCAATGCCGAGCCTGTGATTCCATCCATTCCCGGGATGGAGAAATTCAGGGGCAAGCTCATCCACAGCGCCGCGTATGCCAACGCTAAACCGTTCTCCGGCCAATCCGTCCTGGTGATCGGCATGGGTAACACCGGCGCCGAGGTTGCTCTCGATCTGTCCGAGGGGGGCGCGCGGGCGCGCATCTCGATACGCAACGGCGTTCACATCGTCCCGCGCGACCTTTTCGGCATCCCGATTCAGCTCGTCGCGATGCTCGCCACCAGAGTGCTTCCGTCAGCGGCCAGCGAAACGCTGTTCCCGCGCATTCTCGATTTGGCTCTCGGCAATCTTTTGAAGCATGGCATCAGGCGCCCGAGGGAAGGCATTTTTCGGCAGGTTGCGACTTCGGCCAAAATTCCGGTCATCGATGTCGGCACGGTACGAAAAATTTCCGAGGGAGCGATCAGGATAGAGCCCGGAATATCTGCGATCACCGAGGACGGCGCGATCTTCCGCGGCGGCGGTGAAGGCAAATTCGACGCTATCATCTTTGCGACGGGATACCGGCCGAACTATCGAAGCTTTCTTCAGGCCGACGACATCAAGAATCCTAAAGACTATCCGCCAGCGCGGCAAAACACCGATTCAACGATTTATTTTGTGGGATTTAAGAATTCCGTAGCCGGGTTGCTTCGGCAAATCTCCCGGGAAGCCGTTCAGGTAGCCCATGATATTGTCCGCCGACGAAGTGAGTCATCGCCGCCTGCGGGTTAGCTCGGTTCGCTCGGCGTTTCCTCACTCCGCCTTGATGCCCGACTCTTTGATGATCGGCCACCATTTCTCCGCATCGGCCTTCACCAGCGCGCCGAGCGCCTCCGGCGTCTGCCGTTCGCGCGGGAAGATCTCCAATCCCAGAGCGATGAAGCGAGATCGTACCGCCGGATCGGTCAGCGCCTCCACGGCTGCCGCGTTGAGCTTTCCGACGATGTCCGCCGGCGTGCCTTTGGGCGCGAAAAACCCGAACCACGTGGAGGAAGTAAGCGCCGGCAGCCCCTGCTCGCCGACGGTCGGGATGTCGGAGGCCGTCTCCAAGCGCGTCTCGCTTGTAACCGCGTAGGCCTTTAGGCTCCCAGCGCGCATCAGCGGCAGCTGCACCGGCAGGTCAAACGAGAAGTCGATCTGGCCGGCTATCAGGTCCTGCATGGCCGGGGCGGTGCCGCGATAGGGCACCATGGCAAATTGCGTCCCGGTTGCTTTTGCAAAAAGTGCGGTTACGAGATGGACGCCAACTGTAACGATTGCGGCCGACGCCTTGTCCGGATTGGCTTTCAGCCAGGCGATCAGTTCCTTCAAGTCATTCGCCGGCAAAGTCTTCCTTCCAAATATGACATACGGGGCGGCAACCAGCGGCGAAATTGGCTGAAAATCGTTCAACACATCGTATTGAAGCGAATATAAAGCGCCGTTTTGCACGTGCCCGCCCAGGAAACCGAGGTCGATCGTGTAGCCGTCGGGCTTCGCCCGCGCGGTGCGGCCGACGCCGATGCTCCCATTCGCTCCGGCGATGTTTTCGACGATGACGGGTTGCGCAAGCGTCGCTCTCATCCGTTCGGCGAGGATCCGCCCGATCACGTCGACATTGCCGCCGGGAGGAAACGGGATAATCATCGTGATCGGGCGCGATGGATAGCTCTGCGCCGTTGCGGCACAGATGAGCGCGGGCGCGGCCAGGGCAGCCCCGCCCAGTTGCAGGAATTCGCGGCGGAGAAGTCTCATGGCGTGCCTGCAAATGTTGGTCGCTCCGAGTGAACCGGGCGCGCATCGTCGCTACCCGACATGCACTTGCGGGGTGGTGTCGATGATCGTCGTGCGGCGCAGGTCGCGCACCTCGTCGGTGGCGTCGAACGGCGTGGCGCGGTGCATGGTGCAGCGGTTGTCCCAGATGACCAGGTCCCCGACTTGCCACTTGTGGCGATAGACAAACTGCGGCTGCGTTGCGAATTCCATCAGCTCGTGGAGCAGCGCCTGACCTTCCTCGACCGGCATGCCGACGATGTGCGATGCATGCGAGGCGATATAGAGCGCGTTGCGTCCTGAGCCCGGATGTCGACGCACCACCTTGTGTCGCGCCGATGGATACGACTTGCGTTCTTCCTCAGTCGGCGCATAGCCGCCGAACTTGTTCCGGGAATGCCACAGGGAATGCTCGGCGACGAGGCCTTCAAGCCTTCTTTTCATTGCCTCCGGCAAGGCATCGTAAGCGGCGCGCGTATCCGCAAACTCGGTGTCGCCGCCGGTGGGCGGAATCGCCTTGGCATGCAGCATCGACCAAGTCGCGGATTCTCGCCGGAACGAGCTGTCCGTGTGCCAGAGTTGGTTCCCGAGCATGAACGATGCGCGCGGGTTATTCTCGCCGAGGATGCCGCCGTCTTGATCAAGATTGGAGATGTCGAATATTTCACTGTGCCGAATCCGTGCCCTGGGAGAGATCGCCGCGGATTTGCGCCCAATGCCCGGCGATACTTCAAGTGGCCCATAGAACCGCGAAAAGGCGATCTGCTGCTCGTCCTCCAGATGTTGACCGGGCAGCACGCAAACCGCGTAAGCGTCCATCGTCCGTTCGATCGCGCGCTGGATGTCTTCGCCGATCGGCCTGCCCAGGTCGACTTCCGTAATCTTGGCAACGAAGTGCGGATGAAGCGGCGCGACGGCGAGGGTCATGGTGGGCGTCTCCTGGCTCAAGATTGCCGAGCGCGCGGTCGGAATTTGCCAATTTTACCCCAAACAGCCGCCGTAGTCCCGACAGAAACGGCACAATTTTCGCCGACGGACTCTGCACGGCCGATCAACACGTGGGCGCATCCATTCCTCAACATGCGTTGGCTCCCATGCAAATCGCACAAGTCTGACGCGCGTTCGAAGCGCCGCCAGCGAATCTCGGCTGAAGGCGACTTCAAGTGTTTCGGGCCGCCTGCAAGCGAGTGTACTGGAGACGGCTGGTGAACGCATGTCGTCTCTGATCGAAATGCATACATGGCGATGCCGGGAAAAGAAATTAATGTTGCGGAAACATATGAATATATCGAAGTGATTCCGGATTCATGTGCTGCCACACGCAAAATATTTCGCAGCCCGAAAGGCTCGGGCGCCGACATGAATGGACGACATTAAATTGATGTAAACACACGAGTGGCGCACACAACGTTGTGATAGCCCCACGACCTTGCGCGACGGGTGATTGGCATTAGTTGGTCGGCAGATGTTTGAAAAACGTGAGGCCGAATATGACATCAAATCTGAAAGTGCTCCTATCGGCAATCGGAGTCGCCGTAGTGCTCGCATCGCCCGCAATGGCCGACTCGTCTGCGCGCCATCATGGCGCTGTTCACCACTATACTGCTCCAGCTCGCACGGACGTACCGAACGGTGCTTACGGCTATAGTCCCGCGAACCAGCCGACAGTCAGCAACTGGTGCGCAACACACCCCAGTTGGGACGCGTGCCACGATCCCCGCGAAAACCCCCAATTGTGAAACCCCGCGCGGGCGAAATCATGAGTGAAATCATGATGCGGAAATTCCTGATACTCACTGCAGCAATGGCGGCGGTCGCTGTTCCTTCACTTGCAGTTACGTCGAGCGCCGAGGCGGGCGCGCGTCACCGCGTTTACGGACATTTCGGGGCCTACAGGTTTGCCCCCTGGTATGCGCCGCACTACGGCTACGCGGCGCCCTATCGGTATTATGATCGCTTTGGCAGCAATTTAAATCCCGACCGACAAATGGTCGGCATAGGCGAGTAAAACCACTGCGCCACAGCCTCGCTCACGCGCGGCTCCATCGCATCTCCTGGGAGCTCCTGGCAGGCCTGTCGCTCAATGATGAGTGGCGGGACTGTGTAAAATCGGGTGACCGGGACGAGCCTGGCCACGGGGCCCTTTGCAAAGGTGGTTAAGTCCGGCCGGAATCCGCTCTATGCTTGCCCCGCACCGCACGCTGTTGGTGGTCCTTTAAACATGCGATTGATAGAGCAGGCGGCTGTCCGGGATTCATGTAGGCGATGCGCCACGGCTTGACGTGGGGTGTTTTCGGCCCAGGCCCGCCGTCGAAATTGCGGGCGCGGCGAGCGTGTCGCTCGCCGGCTTACGCTTCGTCGCCAAGGACCTGTCCGACGTGGCGGGCGTCGTGACTGGGGGCGGAAATCCAACCTGGCTCGCGACGCAACATGGCGGACATGTATGCGGCGATCTTCGCGGCCGGCTGGGCTATGGGCTCAATCTCTTGTCTTTGCTGATCGAGCAGCGCTTCGTGCATTGGACCGGAAAATGACGCGTTCACCCGCGGCCGACTTGAGCCAGGGCTATCTGCATGTAGTAATCGCAAAGCAAGAATGCGGTGACATAGAAGTCCTCCGTCATGCTCCGCAGCTGCGGCAGCGCCGTAATCTCAAGACCGTCCGGCGCGGATCGGCCGACAAGGGAGGCCTCGACGGCCTTGTCCAACACCCGCACCACCTGCGGGCGAGAGACGCCAAAGCGCCGAGCAAGTTCGGCAATCGATATCCGCACCGTAACCGGCGCGCCCGCCCGGCCGTTTTGCTCAGAAGCCACCAACAGGCTGAGAAGGATGGCGAGCGCGGCGTTGCGTTGGGCGAACGAAGTGAGCCCCGCCCCCAGCTTGAACATGCGGATGCCGGCGCAGAAGTAGCCGCCAAACGCCTGCAAGAAGGCTGCTAAGACATCCTCGCACTGCAGTGCGGCGATGGCATCTGATCGTCTGGGGATCACCATCGCGGTTCCGCGAAAAATTGCTTCCCAATACTGCCTGCAGGCGTTGATCAGTTTCTCGGTCGGGACGAGCAGGCGCAGCCGCTGGTCGATCTGGCACCTCGCCGCAATGAGATCGCCGGAGTCGCGCATCAAGGCCAGCACGGCGAGCACCCGCCCATTGCTGCAGACCTTTTGCTCGGCGCAGAGCGCTTTCAGGCGGTTGGACGAGAGTCCGGAACTAGGGTCGGCAGGATCGCGTGAGTAGTGCAGATAAAGCGCAAGGTTGCCGATGACCAAACGTCCTAGATCGTTGATGATCAAAGGCGGTCTGCGCGTGATCGCGACGAGCGCGCCTGCGGCGGCGCACACCGCGTTCGGTAGAAGCGGATGCGTCCGCAGCGCGGCAACAGCCTCCGCCGAAAGCGGGCCTCTGATCAGATCGTCGCAGACGAAATTGACGCCGCTCGGAACGTTCATCGTGTGAGGACGACTACCAACTGAGTCCCGCAAGCCATGATCCCTATTCTGCCGTCCCGCATAGGCAACCAGGAATTGTGAACTCAGTCAACAAATGCCGCCCCCCCTCCTACCCTCCTCCGGGGAGGGCAGGAGGCGAACGCACCAGATTGTCGAACGGTTCTGCGGTAGGGGCGGCCCTTGTGGTCGCCCGGATTTACGCACCGTGTCCGCCAAGAGGGCGACCACAAGTGTCGCCCCGACCTCACCCCCAGGTCGCTTTCAGATTGGCCGAAGCGAGCGCGGGAATGGGAGGCCTATTTCGAAGGGGGCTGCGGAAAGAAGAATTTTGTCAGGCGAATTTCCGCGCCGATATCGTCCTTGAACCCGCCTACCCTGGTGAAGTCGTGAAAGACATCGGCAGCGACCGCGAAATCCCGAGCGAGTGGAAACTGAAATTGAAGATGGCCTCTCAAGAAGTCATCTTTAGTCAAAGACAAGGGAGCCCGGGGTATCCCGAAAGGGGCAATTCTGCCATTGGTCGCGATCTGCTCGCCACCCCATGACTTCTCTATGCCGATAGCGATGAATTGAAACGTCTTCGGCTCGTAGCGCAGAAAAGCTTTGACATCGTAAGAGGTGCTTTGCGTTAACTTGTCGTAAGTCAGGGCAGCGGGAAGAATGCCGGCTGGAGTTGCGACGTTTATAGGGAAGTTTATAGGACCGTCGCCGTCCTTATGGAATGACGCATTGGCGATCAGGTCAAAAAAGAAGCCCTTCAAGCTCGGTGAGAATTTTCCGAGGCCCTCGGTATAGCCGATCTGAGGAACGTCCGTGAATTGATGGGCCGTTGAGACATTGATCGCTTTCGTGTTGTCATAGTTTCCGTACGGGAGATAGAGATAGTCCGTGAGACCGAGCCAGCGCTGGGTTTGCGCATCAGAGATAAGGAAATACGTCAGGTGAATCACGGGGTCAGCGAGGCCTCCTTGAACGAGATTGTTCGTACCCGGGACATTTACATCAGTCAGTGTCGCAAACGGCAGCTCTGCTTCAACCACGAAGGGATGCCCGCCGAGCTGACCAAAGTAAGCAAATCGCGTAAACTCCTCGAATACATTCGCGTGTGAGTTCGGTAGTTTGTTTCCCGCTGTATCGACGAAGGCGTTAGAGTGAGAGAAACCTGCGTACTGAAGGGCGATAAACGTTCCCGTTGGAAGCGATCCTCCGGTGTAGTCGCCCGCATAGGTATCGCTGCTATTGTCAGATCCGGCGATCGCCGGCACCTGCCAGCCGACGATGCTGCCAACCAGCATGCAGGCCGCCGTCAGTTTCATTGATTTGCTTGTCATGTGTGTCCCCCTCCACCACTTAAAGCAAGCGCGCCCGCGAAGCGGGTGCCCCACTCCCTCCTGTCCTCCCCGCAAGCGGGGAGGACAGGAGGGGGGCGTACACCGCTACGATCCAGCGATCATTGACCTTGCGAGAAGTCGGACGTTTGCGACGGAGCCAGCTTCCAGCAGCTTTTCGCAGTCTGGCCGGTGCGTCGGGGGTGATCCTCCGTCATGCCCTCTCGGGATTTCCGAAGAACCACCACCGTCCCGGAACCGGCGTCTGCGCCGCCCGGAAACCGGCTCCGCGCTCCGCTTCCCCACACGGCGAGAGCTAACCAAATCAGCAGGATCAAGAGCAGATGCACAAAATTGATCCATGGCGGCTGAGCGTATTATTTTGCCAGCTGTTGCGGAAATGTCGCATACCCGTCACAGAGCAACCAACCGCGAGGGGGCGACCCTTGTGTTCGCCCTGTTACCTACGGCCGTAAATGGACGATCGGAACCCGGAGAATGTCCCGGCGTGATGCGTTTTACCGATCCGGTCAGGGGCACGCGGAGCGCGCAAACCGGGCGACCGCAAGGGTCGCCCCATAGCGGTCATTTCGCCTTCGTCATCAATTGTATGAGGGGCAGAACTCGTGGCGGTTTCTACGTGGTCATGGCCGGCTTATCCCGGCCATCTCGATAATCGGCGCGCTGTGCCTTCCTTATAGTATGTTATTCCTATTGACCCTTATTATTGGCTTATTGGCGTGAGTCAGGTTCTGGACTCGGCCAGCGCCATTTTGGCAAAACGAACTACCCCTAAAAAATAGCGTCGAATCAAGGGATTGTGCTCACCCCAAACACTAATTGCCATAGCCGACTGGGGCTGAGCGGAATTTCGAGGATTTCGATGCCGCGGGCGTTCAGATCGAGCGCATCCTCGATCGCCTGCGCGAACAGCGGGCCGACCGGTATGGCGCCCGCCTCGCCGGCGCCCTTGACGCCGAGCGGATTGAGTGGCGACGGCGTTATCGTGTGGCCGAGCTCCATGGCGGGCACGTCGAGCGAGGTCGGCAGCAGATAGTCGGCGAGCGAGGCATTGAGCAACTGTCCGTCGTCATCGAAGGCAAGCTTCTCGTAGAACGCATTGCCGATCCCTTGCGCCACGCCGCCATGGATTTGCCCGGCCAGGATCATCGGATTGATCACGGTGCCGCAGTCGTGCACCACGACGTATTTGCGGATTGCGACCGCGAGGGTCTCGGGATCGACCTCGACGATGATGGCGTGCACGCCGCTCGCCGTGGCGCCCGCCGTTGGGCCGAAGTACTGGGTTGACTCAAGGCCCGGCTCAGTGCCTGGCCTCACCGCGCCGCGCATAGGGTTCGCCATCATGGCGAGATCGCCGAGCGGTACTGACTTGCCCGGCACGCCCGCGATCGACACCTTGCCGCCGGCGATATCGAGATCCTCCTCGGCGCATTCGAAGTGCTCGGATGCGATCCGCAGGATCTTCTTGCGCACGACCTTGGCGGCCGCGCTCACCGCGTTGCCGGCGACCACGGCGCCGCGGCTGGCGAAAGTGCCGGCGCCCCAATAGAACTGGTCGGTATCGCCGGTCACCACGTCGACGTCGCGGACGTCGACGCCGACTTCGTCGGCGACGATCTGGGCGAAACTCGTGAAGTGGCCCTGGCCCTGGGTGCCGATGCCGGTGGCGACGCTCACCTTGCCGTTAGCCTGCACGTGGACACGCGCGCCTTCATAGGGGCCGATGCCGGTGCCCTCGACGTAGGCCGCAATCCCGATGCCGAGATGGCGACCCTCGCGGCGCCGGCGCGGCTGCTCCTCCTTGAGAAAGCGGTCATAGCCTACCATCGCCAGCGCTTTGTCGAGAATCGGCTCGTAGTTGCCGCTGTCGTAGGAGAGCGGTGCAAAGTCCTGATAAATGATCTTGTTGTCGTACGGGAACGCCTCGGGTGCAATGAAATTGCGCCGGCGGATTTCGGCACGGTCGATCCCGAGGTCGCGCGCGGCGAGATCGATGAGCCGCTCCACCACGAACACGCCATGCTGGCGCCCGGCCCCGCGATAGGGCGTGACGGTCGGCTTGTTGGTGAACACGGCCGTAAAAGTCGAGTCGTAGTTGGCGATGTCATAGGGACCAAGCAGCGTGCACTGGCTGTTGATCGGCACCGTCAGCCCATAGGGATCATAGGCCCCGCTGTCATGCAGAAACACGTCCTTGATGCCGAGGATGCGCCCGTTGTGGCTGAGCGCCATTTCGGCGTCATGGATCTGGCCGCGCTCATGGGTCGTGGCGAAGAAGTGCTCCCTGCGGTCCTCGATCCATTTGATCGGGCGCTGAAGCCGCATCGCCGCCCAGGGCAACACCACCTCCTCGGGGTAGAACAGCATGATCTTGGGTCCGAAGCCGCCGCCCACGAACGGCGCGATCACCCGGACCTGCCGCTCGCCAAGGCCAAGCATCGAGGCAAGCCCGCCGCGCAGGAACACCGGCGCCTGCGTGGTGTCCCACACGGTGAGCTGTTCGGCCCTGGCGTCCCAGTTGGCCACGATGCCACGGGTCTCGATCGGCGACGACGCACCGCGGTCATAGACGAACCGCCGCCGTACCACATGGGCGGCCTCTCCCACCATCGCCGCGTAGCTCCCCTTGGTCTGGCGCACATGGGCGGCGATGTTCTGGCGCACGTCGTCATGGACACGCGCTGATGCGGCATCGAGCGCCGCTTCGAGATCGACCACCGCCGGCAGCGGCTCGATGTCAACCGCGATGTCGGCGAGGGCGTCTTCCGCGACCTGGCGGCTCCCCGCAATCACCACCGCAAGCGGCTCGCCGACGTGGCGCACCTTGTCACGGGCGAGCGGGACCTGGGTGCGCTGGTTGAAGGTCAATCCGGCGATCGGCGGCGGCGGCACCAGCAGCGGCCCGGGCTGCCAGTAGCTGCCGAGGTCGGCGGCCGTATAGACCGCGACGACGCCGGGCCGTGCCCGAGCCGCCTCGACGTCAATGCTGCGGATGCGCCCGTGCGCGACCGCGCTGCGCAGGAAGGCAGCGTGCACCATGCCGGGAAACGCGATGTCATCGACGAACAGCGCCCGGCCGGTGAGGAGACGCCGGTCTTCGTTACGCGTGATCGGGGCGCCAAAGTATCGTGTCGTCATTTCGCACGGAACCGCTGTTGGTCGGACCGGAAACCCGGTTGCGGAAGAACCTGCATTCGAATCTCCGAGGCACCGGCCTGCTTATTTTGTCGCCCGCATGATCAAGGATTGGGCTCGACCTGGAAAAGAGGTTGCTGATTCCGCCCCGGCACCGCTTATGCCAGGATGATGCCGGAATGAGGAGTCGCCGGGACAAGCCCGGCGATGACGTGGAAAGCGATTCGAGGCGACCGAAATCCAATGCTGTTGGCGCTGCGCATATATTTCGACGAATCTGAAACGAATTGATCAGCAGGATTGTTGTCGTGACCGAGCGCCGCCGTTCGGCGCGGCACATTTCCGGCGGCCTGGCATTCCGGTGAGCACAGGGAGAAAATCTTGACGGTACTCGGCGCGCTCAACACAATTCCCGCAATCGAAGGGCGAAACCAGTCGTAGTATCGCCACGCCACTTGTCTTTGCTTGAGTTCAAGGGACGACAAAGTGACAACCACACGCCGCGAAGTGATGGCAGGCGGAATGGCGCTCGCTTCGGTCGGTTTCGCCACGCTGGCGCAGTCGCGGATTATCTCGCCGTCGCCGGAATGGACGCAGGCGCTGCCACCGGCGCCGGTTGCGGGCACAAAAATCACGCCAGAGTATGCGCAGCTCGTCGGCCGGGATGCTTATTTCTGGGCTTGGCCGTTGGTCAATCTCTACATTCGTCGGCTCGTCCACGAAAAGGTGTCCGACACAACGATTTCGGGGTCCGTGCCGGTAGCCCCGCTCAATCAGCTCGGCATGCTCTCCGACTACATTGCACCGGAACAGCGTCTCAACCCCTGCCCGAACCAGGACGTCGTGTACGGTGTGGGCGTGCTCGCCCTCGACCTTTCTCCAGTCGTGATTCAGGCGCCGGATTTTGGTGATCGGTTTTGGGTCTACCAGGCCGTCGACCTGCGTACCGACAGCTTCGCCGAGCTTGGCAAGATGTACGGTACCACGCCCGGATTTTATCTTTTTGTCGGCCCGAATTGGAAAGGCGACGCCCCGAAGGGAATTACCAGGATTTTTCGCGCTTCGACCAATACCGGATACGTCATGCCGCGTGTCTTCCAAGACGACAGCCCGGAAGACAACAAGGCCGTGCAGAGCGTTAGTCAAGAGATCATGATGTACCCATTGACGGAGTACGACGGCAAGATGAAAAGCCGGAATTGGACCAAGTTGCGGCACGTACTGTCGGTAACGGGAGGCGAGGACGAAGTGAAATTGATCGTGCCGGAGCGGTTCTTCGACATACTGCCCCTGGCGCTTGCCGACGCCGCACCGATGCCGGGAGAGGAATCACGCTACGCCGAGGTCGGCGCCGTGCTGGCTGCCGCCGAGAAGGACGCGAGGATCAGGGCGGCGCTGACCAGGGCCGCCCTTGAAGCCGATACGGGACTTGTGGCTCCGCTTCTCGAGTTTCGGAATTTCGGGCTGCAACTGCCGCGCTATTGGAGCACGCAGAGCAATGGCGCCGACTTCGGCACTGACTATTTCACGCGTACCGCCGTGGCGAAGTCCAATATCTTCGTCAATAAGCCGAACGAGGCGCAATATTTTTATCAGGACCTTGACGATAGCGGACAGCGGCTCAACGGCGCTAAACGCTATATGATGACATTCGCGCAAGACCAGACGCCGCCGGTGCGGGGCTTCTGGTCGCTCACGCTCTATAACCAGCACCATTTTTTCGAGCCGAATGAGATCAGGCGCTACTCCATCGGAACGAAGACGAGGGCGCTCAAACGCCACCTTGACGGCTCCCTGACCATTTATGTGCAGGCCGACCCTCCGCCAGCCGGGCTGGTCGATAACTGGCTGCCGGCGCCCAAACGCGGCGACTTCTCCCTTTGCCTGCGCGCCTATTGGCCAAAGGTCGAAATCACCGACGGCTCCTGGACGCCGCCCGCAGTAACCAGGATGAACTAGCGGCGCCGTCAAGACGTCCCGGAATTCCTGCCGGGATGTCGAAGGGCAGGCGCCGCGGCGTTTTCATCGATGCGCACTGAACCTTTTTCGCCTGCGGTCGTTGGCTGGTCGAGTGGAGCTGGCAGAAGGAGAGCACCATGAGAGACTTGCTTGTCATCGAATTCCCCAAGGTCAAGTTTCTGCTGATTCCACTCATTTTGGCCGCGGTGGCAACGACGACGGTTGCCGCCAAAGTCGAGAAGCCTGTGACGCAGTGGGCCTGTGCAGATTTCCTGTCGGTCGATGATCAGTTCAAGCCGAAGGTCGTCTACTGGGCGGCGGCTTACGCGAAGGGCGGCCAGCCCGAGGCCGCGGTGATCGATATCAGGGGCATCGAGAAGGTAACCCCGGAACTCATCGGCCAATGCAAGAAGGCGCCACAGGCCTCGTTCTGGACGAGGCTGAAAGACGAATGGAAGAAGGTCGAGGCCGAGACGGAAGCCGAGACGAAGAAGATCGAGAAGAAACTCTAACCCGCAGCAACGGAGAGCACTGTGAGTGACCTGGTCGTTATCGAGTTCCCCTCAGAAGCAAAGGCGGAGGAAGTCCGGCAAAGAGTGCTCGACATGCAGAAGGACTACCTTATTGAGCTTGGAGACGCGGTCATCGCCGTCAAGCAGCCGAACGGGCGAGTCAAGCTCAACCAACTGTTCCATCCCGCCGCGGCCGGGGCAGCCATGGGCACGATGTGGGGCACGCTGATCGGCTTGATCTTCTTGATGCCTCTGCTCGGCGCCGCAGTCGGTGCCGCGTCAGGCGCCGTCGGCGGAGCGCTGACGGACGTCGGGATTGATAATCGGTTCATGAAGGACGTTGCAGCGAGCATTGAGGCCGGCAATGCCGCACTTTTCTTGCTGATCCGCAAGGTGACTGCTGACAAGGTTCTCGCGGACCTGAAGGGCGTCGGCGGAAAAGTGCTGCGCACGTCATTCGACCACACTAAAGAGGAGGCCCTGCGTGCAGCACTCGCGGCTGCCGCTCCCAGCGTCAGCACTGCGGCCTGATCTGGCGCTCTCCACCGTAGCCCGGATGGAGCGAAGCGTAATCCGGGAACGGCCGCCGTCCCGGATTACGCTTCGCTCCATCCGGGCTACCAGGCTGGGCGGCAGAGGCGAGCGATCTTATCTCGCGTAGTCCTTGAAATATCGCAGATCCGGCGCCGCCTGATTTTTCTTTGCGGGCATGAGCAGACCATCCGCACTCAGGTAGTACGACTCCTTGCCAATCGCCACATGGGCATTGTTTTCGGCGCAAACATCCTCGCGCCACCAGATCGGCTCGTCGGTGACGACGCGATGATAGTTCCGCGTGACCACCCACGGCCGCGTCAAGGCATTGTCAATGGTGGTAATCTCGTCATGGAGCAGGTTGGCGTCGGCGCGGTCGACAAAGATGCGCTCCTTGATGATGGTCTTGTTGTCGCTGTGGAGCGGGATGCCGCTGGCGTCATAGGTGCGCGGGCCCTTTAGACCGCGCGTCTCAACGAGCAGGACGTCGTAGCGGCCATCACCGTCTTCATCGACCCACCGGCCGATCGAATAGCCTGAAAACTGCGGATCGTCGTCCATGTTGTCGGGAAAGCTGCGCCCGTCGGTGTGAATGCGGCGGTTGTCGTGAATGTGCTCCATCAGGATGTAGGTCGTGTCTGTGGTGACGACGACCTCCATCGGGGCGTAGGCCAGCATGATCCGCGGCATGCCGGGAGCGAGGCATGTGAAAGTCGACTCGATGCCCTGCCCGCCCTCCGCCTGATCGGCCAGATTGGCCTCGTAGATCGCCTGATACTCCGCCGTCAGCGGCGCTTCCTGGCCCAGCAACGGAGGTTTGCTGGCGTCGTAGCGCAGCCCGCCAAAGCCTCCGGCAATGTCGCCGCGCTCGGCACGGCGCCACTGGCCCTTGAGGTCGGGATATTTGGATTCGTCGAAGGCTACCGCGCCGCCGACCGCCATCAGCAGCATGGCCCAGATCGGCATCGCCAGCCGAGCGGCTCGACCGAAAATATTCCCGTACGTCATTTTGCCCTCCCTGCAACGATCCGACCACGCGAACGACAAGCAATTTGACAGCAGACCGAATTGAAAGCCTACACTGCTGTCAGGTCAATCGCGCAAGTCAAGGACTTAGTCCAGATATATCAATTCAGGTCGCCGGAGGACGCGCCATGGTCGACTTTGCGAAGCTTGATACCTTTGTGACGGAGGGCGTGCCCTCGGCGCCCTGCGTTATGCGGCGCCGTCGATTCCTGACATGTCTGGGCGCAGCGGCCATGGCTGGCGCCGGCCCTGCGTTCGCCCAGACACCGCAGGCTAAGTCCGCGGGTGGGAAGCGGATCGACGTACATCATCATTTCCTGCCGCCGGCATATATGAAAGAGGAGCAGGAGCGGATCAATTTCGGTCACAGCATTCCGGCGAGCCAGATGCGCTCATGGAGCGTGACCGAGTCGCTCGATGTCATGGATCAGAACGGCATTGCCACGGCGGTCGTTTCGGTCACCACGCCCGGCGTTTGGTTCGGCGACGTCGACGCCGGCCGCCGACTGTCGCGGATGTGGAACGAGTACGCCGCCGAGCAGATCCGTAATTATCCGGGGCGATATGGGCTCTTCGCGGCTGTGCCGCTTCCGGATATCGACGGCAGCCTCAGAGAGATCGAATATGCGCTCGACACGATCAAGGCAGACGGCATCGGCCTCCTCACGTCCTATGATGGGAAATACCCGGGCGACGCCACCTTCGCTCCGGTATTCGAGGAACTGAATCGTCGCAAGACAGTGGTATATTTTCACCCGACCTCAGCCGCGTGCTGTGGCAGTGTCATTCCTGGCTTGCGGCCCCAGGCCATCGAATACCCGTTTGATTCAACCCGGGCCATCACCAGCCTGCTCATCAACGGCACCCTGGCCAAGAACCCAAATATCCGGTGGATCTTTTCCCACGGCGGAGGAGCAACCCCAATGCTGGCAGGCCGCATGGTCGAAACCGTTGGTGGCGGTGCGAACGCCCGCGAGGTCATGCCAAACGGGGTGCTGGCGGAATTGCGCAAGCTTTACTACGACACCGCAAGCGCCACTTCCCCGCCATCGATGGCGGCATTGCGGGCCATGGCGCCGGCGAGCAACATTCTGTTTGGATCCGACTATCCGTTTGTGAAGACCGCGGCGATGATCGAGGAGTTGCGACACACCCAGATGTCTGAACGCGAGCGGGACGCGATCGAACGGGGTAACGCGTCGGCCTTGCTCCCGCGCCTGAGGAGTTGACGGTCGGATCGCCGATGCACATCCGCTGCGTCCCGTCTGACGAATCGAAGCATTAGAGCGGGATGACTTTTCTTCGAATCGTCATCCCGCTCTACCTTATTGTTGGAGCATGATCTTTTCCGAAAACCGTTCCCATTTTTCGGGATCATGCTCTAGCCCTTGACGATGCCTTTAACGATCGTGCGGCCGGCGTGGCCAAGCTGATCCGCCAGCTCGCGCAAGCTCAGGCCCTGCTGGCCGACACGGAGGCGATCGAGCTGCACAAGCTTTGCCTCGTCCAGTTCGACGGCAATCCGGGCCCAGAGAGCGTCGAGATTGTAGGTGACCCGGCCAGGCGGCATGGCGACCGGCACGATCGCGTCCACACGCAAATCGAGGGCGCCCGCAACGGCATTCATGGCGGCGCGGATCGCCAGGGCCTTTGGGCCCGCGGGGGCGGCGACATCATATGGTGGCGCCCATTCTGCCGCGGGACGCAGTTCGTCGATATGCGTGAGCGCCAGAAGGACAGGTGGGGGCCGCCGCGCCAGCTGCGCGCCGGCCCACGTGCGGATTTCATCAAGCTGTTTGCGATCCGGGCCGCGGGCCGGCTGCGTCGCCGAGGCCACCCACACGATGAGGTCGGCACGTTCGGCCTGCGCCCGCACCTGCGATGCCCGCTCCGCGCGTTCGTCGAGCCCCGGCATGTCAACGAGCGTCACGGTCGGTTGCCCTTGCGGTTCGAGCAGGTATTCCGCCGCACGCGAAGTTACCGGCAAGGGCCCGACGGCGCATCGGCTCTCCTGTGCGAGCGCATTTACAAGACTCGATTTTCCCGCATTAACTTGTCCGATCAGAACGATCCGCACTGGCGCGGGCGGCGCGACAGTGTCGGCCATATCACGCTCTTGGGCGGCGCGAACCTCCTCGTCCGAGAGTACGAGTCGGCCGGCATAGAGCTCTATGGCGGCGCGGCCGATCTCGAGCACCAGCAGCCGCGTTGCGTAGACACGCAATCGATAGGACAGCACCTTGGCGGTCTTTTCCACGAAAATACCGCTTGTCTCCTGGCCGACGGCTTGAAGCGGATTGAGCGCGCCGCGGACGACACGCCAAAGACCGAAGC
>Ga0257161_1000025_pt1 | contig 34876 bp, 43 predicted proteins | sample NR01A_FD_185954 | JGI IMG/M metagenome (GOLD analysis project Ga0257161, IMG submission 185954) | Soil microbial communities from H.J. Andrews Experimental Forest, Oregon, United States - NR-01-A | ecosystem: Environmental > Terrestrial > Soil > Temperate forest > Bulk soil | place: USA: Oregon... | reverse complement strand
ACGCAATATATACGTATACAAGAGCGAGTTTTGCACGGACCACTAATTCTAGCGATAAGGTGCTCATTTCTACTAATATGTACAGATGTTCATGTGAAGATGAACACTGGTTCATACCGATTTCTAGCGATAAGGCGCTCATTCTACCAACATCTACAGATGTTCATGTGACGATGAACGCAGGTTCATGAAGCTGAAGGCGCACTCCCTACTCAACTCCCCATGAGTTCCCGCCCTCGGTCCTACTCCTTGACGTACTTCGTCACGCCCCGCACCGTGGCTTCTGCGGTGAAGAGATTGCCGGCGGCATCGATAGCGATCCCTTCTCCCATGGCGCCATCGGGAGAATCGGTCTTATGCGGCGGCACGAACGTCGTCACCTTGCCGTCCTGCAAACTGCCGATGCGAATGCCCCTGAGCCAGCCGGGGTGCACCTGCGACATCGACTCCGAGTCAGCCACGTAAATCGTGTCGTTCCCGTCGATCGCCAGTCCGCTTGCTCGGCTGAACTCCCGATATTCGCCGACATACTTGCCGTCGTTCGTCAGGATCTGGATGCGGTGGTTGCGACGATGAGGCGGCGTGCTCTACCAGCGACAGCGGCTCGCCGTCGAAGCTCTCCATTTCCTCGAACTCTCGATCGCCGTCGTTGTCATCCTCTGGCAATGCGAGAGCGTCGTGAAATACCTCGGACTCGCTTTCCGCGAACGCGCGGCCGTACAACTCGGCTTCAGCTTCCTCGTAAAGTTCAGCGTTGCTCTTCGGCATGGTCTACCTCATTGCGTGTTGCGGCCGCCGCCATGGGACTAAAGTTATACTAAACTTATATTGATAAAGAGGTCGAAATCGGCCAACAATTGAAAGTCGTACGCTGCGGAGACAGCGACCGCTACAGAGGAAACGATCTGGCAACGCTTGCCATTTGGCAACGCTTGCCATTTGCACAAGGGGCGTGTTTGTCATGCATACATCGAAAGTCCAAGCTAACGCTTTGGGTGGATTCATCTGCTGCAAGCGATTGGTCACCGTCGTCGGGACGCTGGCCGCGCTGAGCCTGATCGGTCAGGGCGCCATTGCCGACGAGCACAAGAGCGGCGGCCACCACTGGGCCGCCACGTGGGCCACTTCGCCGGCGGCTTTCTTCGTGTACACGCCCCCGGTGCCCCCGGTGTTCCCACCTGGAGCACCGACGACCTTTGCGCCGGCGAATATTCAGCCTGATCTCGCGTTTCCGTTTCCCAACGCCAATACGAGCGGGGCAACCAATCAGACCTTCCGCTCCATCGTGAAGCCGGATCTTTGGGGCGATCACATGCGCTTCCGGCTATCCAACGTGTTCGGCACACAGCCGGTGACATTCAACGCCGTCACCGTTGCCCTGCAGGAATACTCCGGCAACATCGTACGCGGCACGACGACACGGGTCACCTTCGGCGGCCATTCGTCGGTAACTATCCCGCCCGGAAAGGAAGTCTGGAGCGATGGCACTCATTTATCGTGGGTGGACGGCGCCGACGATCCGGCCGTTCAAGGTCGCAATCTTGCGGTGAGCTATTCAGTGCAGGGCAGCAGCGGCCCCATGACCTACCATAGCGGCGCATTCGAAACTTCCTTCATCACGGCGACAGGAAGCGGCGACCACACGCGCGACGACGATGTGTTCGCCTATGAATTCACGACGACCTCCTGGTTCTTCCTCGACGGCGTCGACGTCATGGCGCCGGCCGACACCGTCGTCGTCTGCGCGTTCGGAGATTCCATCACCGATGGCACGCACTCGACGCTGAACATCAATGATCGTTGGGCGAACGTGCTCTCACGCCGGCTGCACAACGCGTACGGCAACAGGATCAGCGTCGTGAATGAAGCGATCGCGGGAAACCGCGTTGTCAATCCGGTCGTTGCTAACGCGACGGCCGGACCTGCCGCCGTCGACCGGCTCGACCGCGACGTGCTGGGCTTGTCGGGTCTGACCCATGTGATCTGGCTCGAGGGCATCAACGACCTCGGCGCCGGCCACACCACGGCGGCGATCATCGCCGGTTACCAGGATATCGTCGGCCGCCTGCACGCAAAGCGCATCAAGGTGTTCGCTGGAACGATGACTTCCGCACTCGGGGCGATTAACCCGGCGGAGGGGTGGAATCCCGGCTATCCCGGGGGCGCCGATAACGGCCCGGCCGTCGACGCCAACCGCAAAATCCTCAATCAGTTCATCCGCTCGTCGGGTCTGTCCGACGGCGTCGTGGATTTCGATGCGGCGACGCTCGATCTGACGACCGGCAACATGAAAGCGGAGTACCTGCCCAACAGCCAGTTCACCCAGCTGCCTTGGGACTACCTGCACCCCAATCACGCCGGTTATATTGCCATGGGCGAGGCTGTAGACATCAGGCCGTTCAAGCCGCGCTGAACGACCCGGCGCATCGCCCTCCGTCGCTGAAGCTTCGGAGGGTAGCCTGCTTTGCGCAACAAGCGCCTTAACTCCTGCAAGGTGCCGTCAGGCGCGAAGCAGGATGGTGGAGGGGGTGTCCGCCGAGCCACAATTTTTTTCTTATGCGATTTCTTGGGCTTAGCTTGATTCGAAAAAAGGTCGATACCGTCAACGCTAGCGGGCTCGGCTGGCGGTCCGCCGAACCGACGAAATAACGCTTTTCCGACGACTTAAGCCCTTGCAATGATGGGCGGCCGAGCGCGCGGAGCGCGCAACGACCTCGCCACCGTTCCGCCCGGGGAGGGGACCATAGCGCCGTCCCAAACACCGCCGACGCATAAGTCGCCCACGCGCGGGCGTGGATCGCCGAGACCACCAACCCTGACGACGTCGCCCCAGGCACACGGGGCCGATGGGACGTCGAGCGGCGTATTCGATATGGGCTCCCCCCCTTTGCTCGGCGGCGGCGACATCAAGGAACTGCGCGAACTCCGCAACGCGAGGCGAGCCAGCCTGCAAATGAAGCTCAGTATTCGCCCGTCATGACCGACAAGCTGTCGATCCGTTCGTTCGGCTCCCGGGCAATCGAGCACGCGCAGTGGCGGTGGCACACGCTTTTTGCAATATTTTGGAGTACCTTGAACACTGGCGATGACCTCGGCGACAAATGAGCATCCCGACTGCGCCCTGCAGAAGCCGCTATCGAGGCGAGCTTGGGTGTGGAGGTAAACGCGGGAGGTAACAAGTCATGGATGTGGCAACGGAGACGCTGTACTCCCAAGAATCGCCGGAGGCGGCAGGTCTCAATTCGGCAGGTTTCAAACTGGCCCGACTGGCCCGCACTTTTCGTGGAGTGCTGATTACCAATCCGGCGGCGAACATCTCGATAGTGGGCTATCTGTCTCGGAGCAGCATGGCCAACTACGACCTCGACGCCAATTTGTCACGCATGGGTGATCGCATCAAGGCAACGCGCGACCGACTGACGTCCTTTGGAGTGTGGGAAAAATCGATTACCGGATACCTGCCCCTACAGGCAGCACCCATCACCGAAGACCTCATTGTTGTGACGGCGCGCGATACGAAGGTTGACCTTTTCCCCGGAATAAAGCCGGTTCCCGTCGGCGACGAGTCGATCGATCCGCTCGATGATGCGAAGGCGCTGGGTCGAATCGTTGTCGATCCGTTTGCTCCCCCGAAGCCACAGCCGCCGTCGAGTACGCAAATCATCGTTGGGTACACGTTGATACCCAAAGGTTTGCAGGCGGTGTCCGGACCGCCGGATCCCAACAATCCACTTACCACGCAGCACCAGTTTTCGTTTACGATCACGCGGCAGTATCACCCCAAAAACGCCTCAGGGCTGGAGCTCACCCCTTTTCAGGGCAGCGTGACCCTCGACGACAAAGGCAACATTGCCAATATTCAGGCCGGAACTTGTGTGGGTCCCAAAGCTCCTGGGTGGCTGGATTCAATTCAGCGGCTTCCTTCAGCAAATGGTCACCGTGAACTGGAGCAAGACAGTCACCGGGCGCGCAGTAATCATGCCGGTGGTTCAGGCAGCTGTCGGCGGGCAAGTTGTTGTGACGCCACAGATCAAGGGCGGCGGCGTATTTAAATTTCTCAGAGACCACGTCCAGATCGGGATCCAGGGCATGGGAACGGCCAACTTACCCGCTGTCCCTCCACCGGCCGCGCCGTTCGCCCCAGGACCATCGGTAGGGGGGCAGGGAGCCGGTATTTTCCAAATAACGTGGTGATCGACGCCCAACTGCCTTGATGGTTCGCACCGCATCCGGCACCCCACCCTGGCGGGGTGCCGGATGCGTCGATTTATGCCGCAATTAAAGTTTTCCGAATGACTAAGGCATCCACAACCCCGCGCGGACACTGGCGCACCCACAAATTTAAGTGTAACGGGTATTCATGCAACGCGTTTTGGGGATAACGAATGCAATTAAGCGATGGCAAAAAGCTAATCCTGACGACGCTCAGCAAAATTTATGAGCACATAAAGATTAGCTCGCGAAAAATTATAGCACTATTGAACCATGATCGTGTGATCGCCGCCGCAACAGTCGTATTGGCTATAGTTGCTTTCCTGCAGTGGCTCACATTCGAAGATCAACGGAAAGCCCTCGATAATACCGACCGGGCTACACATGACCTTGCCAAGGCCGCTATCGATCAAGCTAAAGCTGCCCAAAATGCTGCGGAAGGAATCAACTCGCAGTTGACTATAATGCAAGGCCAGTTGGCCGAGATGCAAAATCAATCTGCCATAACTAGAAGCCAACTTAGAGCAAACTTGGCACTCACAATCGCTAATTACCTCGTTAATAACAGTGACGGAAAGCCTCTCGCTTGGATTTTCACTCCGGTTTGGAAAAACTCTGGCGGCACGGAGGCTTTGCATGCCAATGGTTGGGTTGCTATCCGGTATTTTTCCCCTGATGCACCACAAGATTTTGATTTCATGCAATTCGGAAACAACATCACTCCGGCTCCTATAACAATTCCTCAAGGTAGCGAGATCATGCATCAGACGCAATCCCTCAGTCCTGAGGAAATGCAAAACATTGTCCAACATGCAGGCATCGGTGTGATATGGGGTCATATTGAATATAGTGACATATTTCAAAAGGCCACAGTTCACCATATGCACTATTGTTTGAGAATTTTTCCATCTAATATCGGCGCTATTGTTTCATTTCCCTTGTATAGGCCAGAATGCAACTATAGCGATTAATGCTTGTGGACTCTGTGAACCGCCGCAATATCGGCTTTTGGGAAGTGAAACGAATCAACGTGCGCTCGTGTGCGGCAGCGGTTAGCTTACCGTCGAGAGTATCCCCACTCATCTAGCGAGCTGATCTAGTCGAGGCTATAAAAGCCGGCGCCGGCGTGGTCGCGGAACGGCTCGCTATCGCGCACGTAGGACCGCAAAACGTCCATGCTTTTGTGCCGTGACTGGTCTGCCATCCCGGGGGCGCCGATAACGGCCCGGCCGTCGACGCCAACCGCCAAATCCTCAATCAGTTCATCCGCACGTCGGGTTTGTTCAATGGCGTCGTGGATTTCGATGCGGCGACGCGCGATCCGACCACCGGCAACATGAAAGCGGAGTACCTGCCCAACAGCCAGTTCACCCAGCTGCCTTGGGGCTACCTGCACCCCAATCACGCGCCCCGCCGGGCTTTGCTTTACCCGGCGAAAGCAGGTACTCCGCGGAAGCGTGGGGTGGGCAAAGGCGCCTGCCTCATCTGAGGACGTTGCGCACTGAACTCGCGCGACTTTGCCCACGCAGTCAAACGGCGAAGTCGGACGCGTGGGCAAAGGCGCACAACGGTTCGTGCCGACAACCCGGCTCGGCGCAATGCGCCCAACGGGTCCGGCCTTTGGCCGGCCCGATGACAAGCTTTGCCCACCCTACAAGTGATCGCAATCAATCGAAATCGGCTCTATTCCTTGACGTACTTCGTCACGCCCCGCACCGTGGCTTCCGCGGTGAAGAGATTGCCGGCGGCATCGATGGCAATCCCTTCTCCCATGGCGCCGTCAGGAGAATCGGTCTTATGCGGCGGCACGAACGTCGTCACTTTGCCGTCCTTCAAACTGCCGATGCGAATGCCCCTGAGCCAGCCGGGGTGCACGCGCGGCGTCGACTCCGAGTCAGCCACGTAAATCGTGTCGTTCCCGTCGATCGCCAGTCCGCTGGCGCGGCTGAACTCCCGATATTCGCCGACATACTTGCCGTCCTTCGTCAGGATCTGGATGCGGTGGTTGTGGCGGTCGGCGACGATGAGGCGCCCCTGTGAATCGAACTCGACCGCGTGCGGCGTGCGGAATTCGCCTGGGCCGGTTCCGGTCTTGCCGATGGTCCGCAGGAACTTGCCGCTCCCGTCGAACACCGAGATGCGGCCGATAAGATTCCGATCCTCGACGTTGGTGTGGCTCTCGGCGACGTAAACGTCGCCGTTGGCAGGGTCGGTGACGACGTCGGTCGGCTCGGTCAGAGCCTCCGGCGGGTTTCCCTTCACACCCGGCTTCCCCAGCGTCATCAGCACCTTGCCTTCAGGACTGAACTTGACGACAACGCTTCCCTTCGGCTCCTCGCCGGGAAACTTCGCGAGCGTGTCGGCGCTCGTCACACTGGCGTCCGTCACCCACACGTTGCCGTCGCGATCGACATGGATGCCGTGCGGCCACACGAACATTCCGCCGCCAAAGCTCCTGATCTCTTTCCCCGAGTCGTCGAAATGATGGATCGGGTTCGCCTTGGTGCCGAGGCAGCCCGGAGTGGTCCCTGGCGAGCAACGGTCGGTCGCCCACACGGACTTGCCATCCCGGTCGATGGCGACGCCGTTGGACCCGCCCCACGGCCTTTTCTCCAGCGTGAGCTGCGCCCAATCGCGGATAGCGCGATAAGGATTGGCGCCGCTGTTGACCGGCGCAATATCCTGCGCCTGGGCCTGGCCTCCTTCTAAGGCCATCCACACGGCAACCGCCGCAATAAACCAACCTCTCCCAAAAGCTGAAATCGACATCGCAGCGCTCCCTTGCATGAAAAGCCCGCCCCGTTTCTTCAGCCACCGCGTGACTCGCGCATCCCCAGGCGTCAGGGAAGGTGAAGGTACCACACCAAGAACGAAGGTCCAGGTCGGGAGATGAGTCGGCGGATGACTTGACGAGGCGCGGGCATGACAGATGACCCGACCTTCTGGGCTCAAAGCCGCCACGTTCCCCAATTCGATCAAGACTTGGGCCTCTTTGGCCTCTTTGGCCTCTTGGGCCTTCTTGATCCGCTCCTCAAGGAGACTATGAAAGCTCGGCGGGCAGGCTATGAGGATTCACCTCGGCGATGATGAGCGCCGCAGCCTGGAGTGCTTTCGCGGCCGCGACTGCAGCATCGAATGCCGCTGCGGTGTTGACCGCGCGGGCGAACGGCACGCCGAGTCCATTCGCGAATGCGACGAAGTCCCACGCGTTGAGAACCACATAGGGGCGCGGAAGCTGCGCCGGGTTGCTGAAGAATGATGGATCAAGCAGGAACTGCTCGTATCCATAGATGCCATTGGCGATAACCACGATGACGGGGTTGCGCCCGTATTGCGCCATGGTCGACAGCGCCGGCGCCGTCATGCGAAACCGCCATCCCCGCAAATCACCAGCGGCCGCCGGCTCGAGCCAAACGATGCGCCGACCGCTGCCGCGACGGAGTGCCCGAGCGACGCCCACACGCCGCTGCAGAGGAAGGCGTCGCGCCCCTTTACGGGCAGGTTCGTCGCCGAATAGACACCGAGGAAGGTGTCCGTAATGGTGATCCAGGACGCATCCAGAGCGGCGCCGATGCGTTCGAACACCTGCTCGTATGTGAGTGGGCCGCTCGCCGGACCCGGCACGGCCGGGACGGCACCAGGCGGCACCGGCTTGGGCGCCGACTTCGCGGCTTCCGTCACCAGCGCCCCAACGAGTGCACCGATCTCGGCGTTTTGCTTTGCGGCGGTCTTGATCCGCACCATGCCATCATAGATCTCGACCGTGCGGCCGAAGGCGTTCTTGATCAGAGCCGCGTAGCCGTTGGGAAATACGCAACCGAGCGTCAACAAGAGGTCGGCTTGCTCGACGGCGGTTTTCACGGCGGGCTGCGAATACGGCGGATCATAGACGCCGATCCACCCGGCGCCCTGTTCGGCAAGCGCCGATTTGGCGAGCAACGCGGTCGCCCAGCGCACCCCGAGCTTTGCGATCAGGTCAGCGACCTTGTCGGCGAGGCCGTAGCGCTGCACTTCCGTTCCGACCAGGATCAACGGGGATTGCGCGGCGCGGATCAGCCCCACGATGGCGGTAGCGAGTTGATGCTCGGTGCCGGCCGGCGGCGTGGTGGCCGTCAAGGGGCCGGCCGGCATCGGACAGGCCGACTCCCAGATCTCCTTGTTGATTTCGATGTAGACCGGCCGCTTTTTCGTGATTGCGGTCGAAATGGCCTTGTCAACGAGGGCCGGCACTTCGGCGCCAATGCCGGCACGTGCCGCATTGGCGGTGACCAGCTTGTAGGCCGTCAAGTCGGTGGCGTCCTGACCGATCGAGTGGGAGAACACGATATCATACTGATGCAGATTCGAGAGGTTTGCCGCCGTCGGGCCGCCATTGATGACGACGACCGGGCTGCGCTCCACATAGGCCCCCGCGATCGCATTGATCATGCTCAGCGTTCCGACGCCGTACGCGACCGAAACGGCTCCGAGCCCTTTCGTTCGTGCATAACCATCCGCCGCGTAGCCGGCTTCGAGATCGCTTGTTGTGACAACCGGCGTGATGCCGTGCCTCGTCGCTGCATCGAATAGCGGCGCGCAGTAGGCGGCCGGCACGCCGAAAAGCGTGTCGACGCGCTGCTCGCTTTGCCGCTTCAAAATGTAGTCGGCGACGGTGAAAGCCATGAGCCTCACTCCCGATCATGCTCGCACGGTTTTTGTCCGAAAGAGCTCAAACTCCCGTCATGGCTGGATTGACGATCGGCGCATGGTCCGGATGGTGGATATGGATGTCTGGCAGCGGCTTGGCGGGCGCTTTGCCGAATAGCGACGCAATGTGATTGACGAGGCCCTGGCAAACGGCCTTGTTGGCGGTCTCGTTGTTCACGCCGCTCTGGAATGTCCCGCCGATGACGACGTGGTCGGCACGCGGAAACATGTACCCGTTCTGGCCATAGAGATATTGCAGGTTGGGTTGGGGCGGAAGCATTGCCAATTGACCCTTGATGGGAGTCACCTTGGGGTCGTTCCACAGCGTCATCGCACCGAGGCCGGTGCAGTTGATGACGATATTCTCTGTCAGTGTCGCAAGAACTTCGGATTTGCTGGCAAATCTTTTAGATATGAATGCGACGCCGCGTGCGGTCAGGTCCATTTCAAGGCGTGGGAGAAAAATCGGCGGCTCGATCAGCAGAGTTTGATATTCCCACCCGGGACCAGTGTGTCCCTCGAACGGCATTCGTGGCAGCCGGACGGGCTCTGGAATGAGACCCGGCGCCAACGTCAGCACAATATCAAGGTTATGCGATCGCGTAGCGGTGTAGTTCGGACGCTCCGACACGCCGAACCCTTTTCCGATACTGTTCTTAAACGTCGTGTAGGCGGCTCTGACGATTTCGCCAAGTTCGTCTCTCTTGCCGGTGAATTCAACGACCGAAACCGCCCATTGCCCGCCGGCCTTGGACGAGGTGGTTTCGCCCGGCTTGCGGTCCGAATAGATCGTCACATTCAGCCCGAGATCGAGCAGCAGGGTTGCAGCCGTCAGGCCCATCACTCCCGCTCCCAGCACGGCGATATTCGTGTCGTGGGAGGCGGCGAGATGCTCGCGGACGATGTCGCACACTTTAGCGGCGCACCCCCAGCTCAACGTGATTCCCGCACCACCGTGTCCATAATTGTGAACGATGAATTTGCCCGCAGCCGGATCGACCTCGAGCCGATACGAGCCATTGCGATAGGGTCTCACGCCCGCGATGCACGCTCCCGGCAGGTTGGGATCAAAGATGAAGTTAGGCGTCGGCAGATTAGGCGTCGTTGCCATAGCGATCCCTGCTTAAAAGACGGCCTCCTCACCGGGCTCACTCATGCGGTTCCCGGGACTGTTGTCCTGATGCTGTTCAGTTCCAACGTTTGCCGCTCAAGGTGCCAGGTCAGGATCAAAATTGTGAGCCCCGGCCCTTTAGGTCTGACCGCGGAGTGAGGGCCGGGGCCTCGTAGGGCATCCGACTGCTTCACGCCGGAACCCAACGTCGCCAGCAGCGGCGTTGTTCCGGCGGACGGCAGGCCGCCAGCAGCCGGATCATCGACCGCCGGTTCGCTATTTCGCTGGGGCCATTGGCTTTAGTTTAGGCTGTTTGATGGTGGCTTGGCCACGAGGTCCACCAGGAGGCCCGCACAGTTGCACGGTTTGCCGACCCCAATTCTGAGTGTCCACATTCAGCATCTCACACACCTGCTTTGGTATTGCTACTGTGATCTTCTTTTGTTGAGCGGATGCACTCATCGTTGTTGCGACCGAGACAATCGCTACCGCGGCCAATCCGACTATCGCTTTGCCTATCATGGTGCTTGTTCCAGTGTGTCAGGACACGCACCCCAGCCTTTGGATGTGAAACTCAATAGCACCGATACGGTTGCCCGCGTGCGGCAGTACCGCGCGGTGCCCTCGGATATCGCGACCTCAATGCGCCTCGCCGAGCATCAGGCCGCCACCTCGTCGATAAGTGTCGGATCATCGTCACCGCTGCCGGTTTTATTGACCAGCCGTGACACCGGCCACATGCGAAGGCGATCTTCGGGGGCCGGCTCCAGAAGCTCAGTGCCTGCCTCGCCCTTGAGCCATGACCCGATATCCGTCTTGTCGAGCACCACCGGCATACGGTCGTGAATCGGCCGCGTCAGCGCATTGGCGTCCGTGGCCGAATCGTCCGCTATGTGACTTGCTTCACATTCAAATCGGCAAACGTTTGTAATTGTGGCGAGGCGTGGGGCGGCCGGCATCAGAGCGGGATGACTTTTCTTCGAATCGTCATCCCGCTCTACCTTATTGTTGGAGCATGATCTTTTCCGAAAACCGTTCCCACTTTTCGGGATCATGCTCCAGGCGACTTTTCAAGTCATTTAGGAGGAGAGCCAACGTGACCATACGCTTTGAAAAGCCAGCCGGCGCGACAGGCGCCTACGAATTCACCGCTTCAGCGCAACTCTGGAAAGTCACGATTCCGAAAGGAGAGTGGCGTGACGTTGTCCTTTCAACAGACCCTGGCGATGCGAGTTCCAATCTGGTTGTCCTCTCCAACGACCCGTCGGTATCGCCCCGAAGCCCTGCAAGGCGAACGGTAGATGTATGGAGGACCATGTACGGGATCTTTGGACAAAACCGAGGCACCACGATGCTGGAAGTCCAAGATCAGACGTCTGGAAATGTCATCACCTTCATACAAGTCTTTGTCGATGACTCTATCAAGGCATCCGCCTCAGGCGGGAGTATTACGCTCCGTTACAAATCACAGAAGCCAACAGTCAACGGCGGCGACTACGATTGGCCGACCGAATTTGTGTTGCGAAACGCAGATGGATCGACGAATGGTTTCATTGTACAAAAAGTATACATTGGTTTCGAGAGTGCCGATCCTACCGTGAAAAGCGAACACGATCACTGGTGGGAAGCTTGGCGGGTTATGAACGGCCGCGTTTTCTCTGGACTTTCCAAAACCCAGCTATCTGCGGGTGATACCGCGAACTCTGCCAATACCGGGGGTCTTCGAGGAACGCAGTGGCACCGGTTCGAAGCGAAATTCATGCCGAATTATGCTGAACCAGAAAAGTGGGGCAAAATATCGAACCGGGCCGGCCCTCTCCCGGCTACACGCGCTCAGCCGCCGGGCTGGATAACTCTCGGCACGACGCGTCGTTCGATCACCGTTGATTTTGATGGCACAAAGACGCCTCCCACATCCACGGTCACGTTCCTCATGGAAAATTTCTAGAGCGGTTTGCGGCCGAGCGCGATTGCGAACATTGCGAATAGCAGCGACGGAATAGTGAGTAGCGACGCAATAGTGAGTACTGTGAGGCTGTCGCCCTGTCACGATCATCTATGACGAACAAAATTCAAATTAGGTCGCCACACCGGGGAGGATGTTGCGTCCGTCTGCATTTCGCGGGGCATTAAAGACCTGCCGATCAGGGTTCATGCTTGGGTCCGCGGGCCCGGTACAAGAGGTGATTCCGAACAGTCCTGGAACAGCGCCTTCCTGATTAGCGCATGGACGCCCCAATTGCCGTCCGCCACCTGCGTGATGCCGAAATCCACGGCTGCGGACATCAAGGAGATCGCTTCGTCCTCCGACAATCCCTTCGCGGTCATCAGGAAGCGCCTGGTCTTGCGGAAGGCGTCGCGCATTGCAAGGTCAAGGGAACTCTTCTTGTAGATATCGCTCTGGGCTGCCTCACCCAGCTCTGTAAGGTAGTTGGAATAGCTGAAGCCGTGGACAATCCAGGCATCCGGCGTTTCAATCAGCGGATAGGTCACGTCGGCCAGTATCGACGATGCCAAGTCCTGCCTCTTGTGCAGGACGAGGCGGAATACGCCCGTGAGGGAGCATTCGATCGCGGTGCCCGAGACCTCCCCATCGCCTTGGGACAGATGCGGATCGCCGACTGAAAGCAGAGCACCGGGCACGTTCACCGGCAGATAGAGGCGAGTACCCTTCCCGGCCCGCCAGTTATCGATGTTACCGCCGAAATAGCCGGGCGGCACGGAATCGATCAGACCCGGCTCCCGAGGTGCAACCGCCATGACGCCGAAATGCGGACGCACTGGAATGCGGACATTGGCGAGCACGCCATATGTCGGTTGGATCGCTCCACGGTCGACCGGAACGCCGGGGTAGTCCATTAGATGATGAACCACGCCGAATGGATCCCTCTGGGGCACCCAGGGGTAGCTATATATGGCCTTCGCCGACGACCAGTCGTCGGCGCCCTCGACTTCGTAGATCGTGATCACCTCCCGTGGCCGCGGGCCGGAGGCGAGTTCACCATACTGTAGGCCCCACCACGTCGCAGCGTTGCTGCCGAAGGCCTTATCCCGATACGCGGAGTTGGCGCTGAGGCGCGGGTTAATGTCTACGATTTGCAACTCAAGCAGATCACTTGGCCGGGCCCCACGCACCGCAATCGGCCCCGTGCAAATATGCACCCCGAAACCCTCGCCGGCGCCCCGCCCGCACACCGTGGCGTCCAGCGGCCCGGCGCCACGACGGTCGACGGCCTTGCGTTCGGGCGTCCAGTGGAATACCGCCTCGGCACCAGAATCGCCTCGGACCATCCGATCGTAGTCGTCGCAAGCGTGCTGCGACAACGTCTCGATCGTGACCAGATCGCCGCTCTCGATTTCGAGCACTGGCGGAATGTCGCGGCTGAAGTAGCCCCAGTGGACAGTTGTCTCCGTCGCCCGTAGGTGGTGGTGGCACGGTCGAGCGGACGCCCGCCTGCAAAGGCGATCCTCCTCCCGTGCCGCCGCGGCAGAGCTGGGATCGGAATGCAGGCCGGACGGTGTTGTGGCCACCGGCTCCTCGATGAGAGCCTTCCTCCGTCTCAACAGGCTCGGGGCTTCGGGCCAGCCCCGGTTGGCATATTGCAGCATGCGATCCGCCATTTCGGCCGTGGCGGCGCGGCGAAAGTTACGCGGCGAAACGCCAAAAACATCATGGAACGCCCGGCTGAAATGCGCCGCGTCATTGAATCCCCACCGAAAGCAGATATCCGAAATGGATAAGTGGGAATGGACCGGATCCGTCAGATCCTCACGGGCGCGCTCGAGCCGTCGTGCGCGCAGAAAGTGCAAGAAGCTTTCGCCGTTGCGCTCGAACAGCTTCTGCACGTACCGCACCGAGGTGCCCTCAGCCGCCGCAATATCGGCAATCGTCAACGCAGGGTCACCAAGGCGTTGCTCGATCGCCCCGCGAAGCCGGTGGAGCGTCCGCGCGGTGCCCTGGCGCAAGGTGCTGCCGGGCTGGCTGTCAGGTGTGGTGTCCGTCGTCCCCGTGAGCATCTGCGCCAGCAACTCAAGCAGAGTTGACTCCAGCGGCCGAGCCATTTCCTCCTGCATATCCTCCATTGTCTCGGACACCGTCCTCAGGAATCCGGACAGCACGCGCGTTCCGACTGCATTCGGCGGTAGCCGCGCATCGCGCGGCGACAAGGAATCGAGCATGCGTGTTCTAAGTGCTGTCTCGGGGAGAGCGAGGACAAGCAGCTGGGAATTTGTATGAATCACAAGAGGGGTGAACTCTGAGGCACCCCCGAAGACCACATCATTCGGCGCGAGCTTGGAGCGCTGGTCGCCGCGGGCGAGGTGCATGTCGCCCTCAAGCAACAATGCCAACCAGCGCGTCACCGATTCTTGCGGTGGCATCGTTAGGATGATCTGCGGCGGCGCCGCGAGTCGCGCAGCGGTAAAGCTGCCTGCGAAATGGCGGACCGTCAGCGTACCCGCGACATCTTCGGAAACAGTCTCCTCACATTTCAGGGAAAGCCGCGCCAGCGCTTCGGACCAAGCATCTCGGCGCGCGGCGACCGTGTAGGTCTCGGGACTGAATGCCCAACGCTTCGGCGACATCGGGTCAACCCTTTCCGCTTCCAGGGCGCCCCACGGTGGCCGCCACCGTGCGTCGCCATCGCGGCAGGCTTGTACGACTAAGCAAAAGTCGTGCCCTTCGGCCCGCAGGAGGGAATCCCAACCGCGACGCAAATCCGGAGCTTACGCTCAGATTTGCATCAGGAATGCCCAGATCACAAGCATACCGGGCCAAAGGCACCTTCGGGCTGGCAAGTTTTTGGGCGCATCTAGACAAGACGCTTTCCAACCCTGCGAGCAATCTGAAGCCGTCGCCGGGCGGTGCGCCGCAAGATGGCGCGCATAGGAAACGGCTCTTGACTAATCACTGCTTCATACCGGCAAACCCGGAAACGGTGCATTGGGGGTATTTTTCGAAATCCGTCGCGCCGGTCGCTCGGGTCACTTCGGGCGACTTCGCGACGATCGAGGCCCTGACCCACCACGCGGGCGATGACTACGATCTCATGATCAAGGGTGATCCTGGAGCAGAATCGGTCTACGGCTGGACGCCGCGTCGCAAGAATGTGTCCCGTCGAGGGGCCGGCCGCGTGGACGGTGCCGATCGCGGTGCGGGCGAGGGCCTTGGGGTTCACCTGTTGACTGGGCCGATCCATGTGGAGGACGCTCGCGCCGGCGACGTGCTGGAGGTACGCATCCTGGACGTTAGGCCGCGCCCCTCCATGCATCCGGAACATAAGGGCCGCGCTTTCGGCGTCAATCTCGCTGCATGGTGGGGCTTGCACTATAAGGACCTCATCGAGCAGCCCAAACCGCGCGAAGTCGTCACCGTATTCGAGCTCGACGCGACCGGCCGCGAGGATTGGGCGACTGCTCTCTACAGCTATGTGCTGACGCCCCAAACCGATCCCGACGGCGTGGTTCACCCAAAGGTCGATTATCCGGGCGTCATCGTCGACCACAGCACAGTTGTCAAGCGAACTTCCGTCCTTGAGGACATCCGCATTCCCGCCCGCATGCATTTCGGCACGATGGGAGTCGCACCCCGGGAGGAGGATTTCGTTAGCTCGATCCCGCCGAGCTACACCGGCGGCAATATCGACGATTGGCGGATTGGGAAGGGAGCGACGATGTACTACCCCGTCGCCATTGACGGCGCGCTGTTCTCGGTCGGCGACCCGCATGCGGCGCAGGGCGATTCCGAGCTCTGCGGCACGGCGATCGAGATGTCCTTGACCGGCGTCTTCCAGTTCGTCCTGCACCGTCAAGAGAATCTCGCTGGCACTCCGCTCGAAGGGCTTGACCACCCCATGCTCGAGACCAGCAGTGAGTGGGTCATCTATGGCTTTAGCTTTCCCAACTACCTGCAGCAGATCGGTCCCACCGCGCAACAGGACGTTGCGCGCCTCGCCACGCTCGACGCCGCTATGCTTGACGCGTTCCGGAAGTTGCGGCGCTTCCTGATGCAGGTGCATGGTTTAACCGAAGACGACGCGATCGCCTTGATGTCGGTCGCTACCGACTTTGGGGTCACGCAAGTCGTGGACGGAAATCTGGGTGTCCACGCCATCTTGAAGAAGCGTCTTTTCCCCCGACATCGGTGCCGCTGATAACGCGGGCCTGCAGTCTCAGTCGCGAAGGAGAAACATGTCATGGATAGCATCCACGATGTCGGCGGCAAACACGGTCTGGGCCCGGTCATTGCAGAGCCCGATGAGCCGCCGTTCCATGCGCCCTGGGAGGGACGCATGCACGGTATCGCCGTCGCATGCCAAGTCCACGGCGTTAACACCACGCCAGAGCAACGCTCAACCATCGAGAACATGCCGCACTGGCTGTATTTGACGACGAGCTACTACGAAAAATGGCTCTATTGCTACGAGAAGATACTTGAAGCGAAGGGCGTCGTGACGCCGGCCGAAATCGAGTGTCGGATAGCAGCGAACTCCGCTCCGCCGATCGTGGAGCATCCCGCCATGCCGGCCGCGCCGAGCGACGGGGCGAAGACCATGCATCGCGTGATCTGTGGCGGCACGCCCCATGACCGCCCGCTTGCGCGGCCGCCCGCATTCAAGCCCGGTGATGCCGTCATCGCCAAGAACCTCCATCCAGTGACCCACTCGCGACTGCCCGGCTTCGTAAAGGGCAAGCCAGGCATCATTGATGTCTATCACGGGGCGCATTGTCACCACGAGGCACTCGCCGATGGTCGCGGCGAGGTGCCGGAGCATCTCTATGCGGTGAAGTTCCTCGCCAAGGATCTCTGGGGTCCCAATGCCGAGCGGCAGGACGACGCCGTCTATGTCGATCTGTTCGAGGACTATCTCACCCCCGCGCGTTGACCGACGCGCGGATACCAATAGGAGGAATGATCATGTTCGAACCGCACAGCCATTCCGATGCCCACGGCCACCACACCTGGAATGAGCCTTCCAAAATCGAGGCCAGGGTGCGCGCCCTCGAATCTCTCCTCGTCGAGAAGGGCGTGACGACCCACGATTCCATCGACACGCTGGTGGCCGCCTTCGAAAACGACCTCGGTCCAATGCATGGCGCCAAAGTGATTGCCAAGGCTTGGACCGATCCCGCTTATCGCGAACGCCTGGAGACGGACGGCACCAGCGCCATCGCCGAACTGGGGTATCGCGGACTTCAGACAGAGCACGTGAAGGCGCTGTTCAACTCGGATACCGACCATCATGTCTGGGTTTGCACCCTATGCTCCTGCTTTCCCTGGACGCTCCTTGGTATCCCACCGGTCTGGTTCAAATCTGCGCCATTCCGAGCGAAGGTCGTCAGCCACCCTCGCAGCGTCCTTAAAGAATTCGGACTTGTCCTGCCTGACCACGTCAAGGTTCATGTCTGGGACACGAGCGCGGAGCAGCGATATCTGGTGGTGCCGCAGCGACCCGCAGGAACTGAGGCGATGTCAGAGGAGGCGCTGGCCCGCCTTGTCACACGCGATTCGATGGTCGGCGTCAGCCTCGCCCTGACGCCCGCACAGGCGGGAGGGGCGTCATGACAATTTCCCCACCGAACGCGACAACCATCCCTCAAATGGATGGCGCGCTTGCCTATCCCCGCAGCAACGGCGAGCCGGTGTTCGCCGCACCCTGGCAAAGCCGAGCATTCGGAATGGTCGTCGACCTGCACAAATCCGGCCAGTATCCGTGGGACGAGTTCAAGGAACGCTTGATCCAGGAAATTGCCGCCGGACGTCCCACGGACGCTCCGGCGGATGCATCGGAATATTACTACCAGTGGGTTCGAGCCTTCTCGCGCCTCCTGATCGAAACCGGCCTGCTGCGGGAGACCGAGATCGCCGAGCGCGAGCACGAGTTCCAAACCGGCATTCGACAAGAAGTCTACTGAGCCCACGCATCAGCCCGCCCTCACACCAGCGGAGATCGTCATGAGAATGATGCTGTCGTCCTCCTTCAGCAATGCCTTCCTGGGCGGGCTCGCCGTCTGGGCGTTCCTCTCCGTCGGCGGGATCCTGGTCTGGGCCGCCGTCATTGCCTGGGGCTGTTTCTTCCACGCTGGAGGTGACAACAATGCCCTGCGCATCACCATTGCGGGAAATTTCCTCGGCATCCTCACCGCCTGGACTGCTGGCATCTTTCTCACACTAAACCCGGACTCGGTGCCGCCCCCCGTCTGGGCCGGGCTAGTGGTTGGGCTGTTGACGTTTGCGATGGTCTTCGTCGGACACCAGTTGGCGGTCCGTCTCGGATTGACTGTGCGGGTCGTCCCCGCAAGCTTCTACGGCGCAGCCTCCACCTTCGCGTACCTTGTGCAGACGCCAGGACGATTGACCACGAAAGCCCTGTTTTCGTTGTCCTTCGATAACGCCCTCATTGCGCTTCCGATCTCGATGATCATCGGCGCATTGCTCGGTCTTGCCACCGCATTGATGACCGACGCCTTAGGCACGCCATCCCCGCGGGCGCGGCTAACCCGCTAGTCGTTTGCATTGTGCCAAGAGGAAATCCGACTTTGAAGCTTTCCTTCCATCGCGCGTGGTGCGACCATTGCTTTCGGTGCTTACCCGCACCGTCGTAATGATGCTTCTGCTGGCGGCAGCGAATGGACTTGTCTGGATACGGGTTTGGGCTGCTTTCAACGGCAGTCCGGTGTTGTTCGGCACCGCCCTATTGGCATACGGCCTTGGTTTGGGCCACGCCGTTGATGCGGATCACATCGCCTCAATCGACAACGCAACTCGCAAGATGATGGAGGACGGGTAGGTGCCCGGTGAATGTGGGGATATTCTTCTCGCTCGGGCACTCCGCAGTTGCGTTCCTCTTAACCTTCGCAGTTGTCGGTACGATAGCCACTTGGCTTCTCTCATGGACCCTATCCGCGCGTTCGCATCAGTGGCTTGTCGTCTTTATCTTCGCGACCACGTGCTCGATCGCCGTTGCGGCGAGCGGTTTCAGCGCCAATCCACCGGTCCCACGTCGCAGGCTTTTGTCCGTTTTGGTCGTATCACGTCGACTTCGCACGCGAGGACGTTGATCTTGCGGTTCGTCATGGCGATGGCAAGTGGCCCGGGCTTGACGTCGTGCGCCTTTGTTCTGAGCAGCTTTTTCCGGTTTGCAGCCCCAAGCTTGTCTCCGGACGTAACCGCATAGCCACTGCGTTGGATTTGTTAAAGTCTACGCTATTGCGTCTCGATGACGGGAAGACCTGGGCGAGATGGTTTGAAGCCGCCGGCGTCACCGATCCTGTTGTTCACGGTCCGATTCTGAACCATGCGAGCATGTTGATAGATGCGGCCGTCGGCGGCCAGGGCGTTGCGCTGGCTCGCGCTGCGCTCACGGCGCGGGATATCATCAACGGTCGTCTCGTAAGGCCAATCGACGTTTCTTTGAGAATGTCCAACACGTACTGGATCGTCTGCCCGAAGGTGACTTCGAGCGTACCGAAGATCGCAACGTTTCGGAATTGGCTGTTGGCTGAGGCGGTCGAAGACGCGCGCCGCCTAAAAACTCTCGCTTCATAGATGATGGCAAACGTTTAATGGCGTAGACGGGCACTCACGGAGACGATAGGAATTGTTGACGGCGAAGATTGGTTGCGATGATACCTCGTCTGGACTCGAAGCAATGTCTTGAGCGTTGACGCGCGCCTGCGCCTATCGAGCAAGTGTCTTGAGCCGGCGTGCGTCTTCAGCGGCCTCAGCCAGGAGCCAAGCGCGGAAGGTGGTGATCTTGGGAAGCCCGGATGTCGCCTTGGGGCACACGACCCAGTAATTCTTGGACAGTCGCAGAACGAGATCAAATGGTCGCACCAGCCGCCCATTGATCAGGTCCCAAGCGGCAAGTGTAGTGCGGGCAAGGGCCACCCCCTGGCCATCGACGGCTGCGTCTATCACCATGCTCGCACGATTTAGCACCGGACCATGCATAGGCTCGGCTCCCGCCACACCCGCGGCGTCAAGCCATTTCGACCAATCCTTTCGATCGTCGAGATGCAGCAGAGGGAACTTCAGCACATCTGACGGCTTGCTCAGGCGGTGGCGCGCCGAAAGGAGTTTGGGACTGCAGACCGCAAACAACTGCTCGGAGCACATCCGCACAACGTCGAGCCCCGCCCAACTACCATCGCCATGCCGAACCGCAAGATCGACTTCCTCTCTGGCGAAGTCGACGTGATGCAGGGTCGCTGAGATCCTCAGATCGATGTCGGGATGGGCCTCGGCGAACCTGCCAAGGCGGTGTACCAACCATTTCGCTGCGAAGTCCGGCGACGTGCTGACCGTCAGGACGCCCGAACTCTGACGTTGCACGAGGCGGTCAGTACCGACCGCGATCCGATCGAGCGCATCGCGCACGACACCGAGATATTCGCGTCCCGCCCCCGTAATCAGCAACCGCTGGCGTTCCCGATTGAAGAGCTTGACGCCGAGTTCCGCCTCCAGCGCCTTGACCTGATGACTCACGGCACCCTGCGTGACACACAGCTCTTCGGCGGCTCGGGTGAAACTCTCATGGCGTGCCGCAGCCTCAAAAGCCTTGAGGGCATTCAAGGGTGGCAGACGGCGGAGCATCCGAGGACCTCTATGAGAAAAACTAAGGCAAGGTAGAAAAACGATGCTTTGCGAGCAATACCCATCGCCCGTATTTTCTCGGCTTCGCGGCCGCACTGAAACGCGGTTGGAAGGTCGGAGCATCAAGAAATGCCAGCCAATCCCACCGCATGCGGCGGCCGGGCAACGGTCTCAGGACGAGCGAGCCTTATCCCTTTCTTTCTCACACAACTGTCGACGATGATCCAAGTCTGGACCGAGCGCAGCCGCCAGCGACGTGAGCTCGGCGAATTGGCTGATCGAAATGACCTTCTCCTTGCAGACATCGGCCTGTCGGTTGAGGAGGCACGCCACGAGGCTGCCAAGCCCTTCTGGGCCTTCTCGGAGAGAACGCGAGGTCCATCGGCCTGCACGCACGGCCGCCAGGACGCCTGGCCGCGAGTCATGAACACGCCAGGCGGCGTTACCGAGCATCCAATTCCCACAATATCGCGCGCGCGAAGGCGAGGTCGGCACGCTGGAAGATCGCATCAACGGTTGCTTGGAGCGCAGCATGAACGGCCATGCCATGCCGCTCGATGCGACAGAGATGAAGGCCTATCTTGCTTACATGAAATGGCTGTCGACCGGAATTGCCGGCGGTGCCAAGCTCATCGGGGCCGGCATGAAGGGCATAAAGGAGCCTAGCCGCGCAGCCGATCTGGGCAATGGTGCGAAGGTATTCATCGACACCTGCGCCGCCTGCCACGGCAGGGACGGACTGGGCCAGCGCGTCGCCAAAGGCACCGGCTATCAATATCCGCCGCTCGTGGGACCCGACAGCTATAACAGCGGTGCCGGCATGACTCGCGTGCTGACCGCCGCTGCCTTCGTGCGTCACAACATGCCGTACGGCACCACGTTCGACGCGCCGGTGCTGTCCGATGCGGACGCCTACGACGTCGCGGCCTACATGAACAGCCTCGAGCGTCCGATCAAACCCAATCTCGACAAAGATTTTCCGAACAAGCTGCAGAAGCCCGTCGACACACCCTACGGCCCCTACGCGGACGATTTCCCGCCCGAGCATCACAAATATGGCCCGTTCGATCCGATCCGCGCGCCAAGGTGCGGGAGCTCGCGGCAGCGCGCAAGTAGGGCTCAGGGGCGCCAAGGAACAGCCTTCGGCAAGTTCAACGCCCCTTCGCGGCAGTCGATGCGGCTAAGCTTTGGCTAGCGCTGAAGACTATTAGTGTCACATCCTGTCCGAGCGCGATGTGTGCGTTTGGGGCTACAAGCCCAGGAGGATCGCTATGTCGCTTAAGGCAGTGGGCGTCATCGACATCCCCGACTCGACCGGCACTTTGTTCGACCATGGAGCCTTCGAGCCGAGGAGCCGTCGTGTTTTTGTGGCGCATACAGCTCGGGACCGCATCGAGGTGATCGATCACGATACCAGCCGCCATCTCACGACACTACACGGCTTTCCAGAAGCGGCGGGCGTCGTGGCCGACGACGGCCAAGTCCTCATAACCAATCGCGGAGCAGCCGGATTGGCTTGGATCGACGCTCATGCGCTGGAAACGCGCGCCGTGTTTGATACCGGCGTGCGGCCGAACGGAGTCGCAATCGTTTCGCGCATGAAGCTGGCAGTGGTCGCCTGCATCGGTGACAAGACCCACGGTCCCGTGCTCCAAGTTCTAGATCTAGAAGGTCACCAGCGATGGGCAATCGATCTCCCTGGGCAGCCACGATGGTGCGTGACAGATGTCACTGGCGCGCGACTTTTCCTCGCAATCCGGGACCCTTCGATAGTCTTGGTTGCTCGACTGCCTGAACTCGATGAAGTTCAACATTGGACGCTTCCATCGGCGGGCGCACACGGGATTGACATCGATCACCAAGCGAGTCGGCTCTACATCGCTTGCGACAGCGGCAGCCTTGTGGAGCTCGAAACCATTGCCGGAAAGATATGCGGCGAGTGGCCGCTCGCAGGAGTTCCGGACGCAACCTTCTTCAATCCGGCCAGCGGCCTTGTGCATGTCGCAATTGGCAAACCGGGGCTGGTCCAGTCCGTCAATCCATGCACTGGTGCATCTACTCAGTTCATGACGGCGACGGGCGCGAAGACGACCGCGCTTGTTCCCCCGGACAGCCTCTATGTGTTTTCGCCGACCCACCTCGGAGCTTTGGCTCTCGTGGAAGCTTAGCGAACCTCAGCCGAGCAGTACACCAACAGGCGAAGCGCCAACGCTCGTAGCCCGAGACGTAGAGCACGGTGGCGTTGCGCCGCTCCTGGAGTTTACGCGCGTTGACGAGCCTAAACTTAGTCGCGCCCCGGGCTTGTCTGCACCGGCGGGGTCCGCCAGACGCCGGCACGGAAGGCGATTGTCAGGCTGACGCCGTAAATAATCAAGCCGGAAGCAGCGACTACCGCCAGGTCGCTGAGGTCAGTCCCAGTGAGACGGACGGCAATCCCGCCGCCGACTGCGACGATGAGGGCACGGCTTGTGATGCCGAGGAGCGGCCATAGCGGCCGCCCCGCTGCCTGAAACGCCGACGACAACGTGAGCCCCAACCCGAGGAACGGATAAGCGAGGCCGACGATAACAAGATAGTCCGCCGCCAGGACATGAACTTCCGGAACCTTAGTGAATAAGCCGGTCCAAGTGCCCGGCGAGGTCGCGCCGAACAATCCGATGCATCCGGTGACGCCCGCTGCGAGGGCTGCCGCCGTCCATGCGATGCGCGCCGCGCGCGCGAAGTTGCCGGCCCCGATATTGGTTCCGACAATCGCGAGCACCCCGGCGCCGAGACCGAACGCTAACGGGTAGAGCAGGTACTCGAGACGTACGGCGGCGCCGAAGCCCGCGAGTTGCGCGGCGCCCAAACTGCCGACGAAGCCGGTGAGTGTAGCGAGCGCAAGATTGTTGAGGATGGGCTGCAACGACATCGGAGCGCCGACGCGCAGGATTTCGACGAACAGCCGCCGGTTGAGTCGCACACCGCGCAGCGAGAGCCTGATGGCGGTTCGCCCCGAGGCGATGTACCACGCGAGCACTGCGCTCGACGCGGTAAACGACGCAACCGTCGCGATGCCAGCACCAGTGATACCGAGCGGCGGCAGTGGCCCCATGCCGAACATGAGTACTGGCACCAGCAGGATGTGCAGGGCCTCGGCTGCGAGGTAGACCACTGCCAACACGGTCGCCTCGCCAGTTCCACGGAGGACACTGGTCAAGGTGCTGAGCAGCCAATAGGCGAGCGCGCCGGCAAAGATCGCGTTCGAATATTCCAGGGCAGCGGCGTGCGTTTCGCCAGCGCCACCCATTAATGTATAAATGGCCGGACCGCCGATCAGCAGAACTGATGCGAAGATCACGGCCATTCCGGCGGCGACGACGATACCATGAACGACCAGCGCAGTGGCATCCGCATGGCGGCCGGCGCCGATGGCTCGTGCGATGGCCGACGCGATGGCTCCGCCCATACTCGAGTTGGCCATCTGCTGCATGAGCATGATCAGGGGGAAGACGAGCGAGAGACCGGCCAGGGCGTCTGGCCCCACCTGACCGACGAAATGCGCATCTACCGTCGCCGTCACGGCAATGAGCACGACGTTCACTACGACGTTGGGTGCCGCAAGGCGCAGCAGCGTCGAAAGGATGGGCCCTTCGAGAAGTAGACGCGTCCGCGCAGCACCCGGCGCCGGCACGGACATCGCTGGTACAGCTTGGGCGATTGACCCGCTTCCGTTGTTCATAGGCAACTCCTGCCCCCATGGAGGGACTGGAGCAGCGCTTGGACGGAGCGTCTTGGGAAACCGGGCGGCTGCTTGAGAGCCCGAATGGGCGTGAACTATCCAATTTTCCGGCCGCGACGCAACGCATGATTTCTCGGGCCAGACTGAGGATTTTTCATGCCATTCCGCGGGAGCCGGGGACTTGGCCGTTAGCCGGCAAAGCCGACGTTAACCGGCAAGGCCGATGCCGTGGACTCCGTGCGAGTGGCGCCAAATGTGGTTTCCAGGGTTTGCCCGTAGAGAATCGTTCCCCCATTCTGAAGTTTTCTCATGAAGTGGGGATGATGCCGCGGCGCCTGCCACAGCTCAACGCGCTCAAGGCCTTCGGGGCGGCCGACCGGCACGTGAGCTTAGTCGTCTCCCATGAGGCGACATTCAACCCCGCGAGCCCAACCTGCCGAGCTGCGGCTGAAGGGCAGTGCAGAGCTTCCGAACTCAATCATCGACATAGAGAAAGTATAACCTCCGAACCGCCCTGGGGCAGCATGTTGGGCAAGGACATGAACAGGCTATCCTGGGTGCGGGTCTTGAGATGAAAGCTCGTACTGCCGGCCCCTACTCCGATCTGGACGCGGGCCAGTGTCGCGTAGTGGTTTCCGGGTCAACCTGATGGAATACGTCGATGGCGCCGGCACCGGGCGCATAAATCCGCTTTCAGGCAGCGTCCCTTTTAACGTGTCATTCATGACGTCCCTCCTGTCCGCTGGTTCATACGTTATGCGTCGAGCGGTGCCGGACTTTTATGAGGGTTTTCTCAAAACAACGAGGAACGGTTTTTCCTTCTCGGCTCGGCTGTGGGTCACGACTGCCTTTGCCGTTGCTCGGGTACTATCGTTTCTCACGAGATGAGGGGTTTCGGCTGAAATTAAAGCGATTCCGCCCGCGTTGACTTCCATTGATCCCTGGCCCTCGACCTCGACTGCCAGATTACCTTCAAGGACAAAGATGATTTCCTGAGCGCCAGGATGCATATGCCAAGGCGCGCTTGCGGAAGGCGCCATCTCCAGCAGATTGACCACCGTCTCCTGGACCGTTTGGCCCTGGCGTTGTAGATCGGCCTTCAAGAGTTGAGTGAGCTTCGGTCCTCCTTGCGCAGGCTGCGCGTTACAAATTCGCGAGACGGCAGGTAGAGCCAAGGTGGCGCCCGCCATTTGCAAAAAACTGCGGCGAATGTAGATCATTGTGTTACCTGCGAAACTTGGGTACGGGCGGATAGCCGGGCAGCCAATTGGCAGCTGTCGAGGGCGTCGCACCCGCCGTACCAAGGCTTGAGCCATTCGGTCACTATCAGCGCTGGGAAGCCGTCGCAGCTGGCGGCAGAACTGCGGGAGCGGCGAACGCGGTTGGCAAATCTCCGGTCAGGCTGTTGAGAAACGAGATGATCTCGCTGACTTCGGCTTCGCCGAGCTTCATTCCGAGTTGCACGCGTCCCATGACTTTCACGGCCTCCGCAAGCGTCGCTACCGATCCATCATGGAAGTACGGCGCGGTCATCGCGACATTGCGTAAACTGGGCACCCTGAACACGTAAAGATCATCCGGATTCTTGGTCACCTCGACCCGTCCCTTGTCGATGCTTCTGCTGCCCGTCGCCGACCAATAGTCTTCGACTATCCCGAATTTGCGGTACGTGTCCCCGCCTACGCTCACGCCGTTGTGGCACATAGCGCACCCCGTGTTGATGAACGTCTCCAAACCCCTGCGCGCGGCGGGGGACAGAGCATCCACATTTCCAGCGAGATAAGCGTCGAAGGGCGCCGGCGTGAGCAAGGTTCGCTCGTATGCGACGATCGCAGTGGCCATGTTCTTGACCGTCATCGGACGCGAATCGGTTGGGAACGCCGCGGCAAATAATGGCCCATATCCTTCGATGCGCCGCAGCCGGTCCGTCACATCGCGTTCGTCCAAGCCAGCGCTAATCGCTCCGGTCAGCGCCTGTTCTGCCTGATCCTCGAGGCCGTTGCGATCACCCCGCCAATGGATCACTGCATAGAACGCCGCGTTGAAAACGGTCGGAGCATTGCGCGGGTGCAGTCGCTGCTTCACGCCGATCGACGTTGGCCTCCCATCCGCCCCATATAACGCCGGTTGGTGGCAGGTCGCGCAACTCACGTCGCTGTCCGCCGTAATTCTCGGATCGAAGAAGAGCAGGCGTCCGAGCGCGACCTGCTCCTTGGCGAGCGTCGTTCCGGGGTCGCTCATGTACTTTGGAAGCGGCTGGAAGATCTGCTGCGCTTGCCTGAGGAGGGCCGCGTCGTCCGCGGCGATTGCGGGCGAGGCCACTAATAAAGCAATGCTGCCCGCAACGAAAAGATACTTAGTTGCCATGGTTCTCTCCACCGTGCGATGGTCCATCGTCGCCATGCGCGCACCGATAAATGCGTCGAGCTGGGCTGACGCTTCACAGGTTTCTCGCCGGCTCGGGACGGCCGCGACCCTGGTTGGCCAAGTTTAAGGTAAGTTTAAGGGAGCCCACCCTTTGGGGCATATCTAACTCGCATGCCGCCGGCAGGGGTTTCTTAGGCGAGCGCCTGACGTTGTGATAAGAATTATCGAGTTGGGCTAACGGCCCGTTCTGCTTCGAACCAAACTTTGCAAAGGGTGAAAGAGTTGCGCGTTTTGCTCGTCGAAGATGAGCCTCGCATGAGCAAATTGGTGTCGCGCGCGCTTGTGCGCGCCGGATTCGTCGTTGACGCGTTTGGTACCTGCGCGGATGGCCGCGAGGCAATCTCGCTGTTTCATTACGATGCGGCAATCCTCGACCTTGGGCTGCCCGACGGGGACGGATTGACGCTGCTCGCCGCGCGTGACTCCGTGGGCCGCAGCATTCCAGTCCTTATTCTTACCGCCAAGGACACGATCGAAGATCGTGTAGGTGGCCTCGATGCGGGCGCAGACGACTACCTGGTCAAACCGTTCGCAATGCGCGAATTGATCGCCCGCACGAAAGCCCTGCTCCGCCGCCCAGGCAGCGCACTTGGATCATTGCTCACGGCCGGCAACGTTATCTTCGACACGATCGCCCGTGATGTGCGCATTGGAAACGACATGGTTACGCTATCACGGCGCGAAATCGCGATCCTGGAGCATCTGATGCGACGTCTAGCTCGGGTCGTTCCGAAAGCGGTGCTCGAGGATAAGCTCTACGGCATTGATGATGAGCTGGAATCAAATGCCATTCCCGTCCACGTCCATCACCTTCGGCGCAGGCTGGCGGATGCGGGCTGCACCGTGCAGATCCACACCGTGCGCGGCGTCGGTTATCTCCTCACCGAATTGAAAGCATGATCGGAGACTGGCTGCAATCGCTTCAGGTGCGCCTCGCGTTGCGCGTAGCAGCGCTGTACATCGTTGCGGCGGTGGTGGTGATCGTCGTCCTGATGTCCCGCGCCTATGATACGGCGCGTTCACTCGGCGACCAGGAACTCCTGCTTCGTGCGAACGACCTTGCCCGATATGTAACTGCAGGGGAGAACGGGCTGTCTCGCTTCGAGCTGCCACCGAACCTGATTGCGATGTATGAGGTGCCGTCCGGCAGCGATATCTTTGCCATCCGTGATGCCAACGGGCGGCTGATCGCCGCAGCGCCTCCACGGTTCGGCGAGCTCGTCGCTGGATGGCCAAGGGCCACATCTGGACCCGTTCGTTTCGGCATTCGACTCGACACTGAGCCCGGTGACTTTGATGGCCTGAGCATTAGCCGAGAAACCGTCACTGGTCCGGTGTCGGTTTCGGTTGGCCGATCAAGTGCGGGCGCGGCGGCGGTATACTCTCTCATGCGAAAATTCATTCACGATACCATCTGGGCAGTCTCGATCCTCGTGCTTGCAGCCTTGGTCGTCGGAATCCTCGGCATTCGCAGCGGCCTCAAACCGGTCCGCACCATCTCCGAGATGGCGGCTGCCATCGGGCCACACGCAATGTCGGTGCGCCTCCCCGACAAAGGCCTTCCCAGCGAGATCTCGCCTCTCGTAACCGCGGTTAACCGTGCGCTCGACCGCGTCGAGCAAGGCTTCACCATCCAGCGCCAGTTCACTGCGAATGCTGCTCACGAACTACGGACGCCGCTGGCAATCATCACCGCCGCGCTCGAAGAGGTCGACGGCGATGACGACTTCGTCGAACTCAGGGCCGACGTGGCGCGTATGAACCGACTCGTCGAGCAGCTGCTGCGGGTTGCCCGATTGGATGCGATCGTGTTGGATGTGACCGGGGTGGCAGATCTCAACGAGGTAGCCAGCGGCGTTGTTGCGACCATAGCTCCGTGGGCATTGGCAAGGGACCGAACGATTGCTTTCACCGGATTTCGCGATCCGGTGCTTGTCAAAGGAAACCGGCACGCGATCGGGGACGCCATCAGGAACCTGGCGGAAAACGCGGTTCTGCATTCACCAGCGTGGTCTGAGGTGTTGGTGAGGACGGGTCCGGATGGCGCGTTAGCGTGGCAGATCGAGGACCTGGGATCATTCCAGCTGATCAGGAACGAATATTCGATAGGTTCTGGCGCGGAAAGGGCGTGCAGTTTGAGGGTGCCGGGCTCGGCTTGGCGATCGTGAAGGAGATCATGAACGCACACGGAGGAAGGGTCTCGGTTGAGAACCGTTCGCCCGATGGCGCCATTTTCACGCTGCATTTGACCATTGTGGATCGCGAAGACGAAAAGTCGTCAGGGATGTCGCCCGCGAACAAGTAGTGCATGGTAGGTGTAGTCAATTCGCAACGGCGTCGGGTGGCAAGACAACCGCAGTTGTTCCCTCGGTTGGCCCTTGTGTGTTCTCCAACTCACTCAGCACGGGATCGATGCTCTCCGGAAGCGCAGCGGATCTCGGTCGGCGGCAGCTCATCCGCCACAGCATGCAGCAAGAACTGCGTGCCGTATTTTGGCAGTGTGCTGCCCGTCCCGAGGGCTTTCGCAGCGGCTTTTCTGACTCTATACTATGGTCTTCGACCCACAGCACGTCGTAAGCGCGTTGTGCGCAACCCGGAACGGCGGTTCCCGGACAGGTCACGATCACATTGTTCGGCTGTCTTTCTCCAACGACAGACAGGAGGTCGCTGCATGTTTTATGCACGTTCGCTCAATTCTGACGTTAGCCTCTCTTTCACTAGCTCCGTTGCTGTTCGCGAGCGTTCCTACGGTTGCGGCCGCCGACGAGGTCGTGGTCCTGACGACCCGTCTACATCCAAGGTCTGTGTCATGATCCGATCCCTCGAAAATCGTTGGCGACGTGGCCCGCACCAAAGGCGTACCACACGGTCACGGCGAGGAAGACGGTCAGCCACCTGCGCAGTCCGACATCTTCCGCCGACAGGGGCTGCCGCCACAAATACCAATAGGCCGGAAGGAGGCCGATGCCCATCGCTATGATATGCTCTTTGAATTCGAAGGCTCCGAGAGTCCACCAGTGGCGGAGTTCCTCCATAGGAATTCTCACGTAAAGGCGGTACTTGAGATACATCCACGAGCCCAAGAGCGCTTGGGGCACATAGAGGAGGACGATCACGGCGGCGTAGGACGCTGCTGGCACCGGACTAAAGCGATCAATGAAATTGCCGACCGCCTGTCGCGTCGACGTCAAAACGGCCGCCGCCTAAAGCGTGACCGCCGCCAGCAGGGAGACGGCCATCAGGAAGTGAAAGAAGAGTAGAATCTTCCAGAACGTGTCCTCTCGTATTACGCTGAATATTATGTCCATGGTATCTCCTCCATTTTTCTTCTGGCTTTGGCGATGACGCTTGGCTGGGGCGATCGAGGCCGTTGGCCTTTCCCGCGCCCGCAGCGATAAGGACGAAGCCTTCGGAGATCGGCTATCGAGATCCAAGATTGCTCGAAAGGTAGTCGAGAATCTTTGCTCGATCTTCCCTGTCGACTCTCATACCATAGCTGATCATCTCCTCGATCGTGGCGTCCCAGCCCTCACGGCTCAATCCGGTCGCAGCGACGACCATGCTCAGGTCGTGACACGCCTGGCACGCGCGGGACACGAGGTCCCGATTGGGCCCTGCCGGTAAGTCCCGCAGCTGGGCCGCAGCTGCGCTAAGCATCGCAACGGTAATGCTGAGGACGCCAAATAACAGTCTCGCCCTACTCATAGACTGGTCTCCTTGTTTGACTCTGCTTTCAGCTAATAGTCCTTCAACAAGCGCTCGATGTAGTCGAGCTCGAGCTGGGGCCGGAACGCTTCGCCGAAGCGGCGGCGAAGTTCCTCAATGCCTGACTATTTGTAGTCCTCACACGTATCGGGTTGGTCATCGTAGTAAGAAAGGCATTCTTCTCGGGTGATCTCGCCGCGTCCAATAATGCGCGCCTGCAAGTAAGCGATCACGAGATCGATTTCGTCGGGCGTCAGCGGACGGGGAGTCGGCTGCAAATTCTCAGGCCGAGCGCCAGGAGGGCGCCCGTAACACTCCCGCGTCGTGTACCCGCCGTCATCAAATGAGGGCATACCGGTTCCGGCACGCCCGCATCTGATTGTCATTTTAAGTGCGGCCGGATCAAGCTTGGACGTACGCAAATTCGCCCCGATCGGGAAATCGTCGTCTTCCCGGTCTCCATCCGCGAACGGGCCATGGCAATCGGCACACCCCGTTGTCTTCCAGATCGCTAAACCCGCCTTCACCTTGTCGCTGTTTTCCGCAAATATCGCAGTCGAATACGCAAAAGCCGCAACAACAAAGGCCAGAATGACGCCACTCGCTCTGAATGCGAGTTTCCGATCTCCAATCGATATCATATTCAACTCAGTTCCCACTCATGTCTCCGATGACTGCCAGTCACACACTCACCTCATGCTGCTTGCTTTCGCATAAAGCTAATTGTAGTCATCACACCAATCCGGCTTGTCAGTGTAATAAAGCAGACATTCCTGTTTGGTAATTTTTCCCTTTCCAACTATGCGCGTCTGAAGATAAGCCACCACATTGTCGATCTCCTCGGGACTGAGCTTGCTGGGTGCCGGGTAAAGATTCCCGCCACCTCCGGGACACCCGCTCGCGCCCTCTTCGAATGCCGGCATTCCGGTGCCCGGGCGTCCGCAACGGATTGCGAGCTTGAGCTCCTCCGCATTGAGCCTTGTCCTTCGCAAATCAGCTCCAGTTGGCGATTCATCGCGCTCCTTTTCGCCGTTCGCAAAGGCACCATGACATTCGGCACACCCGCTATTGCGCCACGCTGTCACCCCCGCTTTCACTTTGTCTTCGTTCTGCGCAAATGCGGCAGTCGAGCACGTCAAAGTGATGGCGGCAATCATCAGGATGACGGCCCCGGCACTGGACCGATGCTCCTGGCGCGCGTCTGATTTTAGTTTCAAACTCAACAGCATTCGTCCCTCCTGTTTGGTTTTCAGCATTTCGGTCATTTAGTGCGACTCAGACCTTTGGATTTATTCGTGCGCGAGTTTTCGATAGCTGCAGCCTTTCAGAGATTTACCTATTTCGGAAACTCGTCACAGGCTTCGACTTCCGAGCCCCAGAATTCGATGCATTTGGCGTGATCCATGGGTCCCTGCTTGACGACTTTCGCGGCCAGGAAATCCGCGATCGCCTCAACCTCGCGCACCTGCAGGGTCGCCGGTGGATCGGGCATCCGCTTTCCGGATGCCCTCAAGTCGGCCTGCTTGAGCCCGTAACATCGTCCATCGCTGTAGGCCAACCTGTCGAAGGCCGGCATGCCGGTTCCGGGCCGTCCGCATTTAATGATCATGATCAAGTCTTGCCGATCGAGCGTAGTCTCCCGCAGGTTGGCGCCATCGGGCATTTGGGTGTCCATCTTGCGGCCATCGCCCGCCCAGCCATGGCAGGCCTGGCAGTTAGCCTTTTGCCGAAACAGCTTTCCACCCTCGGCAATATCCGACGGATCGGCAGCTTGCGCCCACGCGATCGAGCCAGAGAGCAGAGCCAATAACGCGCCAGCGCGCGCTGAACGTAGCGCGCTTCTGAGCGTGGATGACGGAGGCACGTGATTTTGCGTTCCAGACGCACGACAAGCTGCAGCCGAATTACAGCGCTGTTTGCGTGTCTGATGTCGATCGGGATGACCAGATATCGATAACAAGCGGTACATCATGTCGGCATGTCCTACTTCTTACTGCCATTGGCAGCGAATTGCTTGAGATAGCCCCACAGATCCGTGAGTTCCTTGTCGCTCTTGATGCCGGCAAAAATCATCTTGGTGCCCGGAACCTTCGCGCGAGGATCTTTGATGTATTCCTTGAATGTTTCCTCGTTCCAGGTGATGCCGGAATTCTTGTTTGCATCGGTGTAGCTGAAGCCTTCAACCGTGCCAGCCTTTCGACTATCAAGCCCGTTAAGCGCCGGTCCAACCTTGTTGGCGGCGTCCTCGCCGACACTATGATAGGGGGCGCATTTTCTGAATGATGCTTCGCCGGCCTCAAGGTCTTGGGCCAGAACCGTCCCCGACGATGCCGCGATGGATAGAGCTGCGATCAAAAGTCGTTTCATGTGCGTTTCTCCTGTACGCTGTTCCAAGTCCTCTTTGTGTCGTCAGCGATCGTCATCGTCGTCCTGCCTCTCGGTGGCAAAATGGCCGGCCAATCCGACCAAGGTTGCCAAGCCGAGAAGGACGGAGCCGAAGATTGCCGCAAACATCATCTTTCGCCGGTTCATGTGAATCTCCTACTTGAGCATGACCCAATCGGGTTGCAGCAGCGGGAAGGCGATCAGGCCGACGATTGCGGTTGCAGCAATGAGAAGCGGATTGCTGACTTTCCAGCGAAACAGGACGACAAGCGAGGCGAGGCCGATGAGGACCGTCAGCCAATCGCCGATCGCGATGCGACCCAGCAGGATGCAGGCTCCAAGAATGGTGCCGATCGCCGCCGCGTAGGCGCCTATTGTCTTTGTCTTTGTCTTCATCCGACAAACTCGCGTGACACTACTTAAAATCAATTACGGGGCGCCGGCCGCTGTAAGACGCCTTCGAATGCGGCCGGCAAGCCTTCCAGCCTGAGTTCGACATTCTTCCCGGACACTCACACTTGGTAGCGGCCTCCATCATCCTTGCCGCGATCGACGCACAGCTCATCCTTTTCGGTCCGCCATTTGCCATCCTTCTTGCGACCCATCGAGTAGCTCTTGAGGTCGCCATTTGGACCAAACACATCGGCCCAATGCACATTATCGGTCATCTCCATTCCGAGGAACTTTGCGCGGATCTGCGCACCGCTAAGTTTTTGGAACTTTTCCGTGGCGAAGCTATCCACGCCAGAAACGAGCAACCCGAGCATCGCCGTAGCGGCTATTGCGGTGCTCTTCATCACGACCTTCATATTCCGGTATCCCGCGCTACTTCGGAGAAAAGCCGATCCACATTGCTCCAACGAACCGCGCTCATAAATGTATCGACGTAGCTGGCCGCCTTGGCGCCGAAGTCAATGTGATAGGAATGCTCGTACATATCGAGCGCAAGGATGGGGGTGCCACCGGCCAGCGTATGACAGTGGTCCGATGCCCATTGATTGACGAGCTTTCGATCTCGCGGAGACCACGACAGCAGCACCCAGCCCGAGCCGCCGCCGAGCGCCTTGCCCATGGCCATGAACTCCGAACGCCATCGCTCATATGAGCCAAAATCCCGGGCAATCGCACCTTTGAGCAGCGACCCGGGCTCGCTTTCGTTCCCTAATCCGCCAAAGAACAGTTCGTGAAGAATCATCGAGTTCATAGCGATGAGTTCCTCACGTTTGAGCCCGTTCACCAGAAAGCCGGACGCATTCGCATAATCGAGCTCAGCAAGCTTCTCTTCGATCAGATTGAGTCGCTTTACGGCACCGCCGTAGTCGTTCTCGTAATGGCTGATGATCAACCGTTCCGACATGCCTTTGACCCGGGCTGGGTCGCATCCAAGAGGCTTGACGCTGTACGGCATCACCGTCCTCCTAAGGCCAAAGGAAATCGTGTGCCCTGAGTGAATAGCTTGTTCATGCTTGGGCCTTGAGAGGCTGTCCAGCCGCCGTAGCCAGCGCTTTGCGACACCAGGTGTAAAGCGCGTCGTAGATCACCAAGCCATGACGCAGCATTTCGTGGTCGTTGGGGAAATTCGCCGAAAGTCCGAATGATATCGCGTAAAGCCCCTCGCATTCAGGTGCGAGATCGCGTCGTGACGTGTCAGCACCGCGCACGACTGTGGCGACGCGATCCAGGGCCGGGTCTTTGATATCGAAGATGCGGACAATTGCGTCGAACGAACAGCGATCGCCCACGTGGCCGAATTCGGTGCCCTTGATGTCATATGGAATGCCGCCGGTCTCATCGACGACGGCAGTTACTTGGTCCGGTGGCACATAAATAAATTCGGCACGGGGATTGATGAACCGGGAAATCAGCCACGGACAAGCTATACGATCGATCTTCGGATGCTCCCGGGTGACCCAGTTTTTCTCGCCCGCCTCAAGCTTTCGGCGCGTAGGCATATGCTTCTCGGTCCAGGCGGAGATACCTCCTTCCAGGTAAGCGGCCTTGACGCCGGCGGCGCGCAGCCCCGCCGCCACACCCT
>Ga0257161_1000024_pt1 | contig 34880 bp, 27 predicted proteins | sample NR01A_FD_185954 | JGI IMG/M metagenome (GOLD analysis project Ga0257161, IMG submission 185954) | Soil microbial communities from H.J. Andrews Experimental Forest, Oregon, United States - NR-01-A | ecosystem: Environmental > Terrestrial > Soil > Temperate forest > Bulk soil | place: USA: Oregon... | reverse complement strand
CACGCGTCAGCGCGTGATCGAAGACCGTCATTTCGTCGTGCAGGACGTTGCGGTTTGTCTTGTCGAGGTAAATGCGCTCCTTGACCACTGTCTGATTATCCTCATGCAGCGGAATGCCGGTCTGATCGAAAGCGCGCTGCCCCCTGAAATGCCGCGTCTCGACGATGAGCGTATCGAATTTTCCGTCCGCATCCTCATCGATCCATCGGCCAATGGAATAGCCGATACGGCTGGGTTCGACGTCCGCCGCCCAGTCGCGGCCGTCGGTGTAGATTCGGCGATGCATGTACCCGTCCGGCCCAGTCACGTGGGTCGTGTCGGCCGTGACGATGATTTCCAGCGGCGTATAGGCGGTCATCCGCATCGGCATGCCGGACGAGATGCACAGATAGTCGGGTGCGAAACCACCGCCGCCGGCAGCCTGATCGGCGAGGCTTGCTTCGAGAATCTTTTGATACTCCGGCGTCAGCGGAGCCTGTTGAGCGAGGCCGGGACGCCTGGTCGGGTCGAATGATGGGCCGATGCCAGGGACCTCCTGGCGGTGCCATTGGCCTTTCAGATCGGGGTAGTTTGCGTCATCGAACGCCCATGCGCCGCCGGGCATGAGCATCAGCGCCGCGCCGAGCAAGCCGCCAGCCATCGCCCTTCCGATCGACATTCCAATCCCCGTCATGTCATTTCTCCCGTGATGTTGGCAGCGTTGATGACCGGCCACCGCTGACGACCCCATCCTGAGAGCTTGTGACTTTATCGATTTTGACGTTTTGCGACATGAGTCAAATCAAGCACTTACGACCCAGCAAAACGCGAAAAGTCGAATAAAGTCACAAACTCTGAGGAACGCGCACCGAAGTCGGGCCTGCCCGACTCCGGCACTTAAGGAAGGATCGAAATCGGCAACAGCCGATTTCGATTGCGCGCGTCTCGAAGGATGGCAACAGGCACAGCCGCGCAAGTGGCCATCCTTCGAGACGCGCCGCCAAGATGCGGCGCTCCTCAGACCCAGATGTCGCAATCGTGAGCGACATGTACCCGGATGACCTCTCCCCAGCGGCCTCCATTCATGTTTTTCGGGAGAGTCGGCCAGCCCTCGACCAGGCGGTACGGATTGGGCAGGTCCGTCGGCTTAGGGTATGAGGCTTGCTGCGCATGCGTTGCCATGCCCGACGCGGCGACGGCGGCGAGCACGAGTCCAACGCGATCTACTCGCAACATCCCGATCCTCCCCCGCGATACGCACAATCCGGCGATGAAAAGTTTCGCATTGATCCTATCGGCTCGTGGATTCAAAATCCACTGGCTCGAAACTCAGGCCGCCTGACAGCGCCTCGAAAATTCAAGGGGCATGGCAGTCGATGACAACGGACCGAACCATGAGCCCGGCCGGTATCATGGCAGCCTGAGCGTCCAGACGATCCTGCGCCTCTCGCAATGTGCAGTCCGGCGCGTCACGCCTTCTGCGATCGTCCGGGTCCCATTTGGCCTTGTCGAACCAGCCGACCAGGTAGATGCCGACCGGCGCGCCAGTCTTGAGCATGTAGTCGTCGTACAGTTGGTCTTTTAGTGCCGTGAATAGTGCCGTATTCCAGCAGCCCTTGGTTTCGATCACCGCGGTAATTGTGTCGTAAGTCGATCCGTTGGCGGATCGGCGTAGCGCATCGATCCGAATGTCTGTCCGCTTTCCGATTGGGGCTCCCGGCACACGCCCAATTTCTACTTCTCGGTTCGCGACAATTCCATTTTCGACAAGCTCTCGTCGAAGAAACAGGCGTATGTTGTCCGACAGACTATCCTCTTCAACGGGACGGAATGTTGGTCCGCTTTCTTGGCGGTCCCAGAGACTTCTCACCGGGTTCTGTTCGCCGTGCAATTCCTCTTCGTACTTTCGCAGCGATTCGGTTAGAAATTCGCATAGATCGTCGGCCGATTGCACGAGACGACGGCTCTTGGAAGCTACAAGGCAAAATAGCTCCTTCGGCGTCAACGGCGACCACGTTTTCATTCGCATCGTTTGCTGAGCTTCAAGCAAGCGGAAGTGCAACCAATTTAGTTTCGGTAATTTATTGACAACCCACCGTATCGCTTCAACGGCCGCTACGGTGCCTCGAATTACGATTTGCTGAGGTATTCGATCTCGAAGATGTGCTAATGACTCTCTTGGGCCGACCCAATGGGGCTGTCCTGGGACGTGCTGTTGGTCACTTTCCCGTGGAAACAGTTGTTCCAGATGGACGTATAGTTCGGCGAGCTGCTTCTCATTCAAAGGCTCAAATAGAGAGTCATGGAAGCGGTAATCGTTTGCAATCTTCAGAAAGAAGCCTTGTGCGAATGCCGAATCGGCTACGAGTAATCTCCAGATAGCCGGCCAGTCCTCGCGGGCGCAGTGCCTCGCCAACACGACCGCAGTCGTCATCGCGTACAGGCCTGTCCGTACGTAGTCGCTAGAAAGGAGGCGTATGGCATAGTCCCGGGCGGGCCCAAACTGCGCAGACAACAACGCTTCCAGTATCGTGCCGAACTGGTCCTCCGAATTGGAGCCGTCGCGCAGTTCGTCAAAAATACCTGCTTTGAGCGTTTCGCTGGCCCAACATCCGTCCAACGTGCGGAGTACGAAAAAGGACGTCCCCACTATTTGAGGAGGCTCCGTCGGGCCTGCCGCTGTCCGCGTCCGTTCGGCGCGCATGATTTGTCTCACGGCCCCCACGAATTCAGTCGGCGCCAAGTTCAAAGCATCAGACACTACTTCTGCCTGCACCCGGGATTTCTCGAATCCAGAAGGCTTCGGCACCGCGACAATGACCGGAGCCCATTTCGCCCATGTGCTGGCCGCTATCCGCTCGTATGCGGCTTGATCATGCTGCATAAGCAGCAATATTGCACGAAATGCGGCCACATCGTTCCGACGTAGCGAAGTCGTCCCAATCCATTGTGCGATCGAGGTGTGCCCGACACTCAGATATCTCTCAGCGGCATTTAATATTCGCTGTCTAGTCGACTCGTCGGCCGCTTGCCAACCCGGCATATCCGAAATCAAATAGTCGAGGTCAGAACCGTAAACCGTACTCGTGGGCGTGAGCGTGAGTTCAAGATTCAGCCGCCACCACGCCTCCCAGTCGCCTGATTCAAACCTGTTCAAAAGATCGGCGACCCTCTCCGCTGGAGGCGGCGTCACCGGTGGAGGCTTACTTTCTTCGAGCTCTTTCATCATCCTGTGCGTGTCGCGAAGCTGCCGCGCGTCGTGCGAATCCAGCAGAACGCCTTCGAACCCCCCCCCGAAATCGTTGCCAAAGCACCGGCCACTTCAATGCAGCTTCATACACTGCGTTGAATTGAGCGCGATCATCCAGATCGCAGGTGATCTCGACCATATTGCAGAGCATTTCCGCATCGAGCCCCGCTTCGAAGGTAGGGCCGCCGGGACAAATATTCAAAATCCACTGCATATCGTCCTTACGCAGCAGCCCAGCGCGTCTCAAATGGTAGACGTCGATTCTCGTGGCGCGGCGCTGAGCTGCCGCGAGCAAAAAGCATCTTCTTCGCCCTGTGTCGGATTTCAGGTCTTCAAAAAAATTCTCGGATTCGCGGTAGCTCGTTCCTCCGAATAGCTCGTCATGCTGGCCCAGGCGCGCGAACACGTAGGTGACAAGCGGCCCCACGACGCTGGGCGAATCCAGGTTCTTCCAAGCTCGTACAAAAATCGAATCGGCAAGAGACCTTCGTTGAAAATCGCCGTTATGGCGTGCTTCGGTCACAAACGCCGCTGCCCACTTCAATGCAACGGGTAGATCGGCCACCGTCAACGAATTGGGCAATGTCTTGGTCAGGAACATCACATAGGCACCGACGAACCCCTCGTTCGGACAGGTGATCAGACCAAACAGGTCGTCAGCGCTTAGGTGCTTCGGCCAAAGTATCTCGAGGGCGTAGCCCCTTATTTCATCCTCCGGATCGGAGCCAAGTTCGCCCCTCGCCAAGGGAAGCATTTGCGCGGGCACCGTGTCGTCTCCGCAGGTGCCGAGTGCGTCCACCGCACGCCCGCGTAGATACGAATCGGCTGACGCATCCAGTGCGACCGCGAGCAGTTCTGGCTGCAACTGCCTCAGCTCGCAGCGTTTCGCAATCATGATGGCGGTGCGCCGGCTAATGGCGTTTTTGGACGAGTCTTGAATGTAAGGGCGTAGTTGCGGTGCCAAAGTTGGATGATTCAGCCTCGCATAGAATTCAGAAATGCCCATTTCGAAGTCATGCACACGATTGTGTTCTAGCGCCGTCATCAAGGACGCCACCAGTGCGGCCAAGTCGTGCTCATTCCAATTCGTCAGGTCGCCTCGCAAGAGCACCATGGGTTCAGATTGAATCAGCGCTTCGCGAACGTCCTCGCTAATTGAAGAGATCCACGCCGTGACAACGGCAAGCTGCGGCACCAAGCCGCCCGCCGGATGCTGCAAAACTTTCAGAATGTTTTGAGGCGGAACTTGCTTATCAGCCATATAAAGTGCCGCAAGAAATTCAGCATAGCTTTGGTGCGACCATCCCATGCGAACGCCGCCCCTTGACGTAAAGAGGCCGGTATCCAACACTTCGCGCACACTGTCCTCGGTAACGTAACGTCGAAAGCGGGAAATTCCCCTTCCTCGCGTCCGCCCGTAAGCGCCGATAGCGGAACGTCTTCCTCGGGAACGCCGTCCGCCTCTGGCCCTGTCCATACCGCGTAGCGATTTGCGAACATCGTCGTAGCCGCAATCCGGCTCGCTAGACGTAGACGCTGTGCAGCAGTCAGTGAGCCAAGCCGCCGAGCATCGCGCCGGCTCTGATTTGATACTTCGCAAAGCTTCAAGCAGCCACGCACATAAAGGTCAGTTAGACTGCGTGGCAGCCTTCCTTCTTTCTTGAAGATGCCGAAAAGCAAATTCAGGGTCAGCGGTTTGATCGCGAATGGCACCGCATTGGCCGCGTACAACTCGTGAATGAAGGCTTCGCCGTCTATGCCTTGCACCACCGTCGCAGCCACGATGTCACGACGCCTTAGAGGGGCCAACTCGAAGACGCCAACGCCGGCCTTACCCCAGATGTCACCTAATGCCGTCTCCAGTGTTTCGGACGGCCAAACCGCAGTCCGGCAAGCGATCCTCAAGGACATCCTAGATGCTGGGTATCGTGGCAGTTCGCCTGCTAGGAGGTTTGCTATGCTATCAATCCGGAGCAGCGCTTCATCCAGGCTATCCAAATGAAGGACGAGGTGAGAGCTGCCGTGCAGCCACGCTACGAATTCCGCGCTCTCGAACACTTTTTTATGAAGCAATAGATCGCTGGAATAGGCTCGCAGGTCGATGTGAATGGAGATCGTGTTTTCAACAACCGCTTGCTTCGCTACGCGCTCTGCCTCTTCCAGGAGAGTGGTCGACTTGCCGATTCCAGGCTCACCAAGTAGGACCAATGCACGATAGTCGGTAAGTTCAGTCAACGGGTGCGGCTTCGTTGCACTGGATCGTAACAATAGATTTGTCGGATCTGCCAAAAAGCCCCCGTCGGACAGATCGACCGTCCCGGTGCGAGGGACCCAAAAGCGCTGCCAATTATAGATTGGCCTTTCGCCTGAATTGCCCGCACCGCTTTGTGGCTGTACGGTGGCCGAGCCGAGCGTCATTGAAAATAGTTCCAAAGGAGTGAAATGGGGGCGTTTGAATACCGTAGTGTCTAGTCTTGGTGAAGTTAAAATGAAACACTAGACACACCGGTCTCACCCCACGCCTTCCGCCCTCACCTCCGCCCGCAGCGAGTCGATGAGCGTGAGCGTGCCCTTGCGTTCCACGTGCCAGAAGGTCCAGCCGTTGCAGGCCTCCAGGCCCTGCGCCAGCGCGCCGATGCGATGGATCGAGCCCACGGCGGCGCCGAGCGCAATGGCGCCGTCGGCCCGCACCAGCGCCTTGTGCCGGCGCTTGGCGTCGAACAGGTCGGCCCCGGGCGCGATCATCCCGCGCTCGATCAGCGCCGCGAACGGCACGCGGGGCGCATCGCGGGCGGTCTGGAATGCGGCGAGCGAGGCCGCCGGCAGCGGCTCTGTGGCGGCGATGCGGCGTTCGGCCGCCTTCAGGTAGGTCGTGTCACGCTCGATACCGATGAAACGGCGGCCGAGGCGTTTTGCCACGGCGCCGGTGGTGCCGGTGCCGCAGAACGGGTCGAGCACCAGATCATCGGGGCGAGACGAGGACAGAATCACCCGTGCAAGCAGCGCTTCCGGCTTCTGGGTCGGATGCAGCTTCTTGCTATCGCAGCCCTTGAGACGCTCCTCGCCGGTGCACAGCGCAATAGTCCAGTCGGAGCGGACCTGGATATCCTCGTTGCCGGCCTTGAGCGCCTCGTAGTTGAAGGTGTATTGCCGCGCGGCGGCGCCGCGTGAGGCCCAGATCAGCGTCTCGTGCGCATTGGTGAAGCGCCGCCCGCGAAAATTCGGCATCGGATTGGTCTTGCGCCAGACCACGTCGTTGAGAATCCAGAAACCGAGATCCTGCAATATCGCGCCGACGCGAAAGATGTTGTGGTAGGAGCCGATCACCCACAGCGTGGCGTTGGGCTTCATCACCCGCCGGCACGATGTGAGCCAGGCGCGGGTGAAATCGTCGTAGGCGGCGAAATTCGAGAACTTGTCCCAATCGTCGTTGACGGCATCGACGCGAGAATCGTCGGGGCGTTTGAGGTCGCCTTGGAGCTGCAAATTGTAAGGCGGATCGGCGAACACGAGATCGACCGAGCCGGCTGGCAGTTTCGCGAGTTCAGCGACGCAATCGCCGTGCAAGATCTGCGGCGTCGACCGGGACGGTTGGGCGACCTCGGGAATGACTGGGAGACCGACGCGGGGACTGACTTTAGGAATCAAGCGGGGCGCCCGGCTGGACGCCCCGCTGCGCGGCATGACCATGTTCAGGACTCTGACTCTGGCAACGCGGTCGGCGACGCGGGACCTTCATCCGACGGTCACAATCATGACCGGTCAGATGTAAAAATCGGCTTAAGGAGCCGACGATAAAATCATCGCAACACTCGTTCCTCCCCTCCCGCCAATGAGAGAACGCCCAGGAGGGGGAAGCTTAGCCCGGAAGGGGGACCTGTAGCCCGGGTTGAGCGCCAGCGAAACCCGGGGGCGGCTTCGCCGCTTTGATGGGGCGGTCCCGGATTTCGCTACGCTCAATCCGGGCTACAGTTCTGTGCCGTGGAATTGCCCACTTCCACCGCAAGCGAGAGGTGGAGGGCGGGAGGTAGACCGCTGCACTGGCAACGTCAGCGCCGCATCCCCATATTTCGGCGGATTGTGCGGTTCAGAGGATTCCAAGTTGGTGCTATGACACATGCTTGACCGGACCGCCCCGGCAAAATTTGCCGGGCGGGCATCGAGCGACTAGCCTTGGCACGAAAAAAACCGGGCGATGGAGCGCTACAATGCGTTTGGACGAGACCGAGCAGAGCGAAAATATTGAGGATCGCCGTGGTGAACCGGGCGGCGGGTTTGGCGGCGGCGGCTTCGGCTTCCCTTTGGGCGGCGGCGGGCTCGGGATCGGCACCATTGTGGTGCTGGGCCTGATCGGCTGGGCCCTCGGCATCGATCCGCGCGTCCTGATCGGCGGCGCCGAGATCTTTTCCGGCGGCAGCCCCCACGTTCAGCAGCCAATGCAGCCGCCGGGCGGGCAGGCGCGGCGCACCGGCAAGCCAAGCGATGACATCGGGAGATTCGTCTCGACCATCCTCGGCAACATTGATGCGGAATGGACCGACATCTTCCAGCGGGACGGCAAGACCTATCGTAAGCCGGTGCTCGTCCTCTACCAGGGCCAGACCCAGGCAGCGTGCGGCGGGCAGGCGCAAAGCGCGATGGGGCCCTTCTATTGTCCGACCGACCAGAAGGTCTATCTGGACACCTCGTTCTTCCGCGAGATCGAGTCCCGTTTCCGCGGCTGCGAGGGCAAAGCCTGCGAGTTCTCGCAGGCCTATGTAATCGCCCACGAGGTCGGCCATCACGTGCAGAACCTGTTGGGGGTGTTGCCCAGGGTCCAGCAGCAGCAGCAGCGGATGGATCGCACTGACGCCAATCGTCTGCAGGTCCAGGTCGAACTCCAGGCCGATTGCTTGGCCGGTATCTGGGCGAGCCACGAGAACAAGAGGTTACAAAGCCAAGGAAAGCCATTGCTGGTAGAGGCCGGCGACATCGATGCCGCGATGCAAACGGCTTCCGCGATCGGCGACGATACCTTGCAGCGCAAGGCGACCGGACGGGTGGTGCCCGACAGCTTCACCCATGGTTCCGCGGCGCAGCGCCAGCGCTGGTTCATGAACGGATACCGGGAGGGCACCGTCGCGGCCTGCAATACGTTCAGGTCGGAGAATCTCTAGGCGCCAGCGAAGTTCGGCCGGTGAATACGAACAAAACAAACAACGAGGTTCCTTCGTGTCATGACCAAGGACCAGGTGAAAGAACTTCTCGACCGCGTCTTAACTTGGCCGGAGGATGATCAGGAGAAGCTTGCGCAGTTCGTCCGCGAGGTTGAGCAGCTTCGTGCCGGCGATGATATCACTGTTCAAGAATGGGAAATTATCGAACGGCGCGCGGCCCGACGAGACTTGGCGACTGACGAAGACGTCGAAAAAGTGTTCAGCCGCTATCGCAACCCATGAAGCTGCGATATGAACGCGGCGCAGTCGCCGATCTCGATGAAATTTTTTCGTACATAGCCAAGGACAATCCGCAAGCAGCAAGTCGCGTTGTCGCTCGCGTCGAAGAAGTGGCGGCGCGGATCGCCGCCTTCCCGCATATCGGGCGGGCGACCCGCAACCCCAGATTCCGACGATTTCCGATCGGAAAATACTTGATCGTGTACGAGGTCGGGAAGGATGAAGTGGTTATTCACTATGTTCGCCACGGCGCTCGCCAGCGCCCTTGGGAGGGAGAGGAATAGAGGCAATCTTCAGTCGCAAGATCTGAAGGCTTTGCTCGCCGCAGCGCCGCTCGAAGGCGTCGATCTCGATCGATCACGAGATGTGGGACGCACGATCGACCTCAACGGATTGGGTCATTCGCCATGCCCGGCATAGACGAGAGCAAGCAATTCATCCCGCTTCATGTCGCGGTGCTCACCGTGTCGGACACCCGCTCGCTCGACGACGACAAGTCGGGCGCGACGCTCGCCGAGCGCATCAACAAAGCCGGCCACGCGGTGGCGGCGCGCGCCATCGTGACCGATGACATCGACAAAATTCGCACTCAGGTGAAAGCCTGGATCGCAGACGCCACGATCGACGTCATCATCACCACTGGCGGCACGGGCTTCACCGGACGCGATGTGACGCCCGAGGCCGTGGAGCCGCTGTTCGAAAAGCGCATGGACGGATTTTCGACGCTGTTTCTGATGGTGAGCTACGGCAAGATCGGTACTTCGGCGATCCAGACCCGCGCTACTGCGGGCGTCGCCGGCGCGACCTACATCTTCTGCCTGCCGGGCTCGCCGGGCGCCTGCCGCGACGCCTGGGACGACATTTTGGTGCACCAGCTCGATTATCGTTACCGGCCGTGCAATTTCGTCGAGATCATGCCGCGGCTCGATGAGCATCTGCGCCGCGCCAAGGCGCAGGGTGCGACGGTTTAAAGTAGCCCGGATAGAGCGAAGCGTAATCCGGGATGGGCCGTTCCCCGGATTACGCGGAGTTTATCATCGGGCCGGCCGAAGGCCCGACCCGTTGGCTCCATCCGGGCTACCGGTCTCGGTCTTGCAAAACCAACTCCCAAGTCTCGCCGACGAGATCGACCCCGAAGCTGCGATGCGGCTTCTCCTCCACCTGCACGAAGCCGGCGCCCTCGTAGATGCGGCGTGCATCGGTCAAAACGCTCTGCGTCCACAGCACGATTTTCCGATATCCGGCATCGCGGGCGAACTTGATGCAGTGCTCGACCAGACGGCGGCCGATGCCGCGCCCGCGCGCATGCGGCTCGACGATCAACAGGCGCAGCTTGGCGATGCCATTCCCACCATCGACCACCATCACGGAGCCCGCCGGCGCACCATCACGCTCGGCGATCCAGCAGCCCTCGCGGGCGAGGTCGTGGCCGCGCTGGAAATCCGCGATGATCCCGGCGACCAGCACAGTAAACTCCGATCCCCATCCGTATTCCCTGCCGTAGATCGCAGCATGGTGCGCGAGCACCCAGTTGAGATCGTCGGATCGGTGCGGACGCAAAGTGACGGCGTCGGAGACAGCGGGCGTGGCGGCCGACGCCAGCAGCGTCTGAATGGTCGCCATGGCCGCGAGAAGGCGGCGCTGCGCGTCGTGGTCGAGACGCTCCAGCAAGGCGCCGATCTCCTTCTGCGAGCGCCGGTCGAGGGATGCGAACGCTTCACGGCCTCGATCCGTCAAGGCGAGGATGCTTTGCCGCCGGTCGGCGGAGGATCGCGTGCTGGCGACGAGACCTGATGTCGTGAAGCCGCGCAGCAGGCGGCTGAGGTAACCCGGATCAATACTGAGGTCGGCTGCAAGCTCGGCCGCCGTCGCGGTTCCGCGCTGGGCAAGCTCGTAGAGCACGCGTCCCTCGGTCAACGAAAAGGCGGTGCCAAGGAGACCGTGCCGCAACAGGCCGATCTGGCGGGTGTAGAAGCGATTGAACTGGCGGACGCCCGCCACTCGGGAAGCAGCTTCGGTCTGCATCAAACCCTCGCTAACGAGATAGTCAGTGACGGATTAGTCATTTTGTTGACTGAGTCAACGAAATTTCTAAAAATGAAAATAGTGCGCTATTTCAATTAGTTACGAATCCCGCATTCATCGGCGCGCGCCGCTGCGCAGCATCAGGATGCGCCTGCAGCCCAGGCGGGCCAAGAGGTCCGCTTCGGGATCGGCCGCCGCGTCACGATGGCCGCCGATCTCATTGTAGAGCCTTGCATCGATCAGGAGGCCCTGATCGGGATGCGCCCGTCCGAACAGGGCAAATTTGAGCAGCGCCAGCGCCTCGAAGATCACCGGATAGGTAGATCGCACGGGTATCGACTTGCGAAACACCGCTGCCGATCGCGAGGCTCCGGACGCTTCGGCTTCATCGATGAAGCGCGCCGCCTCCTCGAGCCAGGTCGCGTCGAGGACGGTGCCGGCGCGCAAGAACATCAGCCATGGTGAACGCGCTGCGGCCGCCGCCGCACTGAGCCGGGTGCCGAGCGGCGCTGATGAGACTGCCACTTCGCAACCTGCCGCATCCGCAACCAGCAGCGTCGCATCGGTCGAGCCGCCGTCGACGATCGTCACCTCGCGCACGACGCCGCTCATGGCGCCCGATATCAGCATGGCCAGCGTGGGCACCAGCATGCGTTCGCTGTTGAATGTTGGAATGATGACACTGAGCATTGAGGCCGACTTATGGATCCGGTCCTGGCCAAGTCGCGGATCCTCCCACCCTACCCCCCCGCGGGGGCAAGCCTAGCCTTCGCTGTAGCATCCCCAGCCGTCCCGTCGAGGCAGGAAAATTGGGCGTGCCGACGTGAAAGGCGGCATGTGGATAAGTCCCGAGCCGCGGCGCGAGCGGGAGTATAAAGTTGTTCTTGTTTTGTTCCGTATCCTGGGCTATACGACATTTATGTCTCGACAAACCGCAGTTCGCCGTCGCCCGCCGGAACCGGACCCGTCGCATTTCGGTCCGGCGGGCGGAATGTGGGAGGTTGGCGCCGAGCCCCACCCGGATTTGGCTGCCAACACAGACGTAGATTCAGCCCGCCGGCGCGGGCGGGGCGCTCTGACGAACGCTGGCGGCAGGTTCGAACCGCGCGTTCTGGTCGCTTTCGACGATGGCTGGCAATCGATCGAAGAGCTTCCCCCATTCAAGACCGAAGTCGCGATTGATACGGCTCGCAAGGTCATCACCCGCAATACGTCGCCGGACATCCCGTTCGATCGCTCAATCAACCCATACCGCGGCTGCGAGCACGGCTGCATTTACTGCTACGCCCGACCGACCCATGCCTATTTGGGCCTGTCGCCGGGCCTCGATTTCGAATCGAAGCTGTTCATGAAGCCCGATGCGCCCGAGCTTCTGGAGCGCGAGTTGTCAGCGCGCAATTATACGCCGCGGTTCATCGCCATCGGCACCAACACCGACCCCTATCAGCCGATCGAGCGGCGCCACGCCGTCATGCGGCGAATCTTGGAGGTGCTGGAGCGTTGCGGACACCCTGTCGGTATCGTGACCAAATCAAACCTGGTGACCCGCGATATCGACATTCTCGCCAGAATGGCGAGCCGTAAGCTGGTTCGGGTCGGCATCTCGGTGACCTCTCTCGACGCCAAACTTGCCCGCACCATGGAGCCGCGTGCCCCGACGCCGGCGCGCCGTCTCGAGGCATTGCGAGCGCTTAGCTCTGCCGGCATTCCAACCACCGTGATGGTCGCGCCCGTCATCCCTGCGATCAACGACGCGGAGATCGAGCGCATTCTCGAAGCCGCTGCCGCCTGTGGGGCGGAGGCTGCCGGCTACGTGCTGCTGCGGCTGCCGCTTGAGGTGCGCGATCTCTTCCGCGAGTGGCTGCAGGCCAATTTCCCCGACCGCGAACGCCACGTTTTTGCGCTGATTCGCCAGACCCGCGGCGGCAAGGACTATGACGCCACTTTCGGCAAGCGCATGACAGGCGGTGGCCCTTACGCCTGGATGATCGGCAAGCGTTTCGAGACGACCTGCTCCCGTCTCGGGCTCAACGTGCACAAGACGGAATTGACGACCGAGCATTTCAAGGCACCCGCGCCGGCGAGCGGGCAGCTGAGCTTGTTTTGACGGCTGGCACAAGCGGCCCGGAGCATCGGCGACCGGGCCGTCAAGCCCCCTACCCTCCCCCGCGCGGCGGCGGAGGGGGTCAGGGAGGTGGGCGCCTTCGCGGCGACCTCAGGGCGCGACGACGTGCCAGACGTTGTTGCGGTTGTCGCCTTCGACGTCGCCGGCTTTCTTGTCATCCTTCCAGTAATAGAGCGGCTTGCCCTTGTAGGCCCACTGCTTGGCGCCGTCATCGCGCACGACCACGGTCCAGTTGCCGGCATCCTTGGCGTCGCCCGATACCAGCAACGGCGGCCAATTGGTGGCGCATTGGCCGTTGCAGCCCGATTTGCCGGCCGCTGTATCGCGATCCCACGTGTAGAGCGTCATGCCCTTGGCGTCGACCAGCACTTTGCCTTTCGACGTGTCGGCGACCTTTGCGGGCTCGGCCATTTGGGCGAGCGCGAATGTGGCGCCGAGCGACAACATTGTGCCAGCAATCGCCGCAGCGAAGATCTGCTTCATGATGAAACCTCCCTGATTTTCCTTGGGAGAGCGCTGAAGAGGGCGCTCGGGGGTGAGCTTTGAGGCGAAGGCTTTTCCCCGCCCCGCACGCTATGGTGCAACAAAATAGCTACGTTGCAAAGCCGGCACTTTATGGGCCGTCAACGCCGCCCGCGTGGGATAGAGGCGGCCGGGCGATCGCGCGCCGACTTCACAACGTATGCATCCGCTGCCCCTCGCGGATCGCTGACCATACCCGTTCCGGCGTTGCCGGCATGTCCACATGGCGTATGCGGTAGGCCCGATACAGGGCATCAACGATCGCATTCATGACGGCCGGCGCCGAGCCGATGGTGCCGGCCTCGCCCGCCCCCTTCACACCCAACGGATTGGTGGCGCATCGCACGTTACGGGTCTCGAAGGTGAACGGCGGAGTATCGGCGGCCCGGGGCAACGCATAGTCCATGAGCGAGGCGGTAACGAGTTGACCGGAGGAGGCGTCATAGACCGTGTGCTCCATGATCGCCTGGCCGATCCCTTGCACGGCGCCGCCTTGAACCTGGCCGGATAGCAGCAGCGGATTGAGGGTCACGCCGAAATCGTCGACCATCACATAGGCGAGAATGTCGACATGACCGGTGTCGGGATCAACTTCCACTTCGGCGACGTGGGTACCGTTCGGATAGGTCGGCTGCGGCGGTCCAACCGAATCCATGACCGAGAGCAGCTCGGGCTTGGCCTGCGCTGATGCCGCCACGCGGGCAAACGAGATCGAGCGGTCGGTGCCGGCAATGCGCACTTCTCCGTTCTCGATTTCGAGGTCGGTCTCGGCTGCTTCCAGCTCTTGAGCGGCGATCGACTTTAAGTTGACGGCAAGCTTGCGCGCCGCGCTGTCGACCGAGGCGCCACCGCAGGTGATGGAGCTTGAGCCGCCGGTCCCGGCCCCGGTCGCCACCACGTCGGTATCGCCTTGGACAACAGTCACGCGCTCGGGCGGCAGGTCGAGATGTTCGGCGACGAGCTGAGCATAGGCGGTCTTGTGCCCCTGCCCGGTCGACTGCGATCCGGCCAGAACCGTGACGTTGCCGTCGCGCCCGAGCCGCACGGTCGCGGCATCCGGTCCATTGTTGCCGCATGCCTCGATGTAGGTGGCAAGCCCGATGCCTCGCAGCTTTCGCGCCTTTTTCGAAGCGGCCGCACGCTTGCCGAACCCGTTCCAGTCGATGATCTCCTGAGCGCGCCGCATATGGGCGGCAAAATCGCCGGAGTCGTAGACCTTCTGGGTCGGCGTCGTATATGGCATTGCGGTGGGCTTGATGAAGTTGCGCCGACGCAGCGCCTCCGCAGAGATGCCGATATCGCGCGCGGCGGTATCGACCAGCCGCTCGATCAGATAAGCCGCCTCCGGCCGGCCGGCGCCCCGGTAGGCATCGACCGGCAGCGTATTCGTGAAGGCCGCCGTGATGCGGATGAAGCAGGTCGGAAAATCGTAGACGCCCGGCAACATCACGGCGCCCACATACGGAATATATGGCGCAAAAGCTGAGAGATACGCGCCCATATCGCAGGTCATATCGATCGACAACGCCGTGAAGCGATGGTCCGCGTCGAGCGCAAGCGTCGCCGTGGTGAAATTGTCGCGCCCCTGTGTGTCGCCGAGAAAGTGCTCGGTGCGCTCGGCGACCCATTTGACCGGACGCTTGAGCCGCTTTGCCGCGACGGCTGCAAGCGCGTATTCCCGATAGGGAAACAGCTTGGTGCCGAATCCCCCGCCCACGTCCGGCGTAATGACCCGCAGCTTATCCGGCGCGATCTTGAGCACTGCCTGGCTCAACAGGTCGCGCAGCAGATGCGAGCCCTGGCTGCCCAGCGTCAGCGTGATGCGGTCCGCGCTCGCATCGTATTCCGCGACGACAGCGCGCGTATCGAGATAGTTGGTGACAAGCCGCTGATTGACGACGGACAGCGACACGGTCTTGGCCGCGGTCGCAAGAGCCTGCGCCGTGCCTCTCTCGTCACCCAGCGTCTGCTTGAACGCGACGTTGCCGTGATGGGTCGGCCACACCGCAGGCGCGCCCGGTTTGAGCGCCTCGACTGCCGACACCACGTGCGGCAGCGGTTGCCACTCAACGACAATCGCCTCGGCCGCGTCCTTGGCCTGCGCGACCGTGTCCGCCACCACGAAGGCGACGGCATCGCCCACATGCCGGACCTCGTCACACGCCAGGATCCGGTAAGGCGGCGCGCTGACCGTCAGCCCCTCCGGGATCGCGACGCAAGGAAGAGCGCCGAGATCAGCCACATCGGCGCCGGTGAGCACGAGATGCACGCCGCTTGCGCTGCGTGCGGCCGTGATATCGGCTATGCGAAAACGGGCGTGCGCATGCGGTGAACGCAGCAGCACAGCGTGCAAGGCTCCCGCCGGCATAACGTCGGCCACATAGCGGCCGTTGCCGCGGAGGAGCGCATCATCCTCCTTGCGGGTCAGGCCTTGCGAAACGCCGAATTTGGTCGGATGCATGGGTTCTCCGATCGCGCTGCCCTCTCCCGTCCTTTGTAGGGGCGACCCTTGTGGTCGCCCGGTTTGCGCCCTACGTCCGACCGCAACGGGGCGACCACTAGGGTCGCCCCTACGGCGGTAGGAGGGAATCACAGGCCGGATACAAAACGGGCCATGATGACGATGGTCAAGACCTGCATGGTGCCCTGCGCGGCCACGGCCAGGAAGAAGTTCCGCATCATGCGGCTGATCTTGTCAAAATCCGGATTGGGCCCTCGCAGTTGCATGCATACCCGTAAATTTGTCGGCAGCAGATAGCCGGTGCCCTGGATCGTCATCAGGACAACGAGCGTCAACGCCGCCGCGACCCATGCGAATTGCGGCCACGGCACGTCGAGGAAGCCGAGGTCTTTGGCGAGAAACCAACCGGTGGTGCCGGTCATGATCGAGAGCGTCGGCATCAGGAACAAGGTTTTCGGCACCAGCCGGACGATGATCTCGCGCCGTACCGACAGATCGACGCGACGCAGAATAGGCCCCATCACGAAGCCCATGAACAGGTCGATGCCGGTCCACATCACGCCAGAGATGACGTGGACGAAATTGAGAAACCACCGCTCATGGCTCGTGATCGCAACCGTCATCACGGCGAGCGCAAGCGCGCTATAGCCGACATAGTGCCAGCGCACGATCGGGCCGGGAGCGGTGTCGGCAATCGCGGTCATGGGCCGCCCTCAGACTTGATTTTCTCAATATATTTGGCGCGTGAACCGATCCAGAACCAGACCAATCCGTCAGGTGCCGCCGGCGCGGTGGTCCGCGAGCGCTTCGTCCGCCATTCTGTCCAGTTTGCCAGCGCGAGCATCTCGCTCGATTCTCTCGTCGAAACGCTGAGCGTCAAGCGTTTCAAACCACGCACGAAACCTGTCGAGGTCCGCAGGGGGGAGCTGCAAAATAGCTCTTTCGATCGACCGTCGTCATGAACGTACAGGTAGCACGGTGATGCCCGCAGATAAACCGGTCGCCCGGTAGCGTGGGCAAAGCCAACGGGTCCGGCCTTCGGCCGGCCCGATGACAGGTTCCGCGTGCCCACCACGACCGAGCCTGGTGGGCAAAGGCGCGCAAGAGCGCGCCTTTGCCCACCCTACGTCGAACCCTTCACTCCGCCGGTTGCGGTGCCGGTTGCGCGGCCACGCGACGGCGGCTCATGATGCCGGCGAGCCAGCGCGTGATGACATAGAATACCGGCGTGAATACGAGCCCGAAAGCGGTCACGCCGATCATGCCGGCGAACACCGCGGTGCCCAGCGCCTGGCGCAGCTCGGCGCCTGCGCCGACCGCCCAGACGAGCGGCACCACGCCGAAGATGAAGGCGAGCGAGGTCATCAAGATCGGGCGCAACCGCAATCGCGCTGCCTCGACTGCTGCCGCGAAACGGTCGCGGCCCTGGTCTTCGAGCTGCTTGGCGAATTCAACGATAAGGATGGCGTTCTTGGCCGCGAGACCGATCAGCACGACGAAGCCGACCTGGGTCAGGATGTTGTTGTCCATGCCGCGCAGGATCACGCCTGTGATCGAGGCGACAAGGCACATGGGCACGATCAGAATGACGGCGAGCGGCAGCGTCAGACTCTCGAATTGCGCCGCCAGCACGAGAAATACGAATGCGACGGCCAGGGCAAAGGCGAAGGCCGCCGTACTTCCAGCCTTGATCTGCTGGAATGCAAGCGTCGTCCATTCATAGCCGAACCCGTCGGGCAGGACTTCAGCGGCGAGCTTTTCCATGATCTCGATCGCCTGGCCCTGGGAATAGCCGGGAGCCGCCGCGCCGTCGATCTCGGCGGCGCGATAGAGGTTGTAGCGCGGCACCCGATAGGAGGACGAAATGGAGTGCACTGTCGTGAACGAGCCGAGCGGCACGGTGTCGCCGTTCACATTGCGCACCCGCAGGCTCAGCACATCGCGTGCGTCCCCGCGATAGTTCGCGTCGGCTTGCGCCGTCACCCTGAACGTGCGTCCGAACAGGTTGAAGTCATTGACGTAGGCGGAACCGAGGTAGACCTGGAGCGCGGAAAACACGTCTGGGACGTTGATCCCGAGCAGCTGCGCCTTGGCGCGATCGATATCGAGATAAAGCTGGGGCGTTGATGTCTCGAACAGCGTGAACACCTGCGCCAGGCCGGGCGTCTGGTTGGCACGACCCATCATCGCCACCGCCGCCGCCTGCAGCGCCTCCGGACCGCGGCCGGCGCGATCTTCGACCATCATGCGAAAACCGCCGGCATTGCCGATGCCGGAAACCGGCGGCGGCTGGATCACGAGGATCAGCGCGTCCTGAATCGCAGCGAATTTGCCGAACAGCGCCCGCGTTATGCTGGCGGCTGACTGCTTCGGATCTTGGGCGCGCTGCTCCCACGGCGCGAGCGTCAAAAAGATTGCCGCCGAATTCGGCGCATTCGTGAACGTCGCCGCCGAGAAGCCGACGAAATTGACACCATGCTCGACCCCCGGCGTGCTCAGCGCCAGATCGATGACGCGGCGGTAGACGTCGTCGGTGCGCGCCAGCGCCGCACCGGGCGGCAGCTGGATCACCGTGATGAGGTAGCCGCGGTCGATTTGCGGGATGAACCCTGTCGGCGTCTTGCGGAATTCGTTCAAGCCGTAGCCGAGAATGGCGACATAGGCGATGAGCATCAGTGCGGCAATGCGCACCACCCGCGCGGTGAGGAAGCCATAGCCGCGCCCGAGCCGATCGAAGCCCCAGTTGAACAACTTGAAGACGCCCTTGACCGGCAACTCCCACCAGCGGGCGCGGTGATGCGGGTCGTGGGGCTTGAGCAGGAGGGCGCACATCGCCGGAGACAGCGTCAGCGACACGATCAGCGAGATCACAGTGGCGCCGGCGATGGTGAGCGCGAACTGGCGGTAGAACTGCCCGGAGATGCCAGTGATGAATGCCGACGGCACAAACACCGCGCACAGGACAAGCGCAATCGCGACCAGGGCCCCACCGACCTCGTCCATGCTTTTGACCGCCGCATCGTGCGGCGAAAGCCCGGCTGCGATATTACGCTCGACGTTCTCCACCACAACGATCGCATCGTCGACGACAATCCCGATTGCGAGCACCAGTCCGAACAGGGTCAGATTGTTCAGCGTGAAGCCGAAAATCCCCATGAAAAAGAATGTGCCGATCAGCGAGACGGGAATCGCAATGATCGGAATCACCGCTGCGCGCCAAGTCTGCAGGAACAGGATCACGACCAGCACAACGAGGATGATGGCCTCGGCGATAGTCTCGATCACCGCATTGACCGACTGCCGGATGGACTCGGTTGGGTTGAAGACGATGTCATACGCGACGCCCGGCGGAAAGCGTGCCGACACCGTTTTCATGGTATCGATGAGGCCCTTCGCGGTTGCGAGCGCGTTCGAACCCGGCCGCTGAAAGATGGCGAGCGCCACCGCCGGATCGCGGTCGAGATAGGAATTGGTCGTATAGTCCTGCGCCGCGAGCTCGACCCGGGCGACGTCTTTGAGGCGCACGAGCGCGCCCGGCGTCTGCTTGACGACGATCTCGGAAAACTGGTCGGGCTCGGCGAGCCGACCCTGCGTTTGCACGGCGATCTCAAACGGGCCCGGACTTGTCATCGGCTGCTGGTTGAGCACGCCGGACGCGACCTGAATATTCTGGCCCTGCAAGGAGGCCACCACGTCGTTCGCAGTCATGTTGAGCGACTGCAACCGGTCGGGATCGAGCCAGATGCGCATCGCGAAGTTGCGACCGCCGAACACCGTGATCGAGCCGACCCCGTCAACGCGCGTCAACGCATCGTTGATCTCGAGCGTCGAGTAATTGGAGAGGAACAACGAATCCCGCGATTTGTCCGGCGAATGGACGTTCACGACCATAAGGATGTCGGGCGAGGCCTTAGTCACCGAAATCCCGATGTTGCGAACGTCTGCCGGGACGCGCGGCTGGGCGATGGCGACGCGGTTCTGGACCTGCACCTGAGCGATATCGAGATTGGTCCCAATGTCGAACGAGACCGCGATGGTGAAGCGTCCATCGGACGTTGCGTTCGAGGACATGTAGATCATGTTCTCGACGCCATTGATCTGGTCCTCGATCGGCGACACCACGGTCGAGGCGACCACATCGGCGCTCGCACCGGGGTACTGCCCGGTCACGTTGATGACCGGCGGCGCTATCTCGGGATACTGGGCGACTGGAAGGCGGAAGAACGACACCGCTCCGACGATCACGAACACGACCGATATCACCGCCGCGAAGATCGGCCGGTCAATGAAGAAATGCGAGATGCGCATCGCTCTTCCTCACTCCGTTTTGGGTTGGGAAGCGCTCGCATCGGCCTTGGCTTGGGGAGAGCCAGGGATTGGGGCGCGCGGCGCCTCGTTCTGCGGGTTGACCTTCTGGTTCGGGCGCGCGCGCATCAAGCCGTTGACGATGACGCGGTCATCTTCCTGCAAGCCGCTCTTTATCACGCGCAGGTTGTTGAACGATTGCCCGAGCGTCACGTATTTCATTCGCACGACATTATCGGAATCGACGACCAACACGTACTTGCGCGTCTGCTCGGTGCCGATGGCGGCGTCGGAAACCAGCAGCGCGTTGTAGGACGGCGAACCCGGCACCCGCACGCGTGCGAACATCCCGGGCGTAAATACGCCGTCCGCGTTGGAAAACACCGCACGGCCCCGGATGGTGCCGGAGGAGCGGTCGATCACGTTGTCGACAAAGTCCATGCGGCCTTGGTGCTGGAAGTCCTGCTCGTCGATCAGCTTGAGCGCGACAATCACGCTGCCATCGCGGCTCGTCACCTCGCGGCCGCCCTGGGCCAGCCGCTCGTAGCGCAGATATGAGGCCTCGTCGAAGGTGAACTCGTACCGGATCGGGTCCGTCGACACGATGGTGGCAAGCAACGACGTGTTGCCGGCAGTGCCGCCGGTAACGAGGTTGCCGGGGGATACGCGGCGGTCGCCGATTCGACCGGCCACCGGGGCCTTGAGCTCGGTAAACTCGAGGTCGAGGCTTGCCTGCCGCACCGCCGCTTCTTGTGCTTGAACCGAGGCCTCGGCCACGCGCTTGACTTGCGTGCGCTGATCGAAGGTCTGCTCCGTGATGGTGCTCTGCCGGACGAGCTGCGCACCACGCGCAAGATCGGCTTCCGCAAAGGCGAGGTTGGCGCGGGACTGCGCGAGATTGGCCTTGGCTTGATCGAGCGTGGTCTGAAACGGTCGCTTGTCGATAGTGAACAAGAGATCGCCCTGCTTGACCATCTGACCGTCTGTAAAGTCGATGCGGTCGAGGTAGCCGGAAACCCGGCCGCGAATTTCGACGCTGTCGACCGCAACGAAGCGGCCGATATATTCATCCTGGTCGATGACTACACGCTTGACCGGATTGGCGACCGTAACAGCCGGAGGCGGCGGTGCAGCGGCCTGCTTTTGCGGGCTCTCGCTACAGCCCACCACCAGCAGCAAGGCTGCAACTGAAACAGCGCGTACGGCGGCGGCGGATGGTATGAGTTCTCCAAATGATGCGACCGGCAAAAGGAATTTGCGGTTTCCGCGGAACATCGGTCGCTCCCCTGCGCGAATGTGTGGACTGATCTTGACCGAACCGTTTAGTCAAGATATTATATACGCACTGCGAAATAAGTCAAGATGACCGAACCGTTCGGTCAGAAAATAATCTCTCCCCGCAACTCACAGGCAGCAGCATTACTGCGGACGAAACAGCGCACGCGGCGGTGGAGGGGGCCATGAGTTCTCCCAGAATGCAATGCAGCAAGAGGCCTGTAAGTAGGGCCTGCCTCCCGATCCGCAAGACGCCTTTTCGTGATTGAGCCCGCCTTAAGTAGAGGCGAAGGTTGAAGATGTGGTATCTTTGTGCCGGAAGCCGTCAAAGAAGGCGGCGGGTGTACTGGCCCACCTAGCTCCCCCGCCTGCGCGTAGGGTGGCGCCGTCGAAAGTCGGAACAGACAGGCCTTCAGGCGCTGCGGCCGCGCCTAGAGCATGATCCCGAAAAGTGGGAACGGTTTTCGGAAAAGATCATGCTCCAACAATAAGCTAGAGCGGATGACGATTCGAAGAAAAGTCATCCCGCTCTAAAGTCTCGCAACCAGCTGCGACCGAAAAGAATAGCGACGGCGCCACCGTAAATGGCCGCGCCTAAGATACCGAGGATGCCGAGCGCCGCCACGAACCGGACCGCGCCGAGGTCTTCGCACTGCCGCATGACTGGGCCGGCCGCGGCAAGCAGGGCGGCCGCGAGCGCCAACCCGCCGAGCGCGAGCTTCATTCCCGAAGACCGCAGGCGATCGTCGAACGCGATGAGGCCACGGCGTCGCGCAAACCATACGAGAAGAATGAAATTCACCCACACGCCGATCGAAGTCGCAAATGCGAGCCCGACCTGGGCATAGCGATCCATCAACAGGATTTTCAGTGCGATATTGATGACGACCGCAACCGCCAGCGCCTTGACGGGGGTCGCCGTATCGCCGCGGGCGAGAAAGCTTGCCGATACGGCACGCAACAGGACAAACGGCAACAACCCGATCGCATAGGCCGCGAGTGTCGCGCCGGCGGCTGACGCATCGGCCGCGGTGAACGCGCCACGCGAGAACAATGCCAGCATGATGAGATCTGGCACGATGCCGAACGCAGCGACGCAGGGAATCGACAGCAGCAGGGCGAGCTCGATGGAGCGGTCCTGCGCACGCCGCGCGCCACGCTCGTCGCCGACCGCAATCCGGCGCGCCATCTCCGGCAACAGAACCGTTCCGACCGCGATGCCGATCACGCCGATCGGCAACTGGTTGATCCGGTCCGCGTAATAAAGCGCCGATACCGCTCCGGCAGCGAGGAAGCTCGCGATGATGGTGTCGGCGAACAGTGCGATCTGGGTGCCGGCCGAACCCAATACCGCCGGGCCGAGCGCCCTGAAGAACCGCCGCACATCATCGTCAAGGCGCAGGGTGCGAAATCTCGGCAGCGCTTCGTGGCGACCAAGGTCCGCCGCTACCATCAGGGCCTCAAGGCACCCGGCGATGAACACGCCCCAGGCCGCCGCATGACCTGCCGTCGGAAAAAACGCGGCGAGCGCCAGCGTCGCCATCATGGACAAATTAAGAAGGATCGGCGCCGCCGCCGGCGAGGCGAATCGCTGCAGCGCATTGAGGATGCCGCCATAAAGCGTCACCAGCGTGACCAGCAGCAAATACGGAAACGTGATGCGCGTGAGCTCAACCGCGAGGGCGAAACGTTCGGGATCGGCGCTGAAGCCCGGAGCGAGGAGCGCAATCACCTGTGGGGTGAACAGAAGCGCCACGGCGAGCAGCAGCGCCTCGGTGGCAAACAACATCGTGAAGACGCGGTCGGCAAACAGCCGCGCCGGGGCGCCGCCGCGTTCGCCGCGAATGCGCGCATAGGCCGGAATGAAGGCGGCATTGAAGGCGCCCTCGGCGAAGATGGCGCGAAAATGATTGGGCAGGCGCAAGGCGATAAAGAACGCGTCCGCCGCCGGTCCGGCGCCGAGGATCGCCGCCAACATGATGTCGCGCAGAAATCCGGTGACGCGCGAGACGAGCGTCAGGCCGCCGACGGTCATGATGCGTTTGAGCATGGAGTCTTGCCGTTAGCCGTAGCCGTATGGTGGGCAAAGGCGCATAGCACAGGGCCGGGCACTAGCACGGGCGGTCCTGCGCCTTTGCCCACGCCGTCCGACCTCGCTGTCTTGACCGCGTGGGCAAAGTCGCGCCAGGCCAGTGCCGCATTTCGTCGGCCGCGGCAGGCGACTTTGCCCACCCCACCCTACGCCCACCTCGTCGAAACCGACCTCTACCCGCCGACCGCGCGCCGGACGGCCGCGATGATGCGGTCCTGCGTGGTTTCGTCAAGATAAGCGTGCATCGGCAGGCTGATGACCTCCGCCGCCATGAGGTCGCAGACCGGCAGACCGCACGGGTCGGCTGGAAAATGGCGGTATGCCTCCAGGCGATGCAGCGGCTTCGGATAGTAGATCGCGGTCGGAATCCCTTGCGCCTTGAGGGTCGCGGCGAAGGCGTCCCGGCTGCCGGCGTTGACGCGGATGGTGTATTGCGCCCACACCGAGGTCATGTGCGCAGGCACCGTTGGTACGCTCGCCACATCGGCCAAATGCTGCGAATAGCGCCGTGCGATCCGGTTGCGTTCGGCGATCTCCTCGGGAAAAATCTTGAGCTTCTCGATCAGCACCGCGGCCTGGATGGTGTCGAGCCGCGCGGTGAGGCCAATCCGCACGTTGTCGTAGCGGTCGACGCCCTGGCCGTGGGTGCGCAGGCTGACCAGGATATCACGCATGTCTTCGTCGTCGGTGAACACGGCGCCGCCGTCGCCGTAACAACCGAGCGGCTTGGCGGGAAAAAAGCTGGTGGCCGCGGCGTCGGCCAGCGTGCCCGCCTTGCGATTGCCGACGGTGGCGCCGAACGCTTGAGCGGCGTCGTCGAGCACGAAAAGCGCCTCGGCAGCGGCGAGCGCATTGATCGACGCAAAGTCCGCCGGCTGCCCGAAAAGATCGACCGGAATGATCATGCGCGGGTTGAGTCCCGCCGCGCGCGCCGCCGCGACCGCGCGCGCAGCACTGTCGGGCGCGATGTTGAAGGTCGCGGCGTCGACATCGGCGAACACCGGCGTGGCGCCGATGAGCGCCACGGCCTCGGCGGTCGCGCAGAAGGTGAAGCTCGGGCAGATCACCGCATCGCCCGGCCCTATTCCCTTGGCCATGAGCACCATCAGCAGCGCATCGGTGCCGCTCGCGCAGGTCACCGCGTGGCGGGCGCCGCAGAAGGCCGCAAGCGCCGCTTCGAGCTCTCGCACTTCGGGACCAAGAACGAACTGACAATGGTCGAGCACACGGGCGACCGCCGCATCGATGCGTCCGCCAAGCCGGCGGCGCTGGGCCGCGACGTCGATGAACGGAATCGGGGCGGTGTCGAGCCGGGCGTGCTGGTTCATGAGCCGGCGAATGCCGCGCGGGCGCGCCGCTTCGCCGGGACAGGCTCGACGTAGGCCGCCGATTTCGGCGTGACCGCAGCGTCCGCACGGCCGTTGAGGCACTGGATCGCCACCGCGAGACTTGCGACGCCATCCTCTCCGGTCACGGGCGGAGCGGTGCCCTCGCGAACGGCTTTGACGAAGGCTGTGAGTTCGGCCCGCAACGGCTCAGCATGGCCGACGGAGAGGTGTCGCATCGAGTAGCTGCCGTCCGGCTGGAATCCGAAGCACTCGGTGACCTGGCGCGTGAGCAGATCGCCGACCACATACTTGCCTTTGGTGGCCACATGAACGGTGCGCGCCTTGAACGGCGTGAGCCAATTGGTGTTGATATGGGCAAGCACGCCCGACGCGGTGCGGAACTGCAGAAGCGCGATGTCCTCGCGCTCGGCCACGGCGTTCGAGAGCTGCGGCTGCACCTCGACGATCTTCGAGCGCGTGAACCAGCAGATCAGATCGATGTCGTGAACGGCGAGATCGATCACCACGCCGACATTCGACATGCGCGGCGGAAACGGACCGACCCGGGTGATGGCGATGGAGAGGATATCCTCGCTGCGAATCGCTTCCGCAATCGCCTGCACGGCCGGATTGAAGCGCTCCACATGGCCGATCATCAGGGTCAAACCGGCGCGGCGCGCCGCCTTGATGATGTCTTCGCCTTCCGCAACCGTGGAGGCAATGGGCTTCTCCACCAGGACATGCACGCCGCGCGCGATGCAGGCGAGCGCGATGTCGCGGTGAAGATGGGTGGGCGCCGCGATCGTGACCGCATCGACGCCGCGATCGAGCAGTTCTTCGATCGAAGCGAGCGCCGGGCAACCGAGCGTGCCGCCGACGAAATGCGCCTGCTTACGATCCGGGTCGACGACGCCCGCGAGCTCCACGCCAGGGAATTCCGACAAGACACGTGCATGGTTCGCGCCCATCACTCCGACGCCCACCACGCCCACCCGCATGGCACGGCCGGTGTTGAGTTTCGCGGCTTGCAGCATCATTGCTCCCCTCAGCCCAAAAGCGTCCCCTGGATACCCAAACCTTGGAAAGCCAAATCTCGAGTAGCCAGGATTTCGCTCGCCCCGACGCACGACCTAGCACGGCTTTCGACGGGTTGCGACTCGGCGTGAGGACAGAATTCGAACACGTTTTGATTCAGAGCGTTACGGTTAACAACAAGCGAGTGAATGGCCCAGTCGGCAGGTGCGATTCGGCGCATCGGCAACCTTTTGGGCGGCCGGGTGCGAGACTTGTTAAGTTGCATAGACGACAGAACCCGCCTAACGTCTCAATCCGCAGTCCCAACCGGATTTCGACAGCGACCGGTCATTCCAGCAAAAAGCACCGCCGACGAGATGAGCAAATGAAGCCCAAGCTGATGTACGTAATCAGTGAGGACTGGTTCTTTTACTCTCATTTTTTTGAGCGCGCGCTGGCCGCGAGCGATGCCGGGTATGACGTGGTCGTGCTGACGCGCGAGCGGGCTCACGGCCAGAAAATTCGCGCCGCCGGCATCCGCCTGGTGCCCGTGAATTTCAGCCGGCGCAGCATCAATCCAGTCAACGAATTCCTTTCTCTGCTGAGAATCTATCTGGCCTACCGGCGGGAGCGGCCTGAAGTGCTGCATCACGTCGCCACCAAGGCCGTTTTCTATGGATCGCTCGCAGCGCTGTTTTTCCGCCGCAAGCTCGCGATCGTCAATGCGCCCGTGGGTATGGGCTATGTTTTCGCGTCCCATCAATGGCTCGCCCGGTTGCTGCGACCATGTTTTCGCTTGGGTTACCAGTTGCTTTTGAATCCGCGGCGCAGCCGGGTGATCTTTGAAAACGCGGATGACGCAGCTTACTTCGTCAAGAATGGAGTTGTCCGTGCAGCCGACACCGCTGTGATTCGTGGCGCCGGCATCGACGTTAGGAAATTTCAGCCGGTAAATTCTCCCGCCGGATCGCCGGTTGTAGCGCTGGTGGGGCGGATGCTGCGCGACAAAGGCGTCTGTGAATTTGTCGAAGCCGCGCATCGGTTGCACGACGCAGGTGTGGCCGCACGGTTCGTGCTTGTGGGCTACCCCGATCCGGAGAACCCGTCGTCCATTCCATTGGAGCAGTTGCGTTCCTGGCACGGACAAAAAGGGGTCGAATGGTGGGGATGGGAAGAGGATATGATATGGACATGGCATCAAGTCCACATTGCCTGTCTGCCGTCTTACCGCGAAGGCCTGCCCAAGGCGTTGCTTGAAGCCGCGGCCTGCGGGCTGCCGATCGTAACCACCGATGCTGTCGGGTGCCGGGAGGTGGTGCGAAACGGCGGCAATGGCTTGCTGGTGCCCATAGGCGATGCGCAGGCCCTTGCAGACGCCCTGCGCACTTTGATTTTCGATGCCGAGCTCAGACGGCGGATGGGAGAGGAAAGCAGGGCCCGGGCAGAACGCGAGTTCTGTTCCGAACGGGTGATCAGGGAAACGTTGGCGGTCTATCGCTCGCTTGCGGACGGGAGTGATTGGCAAGCAATCGCGGTGGCTCGCGAGGCACCCTGATCAACGCCGCGCCAACCGCCCCGCGAGGATCGCACCCGCCGCCGCGTTCCCGATCGGCACCAGCCAAAGCGACTTGAGTATGCCGGATGCGGCCCGGCCCCAACTGTGCTGCCGATAGCGGGCCGCCGCTTCTTCCAACGCCAGCCCGGCCTCAAAACGGCGCCGCAAATGCTGCGGCAACTGTGCGAGGTGTTTGCGGCGCATGCTTTCGATCGCATCAAGGGTCTGGTGATGATTTCCAAACGCCGACGGCTCGCGGCTCGCCAACGGCTCGGAAAGGTAACCGAGATCGCACCGTGCGGTGAGCCGCAGCAGCCAATCCCAGTCCTCATGCCGCTGCAGGTTGGTGTCGAACAGGCCGATCTCGGCGAAAATCCGGGGCTCGCAGACCATGGTCGTGCCCGGGCTCAGATAGCATCCCCACACGGCGTCGGCGGCGGTAAGAATGTCGTCCTTGTACCGGGGCCATACGATAGGCGACCTACCGGGCCGCGCCAACTTGCACGCCGTGCAACTGATGGAATGGCCACCCGACCGCATGAACGCAAGCTGCCTGGCGAGCTTGTTCGGGAGCCACACGTCGTCCGAATCGAGAAACGCGAGATAGTCGCATTTTGCCGCCCTGATGCCAGTGTTGCGCGCCGCCGCCGCACCGGCATTGCGTTCGTGGCGAATGCAACGGACTTGAGGGCCGAACCGTCGTAGCGCGCCGGCGAGATCATCGGTTGATGCGTCGTCGACAACCAGCACCTCGATGGACCAATCCTCCGCCGGAAGATCCTGGCCGACGACACTATCGATCGCGCGCCCGATGACATGCGCCCGGTTCCAAACCGGGATGACGACATTGATGCTTGGCATGATGATTGCGCTATCTCACCGCCCTGCGCCCATGCGGCCGGCACGGCGAATGCTCGACGTTGCTTTGTCCCTGCGAGCTGGCCGCCTCAATCTGCACCTGCCGTCGGCCGGTCAAATCCGATTCTGCCGTCCTTTTCTAGCCCAATGAGATGGCGGACGAAATCGACCGCTGCCCGCAGTGGTGCGGTCAGGCGCCAAAAGGTGGAATTGCGCATGGCCGCAAGTTCTGCGCGCAGATGCTCCATCTCCGCCGCCATCAGCATCGCGCGGCCACCGAGCCGCACCACCTCTTCGACGTCTGGCGGGCCGATCACGGGGATAGTCTGCGGCATGCCATGCAGCCGAACGTGGATAGCGGCGTTCAGTGCAAAAAGGTCGGCCTCTGATGGAGACCCGGACTTGCCTATGGTTGTCCAGAACAGGCGCCCGTTGTTCGCCCACTGCTGCCGACTCCAATTTTGCGGATGCGCGCGGTGCATCAATAGCGGCGCATCCAATGTCTCAATCTTCGCGCCGCATGCTTCGCAGGCCAGAGGAAACCACAGGTCCCACCACGTCTCCCCGATGCTGAATCCGGCGTCATCGGCAGGCAAAATGGACGTATCGAAGAAAAAGGCGTCGAAGCCGTAACGGCCTGCTTTCGGTCGCGCGCCGTCGACCACATCAAGCCGCCATGCAAGAGCAATGCGGCGCTCCAATCCAGCCCGAAGATTGCCAGCAATGTTCGGATAGCCAACAATTTTGCAGTCCGAGTTGATGATGCCAGCGAAGGGGCAGAAGCGCTCGCGGATTGCCGATAGGAGCGCTCCAATGCGCGGCTTGCCGTCGGCAGCCGTGACGGCGAACTCAATTCCCAGGCCGAGCCTGCGCAGTACTTCAGTTTCCGCCGGCCCGTTGACTGCCACGGTGTCGAACCCTGCCGTTCGCCACGATTGGAGGCAATCGAGCAGGTAGACGGTGGAGTTTTGATCAGTTGGCGGGCGGATGGACGTAAACAGACAGATCGGCATCGCCCCCGCTGATTTGGCTACGGGCAAGATCGGCAAACCTCCATTCTATCCAGTTGGCGAATTTCGGCAGGCGGCCGTCCGGTCGGCAATTCTGGACGCTATTTTAAGCCGGCAACTATGGGCGGAGCTCACTCACCGCGTTCTCAATTTCAGCCACTGCGCAAGTGAATCCACCGCGCTCGAGGGCGGAGCTGACGAAGATAGGAAAGGAGCCACGCAGGGCCGAGGAGGCCGATAAGTTCAGGCGGAACAAAAATCGCTGCGCTCGGCACCATGTGGCGCAAATCTTGCGGCGTGTCGCGGCACATTTTCGCGAAATGGCGCAGGTTCCACAGGTGACGTTTTCGTGCATTCTGCGGGTGCATCGTAGTCAGGTGGCCACAGCGATACTGCGTCAAAACTTCATCCATCTGATGAATGGCATAACGCCAGGAAATCCGCCGCCACAGGTCCATATCCTCGATGTAACTAAGGTGCACATCAAAACCGCCGACCTCGTCCAGAACACGTTTGCGAATGATCGTGGCTGACGGGATTGTCCACCAATAGTGGCGGCTGATGGCCTTTGTGTATGACCAGCCGTCATAGAGACGCGGACGTTCGATGATTTCCTGGCCATCCGGGAAGAACTTGGCGCAATAGCACGCGATCATGTCGGCGCCGGTCCGTTGGGCTTCAGCAACCTGCCGTTCGAGCTTGTTCGGACGCCACAGGTCATCATCGTCAAGGAAGGCAATCCACTCGCCTTTCGCATGCTCGACCCCGAAATTGCGGGCTCCGGAAACGTTGCCCAGGCGGAGCGCAAAATACCTGCCATCATGAGCGGTCGCGACTTCCCGGCTTGCCCGGCGCATATCGTCGCTTTCCCCGTTGGAAACGACTATGATTTCGTAGTCTGTAAATGTCTGCGCCCGCACGCTGGTGATGGCGTCCGCAAGCATCTCCGGCCGGTTATGCGTTGGAATGACAACTGAGACGAGCGGCATTTTATGCAAGTCCTCTCTAAAACGGCCAATATCCCGATGTGCGCTGCACGGCTATCGGCATCGCACCGCCCGCCACATACGATGCAGATATGGGCTCAGGATCGTGCCCGTTTCCCCTTCAAGAGATTGAACGCGGTCACGGAGCCGCTCCAATTCCGTTTGCATTTCGAAACGCCAAGTCAACCATTTGACGCGTTGAGGTCAGGCAAAAATATCGCCCAGTGCTGAAGTACGAGCCCTTTTAGGCCAAATCACAGCAAAGAAACCTTAACTTCCGTTAATGATTGCGCTCAACTCGGGCGCAAAGCCGCTCCGCGGTTACGAGTCGCCGCACTCGCATTTGCGCTCTCAATCCGAGAGTTCATAGCCTCGGGAGACCTTTACTAAAGCTACCGACCTCTTCGCCACGGGATGACAGGAGCGAGCACGCCGCCCCGTGCCTGCATCCAAAATGGCGACTCGCTGAGGCCGCCTTGAATCTCGAAGTGGATCGAGGCAACGTTTGCGCCCGGTTCGGCTAGCCAAATGCGATTGTGGAGACGACAAAGATACTCAATGCGGTATCGTCCTTCGTTCAGCAGCCGTGCCGGCAAGGTGCTGCGCAATCGGATAAGTCCCTTCTCCAGGACGGGCCAGCGATCCGACGCCTCATCGGTTTGGTACGAATGCCATAACGGCTGGCCGTCCTCCGTATAAAGACCATAGCCGACGGCCAACGCTGGATCGACCTCCTGCACGTCAATTTCAACCTCCAACGTCACTTCTGCATTGTTCGCAATGGGCTTCTTCACCACTTGGCCGCGCTCGTCGAATAACCGCATGGCGCGCGGGATGACCAACGCTCCGTTGTTACCTGCCTCAGACTCGTTGACCCACTCGGCGCAGCCGTGGTCCGCGCCGCGTGCCAAATATTCAAGCGTGATATGCCGCACATCATTGCCGTCCGCACGAACCCGGCCGTTTTCAAGCCAGATCGCGCGATTGCACAGCGTCTGCACCGAGTTCATGGCGTGGGTGACGAACAGCACCGTCCGCCCGCCGACGGCGACCTCCTTGATCTTGCCGAGGCACCTCTTCTGGAACTCGGCGTCGCCCACGGCGAGCACCTCGTCGATGAGAAGGATCTCCGCCTCGAGGTGGGCTGCGACCGCGAAACCGAGCCGGGTTTGCATGCCGCTCGAATACCACTTGATCGGCGTGTCGAGGAAACGCTCGACACCGGCGAATGCTATGATCTCGTCGAATCTGCGCGCGACCTCGGTCCGGGTCATGCCGAGAATGATGCCGCTCATGTAGATATTCTCGCGGCCGGTGAGGTCGGGGTGAAAGCCGGTGCCGACCTCCAGAAGCGACGCCAGGCGGCCGTGAAGCTCGGCCGAGCCGGCGCTCGGGCGCACGACGCGAGAGAGAACCTTGAGCAGCGTGCTCTTGCCCGCGCCATTGCCGCCGATGATGCCGACGATCTCGCCGTGCGCAATCTCGAACGAGACGTCGTCGAGCGCGCGGAATTCGCTGTCCGATCCGCCGCCCCGGCGGCGGCTGAACAGATCGGAGAGGCGCTGCGCATATTGCCTGCGCTCGCCGACCCGATATTGCTTGGTCAGCCCTGTGGCATGGATGGCGATGTCGTTCATGCGAATGGCGCCCAGCTACATCGCCGTCAGCTCAAATGCGATCCGCAAGGACCGCGTCGATCTTGTGGAAGGTTACGACGCCGCCGAGGAACAGCACGACGAACTCGCCGGCGAGGAGCGCAAGGCCGAGCAAATCGGGCGGCGTCGCGTCGGGCAGCACGGCCCAGCGCGCGCCCTGGACCACGGCGGTCATCGGGTTGAGGTGCAGGAGCCAGGTCCAGCCGTCCGGAACGAGACCGGTCGGATAAATCACCGGGGTGAGAAACATCCACGCCTGCAGCGCGATCGGGATCATGAAGCCAATGTCGCGGTAGAGCGCGTTCAGGGCCGAGAGCCACAGGCTCAAGGCAAAACCGATCATCGTGGCGAGCACCAGAAACACCGGCAATAGCAGCAGCCCAACGCCCGGCGCACGGCCGTAGAACCCCATCAGCAACAACAAGACCATGAGGTTGACGACGTAATCGACGAGGCCCGCCAACACGGCGCTGAGCGGCAGGATCATGCGCGGGAAATAGACCTTGGTGATGATGTGGCTGTTCCCCCAGATGCTGTTGCTCCCCGACGTGATGGCGCGCGCGAAGTATTGCCAGGTGATCAGCCCCGACAGGACGAACAGCGGATACGGCAGTCCCTCGGACGGAATCGCCGCGAGGTTGCCGAAGACGAACGTGAACACGAGCGTGCTCAGGAGCGGGCTGAGCACCGCCCAGCCGACGCCTAAGACCGCCTGCTTGTACTGCACGCCGATCTGACGCCAAGTGAAGACCAGCAGCAGTTCGTACGCCCGCGCGAGTTCGGCGAGCCCGGTCTCGTGCCACGGCGGTGCGGCGACGATATGCGTGACGGGATGCGGCCGGGGTGCTTGTGCCGGCGCGGGGTTAGCCTGCGCATGGGTCTGCGCCACAGACCAGGACGGCCCTGCTGCGGTCATGCACTCCTCCGTGGGTCGGTCGGCGGCACGCCCAGGAGGACGGGCACGAGAACGCGCTCCGCGCCGAACTTTGCTATCGCCGCCGCCACAGTGGTGGTGGCGGCATGCATGTCCGTGACCAGCACGGCGTCGGGCGGCGGCGCCAGCAAATCCATATTCCGGACAACCGGCGCGCCGGCGAACCGCTCCACCGCAATGTTCGCGTCAACGACCGCCGTGATGGCAAAACCGCCGTCCAGCGCGCAAATGGCCGCGATCTCCGCAAGGTCGGAGGCGCCGATGAGCGCGATCCGGGCGTAGCCGCGCGCCCGCGCGGCCTCAAGGGCCGCCATGCAGTCGGCTTTCGCCCGCCGGAACAGGGCGAATGAATACGACATGAACTCGAGGGTGAGCCGCGACTTCTCGGTAAAACCGCGCGGCGTCAGATAGTAGGCATAGCGCCGGGCCGGCGCCTGGCGGACCTTGACCAGCCCCTTCTTCACGCAACGCTTGAGGTAGGCGTTGGCAAGCCCAAGCGCGACGCCGAGTTCCGATGCCAGCCGGCGCTGGGACTGCTCGCCGCCGCGCCCGACATATTCCAACAGCCCCAGCACGATCCGGGTCTGCTCGACATCGCCGGCCTTTGACACCTCGACCATCTCGGGCTCGACCATCGGCTAAAGCCCCCTGACGGCGCGCACCCTAGGGTGTTCATCCGATGAACGTCAAGCCATTTGTTCAGGTCTTCATCAAGATCATTTTGCCGAGACGGCGGCCACTTCCGCATCGAGCGCTGCGAGCAGCGCCTCGACCCAGCCGCGGGGAACGCCGCGCGTCATGAAGACGATGCGGCTGCGGCGATCAGCTGACGGCCAGCGCTTGAGCCATGCGGGCGGATGAAAGACGTGCTGGACGCCGTGGATGACCGCGGGCCGGTCCGGGCTTTCGAGAATGTTCACGAGGCCTTTGAGTCGCAGGAGATCCGCGCCGCAATGCTCGCAGAGCGCCTCAAGAAACAGCGTCAACGCGATCGCCCGGATCGGATTGTCACGCACGATCGCGTAGGCGTCGACGCCATGACCTTGAGATGCGTGCGCATGTGAAGCCGCCTCGTCTCCCAGCCACGATTGGACATCGAGAGACTTGGTGAGGGGATCGTAGAGGCCGCCGCCGAACAGGCATGCCGGGTCGATCTGCCCCCGCCGGGCCGCCAATAGCGGTGCGGTTGCGTTGAGCGCCCGCAGTCGGCGTGTAAACGAGGGCGGCATCGAACCGGCAAGATCGGTTTTAGTCAGGACCAGGCGATCGGCAACCGCGGCCTGCTTGACCGAAATCTCCTCGCGGTCGAACGTAGCGGCGCCATTGACCGCATCGATGGTCGTCACGACGCCGGCGAGGACGATACGCCCGGCGATCAACGAATCGGTCATGAGGGTCTGCAAAATGGGCGCCGGATCCGCCAGCCCGCTGGTCTCGATCACCACGCGGGTAAACGCGGTGATGCTCCCCTCGTCACGACGCCGCAGCAATTCATGGAGCGTCGAGGCGAGATCGTTGCGGATCTTGCAGCACAGGCAACCGGTCTGCAGCTCAATCACGCTTTCCTCGCTGGCCTCGAGGAGGTCATGATCGAGGCCGATCTCGCCGAATTCGTTGATGATCACGGCGGTCCGCGAGAATCCCGGCTGGCGGAGCAGGTGGCCGACCAGTGTTGTCTTGCCGCTTCCCAGGAAGCCGGTGAGAACCAGCGCCTCGATCACGTCGGCACCAGCGGAAAGGGCGCAATGCGCGCCCGCATGGCCGCGTAGCCGGGGTCGAGCGCCGCGCGAACCATGCGCAGCACGGCGACGAGTGAGATCGCAGGGCGGCTGCGGCTGTCGACAATCACGATCCACCGGAAGGGCAGGTCGGACGGCGCCGGCTCGATGCGGATGTTGTGCTGCCCGCAGGTCACCACGATTGCGCCATCGCTCGTGCCGCGGACGCTCCCGGTCAGCCGCCAGGCCACGAGGGATTGCGCCAGGAGTTCGTGTAGATGTTCGTGCAGATGTTCCGGGATCGCGGACATCACAGCGCCGGCCCATTCAAGATCTCGGCCGCGATCTTGCGC
>Ga0257161_1000023_pt1 | contig 36742 bp, 42 predicted proteins | sample NR01A_FD_185954 | JGI IMG/M metagenome (GOLD analysis project Ga0257161, IMG submission 185954) | Soil microbial communities from H.J. Andrews Experimental Forest, Oregon, United States - NR-01-A | ecosystem: Environmental > Terrestrial > Soil > Temperate forest > Bulk soil | place: USA: Oregon... | reverse complement strand
CGGATTGACGCCTTTATGGGGCTCCTTGCCGAAGAACTGCTTCACGACTTCCTGGACCTTCGGCATGCGCGTCATGCCGCCGACCAGAACGACCTCGTTGATTTCCCCTGCCGTCAGCCCGGCGTCCTTCAGAGCGAGCCGGCACGGCTCAACGGTCTTCTGAATGAGATCGTCGACCAGCGCCTCGAATTTGGAGCGGGTCAGCTTGAGCGTGAGGTGCTTCGGCCCGGTCTGATCGGCCGTGATGTAGGGCAAGTTGATCTCGGTCTGCGTGGTCGAGGACAACTCGATCTTGGCGGCTTCCGCGGCTTCCTTGAGCCGTTGCAGCGCGAGCTTGTCGCGGCGCAGGTCGATGCCCTGCTCTTTCTGGAATTGGTCGGCGAGATAGTTGACCAGACGCATGTCGAAGTCTTCGCCACCCAGGAAAGTGTCGCCGTTCGTCGACTTCACCTCGAACACGCCATCGCCGATTTCCAGGATGGACACGTCGAAGGTGCCTCCACCGAGGTCATAGACCGCGATGGTGCCGGTCTTCTGCTTGTCCAGGCCGTAGGCGAGCGCGGCTGCGGTCGGCTCGTTGATGATGCGCAGCACTTCGAGACCGGCGATCTTGCCCGCATCCTTCGTTGCCTGGCGTTGGGCGTCGTTGAAATAGGCCGGAACCGTAATGACGGCCTGCGTCACCTTCTGACCCAGATTGGCTTCCGCGGTCTCTTTCATCTTCTGCAAGACGAAGGCGGAGATCTGCGACGGCGAATAGGTCTTGCCGTCCGCCTCAACCCACGCATCGCCATTGCTCGCGCGAATGATCTTATAAGGGACAAGCTTCTTGTCCTTTTCGACCATCGGATCATCGTAGCGACGCCCGATCAGCCGCTTGACGGCGAAGAAGGTGCGCTCCGGATTGGTGACTGCTTGGCGTTTGGCGGGTTGCCCGACGAGACGTTCGCCGTCGTCTGTGAATGCCACGATGGAAGGCGTCGTATTACGGCCTTCCGAGTTCTCAATGACCTTGGCGGCTTTACCTTCCATCACGGCGACGCAGGAATTGGTCGTGCCGAGGTCGATGCCAATGACCTTTCCCATCTTAAGTTTATCCCCTTTTTAGCAGGCCGGCCGGGCCCATGCGGCACCCGGACGAAGCGTCAAGCGGGTTTTCATATTCCCTGGATCGCCCCTAGTCCGACCCCTCATCACCCCGCCGGCCACGGCGGGGTCCAAAACGTCATATAGGAGGCCCCCATTGGACCGCAAGGCAAGACTGGCGGCAACCGTCAGCATTAACAAGGGCAAAGCCTGCGACGCGGAGGCTCCTGGTCGCCGGCGTGACGCGCGGCCGCCGCCGTCGGCGCGCGCCCCTGCATGCGCAATTTGCATTCCACGGCGCCGACCGCGTTACGGCCGGGACTTTCACGGTTTTGCCCGATGGCGGCCGTATGGATCTGACATTGCGGCGAGTGAAACGCCCAGGACGGGATGCCGCGAAGAGACTATAACGTCGCCCACTGTCTCGGAGGAACTGGCTCATGATGCTGCGATTCATCGCATTTTTCCTGTTGCTTACCGTATCCCTCGGGCCCGTACCGGCATCCGCGGCAGATCCGGTATTTCCAGTCGGGTCGCGCATGGGATTCGTGCCGCCGCCGGGCTTTGTGGCGAGCAAGCGATTCCCGGGATTCGAGAATCCCGATTCGCGGTCATCAATCGTGATGGCGACACTTCCGCCGCAGGCCTACGCCAATCTTGAGGCATCGATGGCCACAGAGGCGCTCAAGAAACAGGGCATCACTGAAGAGAAGCGGGAAACTCTCACGCTCGCCAGCGGTAAGGCGGTGCTTGTGATGGGAAACGAACAAGAGAACGGTCAGAAATTCCGCAAATGGATACTCCTTGCACAACTCCCGGAAGGCGTGGCGCTTATCGCCGTCCTGGTGCCAGAGTCAGCCGTAAAGATGTATTCGGACGACGTCATTCGCGCGTCGCTCTCGTCACTGGCGGTGCGTGCGACAGTGCCCTTGGATGAGCAGATCGCCTTGGTGCCCTTTAAGTTGACCGATCTATCCGGGTTGCGGCCCGTCCGCGTGCTTGGCAATACCGGAGTCGTGCTGACCGATGGTGTGAAAGATACCCCGACGCTCAGCGACCAGCCGATGTTCGCAGTGATAATCGGTCAAGGCGGGCCCGAGCAGGCCACCGATCGTGCCAATTTTGCGCGCAATCTTTTCGCTGGATTGGGCGATGTAAAGGATTTGCATTTCATCAACGGCAGCGGCGACATGTTGAGGCTCGGCGGCGGCACTCTCGTGACGCACGAGCTGCAGGCTGAGGCGAAGGAGGCCTTTAGCGACACCCCCGTGAAGCTGGTTCAGTGGGTGCGGTTCGGCTCGGGCACCTTCATTCGTATGCTCGGCATTGCACGCGCAGACCAATGGCCTGCGGCGTTTCCGCATTTCCGTGCCGTGCGCGATGGCGTTGCACCGCGCGACCAGTAGAGCGCTTCAGCCAATCTGAGGGGATTGGAGCATCGACCAAAGTCATAATGATGTAGGGGCGACCCTTGTGGTCGCCCGGTTTGAGCACAGGGCGACCACAAGGGTCGCCCCTACATCATCCTTACGTCAGCTGGTTTGCGTTTCGCCGGTTGGGCTTTCCGAAGGCGCGGGCTTTGGACCTTCCTTGGCAACGCCCACGATGGCGGGCCGCAGCACGCGCTCCCCAATCATATAACCCGGCTGAATCACCTGAGCGACCGAGCCAACCGGGACGTTTGCGTCGCCCACCTCGAATATCGCCTGGTGGAAATTCGGATCGAATTTGGCGCCCAGCGGATCGAACCTCTTAACGCCGTGCCTTTCCAGGACCTTGAGAAGTTCACGCTCGATCAGTTCGACCCCCTCATGCAGGGCTTTGGCGGGGCCCTCGATCACGGCAGCGGACTCGCCGGCCGCTCCCAATGCCCGGCGCAAGTTGTCGGCGACCCCGATGAGGTCGCGCGCAAGGCCCGAGACCCCATAGGCACGGGCGTCCGCGACTTCCCGGTCAGTGCGGCGGCGCATGTTTTCCATCTCGGCCAGCGCGCGCAGGAGCTTGTCCTTGTGTTCCGCCACTTCCTTTGCCAGCGCTGCGGCGTCTGGGGGCGCCGGCGCATTGTCCGCTGTCGTCGCGGTATTGTTGTCACTGGCGGTGGCAGCCGGATCCGTCATAATGCCGTTCCCTCAAAGATTGCCGGACGAACGCCCCGCATATCAATGCTCCGCAGATAAAAATCAAGCGTGGGGCAGGGCGGGTAAGTTTAAGAGGCCGCCAGCAACTTGCTGACGATCTTGGCGGTGTAGTCAACCATCGGAATGATGCGGGTGTAATTGAGCCGGGTCGGGCCGATGACCCCGATAACGCCTACGATCCCTCCTGTCGAGTCCCGGTAGGGAGCAATAATGGTTGATGACCCCGACAGCGAAAACAGCTTGTTCTCCGAGCCGATGAAGATCCTGACGCCTTCGGCGCGCTCGGCGCGTCCGAGCAGATCCGCCAGGCCCCGCTTGGTTTCGAGCTCATCGAATAATCGCCGTACCCGCTCCAGGTCTTCGACCGCTCTGAGGTCGTCGAGCAGATTGGCATGGCCGCGCACGATCAGCTTGCGCTCCTCACGCTCGCCGCCCGACCAACTGGCGAGACCCGCGGCAACGATCTTCTGCGTCAATTGATCGAGTTCGGCGCGGCCGGCTTCGAGGGCTTTCTCAAGTTCTGCCTTGACCTCGGCAAGGGTCTTGCCGCGAATATGGGCGTTAAGGAAATTCGTGGCTTCGGTCAGCGCCGATGCCGGCAGCCCGACGGGAAGGTTCAGGACCCGATTCTCGACCTGCCCGTCTTCGGCCACCAGGATAACGAGCGCGCGTTCGGGTTCGAGCCGCACGAACTCGATGTGCTTCATCCTCACGTTGGCCTTGGCGGTGAGTACCACGCCGGCCGCGCGGGCGAGGCCCGACAGCAAGCCGGAAGCCTCCGTCAACACGTTTTCAACGGTCGTTCCCGCCGCCGCCACCTGTCCCTCGATGGCGAGGCGGTCATTGTCGCTCAGGTCTCCGATCTGCATCAGCGCATCGACGAAAAACCGCAGGCCGAGTTCGGTTGGCAGCCTTCCGGCTGAGGCATGGGGCGCATAGATGAGCCCCAGCCGCTCGAGATCCTGCATGACATTGCGCACCGATGCGGGCGACAGCGTCATCGGAATGATGCGCGATAAGTTGCGCGATCCGACCGGTTCTCCGGTGGCGAGATAGCTATCGACGATTTGGCGAAATATCTCGCGCGACCGTTCATTGAGCTGGGCGAGGCTTATTTCGCTGGATCCAATAGGGACGTCTTGGGACACGGACCTCATCGCCAATGATTGCCTTGGGCCGGTTATTTGTCCATACCGGACGGCATGTTCAAGGGTCGGGGCCGCACGGATTTTGCGCCGTAACTCTTGTCCAACCCCGCCGACGAACATAAAAGCCTCGCGGCGGCGCATGATTCGTCAGACTCCGATGCCGCCGGGAGGGAACCGATGCGACCAAGCCGCCGCCAGACCGACGAACTGCGCGCCGTTTCGCTGGAACGCGGCGTCGTGAAGTATGCGGAAGGTTCATGTTTTGTGAAGTTCGGCGATACCCATGTCCTGGTGACGGCGACGCTCGAGGATCGCCTGCCGCCCTGGCTCAAGGGCCAGGCCCGCGGCTGGATTACGGCCGAATACGGCATGTTGCCGCGCGCCACTCTGGAGCGGACGCGACGCGAGGCGTCGGCCGGCAAGCAAAACGGCCGCACCATCGAAATCCAACGGCTCATCGGCCGCAGCCTGCGCGCCGTGGTGGACCTCGAAGCGCTCGGTGAGCGGCAGATCACCATAGATTGCGATGTTATCCAGGCCGACGGCGGCACCCGAACGGCCGCCATAACGGGCGCCTGGGTCGCGCTCCATGATTGCCTCGTCTGGATGAAAACCAGAGATATCGTCCGCACGTCACCGCTGCGGGAGCATGTCGCCGCAATTTCCTGCGGCATCTGCGCCGGGACGGCGGTCCTTGACTTGGACTATGCGGAGGATTCCAGCGCCGATACCGATGCAAATTTCGTCCTTACTGGCAGCGGCGGCATTGTGGAAATCCAAACCACGGCGGAAAAAGCGCCATTCACGGAAGCCCAGCTCATGATGCTGCTGGCCCTTGCGCGCAAGGGTATCGGCAAGCTGATCGAGCTGCAGAAGATTGCGGTGATGTAGCCTTTGAGTGATGTGCGTCAACATCGCGGACTCGCTGGACGGCTGGTGATTGCCACCCACAATCCCGGCAAGCTGCGGGAAATGCGCGAATTGCTTGAACCGTTCGGCGTCGAGGCGGTTGCGGCCGGCGAGCTTGGCCTCATTGAGCCCAGCGAGACCGGCGCGACCTTTCGGGAAAATGCCCGTATAAAGGCCACCGCGGCCGCCCAGGGGGCGCGCCTGCCTGCCTTTTCGGATGACTCCGGGCTTGCGGCCGATGCTTTGGGCGGTGCACCCGGCATCCATTCGGCCCGCTGGGCAGGCCCGAACAAGGATTTTCGGGCGGCTATGGAAAAGATCAACCAAAAGTTGCATGATCGCGGTGCCGTAACGCCACAAACCCGCACCGCGCACTTCGTGTCGGCATTGTGCATCGCCTGGCCGGACGGCCACATCGAGGAGTTTGAAGGCCGTGTCGATGGCACGCTGGTTTGGCCGCCGCGCGGCGACAGGGGGTTTGGCTACGATCCTATTTTTCTTCCCGATGGCTATGACATCACGTTCGGGGAGATGACAAATATGGAGAAACACGGCCTGCCACCCAGGGGACTTGGTCTGTCCCATCGGGCGCGGGCCTTTCTGAAGCTCGCGGAGGCCTGTCTTGGCTGATCGCCTTGGCGAGCGCACGCACACGCCACCCTACCCGCATGCGGGTGAGGGCAGGGAGGGGGATCCCGCATTCGGCGTCTATGTTCATTGGCCGTTCTGCCGGTCAAAGTGCCCCTATTGTGATTTCAACAGCCACGTGAGGCATGGCCTCGTTGACCAGCCCCGTTTCGTTCGCGCATTCACGGCTGAGATCGCCGCAACGGCCGCGCGCACGCCGGGCCGCACCGTGTCCACGATCTTCCTGGGCGGGGGAACGCCGTCCCTGATGGAGCCCGCAACGGTCGCCGCAATCCTCGATGCGGTGGCGAATAGCTGGCACGTTGCCAAGGATGTCGAGGTGACGCTGGAGGCTAATCCAACGAGCGTAGAAGCGGAGCGTTTCGCGGGTTACCGGGCGGCTGGAGTCAACCGCGTCTCGCTCGGGGTTCAGGCCCTCGATGACGCCGCGCTTACGGCCTTGGGGCGCACCCATACGGCGCGCGAGGCGCTTGGCGCCGTCGCGATCGCACGGCGCATTTTCCAGCGCTATTCATTCGATCTGATTTATGCACGACCGGGCCAGACGGCCGCGGAGTGGCGGGCCGAACTGATGAACGCCCTTTCGCAGGCCGCCGGACACCTGTCGCTCTATCAGCTCACAATTGAGCCGGGGACTCCCTTCGCAGCGCTACACGCAGCCGGCAGGTTGGCCACGCCGGACGCCGATCACGCCCGCAACCTTTACGACGTCACCCAAGAGGTCTGCGCCGCCGCCGGCCTGCCGGCTTACGAGGTCTCCAACCACGCCCGGCCGGGCGCCGAATGCCGGCATAATCTCGTGTATTGGCGCGGCCACGAATATGCCGGCCTCGGCCCCGGCGCCCATGGTCGTCTCGATATCGACGGGGTTAGGCGGGCGACGGCGACCGAGAGGTCGCCGGAGGCCTGGCTCGGGCTGGTCGAGTCGCAAGGCCACGGCCTTGTGACCGATGAGCCGTTGTCACGTGCCGAAGCGGCAGACGAGTATCTGCTGATGGGCTTGCGTCTCGCCGAGGGCATCGATCTCGACCGTTTCGAGATGCTGGCAGGTCACCCGCTTTCCGCCGACCAGATCGCCTATCTTACGCGGCATGGCCTTGTGGAAACGCCGCACGCGGGTCGCTTGCGCGTCACGACGGCGGGTTTTCCCGTTCTCGATGCCGTCGTGGCCGATCTCGCGGCGTGACGCGGCATCGATTCGATGCCGGCTGGAGGTTCGTAGTCTCGTCAATGCTCGGCGCCTCCACGAACACCTCACTACTTGGAGCCGTTTTGTTCACGGAGAACGAATCGAGCTAGGCCAAACCGGCCATTCGGTTTCGTTATGAACAAGTTAATTAACGCAGGATCGATCGAGAGAGCCCGGGTGTTTCAGTTTGAATGCTCGACGGGCAACTCGCCAAATGCCTCCACCCAACGGTGCTGCGTCTTCTCCCAGACGGAGTGTTTCGGGGCCGGAAAATCCGGATCGGCAAACGATTCAACGGCGACGGCGAGCAACCCGGGATATCCTTCCGCCTCCCAATAAACGGTCGAGCCGCAAACTGGGCAGAACTGGAAGGTGACAGATTTGCCGCTGTCGGCCACGCGTTTGAATTGGGTTGTGCGGCCCGCGATGGAAGTCACCTGGGACCGCTCGAACCAAGCCTGATTGCTGAGAACCGCTCCGGTTCGCCGCTGACACTGAAGGCAATGGCACGTCGAAATCCGTACAGGTTCACCCTCACACGTGAGGTGCAGTTGGCCACAATTGCATGCAGCGCGACGGATCGTCATGGTTCACAGAGGGCTCTTTGATGTGCAGAAGGGGGTTGTTGTTCAGGGGGCTGCGCCTGCCCGATTAGCAACTATTCGGCGCCGGATAACCCCATGGTAGGCTGGCCCGGCGTAAAATCGAGCCGAAACTTTATGAAACCGCCCGAGACCCGGTATGCCCGAAGCGGCGATGTGCGGATCGCCTATCAGGTGATCGGCAACGGCCCGATCGATCTCGTCTTCGTGCCGGGATTTCTTTCCAATCTCGAAGTTCACTGGGAAGACCCTGGCTACAGTCACCTGCTCCAGCGGCTCGGCGCCTTTACACGACTCATCCAGTTCGACAAGCGGGGTACCGGCCTCAGCGACCGGGTCGACAATCGCGATCTGCCAGACCTCGAAACCCGGATGGACGATGTTCGCGCCGTCATGGATGCGGCCGGCAGCGGCCGTGCGGCGCTGCTCGGCGCCTCCGAAGGCGCCCCGATGTCGATTCTGTTTGCCGCGACCTATCCGGAACGCACCCGAGCGCTCGTGCTTTACGGCGGTTACGCCCATTTCTATTCGGCCGTGATGGGGTCGGAGGCGCTCGCGGCGTTCCTGGACAACGCTGAACGGACGTGGGGAACCGGCGCCTCGCTCAATGCGTTCGCGCCCGGGAAGGTCGACGATGCACGCTTCAAGGCGTGGTGGGCCCGCTTCGAACGCCTGTCTGTCAGCCCATCCGCGGCGATCGCGCTCGCGCGAATGAATGCCCAGATCGATGTTCGTCATGCGCTCGCGAGCATTCGGGTCCCGACCCTTGTGATCCACCGGACCACCGACGCCCGGGTAAAGTTTGCGGCGGGACGCGGGCTCGCTCAAAAAATTGCCGGGGCGCGTTTTGTCGAGATGCCCGGTCGGGATCACCCGATCTGGACCGGAGATATCGACGTCGTCGTCGACAAGATCGAGGAATTCCTCACCGGGGAACGTCCCGCCCCCAGCCATGATCATGTGCTCGCCACCCTGGTGGTGGCGAGGCTCGCCGCGCGACCAGTCGCGTTTACCGGCGACCGTTTGTGGAGCGACCGGCTCAGCCGGTTGCGGCAGGCGGCCGCCGACACAATCGCCCGTCACGGCGGCCGGCCGCTCGGTCCGGGCTCCGAATTCAGCGCCCGGTTCGATGGCACGGTGCGCGCCTTGCGCTGCGCGGTAGCGCTGCGGGACCTCGCCGAGGCTTTCGCGTTTAACCTTGCGATCGGCGTGCATACCGGCGAAATCGCGCTTCTGGATGATACCGTCACGGGCCGCGCGCTCCATATCGCCGAGCGGATCGCTACGCTCGCCGCGGCCGGCGAGGTATTGGCATCGGCGATCGTCAAGGATCTCGTTCCTGGTTCGGGACTGCATTTTGTTGAGCGTGGCAACCTGGTCGTCGCGGACGGGGATAGCCGGCTGCGCCTGCTTGCCGTCATGGCCGAGCAGCATCTTGAGCCTCACAGACGCCCTATACGAACGGCCGGATTGGAAATACTGAGCGAGCGAGAACGCGAGGTGCTCAAGCTCGTCGCCGACGGGCTCAGCAACGCCGGGATCGCCGAACAACTGCGGCTGAGCGATCACACGGTGAAGCGACACGTCGCCAACATTCTGCTCAAGCTCGATCTGCCGACCCGCGCGGCGGCGGCAGCTTTGATCGGCCGCGGCCGTTAGAACGATCTGATGGCCCGTACGGGCCATTTGCCCGATGGCCCGCCCGGGCGAAGCGGCGGGCGGTCTTCTTCCGCTAGTGATCCGGTCATGCACAGGCTTCGGCCGTGGGGGCCGGAGGGTGCGAACAGGAGCATGACCATGCGCAAATCGACATTCTCAATGATGCTGGCGGCGAGTGTGCTCGCCGGGACCGTAACATCGGCCTCGGCGCAAGATGCGTCCGCCCAGGCGACCTATCGCGATATCGAGCAGACGCTCGGCTCGGTGCCGACCTTCTTCAAGATGTTCCCCGAATCCGGCATCGCCGGCGCCTGGGCCGAATTCAAGTCGGTGCAGCTCAATCCGAAAACCGCACTCAACGGCAAAACCAAGGAGCTGATCGGTCTTGCGGTCGCGGCCCAAGTCCCCTGCCACTATTGCATCTATTTCCACACCGCCGCCGCCAAGCTCAACGGCGCGACCGACGCGGAGATTCGCGAGGCCGTCGCCATGGCGGCGATTACCCGGCATTGGAGCACCGTGCTCAATGGCATGCAGGTCGATCCCGAGGGCTTCAAGCGGGAAACCGACACGGTCCTGCGCGTGGCCGGTGAAAAAGCCAAAGCCGCCAGCAAGTCGCAATAGCAATCAGGCGGCCGTCCCTCGCAAGACGGGCAGGCCGCCGCGTCGCGCGGCCCGCCACCCACATTGCCGCGCGGCGCGTTCTACCCACGTTACCGCTGACAAAGGAGACCACCATGCCGACCAAGACCGATGAAGTGACAAGTGCAGCCATCAAGCGCGCCATCGAAGGACGCGACGGACCAGCGCTCGCAAGTTTCTACGCCGACGACGCCATCTTGCGCATCGTCGATCGCAACAATCCGCCGAGCCGGCCGCGTGAAGTGAAGGGTAGATCGGCGATCAACACTTTCTGGGACGACATCTGCAGCAGGGCCATGACACACAAGGTCGACGTCAGCATCACGGAGGGAAATCGTCTCGCCTTCACGCAGGCCTGCGCCTATCCGGACGGCGCGAAGGTGTTCTGCATCGCCATGCTTGAACTCAATAACGGAAAGATTTCTCAGCAAACCGTCGTTCAGGTGTGGGACGAGTGAGGTTGGCGTGCGTGGGGCTCGAAACGAACTGTTCGAGTTGGGTGGCCCCCGCGTTTGGTATTTACCCTCGAATCAACCGGAGAGCTGAAATGTTCGTGGCACGCTGGCAGATCGACGCCCGCTTCGGGCACAAAGAGACCGTGATCGACCTTTTGCGAAAATGGGAGCGTGAGGTCGGTACCAAGGCCGGAACCGACAGGATGGCCTTCAAGATCCTGACAGGATCGATCGGCGCGCGCGAAGCGACCGCAACCATGCGGTGGAGAGCATGGCCCAGCTGGAGCAGTTCTTCGCCGCGATCGGCAACAATGAGGCCCACCGCCAATGGGGCCGGGACCTCGAACCCCATGTGGTTTCTGGTTCAGCGTTCTGGAACATTTATCGTGCTTTGTGAGGCGATGGCGGATGCGCTGAAAGTTCGCAACGCCGGCGCGATAACCTGGCCGCCTGACGGCGTCACCCGCAAAATGGCGAGTCCGCGTTGATTCGTGCCGTCGTTGCGAAAGCGAAACGCGCCATCAATTCCCGCAAACCCCGATGGGTTGGTGAGCACCTCGTTGCTGATACGCTGCGGTCCTTGTGTCTTCGCGAGAGCGGCGACGAGCGTGACCGCATCGTAGGCGAGTGCCGCGGGGCGCGGCGGATCCTGGCCGTAGCGGCTGCGATAACGATCCGCGAAGGCGCGAAAGCCGGCCGGGTCGGGCCCCGGATACCAGCCTCCCTCCAGCTGCGGATTGGAGAAGATTTTCGGATCGTCCCACAATTGCGTGCCCATGAGCGCGAATTGGCGCACGTTGACGCCCGCCGCGGCCAGTGCGGCGATCATCTCGTTGACGGCCTCGCCACCATCTGGAATGAACAGCGCATCGGCGCCGCCCGCGGCCTGAGCTACGAGCCGCGCGGCGTCGCCAATTTTGTTGCGACCGTCCGCATAATGCTCGAGCGCCATAACCCTCCCACCGCGCCGCGCCACCGACTGTTTGAATTCGCCCTCGACGACACTGCCGTAAGCGCTTCCCGGAACCAGGCCGATGAATGAACGCTTGCCTTGGGAAATTGCGTAAGCCACCACACGATCGACATCGGATTCGGGTAAGAAGCTCAGGAGATACGTTCCCGTGGCGGCGACGTTGCTGTCGGTCGAAAACGCAATCATCGAAACACCGCGATCGCGGGCAATCGGCTTTGCACCCGTCACCGAATGGGCGAATAAGGGCCCCAAAACGATCTGAGCGCCTTCTTCGATCGCCTGCTGGACAGCAACTTGGGCACCTTGCCCAGTGCCGCCGTCATCCTTGGGCAACAGCGCAATGTTGGAGTCGCCAAGTTCCGCCAGCGCCATTTCGGCGGCGTTGCGCATGGCCTGCCCGGCGGCGCCGGCATTTCCGTTGGCCGACAGCGGCAAAATCAAGCCGACCTTGAAATCGCCGGTGCCGCGATTGGGGGTAGGCTCCGACGCCGTCAGGCCGGGAGCGGCCGCATTGCTGCGAGACAGGTCGACAGAATTTAATGTACCGCTGCACCCCGCAAAGCCGATCGCCGTGACGAGGGCCGCCGCAATCGCAATCGGTCGCCACCGTCCCCTCGCCCGCTTGCGGGGGAGGGTAGGGAGGGGGCGGTCGGCACGAGCCTCCGACAGACGGCGCTGGAGGGCCATGTGACTAGACTCCCTAACCGGTATCAAGATACGCCGGCGTTCTCGCGGGCACGGGGCCGACTGCCCACACTAAAGCCCGTCGTCATGACGCGCGCAATTACAAATCGGTCACGATCTTTTAACATCTTGGTATGATGGTCCGGACGCCTCACACGGTTCAAACCCAGCGGTCGCGGCTATTTCGCGTCTGCGGACAAGACGTCGCGGCGCCGCAGCTGCCGCCGGGTCTTTACCTGGTGGCAACCCCGATCGGAAATCTGGGCGATGTAACGCTGCGGGCGCTGGAAACGCTCGCGGCCGTCGAAGCCATTGCCTGCGAGGATAGCCGCGTCACGCGGCGCCTGCTCGAACGCTATGCGATCACGACGCCGCTCTTGATTTACCACGACCACAATGCCGAGCTCGCCCGGCCGAAAATCCTGGCGCGGCTGGCGGCTGGCGCCGCAATCGCGCTGGTGTCCGATGCCGGTACACCGCTGATTTCCGATCCGGGCTTCAAGCTGGTGCAGGCCGCCCAGGCAGCAGGTCACGCCGTCACCGCAATCCCAGGTGCTTCGGCGGTGCTGGCGGCGCTTACGGCTTGCGGCCTGCCAACCGATCGGTTTTTCTTCGAGGGCTTCCTGCCGACGCGAGAGGCGGCGCGGCGCACCCGTATCGACGAACTCGCCGACTTGCCCGCGACACTGGTCTTTTTCGAAACCGGCCCGCGGATCGCCGCCATGCTCGATGATGTCGCCGCCCGACTGGGCGGGCGGCGGGCGGCGGTGTGCCGGGAACTCACCAAGCTCCATGAAGAGATTCGCCGCGGCGAGGTTGCGGCGCTGGCGCTTGCCTATCGGGACGGCGCCGAGACGCGGGGGGAGTTCGTGGTCGTGATCGGACCGCCTGCCAAGAGCGAACCTGGCGAGGCATTCGACCTCGACGGCATGCTCAAGCGCGCGCTCGCGACCGCGTCGCTCAAGGACGCGGTCGAAGCGGTTGCGACCGCGACCGGCCAGAAACGCCGCATCGTCTATCAGCGCGCCCTGGCCCTACCGAGGGGAGGCAACGATGAGCCCAAATGACAGGAACTTCAGTCGCCGAAACTGGCCACCTCGCTACTCTCCCGCTTTCCCCACCGTTCGCTCCCCAGCTAGCGGGGGAGGGTTAGCGAGCCGGGCGGGGGAGGGCAGCGAGGGGGCAGACGACGCGCAGCGCCGCATCGCTTTCCGTTTTGGCCTATCGGCGGAAAGCCGAGCGGCTGCGCTGCTGATTGCCAAGGGCTACCGCATCCTGGCGCGACGTTTCCGCACACCGCTCGGCGAAATCGATATTGTGGCGCGCCGGCGTGGTGTGCTGGTTTTCGTCGAAGTGAAGGCCCGCGATAGCTTCGATACCGCTGCGGAAGCGATCGGCAAGCGGCAGCAGAGCCGCATCATCGCGGCGGCTCTGCTCTGGCTTGCGGGCCATCCGGAAGATGCCATGCGCGATATGCGATTCGACGTCGTTCTGGTCGTTCCCGGGCGCGTGCCGCGCCACCTGCCGGCAGCGTTCGACGCATCTACTTAACCTCACCTGGTATTCACATGACAAATCGCAGGCGCCTTCACGTCGCTGTTCAAATGGACCCGATCGAACGGATCAATATCCGGGGGGATTCAACTTTTGCGCTGCTGCTGGAAGCGCAAATCCGGCAATATGGGATTTCGTACTACACGCCCGCCCAGATGGCGCTCGTCGACGGCGAGGCGTATGCGACGGTGCGGCCGTTGAAGGTCCGCGACGATGAGCGCGACCACTTCACGCTGGGCGAGGCGCGGCGTAGCGCGCTCTCGGCCTTCGACGTCATCCTGATGCGCCAGGATCCGCCGTTCGATCTCGCTTATATCTCTGCGACTCATCTCCTGGAGCGGGTGCGTCCCCGGACGCTGGTCGTCAACGACCCGGCCCACGTGCGCAACGCACCCGAGAAGATGTTCGTCACGGAATTTCCCGATCTCATGCCGCCGACGCTGATTACCCGCGACCTCGATGAAATCAAGGCGTTTCGCGCCAAGCACGGCGACATCGTGATGAAGCCGCTTTATGGCGCCGGCGGCGCGGCAGTGTTCGCCCTCAAGGCCGGCGACGTCAATTTTGGCTCGCTCTACGACCTGTTCGCGGCAACTTTCCGCGAGCCGTGGGTGGTGCAGAAATATCTCCCTGCCGTGAAGCACGGCGACAAGCGCATCATTTTGGTCGATGGCGAGTTCGGCGGCGCCGTGAACCGTGTGCCGCAGGCGGACGATCTGCGCTCCAACATGGTCCGGGGCGGCGCCGCCGAGGCCACCGACTTGACCGATCGCGAGCGCGCGATTTGCCAACGCCTCGGACCGGCGCTGCGGGTGCGCGGACTGATGTTCACCGGCATCGACGTGATCGACGGTTACCTCACCGAAATCAACGTCACCTCGCCCACCGGCATCCGCGCCATCAAGCGATTAGGCGGCCCCGACATCGCCGCGATGATCTGGGACCGCATCGAGGCGAAGCTCGCCGATAAACGTTAAAGACGGTGCACGTTGAAGAACGCTTGCCCTCGGCCTGCTTTGTTGGTACTACCACCTCTAATGGTGAAAGCGAGAGAGAAAACGGTAGTACCAAGGAAAAAGCGCGGACGTCCGTCTACCGGCGTCGATAATCGTGACCCGGTGACGGCTATCCGCCTCTCCGCTGAATTTCGGGCGGCAGTTGATGCTTGGGCAAAGTCTCAGGACGATAGACTGCCGCGTTCGGAAGCAATTCGACGGCTCGTGCAGATTGGCTTGGCATCGACCGCTGCCGGATCGAAAAAGGAAAAACGTTGATGGCTGACGAACCCGAGATTTCAGTGCTGACTCTCCTTCGTCGCCTCGACGAAAAATTCGATCGCCTCAGCGACACAGTGGACCGTCTCAACGATGAAGTCGCCACACACACGCGCATGCTCGATATGCTGCAACAGGACGCGACGCTGATCCGCGGCGTGCTCACCGGCCACACCCGCACGCTCGATATCTTATTGCAGGACACACGGATGGTTCGTGGCGCCGTCAATGACATGGCAAAAGAGACCGTCACAGCAGGCGAGGTCGAAGCCATTCACCACGATTTGAATCGGCTACAGCACCAAGTGTCTGAATTGACGGCCCGACTGGAAATTGTCGAGGGCCGCGATCGCCATTGAATTTACTTCCGAGACTGCCTCTCCAAACTTTCTCGGCCCCTCCACACAAGGGAGGGAGGAGAAAGTTCGCCCAGGGCCTCAACAACGGCCTTCGGAGACAAGTGCGGATCAGTGCAGCCTAAACTTACGCCGCTCCGAAAGCAGCCGCATGAAGGCGTGATGGGATTGTCGGATTTCTTCGGCCAGTTCTTCGATGTCGCAGCAGGCCAACTCCGCATTGATGCGAGCCTGGCGGGCGTTTTGCAGCTCGATCTCAACCGTCTGAAGGTCGACCATTCCGTCCCCCTTTCTCGGGCGCTGAACCCGTCCCTCTACAATTAAAATTAACACGATTCGTTTTGTTCTGCAATTGTTCTTGTTGTTCCCCTGCGTTCGGGGTATATTTTTCAACAAATGGGGGCAATCATGGTTCAGCGCGTATCTACGGTAGCTTTTGAGGGGATCGAAGCCCGTGCGGTCGACGTCCAGGTCCAGGTCGCGCCCGGCCTGCCGGCGTTCAATGTGGTTGGGCTGCCCGACAAAGCCGTTTCGGAAGCCCGCGAACGGGTGCGGTCCGCCATGATCGCTTCGGGCCTTGCCTTGCCGGCCCGGCGTATCACCGTGAACCTTGCCCCGGCTGACCTCCCGAAGGAAGGCAGCCATTACGACCTGCCGATTGCGCTTGGTTTGATGGCGGCGATCGGCGCCATTCCGCGCGATGCGCTCAACGGATACACGGTCCTGGGCGAGCTTGGGCTCGACGGTTCGCTTGCGCCCGTTGCAGGCGTGCTGCCGGCCGCCATCGGAGCGAACGCGCGCAGCGAGGGTTTGATCTGCCCGGCGGCCTGTGGGCCGGAGGCGGCGTGGGCAAGTCCCGAAATGGACATCATCGCGGCCGGCTCGCTCATCCAGCTTGCCAACCACTTCAAGGGGAGCCAGGTGCTGTCGCGGCCCCAGCCGAAGGTTCGCGAGGCCGATGGGACGATGCTCGATCTGGCCGACATCAAGGGGCAGGAAAGCGCAAAACGGGCCCTCGAAATCGCCGCCGCCGGCGGGCACAATCTCCTGATGGTCGGTCCGCCCGGCGCCGGCAAGTCGATGCTGGCCGCCCGCCTGCCGTCGATCCTGCCGCCGCTGTCGCCGGCGGAGCTCCTCGAAGTTTCGATGATCGCCTCCGTGGCGGGCGAGATTGTCGGCGGTGCGCTCACCAACCGGCGACCGTTTCGCGCGCCGCACCACTCTGCCAGCATGCCGGCTCTGGTCGGCGGCGGGCTGCGGGCGAAGCCGGGCGAGATATCGCTGGCCCATAACGGCGTCCTGTTTCTCGACGAGCTGCCGGAGTTCGAGGCCCGCGTGCTCGATTCGCTTCGCCAGCCGCTGGAGATCGGCGAAATCGCGATCTCCCGCGCCAATCGGCGCGTCACCTACCCGGCCCGTTTCATGCTGGTCGCCGCCATGAACCCGTGCCGCTGCGGGCGCGCGAGCGAACCGGATTTCTCCTGCAAACGCGGCGCCAATCAGCGCTGCGCCGCCGACTATCAGTCACGGCTGTCGGGCCCGCTGCTTGACCGCGTCGACCTGCATATTGACGTGCCGGCCGTCACCGCCGCCGACCTGATCCTGCCGCCGGCGGCCGAGGGCAGCGCGCAAGTGCGAGCGCGCGTCGCCAGCGCCCGCGCCATCCAGGCGGAGCGCTACGGTACGCTCGGGCTCAAGGCGCGGACCAACGCCCAGGCGAGCGGCACCGTGCTGGAGTCCATCGCCAAGCCCGACCCGGGAGGGCTCGCGCTGCTGCGCGAGGCGTCCGACGCCATGCGCCTTTCAGCGCGCGGCTATCACCGCGTGCTGCGGGTTGCCCGCACGCTTGCGGACCTCGATGGCGAGGATGCGGTACGCCGCGTCCATCTCGCTGAAGCGCTGGCTTATCGGGCCCTCACGGACGATTTGCGCCGCGCGGCGTGACCGGGGCGCCCGGTCCACAACCAATCCATCCGTTGGCGGCCGAGGGCAGCGCACAAAGAGCGCGATGATCGCGGACCATCCAATGGGCATTCCCTGAAATGTGGCGCGATCTTTTGCGGCGCTGCGAACAAAAAAACGGGGACGTTGTATGTTCTATTTTTGGCGATCATATACGGTAGCGTTGTCTGGCTCGACAACGAGGCGCGAACGCTGCGTCGGTTGTTCGCATCTTTTCGAATATGAGATTACGTGCGAAGCTACGGGGGGAGGTCACAGCCCCTTTTTTCTGAATAACGCCGGAGCAGCAGCGAGCGCCCAAAAGCGCGCTCGCGCCAATCTCAACCGCGCATTAAATGAAGCGATTGAGCCGGTGCATTGTCCCGCTTGCGGCATATTTCAGCCGGACATGGTGCAGGTATTGCGTGAGCGGCGCGGAATGCGATACGAACCAAACAAGTATGCATTCGAACGGATCGCCGCTCCAGTAGCGGATGCATGGCGTGCCGCGTGTGCGGCGAACACTGTAGAATCCTACACCAGATTTATAGAAGTGTGGCCAACATTTAGCTGGCACGCAGAAAGGCAAATAAAAGGACTGAAATATCCGCCGCATTTGCGGAAGTTGGTTTCTAGCTTGTTCTGGATCGTGTGGGGCGCTTTAGTTTTATTCATTATCATGATCATTGCTATCTTTATTGGTGAGCGCCATTGATAAAGTTGGGCGATCGTCGACATGGCCCAAGCAATTGACACCGACCCGTTTCTAGGCCACCTTTTCTTGCGGTAGATACGACCTGCTGCTTGCGCCCCCTTGGGGTACGGTGAACGTATCGCAGCCTTTTGTAGCCCTTTGCCCGAACGAACGGGTCAGCAACGCAAGCCCTGGCACCCCCTGTTTCGTTCAAGCAAAGGATCAAGATATGCGCGACTTCCGCGACGCCAAAGCCATGGCGCAGACCCTGCGTGCGGCTCTCGCCACGAAGGGTCTCAAGGTCACCGTCAGCGAAAGCCTCGAACTGATCGCCCAGACGTTCGGCGTGGCCGATTGGAATACTCTCTCGGCCACGATCCGCGGGGAGGCGGCTGGTCCCCGCAACAACGCCCCGCCGCCTCAATTTCCTACCACCGCGACGATGCACCGGGCCCTCGCCTTCGCTCATCAGCGAAAGCACCAGTACGAGACGCTGGAGCATCTCCTGCTCGCCCTGATCGATGACGTAAACGCTTCCGCAGTGATGAAGGCCTGCAAAGTCGATCTTGGCGCGCTAAAAGAGAAGCTCACCAACTATATCGACAACGACCTGAAAACATCGGTAATCGACGAGGGCGGCGAGCCCAAACAGACCGCTGGCTTTCAGCGCGTGGTTCAGCGCGCGGCGCACTATGCAGAGGGGCGGGGCCGTCCTAACCGGACCGGCGCAGAGCTTCTTGTAGCGATATTCGCCGAGACAGAGAGCCCCGCGGCACGGCTTCTCGGTCAGCAGGGCATGACCCGGCAAGACGCAATCAACTTCATCATCCACGGCGCTGCAAAGGGTGGCGTGGAGACCGCAGTTTAGCCGGTGTCGCAATTGAAGCTCTGACGTTTCTTGCTGGCCCCGACCCGGACGGCCCCCGACCCGTGGCTGTCACAATTCTGTAAGCGTTATGTCTATTATCCGACTAATGTCGTCAGTCTTAATGGATAGGGTCGCGGAGTTGCGCGTCTCCGCCAAACAGGTGAAACGGGGACAACATAAGTCACCATGATTTCCCGCATTAAAGTGCCGGGCCGGCCGGCGGGCCGGCTCAACACGTCGCTGCGCCTGGTCAGCAAGTTGGTCCCGGTATTGAAGGCCTATAGCGGAATTCGGGCCACCGATCGCAATGCCAAGAGTCTTGCAACCCTGGGCCGGCTCGGCACGCTTGAAGTCCGGCTTGCCCGCACGTCGGCGGAAATCCGCCGGGCCCAGAAATTGCGCTACGATGTCTTCTACAAGGAGATGTCGGCGATCGCCGACACGGCGTTATCTTTCGCGCGGCGCGACATCGACCTTTTCGACGCCGTGTGCGACCATCTCCTGGTCATCGATCATGGACCGCAAAAGCTGCGAAAGGCGCCCGCGATCGTCGGCACCTATCGATTGCTGCGTCAGGACATCGCAGAGCGAACGGGCGGCTTCTACAGCGCCGGCGAATTCGATGTCGGCTCCCTCGTGGCGCGCCACCGCGATTTGAAATTTCTCGAACTCGGCCGCTCCTGCGTGCAACCGCCATATCGCAATAAGCGCACGGTGGAATTGCTGTGGCACGGCATCTGGGCTTACGTCCTCGAACATCGCATGGACGTCATGATCGGCTGCGCCAGTCTTGACGGCACCGATCCGGATCGTCTGGCATTGCCGCTGTCGTTCCTTCATCATTATGGGCGCGCTCCCGAACCGTGGCGCACCATGGCGCTGCCGCACCGCTACCTCGAGCTCAATCGCATGCCGAAGGCGGCGGTCTCTCCCAAAACGGCGCTGCAGCTTCTGCCGCCGCTGATCAAGGGATATCTGCGGCTCGGCGCCTTCGTCGGCGACGGCGCCGTGATAGATCGTCAGTTCGGCACCACCGACGTGTTGATCATACTGCCGGTGTCAGCGATCCGGGCGCGCTATATCGCGCATTTCGGTCCGGGCGCCGAGCGTCATGCGGCTTGATGCGATGTGATGTAGGGGCGACCCTTGTGGTCGCCCGGTTTGTGCACCGCGTCCCCCGGCAACGGGGCGACCACAAGGGTCGCCCCTACAATTCACAGCTTGCGCAGCGCGACTTCGTGAACCGCATGATTTTTCTGCTTCGTAAGAATGAGATCGGCGCGCCGGCGCGTGGGCAGGATGTTTTCGTGGAGGTTGAGGAGGTTGATCCGCGTCCAGATCGAAGTTGCGGTGGCGCTGGCCTCGACATCGCTGAGCTGCGAATAGCGGTGGAAATAGGATTTTGGATCACGAAAGGCGGTTCCCCGCAAGGCAAGAAAGCGCTCAACGTACCATTGCATCAACACGTCTTCGTCGGCGTCCAGATAAATCGAAAAGTCGAAGAAGTCGGACACGAACGGAATCGCTTTGCCGTCGCGCGGCAGCCGGCCCGTCTGGAGGACGTTCAAGCCCTCGACGATGAGAATGTCCGGCCGGTCGATCTCGATCTGCTGGTGGGGCACCACGTCATAGATCAGATGGGAATAAACCGGCGCCTGCACCGGACGGCGTCCGGCCTTGATGTCGTAGAGGAAACGCAGCAGCGCGGGGAGATCGTAACTCTCGGGAAAGCCCTTGCGCTCTAAAAGGTTATCGCGCTCCAGCACGGCGTTGGGATAAAGGAAACCGTCGGTGGTGACGAGATCGACCTTGGGCATGTCCGGCCAACGGGCCAACAGGGCCTGCAGCACGCGGGCGGTTGTCGATTTTCCGACCGCAACTGAACCGGCAACCCCGATCACGTAGGGCGTCTTGGCGTCCTCGGTCACGAGAAAGCGCTGCTGGGCAAGGAACAGCCTCTGGGTTGCGGCCACGTGCAGCGACAACAAGCGCGACAGCGGCAGGTAGATCTCCTCGATTTCCGCGATGTCGAGGCGATCATGCAGCGAGCGCAGCCGCACCACCTCATCAGGCGTGAGCGTCATCGGCGTGTCTTCGCGCCGCGCCGCCCACTCGGCACGCGAGAAGACATGATACGGCGAAAGGCCGATCTCGGTACGCTGCTCCATCATTACATCCGCATCGTGACATGCGAGAGCGCGCCGAATCAACCGCCTTTGCGCGAGGCCTTTTCCGCAAGGCCCGACTGGCTGGCGCGAGCACCGAGTACTGCCTCGACCTCCGTGAGCTTGATATCGCGCGCCTTGAGAACCACCAGCAGGTGGTAGATCACGTCGGCGGCTTCCTCGATCAGCCGTTCACGGCCCTCGCCGACCGATGCAAGCACAAGCTCGACCGCCTCCTCGCCCAGTTTTTTGGCGCATTGCGCCACGCCCCGGTCCAGCAATTTCCGGGTGTAGGATACTTCCGCACTGGCGGCGGCGCGTTCGTCGATGCGCCGCTCCAGATCGTAGACTGAAAATTGATCCATAATCTGCCCAATATCACTTCCGGTCGCGGACCGGTAGACGGTCATGTCGCGAGGCGCATCGCGAGGCCAGCGGCTGCCATATGCCGCTTCGCGTCCGAAATGGTGAATTCGCCGAAGTGGAAGATAGAAGCCGCCAACACCGCCGCCGCGTGGCCGTCGCGCACGCCGGCGATCAAATGTTCGAGATTGCCGACGCCGCCCGATGCGATCACCGGTACCGGCACCGCATCCGCCACCGCCCGGGTGAGCCCGATATCGAAACCCTGGCGGGTGCCGTCGCGGTCCATCGAGGTCAGCAGGATTTCGCCGGCGCCCAAAGCGACGACCTCCCTGGCATAATCGACGGCGTCGAGCCCGGTCGGCTTGCGGCCGCCATGGGTGAAGATTTCCCAAGCGTCCGGCTCGCCCGGCTTTGACGCCTTGCGGGCGTCGATCGCCACTACGATGCACTGATCGCCAAACTTTTCCGCCGCTTCCTTGACGAAATCGCGCCGGTTCACAGCCGCCGTGTTGATCGACACCTTGTCGGCGCCTGACCGCAGCAACGCACGAATGTCGGCGACGGTCCGCACGCCGCCGCCCACTGTCAATGGCATGAAGCATACCTCGGCGGTCCGCCGCACCACATCGAGGATGATGTCGCGGTCCTCGTGGCTTGCGGTGATATCGAGAAAGCACAGCTCATCGGCGCCGGCCGCGTCGTACGCAACGGCAGCTTCAACCGGATCTCCGGCATCGCGCAAATTGACGAAGTTGACGCCTTTGACCACGCGGCCGTCCTTGACGTCGAGGCAGGGTATGACGCGAACCTTGAGCACGCGATCCTCATTGCACCCGGGCGTTACGGATCAGCCGCAACGCCTCACTGGCATTGAGCCGTCCATCATAGAGTGCGCGGCCCGCAATGGCGCCCGCCAGCTTTTTTGCCCGCGGCTCCAACAACTGGCGGATGTCATTCATCGAGGCAAGGCCGCCGGACGCGATGACCGGGACAGTAATCGCATCGGCCAACGAAACGGTGGCGTCGAGGTTGAGGCCCTTGAGAAGGCCGTCGCGGGAAATATCCGTATGAATGATGGCGGCGACGCCGGCATCCTCGAATCGCAGCGCAATTTCAAGCGCCGACAGATCGGAAGTCTCGGCCCAACCTTGCACGGCGACACGGCCGTCGCGCGCATCCAGTCCGACGGCAATGCGGTTCGGCCAGTCGCGTGCGGCCTGTTTGACGAGGTCCGGGTCTTTCACGGCTGCTGTCCCGATAATGACACGATCGACGCCCTTTTCGAGCCACGCCGCGATCGTCGCCCGGTCGCGAATTCCGCCTCCAAGCTGCATCGGCAATGGCACGCTTTCGAGGATCCGCTCGATCACCCGGGCGTTGACCGGGCGACCGGCGAATGCGCCATCCAGATCGACCACATGCAAATATTCAAACCCTTCGGCCTCGAACCCCGTCGCCTGGGCGGCAGCGTCACGGTTGAATACGGTTGCTCGCCCCATGTCGCCCTGCTCCAGGCGCACGCACACGCCGTCCTTTAGATCGATAGCGGGAAACAGGATCAAGGCTCTTGCCCTTCGTCACTCATACGGAGGCGCGGAGGCGCTGTGGACATCTCACGGCTTCCATCTGAGGAAATTTGCGATCAAAGCAAGTCCCAGCTTCTGGCTCTTTTCCGGATGAAACTGCGTGCCGGCATAATTATTGCGCCCGACCAGGGCCGTGACCGGTCCACCATAGTCGCAATCCGCCACCAGATCGGCCGGGTCCTCGATCTGCAGGTGGTAACTATGGACGAAATAGGCGTGCAGGCCGGCAGGCCCCAAAGGAATGCCGTCGAGGAGGGGATGCGGCCGGTGGGCTTTAAGCGTATTCCAACCCATATGGGGGATCTTGAGAGCCCGATCATTGGGGCTGATGCGGCGAACCTCCCCGCGGATCCAGCCCATTCCATCGGTTACCGCATATTCGCGGCCGCGCTCAGCCATGAGCTGCATGCCGACGCAGATACCCAGAAAGGGCCTGCCGTTCCGGCCGACCGCCTCATCCAAAGCTTCCATCATGCCGGCCACCGCATCAAGGCCGCGCCGACAATCCGCAAAAGCCCCAACCCCCGGTAGCACGACGCGATCGGCCTTCCGAACTGCCGCGGGATCGCTCGTTACCGCAATCGGCTGCGACGCACCGCTCTCACGCGCTGCCCGTTCAAATGCCTTGGCGGCAGAATGCAGATTGCCGGAGCCGTAGTCGATGATGGCAACGCTCACCGCCCGCCCCCGGGCTCCGGAAACAGCCCGATGATATCAGGATGGGACGGCCCAACCTGAGCGGCAGCAGCAAGCTGTCCCGGGGACAACATAGGGGCCGGCTTAGCCGCGACGCGGAGTGCCGTGCGGTTATCGAAAAAACGCCGCTCGGCCATATCGAGGTCGTCGGCGATCACAACGCCGCTCTCCCGCCACCCGTGCCTGATGCGCGTCCACCGCACCAGGGTGGTTGCCTCAAGGCCGACCAGCAGATGGACGAGCGCAAAAACAAGAGCGATCACGGCCCAGCCTGCGCCCGAGCCTCGAAGGCCATATGCGATTAATCCCATTCCAACCAAGTAGACGATCAGGACAAGCCACAAGCGGTGCCGTATCATCCACAGAGGAGCGAACAAAAAAGCTCCGGGATTGAACCTTTCATGCAAGAAGACGCACCGGTCGGCCTGTTCGGCCGCCGTTTGTCCGTCCTGCGGTGGCTCTAATATCGCAAAAGTCGGCATGATTTTGTTCGTACTCCTGATCGCTTAAGTCGTCCGGAGCGCGGCGCTACCGGTCGCGACTGCCCCTCCCTACCCTCCCCCGCATGCGGGGGAGGGTAGGGAGGGGGCAGGTTCGCAGATTTTGACAAAATCGGTCGTCACGCCAGTCGATGTGCGGTCAACCGCCCAGCACACCTTTGGTCGACGGCACCTCGTCCTTGGCTCGTGGATCAATCGCCACCGCCGCCCGCAAAGCTCGTGCGAGCCCTTTGAAACATGACTCCGATATATGATGATCGTTGACTCCGTAAAGGGTCTCGACGTGGAGCGTGATCCCGGCATTCATGGCGAAAGCCTGAAACCACTCGTTGACCAGCTGGGTATCAAAGCCCCCGATCTTGTCGCGGCTGAACGCCGCTCGAAACACCAGCAAGGGGCGCCCCGACACATCGATGGCGACGCGCGTCAGCGCCTCATCCATCGGCACATGCACGTCCGCATAGCGGGTGATGCCTTTCATGTCACCAAGCGCCTGCTTCACCGCCTGTCCGAGCGCAATCCCGACATCCTCGGTGGTATGGTGGTGGTCGATATGCAGGTCACCGGCGGCCTTGACAGTGATGTCGATCCGGGAGTGCCGGGCAAAGAGGTCGAGCATGTGATCAAGAAAGCCGATTCCGGTCGAAATCGATGCAACTCCGCCGCCGTCAAGATCGATTGCAACCGTGACGTCGGTTTCCTTGGTGGTGCGCTTTACCGCGGCCTTGCGCATATGCGGTCTCTCCGGGCCAGATCTTAAGGGCGCGTTCTAACAGGGGTTGGAGAATCCCGCTACGGCCCCGACGCCGCCCAGGCAGCGGTTTCCCGCTTCGCGCTTCAATTTGACAAGGCCCGTAGCCCGGATTGAGCGTCAGCGAAATCCGGGACTGCCTGGCAACACGGAGCGCTGTCCCCGGGTTTCGCTGGCGCTCAACCCGGGCTACAGGTCCGGGCAAATCCGGATTTGCTTTGAAGCGTCTGAGTGCATAGATCAAGGCTCCAGCGACCGAGCGATGCCCTATGCAACCCCAAAAAATAGATCTTTGGCACGGTACCACGGTTCTCACGGTCCGTAAGGCCGGCGCTGCGGTGATCGGCGGCGACGGTCAGGTCTCCATCGGCCAGACTATTGTCAAGGCCAACGCCAAGAAGGTGCGCCGGCTCGCCAAGGGCGACGTGATCGGCGGATTCGCCGGCGCGACCGCCGATGCCTTCACGCTTTTCGAGCGCCTGGAAGGCAAGCTCGAGCAGTATCCGGGTCAGCTCATGCGGGCGGCCGTAGAACTTGCCAAGGACTGGCGGACAGATCGCTATCTCCGCCGCCTTGAAGCCATGATGCTAGTCGCGGACCCTCAGGTCACGCTCGTGCTGACGGGCACCGGCGACGTGCTCGAGCCCGAGAATGGAGTCATGGGGATCGGCTCCGGCGGCAATTATGCCCTTGCGGCCGCACGGGCGCTTATCGACACTGACATGGACGCCGAATCAATCGTGAGGAAGGCGATGGCGATTGCGGCCGACATTTGCGTGTACACCAACCGCAGCGTCACGGTCGAATCGTTGAAGACTGTTTGAGCTTGGCGAACATGCAAACGTGCTTGATGGCAAGTTGTCCATGACCGATTTTTCCCCCCGCGAGATCGTTTCCGAACTCGACCGCTACATCGTGGGCCAGGGCGATGCCAAGCGCGCAGTGGCGATTGCATTGCGCAATCGCTGGCGCAGGCTGCAGCTCGACGAGAAGCTGCGCGAAGAGGTGATGCCGAAGAATATCCTCATGATCGGTCCGACCGGCGTCGGCAAAACCGAAATCGCACGCCGGCTGGCTAAGCTCGCCGGAGCCCCTTTCCTCAAGGTCGAGGCCACCAAGTTCACCGAGGTCGGCTATGTCGGCCGCGACGTCGAGCAGATCGTTCGTGATCTTGTTGAAATCGGAATCGGCCTCACCCGCGAGAGGAAACGCAGGGATGTGCAAGCCAGGGCTCACCTCGCGGCCGAGGATCGGGTTGTCGACGCGTTGGTCGGGGCCACCGCCAGCCCCTCCACGAAGGAGACCTTCCGCAAGAAACTGCGCGCCGGCGAACTCGACGACAAGGAGATCGACATTGAATTGCAGGCAGGGGGCACCGGCATGCCGCTATTCGAGATCCCCGGTCTGCCAGGTGCCCAAATGGGCGCCATTTCGATCGGCGATATCTTCGGCAAGCTCGGCGGCGGCCGCACCAAGACGCGTCGCATAGCCGTGAAAGAGTCCCATGAACTCCTGGTCAACGAGGAATCCGACAAGCTGCTTGATCAGGACCGGCTGGTGCAGGAAGCCATTAAGGCGGTTGAGAATAATGGCATCGTGTTTCTCGATGAGATCGACAAGATTTGCGCCCGAGACGGCCGCATTGGCGGCGACGTGTCGCGCGAAGGGGTGCAACGCGATCTGCTCCCTTTGATCGAAGGCACGACGGTGTCGACCAAACACGGCACCGTTAAGACGGACCACATTTTGTTCATTGCATCGGGCGCTTTCCACCTCTCCAAGCCATCCGACTTATTGCCGGAACTGCAGGGCCGTTTGCCGATCCGCGTCGAATTGAAGCCGCTGACGCGCGATGACCTGAAGCGCATCCTCACCGAGCCAGAAGCCTCGTTGATCAAGCAATATGTGGCACTGATCGCGACCGAGGGCGTGTCCCTCGAATTCACCGACGACTCCATCGACGCCATTGCGGACATGGCGGTCTCGGTCAATTCGACGGTCGAGAACATCGGGGCACGACGCTTGCAAACCGTGATGGAGCGCGTACTTGACGACGTCTCGTTCGGCGCCCCGGACAGACCAAATGACATCGTCAAAATCGATGGGGATTACGTCAGGAGCCGGGTCGCCGACCTCGCGAAGAATGCCGACCTGAGCCGGTATATTCTGTAGCGCACGTTGCGCAGGCGCCGCCTTCGCGGTCTCGACTGCGGCGCGGTCGGCGCGACGGCGACGCGGTCGGTGCCGGCTTTCACGCCTTCTTGGCGAACGGATTCTGACCGGCCGCGGATTGAAGCTGTCCGACGGTGGAGGTCGGCGGAACCGCAGCGCCTTTCTTCTTCTTGTTCCATTCAGCCTTCGGTTTTTTCTTCTCTTTGGTGCTTCTCATCTGACCTTTCGCCATGGCGAGCTCCTTAAGTATCTGCCTGCGAAGACCTTTAATATAGCCCGTCCAGGCCCGATTGAAATCGGTTTCGGAAGCGACCGCTACACTTTCGCCTTGCGCAGACGAACATAGAGCGCGCCTTCGCCGCCGTGACCCGTATCGGCGACGTCGAAGCCAAGCACGTAGCGGCGGAACTCCGGCAACGCCAGCCACATCGGCACCTGCCGGCGTAAAACGCCGCGGTCACTGCGCGAGGCATTCGGCGCACCCTTTCCGGTGACCACTAGCACGAATTTCGCGCCACTCGCCTGGGAGCGATGCAAGAGCTTGCGCAGGGCGCCATGTGCCTCGGCTTGTGTCATACCATGCAGGTCGATGCGCGCGTCGATCGCGGCGTTACCCCGGGCAAGTTTCTGCCTTTCCTTTCGCAAGAAGGGGCTGAGTGCCGGCACCCCAGCAGTCCGTTGGGGTGAGCCCGCAACGCGTGGTTCAACAGTCGCTCTGTCCGTTACGGGACGCGCCGCATGCCGGACGCCCGCTTTGTGCCGCGCGTCGGTCGCCGGCTTTTTGCTGAGCCGCAGCGGCCGGACAGTGCGGGCGACAAGTGACCATAAATGCTCTTCGTCGGCCGTCAGCGGACGGCGGCCCAACAGGGCCAGCAATTTCGGAATTGGTTTTCCGCTATTCATCGGATCAACCGCCGCGACGCATGTCCGCGCTCGAACCGAACCGGGATCGGTTCCGATTTCGATTCCAAACGGCCGTGGCCTGTCGTCCCGGCTGGGGGATGGCGCTGCCCAGCGGCAGGCGAGGCGGGCCTCACGGGCGGTAACGGCATATGGGTACCGGCCGCAACCGGATCGAGGGCGCGCGGCAGCAGGAGCGCAAACTGACCAGGCTGGCGGACACGCCCGGCGATCTGGCCTGCCTCATCGCCGGCGCCGAAATAGAGATCGGCGCGTGCCGGCCCGACAATGGCGGAACCAGTGTCCTGGGCAATCATGGTGCGGCGGAACGGCGTGCTTGCGTTCACGCCCGCCAGTGGGAGATCCGCCTCAATGAAAAACGGCGTGCCGTAGACGTGCAGTGCTTTGTCTACCGCGATGGAACGGCCGGCCGAGAGGCGGATTCCTTGCGCGCCAAGCGGCTCGCGGTCGTCATTAAGCCCGATGATACGAAAAAACACCACCGACCGATTTTGCCGACGCACGTCCTTGGCATCGTCCGGATTAGCCTGCATCCACTCCCGGATCCGGTGCATCGACATTTCTTCACGCGGAATGATGTTGCGATCGATCAGCACGCGACCGACAGGCATGTACGGGTAGCCATTGTGGGCGTCGTAGTTGAGGCGCAGCATGGTCCCGTCTTCCAGTTTGACCCGTGCCGAGCCTTGAATCTGGATGAACAGCGCGTCAGTGGCGCTGCGCAGCCAGCAGATTTCCAGGTGCCGGCCATCGAGCGCGCCGTCCTCGATTTCGCCGCGATCGTAGTAGGGGACGAGTTCGCCGTCCGTGGTTCGCCGAAATGCGCGTCCGCTATTGGGAAACGGCCCACCTGGTTGGGTCGCCCCGGCGGCGAGCAGGTCGGGCGGACGGCGGTAGAGCGGAACTGTGAATTCCCGGGTAGGGAACCGCGAACCGTCGACAATTGGCTCGTAGTAGCCGGTGAGGAATCCTGCGGCGTCGCCGAGCTTGCGAATGCGAATCGGCAGGAAGTTGGCCTCAAAGAACTGCCGCGCTGCCGTGCTCCCCAGAGGTCCGGTTTTGACCGCCCGGGCGCACACCGTCTGCAACGCGGCGCGCACCGGCCTGCCATCATTCACGGGCTGCGACCGAACAATGGGGCGGCAACTTGCCTGGAACGTTGCAAACGCGCTGGCATGGTCGTCACCACTCCAGCCGTCGAGCTCACCCCAGCCGGTCGGCTCGAGCGCCGCATCCGGGATGCGCAAGGGCTCGGGCGCCGAACGGGGCCGGACACGGCTTGCGGAGGCAACCAGCGGCTCGGCCACCTGACGTGCGCCGGGCTTCGGGTGTGCCTTGTCGCCGGGTATCTTCTCGCCGAGCTTTGTCGCCGCTTGCGTCGCGGCAGGCTTGTCAGACGGCCGCGAAGGGCTCTGACGGGCATCAGCTGCGCCCGTTGTCGCAACTATGATCGATGCGATGGCGGCCGCAGAGCAACCTAATCGAGAGAAACCTAATCGAAACAACAGCGTACACATGGGACGCGCCGCTGATCAGGTGCCGCCTTCGGTGGCGACCAGATTCCAGTTTGGATCGCGGGACATCACCTCTCTGGCAAAAGTCCAAACGTCAGTAACCCTGGTAACTGCGTCCGCACTCCCATCGATCACATTGCCGTTACGATTGCGAGTGGCCGACACCAGCTGCGAGACAAAGCGGAGAGTGAGATGCGCCATTTTGCCACGCAACTCCGCGTTGGTGATGTCGGTTGCGTCGATCGATATGAACCGGGTTTCAACGGTTTCGCCTCGCGCTTCGCGCTCGCGAATCACGGATTCGAACCCGTCATAGACCTCGCGCGCCAATAAATTCTTCAGGGACCGGCGGTCGCCGACTGCGTAGGCCGTCACGATCATCTCGTAGGCTGCCCTTGCGCCAGCGATGAATTGCTTGACGTCGAAATTTTTGTCGGCCGCCACAATGGCGTCGAGTCCTCGGGCCACCGCCGAGCCGGGCGTGGCGACCCCGGCGTAGCGGTCAGGGAGTTCAGCCGACTCCGCCGGTCGGGCAGGTTCGCTAGGGCGTTGCGGGAGTGCCACGACTTTGTCGCCGGGCGAGTTGCGCACGGGATCCGCCGCTGAATAAGGATCGTAAGGCGGCCGTTCGCGACCGGTTCGTTGACCGAGCACGCTACGCAGCTTTAAGAAAATCAATACTGCGACCGCCAGTAAGAGTATGGTGGTTGTGTCGAACACGTCTCATGCTTTCGTGCGCAACTGCACCAAGCGGTGCCGGTGCTCGTAAGGTGGAATTTTTTCCTACTACGCTTCCTTGCTACCGATACGACTATATTGGGGAATCGGTGGTGTGATTCCAGGTCTGAATCTTTTGCCAGCCCAACCGGGCTTTTGTGTGCAGCATGAGCTTAGACCATCGAGACGTGCACGCCAACACAATGTCCCCGCATTGCCGAAGCGCAAAATCGGCAACAGCATGAGATCGGGGCCGCGGTCGAAGGAATTCGGTGCGATGCGTGTTATCAAGTTGATCGCCATAGGGTTACTCGCGTGGCCCGCGGTGGAGATTGTGGCATTCGTGTGCGTCTCGGCCGCGGTGGGTTTTGCGAATGCGGTCTTGCTGCTGTTGCTAATGTCCTTCGCTGGACTGTTTGTTCTGCGGCATTTTAGCGGGGATGTGACCCGGTTTCGGGCGGCCGGGGCTCCCAGCATCGCCGCTGCCCCATTGGACCGCCCCGGCATGGCTCCGGGTTTTGGTGGAATTCTTCTTTTGATTCCTGGCTTTGTTACCGGCGTGCTCGGCCTTGTCATGTTGTTCCCAGTGTCCCGCCGTTGGCTGCTAGCCGGGTGCCGGCGCATCTTTGCGGCGGGCCGCGGGCCAGCCCGCCCGGACATCATTGATCTTGCGCCAAACGAGTGGCGACCACTACCTGGCCCGCGATTGCCCCCAACGAGCGGCCCGCTCAAAAAATGATGCGCCGCACGGCCCCGTGCCACTCTCTACCCTCCGCCGCATGGAGGGAGTGAGGCAAGGGGGTAGTCCAAAACGTTGGAAGGTCTTAAAGCACGCCCGCTCTGATTTTTTGATGAAATTGATGATCGCAGCGTCCTTGTTCGAGTTTGGCGCTTGTGATAGCCACACGCGCGAGCGCTTCAGCAGGGTTGCGGCAGTCCGCGGAGAGACATCATGACGACGACGAATGGCGGTGGCGATCCAGCCCCGGCAACTGCCGAGATGCCTAGTCTCAGCATCCTGGTGCAATACTCCAAGGACTTTTCATTTGAAAATCCGAATGCGCCGCAATCGCTGATGCAGCAGCAACAACAGCCGCAGATCGGCATCCAGATCAACGTCAATCCCCGCCAGATGTCGAATACGGATTTTGAGGTAGAGCTGAAGCTCGAGGGAAAAGCCGAGCACAGCGGAAACGTATTGTTCGCGTTCGACCTCAACTATGCGGGCGTGTTTCGACTGACGAACATCCCGCAAGAAAATCTCGGCCCGCTGTTGATGATCGAGTGCCCGCGACTCCTGTTTCCGTTTGCGCGGGAGATCATATCGAGCGCCATCTCCAACGGCGGATTCCCGCCGCTGATGCTGCACCCGGTCGATTTCGTCGCGCTCTATCAGCGCAAGTTGGCGGAAATGCAGGCCGCGCAACCGGCAACCCAGGCCGGATGAAATGGATTGAGGTTTCGCATGTCATTTTCAATGTCAACGTCGGCCATTCCGACATTTGAGATCGGTCTTTCCGCATTGTCGGCGGTCCTTGACAAGGCTGCGGCGTATGCAGCAGCAAAGAAGATCGACCCTTCGGTATTGCTTCAGTCGCGGCTGTCTCCGGATATGTTCCCCCTGGTCCGGCAGGTGCAGATCGCATCGGATCAGGTCAAGAACGGCATCTCACGCCTCGCCGGCGTGGAACCCCCGCGCCATGAGGACAACGAAACGACAATCGACCAGTTAAAGGATCGCTTGGCGAGGACCCTGTCCTATCTGAAGTCAATCGATCAAAAGAAAGTCGACGGGTCTGCCGATCACGACATTACGTTTCCGCTCGGCCCGACCAACAAAGGTCACATGAAGGGCGCCGACTACCTCAACCATTTTGTGTTGCCGAACTTCTATTTCCATATGACTGCAGCCTACGCGATCCTGCGCCATTGCGGCGTAGATCTCGGCAAGCGTGACTTTCTCGGCGCGATCCCGATGAAGCTGACCTGAAAGCGCACGTTAGCTGAAGCATTTTTCGGTTAAATTGACCTACCTCAGTGCTGTCATCGCCCGGCTTGACCGGGCGATCTAGTAACCACCGGCCGGGGGATACTGGATTGCGTCGAAATCGGATGTTTCCGATTTCGACGATTTAATGCCGAAGTCGGGCAATGACACTGGCAAGGTCAATCCGTGGAAAAATGCTCTACCCGCTAGCGGGAACATAGTCGTTCCAAATTGCCTTCGCGCCAAGTTCCGCAAGAAGCGCGCCGTGTGCGGCGCGTTCCGCATCGGTTAGGCGCGGACGCAACGGCACCGGACGGACTTTCGCGGACATCGCAAAATTGCTCACCATGATCTGAGACGCCGGCATGGCAACCAATCCAAGCTGCGCTTGTCGGGCATCGACAAGCTCAACGTAAACTTCCGCCAGCAACTCGGCATCGAGCAGCGCGCCGTGCTTGGTACGACGGCTGTTATCAATTCCAAAACGGGCGCAAAGATCGTCCAGACGGTTCGAGCCGCCAGGATATTTGCGCCGCGCCAGGAGCAAAGTGTCGACCAACCGGTCGCGCGGGATGGGCGCCTGCTTCACGCGCTCCAGCTCGGCGTTGACAAAGCCCAAATCGAACACCGCATTGTGCGCGATCAATGCGGTGTCGCCGATAAAGGCGAGAAGATCGACCGCAATGTTTGCAAAGAGCGGTTTGGACTTAAGGAAATCGTGTGAAAGACCGTGGATCGCGAATGCCTCTGGCGGTACGTCCCGCTCGGGATTCAGGTAGCGGTGGAACGTCTGGCCGGTGGGAAATCGGTTGACCAGTTCGATGCAGCCGATCTCGACCAGACGGTGGCCCTGATAGGGATCAAGACCGGTCGTCTCGGTATCGAACACGACCTCGCGCATTCCGCTCGCTCTCGCCCTCGACCGCTATGATCGGTTACGCCGAATCGGCTGAGTCGACGCGGCCTGCAGGATGGCATGAACCTGCTCACGGGCGAAATCGAAGCCTTTGGAGGTATCCACTACAAAATCGGCGCGGCGACGTTTTTCCGCGTCGGGCATCTGTTTGGCGAGGAGGGCCTGGAATTTCTCCTCGGTCATTCCGGTCCGTCCCAAGGCCCGGGCACGCTGCATCTCCGCCGGCGCCGTTACCACTACGACCACGTCGACACGACGGTCCGCCCCGGTTTCAAACAGCAAGGGAATATCGAGGACCGCGATGGGTGCGCCCGCACGCTCAGCCTCGTCAAGAAACCGTACTTCTTCGCGTCGAACCAGCGGGTGAATGATACCTTCGAGACGCCTTAACGCCTCAGGGTCACGGAGCACGCGTTTTGCCAGCTTATCACGGTCAATTCCTTGTGCGCCGCTAACTCCAGGGAATTCCAGTTCGATGACCGCAGCGGCGTCGCCGGCGTAGAGCCGGTGCACGGCCGCATCAGCATCGTGAACGGGCACGCCGGCCTGCGCAAAAAATCGCGACGTGGTGGATTTGCCCATGCCGATGGAACCGGTGAGACCAATGACCACCACGTTGTCGCCTCCACCCCTTCGCTACCCCGGGAGGGCATGGAGGGAGTTACGCAGCCAAGCTGCCGTTTTGCCTGAGGAAACCTAAGAGCTTGAGCAGCGGCAGCCCCAGGATCGTAAAATGATCTCCCTCGATCCGGTCGAACAGGTGAATCCCGGTCTTTTCAAGTTGATAGGCCCCGACGGACTCGAGCACGGCGCCACCGGCCGTATCAAGATACCGATCAAGAAATGATCCCGACAGATTGCGAAGCGTGAGGCTTGCCGTGTCGGTGGCGGCGAACAGAACATTTCCGTCTTGCGCTACTGCGACGGCGGAATGCAAATGATGGGTCTTGCCGGCCAGCGCCATGAGCTGTTCGCGGGCACTGGCGGGATCGCGAGGTTTGTCGAAACGCCGGTCTTCGAGCGCAAGCGTCTGGTCCGCACCGATGACAATGCGCTGTGGCATCAGGCGGGCGACCGCTTTTGCTTTTTCGCGGGCCAGCAGCGCGGCCGCCTCGGCGGGACGGCAGATTCCGGCAGCGGCTTCAACGGCACGTTCATCCAAATCCGGAATGCACACTTCGATCGGAATGCCCGCGGCTTCCAGCATGGCGCGGCGGGATGCGCTGCGGGACGCGAGCACAAGCGGCTGATGGCTTTGCCACAGCGACATCATCCCTCCGCCTGCAGGCGGCGTCGTTCGGCCAGCAGCGCCATTATGGCGGCTGCCGTTTCCTCGATTGATCGCCTTGTGACGTCAATCAATTGCCAATTGTGCCTGGTGCAAAGACGCCGGGAGAACGCAATCTCCTCAGCAACCGCCTGGCGATCGACATACTGATCGTTGTCGAGATGAACTCTCAGACCCAACAGACGATTTTCCCGGATTTGCACGATGCGTTCGGGACTGGCGAAGAGTCCGATGACAAGCGGATGTCTTATCGATTCGAGTTGCGGCGGGATCGGCATACCGAGGACCAACGGAATATTGGCGGTCTTCACGCCGCGATTTGCAAGATAGATCGACGTCGGGGTTTTAGACGTCCGCGAGACGCCGAGGAGCACTACGTCTGCCTCTTCGAGTTCGTCGGCATGCTGCCCGTCGTCGTGCATCATGGTGTAGTTAAGGGCATCGATACGCTTGAAATATTCGGCGTTCAGAATGTGCTGAGCACCCACCCTATCGGTCGATTCGGCCCCCAAATAGGCTTGGAACAGCCGCAACACCGGGCCCAGGACCGACAAGCATGGCAGCCCGAGGTCCCGGCACTTGTCTTCAAGCCGGCCGATCAGCATCTGATCGAGCAAGGTATAAAGAACGACACCCGGCGCTTCCTCGATCTCGCTCAACACACGATCCAGTTGCCTGTTGGTGCGCACGGCCGGATAGACGTGCTCGACCGGGGACGCGTTGTTGTACTGCGCGGAAGCCGCGCGTGCGACCGTGATCAACGTTTCGCCGGTGGAATCGGAGACAAGGTGAAGATGAAAGAAGCTCGAATCGCGCGGTGGCATCGATCTGGTTTCATTGAATTTCTGTGGATGACGAAGGACAAAGCCACGTCTTGGGGCCAACAGCAAGACACGGGCCACCCCGCCGCTGCTCTTATGTCCACATAGCCACAGCTCCGCACCACCCGGACCCTGCCTGTTCTTGCGCAGTTGAAATATAGGCGCGTAAACCAGAACGAACTCCGCTCGCTTCTAATAACCCATTGCAGTTTCAGGAGATTGTCTTCATAACACGCGACGCCTGACAACGCCTCAAAAGCCAAAGTCGATGTGGACAACCGCCGCGTCAAACCCGAAGATCGATTCGTGAGTCCAATCCACTGCCAATCAAAAAAGCCAAACAAGTCTTAAAGATTCGATTGAAGAGGAAGCAATCGAAGATGACCGTTTTGCATGGGCATTCTGGCACACTGGATGTGCTTGCCAACAAAAAGGCGGCACAAACGCCGATCTGGCTCATGCGGCAGGCTGGCCGATATCTGCCGGAGTATCGGGAGATCCGCGCAAAGGCCGGATCGTTTCTCGACTTATGCTTCAATCCGGTACTGGCAGCGGAAGTGACCCTGCAACCAGTGCGACGGTTTGGCTTCGATGCGGCAATCCTGTTCTCCGATATTCTGGTGGTTCCCCATGCGCTCGGACAAAAGTTGACGTTCGAAGCCGGCGAAGGTCCGCGCTTGTCGCCCGCGATCATCTCGGCGACCAACCTGGACAAGCTGGCGACCGATTTAGATCTGAATGCGTTGGCGCCTGTGCTCGAAACGATTGCAAGAGTGCGAGCGGAACTGCCGCGCCGAGTCGCACTGCTTGGCTTTTGCGGTGCGCCATGGACGGTTGCAACATACATGGTGGCCGGCTTCGGGACCCCGGATCAAGCGCCGGCACGCCTCTTCGCTTATCGCGATCCGGAAGAGTTTGGGAGATTGATCGATGTCTTGACACGGGTCTCGATCGACTACCTCGCGGCCCAATTCCAGGCCGGCGTGGACGCGGTTCAACTGTTCGATACGTGGGCCGGAGTGCTCGGACCGGAGGAGTTCGATCGTTGGTGCACGAAGCCCGCCGCAAAGATCGTTGCCGGTCTGCGACAAAGGATACCGGGAGCACGAATAATCGGGTTCCCGCGAGGTGCCGGTACATCGCTGGTGAGCTATGTGGAGGACGTCCCGTTCGATGCGATCGGGCTGGATTGGATGATCAATCGGAAGTTCGCGCGTGACGAAATTCAGTCTCGCAGGCCGGTGCAGGGAAATTTGGATCCGATGGCGCTGCTCGCGGGCGGAGCGGCGCTCGATCGGGAAGTGGACGCGGTGCTGGCATCGTTCTCCGAACGCCCTTTCATCTTCAACCTCGGCCACGGCATCCTGCCCGAAACGCCCATTGGGAACGTGGAGCGGATGGTTGCTCGTGTGCGGAAATCAGGCCTATAGCGGGGTCGTTGCGGAGCCCTGAAAGCGCAATGCCGGGAAGCGTCAAGAAACGATGGATTCGCGCGATCGTCGGGATCACGACGATGGCGGCT
>Ga0257161_1000022_pt1 | contig 37155 bp, 31 predicted proteins | sample NR01A_FD_185954 | JGI IMG/M metagenome (GOLD analysis project Ga0257161, IMG submission 185954) | Soil microbial communities from H.J. Andrews Experimental Forest, Oregon, United States - NR-01-A | ecosystem: Environmental > Terrestrial > Soil > Temperate forest > Bulk soil | place: USA: Oregon... | reverse complement strand
CCCCTATATGATGGCGTTGGGGATCATCACTCCAACCAAACATTATCCCTTACGGTAAAGGCTTCAACGATTGAGGGTGGCGGCTTCGTGATTGCGCTGAAGCCACGATATCCGCACTTGGCCCATCTCCGCCGCGCCGGCTGCCGGCCAGCGAGGCCGCTTACTGGGGTAGTCCTGCCGGCCCGGTCTCCAGTTTCCTCCCGGCTGGAGCGCCGTCGTGCGACGCCCGACGTTTGGGAGCTTGCGCAGACTTTCGTATATTTGCGGCCAGGGCCGAAGCGGCCAGGGCTCTCGCCCTAGCTGGCAACATGTTCACCTACTCGGCGGCAGGCCAGGGTTGCGGCGAGACTGTCCCAGCATTCCGCTTCGCTCCACGCGGCTGACGCCGGCGCCAGCACTCAATTGGCCGCGGTGCGTAGGCGCCCACCGGCAATCGTCAAGCCGAGCCCAATACCAATGCCATGCAACAGCGCCGTTGCTGCGACGAAGCCCGCCCCGTAGGCAAGGCCCGACACCGTCTCCGGCATCTCGGCGCCGTGGGCATAGCCGTGGAAAACCGCAAAGAACGCCACCAGCCCCATGGCGGCCGCAACCGGCATCGCCACGCCAACAATCGCGACCGCGGCCAGGACCACCACCGAGAGCGCAATGCCGGTTTCCACGTAAGGCAGCCCAAGGCCCGCCATGCCGGCGAGGCCCGCCACTGCCATGGTGCCGACAAAGCTCGCCGGTACGAGCCATAACGCCCGTCCCCCGAGCCGCGCCGCCAACAGGCCAACCGCCACCATGGCGATGATATGATCGACGCCGCCCAACGGATGCAGGAAGCCCGCGATCAGGCCCGGACCCTCATGGCCCGGATGGGCGAATGCGACGGTGGGGACAAGGGCAAGCGAAACGGCGGCAATGCGAAGCGCGGTACGATGCATGGAAGCCTCCGGGTGGTACGATGTCTCGGGTATCGTCTCTTGGTACGGTCTCTTGGGTATGATGTTTAATGAATAAGTGCATAGCGGGTGCTATGGCAAGCGCTGATTTGGAGTTTTGCTGATGACGGATGCCGAGGAGCCCAAAACGAAAGAGAGCCATACGCTCGCCGATCATGTCTACGGCCTCGACCTCGCGCACACGCACGACGGCTATGCGGATCACGACCACGACTTCCCCGACGACGGACCGCTGGAGGACAATCCGATCTGGATTGCCGACCACGTCTCCCTCATGACCGTTGGCATCGACATCGGCTCGTCCGGTACTCAGGTGATCTTTTCACGGGTCAATCTGCGCCGCCTTGGCGAGGACCTGTCCAGCCGCTACTTCGTGGTGTCGCGCGAAACGCTGTTTCAATCGCGCGTCGCCCTCACCCCCTACCGCAGCGAGGAGCACATCGACGAGTTGAGGCTCGGCGCCATCATCGACGATGCCTACAACGCGGCCGGCATCGATCCGGCTGCCGTCGACACCGGCGCCGTCATTCTCACTGGCGAAGCCCTGCGGCGCGAGAACGCCAAGGCGATCGCCGCGATCGTGGCGGAGAAGGGAGGCGATTTCGTCTGCGCCACGGCGGGCCATCACATGGAATCGATGCTTGCGGCCTACGGCTCCGGCGCCGCCACGGTGTCGAGCGCCGAGGGCAAGCGCATCCTCAATATCGACATCGGCGGCGGCACCACCAAGCTCGCGGTGGTGGAGCACGGCAAGGTGGTTGCGACGGCCGCCGTCCACATCGGCGGCAGGCTTCAGGTGGTCGACCACGATAGCCTCATCGTCCGCCTCGATCCCGCCGGGAAATACCACGCCAAGCGCGCCGGCTTTGCATGGAACCGGGGCGATGTCGCCGACGCGGCCGATCTTGATAAAGTCGCGGACGGGATGGCGGATGCGCTCGTCGCCGCTCTCGCAGCCCGGCCGCTGCCGCACGATATCGCGCATCTCTACCTCACCGATCCGATTGCAGATTTCGGCGCAATCGACGGGATCATGTTCTCCGGCGGCGTCGGCGAGTATGTCTATGGCCGCGAGGACCGCGATTTTGCCGACCTCGGGAGAAGGCTCGGCCATGCCATCCGCCGGCGCATCGACGCGGGCGCGCTGCCCTGGCCGCTGCTGCCGGCCGGCGAATGCATCCGGGCGACCGCGCTCGGCGCGTCGGAATACTCGGTCCAGTTGTCCGGCAACACCAGCTACATCTCGGCGCCCGGCGCCCTGTTGCCGCGGCGCAATCTCCAGGTGCTGCAGCCGGATTATCTGCCTTCCGATATGATCGATCCCGATGCGGTGGCCGCAGCGATCCGCCGCCATCTCGTGGCGTTCGACGTCGATGCCGAACGCGAAGTCGCGCTGGCGCTGCGCTGGCAGGGCGCGCCGTCTTACGAGCGCCTCGCCGGATTCGCCGAAGGCATCTACCGCGGCCTCGCTGATCGCATCGCCAGGCGTCAGGCGATTTACATCATGCTGGATGGCGACGTGGCGCAGACTTTGGGCGCGATCCTGCGCGAAGAGCGAGACGTCACGAGCGAAATCCTGGTCATCGACGGCGTCGTGCTGATGGACTTCGACTATATCGACCTCGGCCGCATCCGCATGCCGTCGAACACCGTGCCGGTCACCATCAAGTCACTCGTATTCAGCGAGGACCCACGCGGGCCGCGGCCGCGCCAGCGGCTGCATCACCATGCCCACGAGCATGAACACCCGCATGAACACGAGCACGGACATCCACACCATCACGGGCACGATCATCGTGGGCATGTTCACCATGAACACGGTCATCACGAACACGATCATCACGAGTAGCGTTCGCTCGCGTTTTGGTGCCTTGCGTAAATGCGCAGGCCGGGGGCGCATGCGTCTTTCGGTATTCGTGTCTGCCGTGATTTTGTTGGCTCCGATCTCGCCCGCGCAAAGTCAAGCATCCAATGAGACCATACGAGTCGAAAATGAGTACAGAGAGTGCCTGTATGCGAAATCCAGGAGCGGACGATATGTCCATGGCGAGAGGGACTCCGACTTCGGACTCATAGGAGAATGCAGAAATCAATGGGTCGCCTACATGGACGTTTGCGCCAGGTCGGGATTCGACAATCGAACATGCGTGATGAAGAGCCGGCTGGTCATCCATGCAATACTGAACCTTACCGGCAAATAGGAGGAAGAGCCCATGACCACCCGCCGCACCGTGCTTGCGGCCGGCCTTAGCGCCGCCGCGGCAGCAACGAGCGTCACGTCCGCAAACGCCCAGACCGCGCAAAAAAACCTTTGTCCTGGTGCACGGCGCCTGGCATGGCGGCTGGTGTTGGCGGCGCGTCGTGGATTCTCTGCAACGCCAGGGCCACAAGGTGTTCACCCCGACGCTGACCGGGCTCGGGGAACGCTCCCATCTGATGAGCCGGGACATCAATCTCGATACCCATATCACCGACGTGGTCAATGTCTTCAAATGGGAAGAGCTCAAGGACGCGATTCTGGTCGGCCATTCCTATGGTGGCTGGGTGATATCCGGCGTGGTCGAGCAGGTGCTGCCGCGCGTCAGCTCAATCGTCTTTCTCGACGCCTTCATGCCGGACGACGGCACCCGCGGTCTCGACAACACTTCCGAGTTCAGCCGGAAGGGCATCCTGGCGGCCCTTGAGAAAGGCGACGTCTCGCGCCCGTCGCCGGCCGCAGCGATGTTCGAGGTGAACGAGAAGGACCGCTCCTGGGTCGATTCGAAAGTGACGCCGCAACCGGTCGGCGTCGCGCTGCAGCCGATCCGGCTCACGGGCGCACGCGACCGGGTGGCGAAGAAGACCTACATCCGGGCCGCGTCGTATCCACAGCCGATTTTCGACAAATATCTTGCGATCTGCAAAGCCGATCGGACGTGGCGCACGTTCGAAATTCCGTGCGGCCATGATATCATGGTGGATATGCCCGAGCGGCTGGCGGAGGTGCTGATGGAAAGTGGCGTGAGAATCCGCTTACCGCCCCGCCACGTTGCGGTAGACCGCGCCACCCTTCATCACGAACACAACCCGCCGCAGCGCGGTGATATCGCTCAGCGGATCGCCATCGACCGCGATCAGGTCCGCCTCCATGCCGGGCGCGAGCGTGCCGATGCGGTCGCCGAGGCCCAGCGCCTGGGCATTGAGCGCCGTCACCGCCGTGATGGCGTCCATGGCTCCCTGGCCGCCGACCTGGACACGGTAGACCGCCTCGCGGGCGTTCTGACCGTGGGCGCCCGCCACGGCGTCGGTGCCCATGATGATTTTGAGGTCCTTGTGGCGGACCGCCATCTTGAACATGGCGAGCTTGAGCGGGATGCCGTCCTCGGTGAACTTGAAGCCGGCTTCGTCATAGTTGCCGATGCCGAGATAGCGCGGGCGGTTCTCGATGTAGTTCTGCGACACCAGGCCGATATTAGGCTCGAAATAGGTGCCGCGCGCCGCCATCAGGTCGGCGTCGGCGTCGGTGATCTGCGAGCCGTGCGCCACGGCGGTGCAGCCCGAAAGTGCGGCGGCGCGGACCGCGGACGCCGCGTGGGCGTGCACCCAGATGCGCTTGCCCAATGTCTTCGCTTCGCCGCAGGCGGCGGCGATCTGCGCGTCGCTCAACGTCTGGCCGCCGCCCTCGCGGATGCTTTTCGAAGCGAAAATCTTGATCACGTCGGCGCCGTCGGCGGCCGACTTGCGCACGAACTGCCGCACCTCGTCGGGCGTGAGCTTGGTATCGGTGAGCTGATAGACCGAAGTGAGGAGCCGCGGCCCGGCAATCTGTCCGCGCGCGATGGCGTCGCGCAACGGCACGTCGATCGGCTGGCCGATGCTCTGCACCGTGGTGAAACCCGCCATCAGCATCGCATAGGCGTTCGCGGCAGCCGCCAGCGCCGTGTCGGCCGGCGTCTCGCCGGCGTTCGACGCACGGCCGTCCTTGCCGAAATGGGCGCCGATGTGGACATGGGTGTCGATCAATCCGGGCAGGACGGTAAACCGCGAGAGATCGTAGGTCACGCTCTCTGCCGCGCCGTTGCCAAGCTTGACGATCCGCGATCCGTCGATGGCGATGACGGCATTGCGCTCAACGCCGCCCTTGCCGTCGATCAGCGTGCCCGCCCGGACGGCGAGTTGCTGGGCCGTGGCGAGCGGGGTTGATGCAAAGAGTGCGACGGCAGCAAGAATCAAGACCGTGGATTGGACGCGCGCCCCTGGGACCGCGGGCGTCTCGCCCGCATCGGAGGTGCAACTGGCACTGGCGTCGCCGCGAAAGTGCGGGCAGGACGCCCGCGGTCCCAGGGTCAGATTCACCATATCACCGCCCCGCCACGTTACGGTAGACCGCGCCGCCCTTCATCACGAATACCACCCGCCGCAGCGCCGTGATGTCGCTTAAGGGATCGCCGTCGACCGCGATCAGGTCGGCTTCCAGGCCGGGCGCGAGCGTGCCGATCATGCCCTTAAGGCCGAGTGCCTCGGCATTGAGCGACGTCGCCGCCACGATGGCATCCATGGCGCCTTGGCCGCCCACCTCAACGCGATGGATGATCTCGTTGGCGTTGCGTCCATGGGCGCCGGCGACGGCGTCCGTTCCCATGTTGATCTTCAGGTCCTTGTGGCGGATCGCCATTTTGAACATGGCGTCGTTAAGTGGAATGCCCTCCTCCATGAACTTGAAGCCGGCCTCGTTGTAGTTGCCGATGCCCATGTAGTGCGCCTTGTTGTCGAGGTAATTCTGCAGGAGGAGGCCGGTCTGCGGTTCGAAATAGGTGCCGCGCTTAGCCATCAGGTCGGCCTCGGCATCGGTGATCTGCGAGCCATGGGTGACGGTGGTGCAGCCTGCGAGCGCCGCGCCACGCACCGCGGAGGCGGCATGCGCATGCACCCAGACCCGCTTGCCAAGGGCCTTGGCTTCTCCGCACGCGGCGTTGATCTGGTCATCGCTGAGCGTCTGCCCGCCGCCCTCCCGAATGCTCTTCGAGGCGAAAATCTTGATGACATCGGCGCCGTCGGCCACGGCCTTGCGGACATGGGCGCGAACCTGATCGAGCGTCAGGCTGGTGTCGGCGAGCGGGGTCACGGCGGTCAACAGCCGCGGGCCGGGCAGCCGTCCGCTGGCGATGGCGTCGCGCAGCGCCACGTCGCTCGGCGCCCCAATGCTTTGCACGGTGGTGAAGCCTGCCATCAGCATGGCGTAGGCGTTGGCGGCGCCGTAGAGCGCCGCTTCGGCCGGAGTCTCGCCGGGGGTCGAGGCACGGCCGTCCTTGCCGAAATGCGCCCCGATGTGAACGTGCGCATCGATCATGCCGGGGAGGACGGTGAAGCGCGCGAAATCGTACGTGGTGGTCTCCGCCGCGCCGTTACCGACCTTGACGATGCGCGAACCATCGACCGCAACGACTGCGTTGCGGAGCACGCCGCCTTTGCCGTCGAGGACGGTTCCGGCCCTAATCGTGACGGCCTGCTGCGCGCCCGCCGGGGCGGTCATGCCAAAGAGACCCGCCAGCCCGGCGAGTGCTGCGGCTACTGGCGCCGTCACGATCGATGGGATGCGCATCGGACCTCCTCCTTGGATCATTGCGATGAATTGTAGGGTGGGCAAAGGCGCATTGCGCCATACAACATTGTTAGCACGGACCGTCGTGCGCCTTTGCCCACGCTGTCCGATCTTGCAGTTTGACGGCGTGGGCAAAGTCGCGCGAGGTCGGTGCGCTATGTCATCAACCGAGGCAGGCGACTTTGCCCACCCTACGATGCCGTCCGGCGGAGCGCCATCGCGTCGTCAAACCTCACTGGTTTTCATCGCGGGCATTGGCGCGAAGCACTTCTTTCCCGCCGGGAAGCACCGCCTGGATGAACTGGCCGCCGCGCGCACCATCCTTCATCGGATGAATGGTCACCGAGACCGCGTCGCCCGCTTTTACCGAATCGGAACGCATACCCATGGTGACCAGCCGCCCCGGCGAGCTCAGTTCAATCGCCCACAGCACCGGCTTGCCGGTCTTCTCGTCATTGACCATGACGCGAAGCCACGAGTGCGGATTGACCCATTCGAATTCCTTCACCGTCCCTTGCAGCGTGACGGTCTTCTCGGCATCGAACATGGCGAAGGAGTGATGCGCAACGGCAGGCGCCGCGAAAGCAGCCGCCACGAGGGCGGTCAGGGTGACGAATTTCAGGTTCATGGACGGTCTCCCGAATGATTTGGCCCCAATCGATTATGTATTTTGCTAACATTATAATACGGTGCGAAAGCCGCACAAGAGAGCTGCGACGGCAGAAACATTAAACTGTCCGCCGGAGGATCACGTCCGGGGCAATTCACGGGAGGCCGGCATGCGTTTCACGGTCTTGGCGACTTTGGTTTCGGCGTTGGCGGCAATGACCGCGCCGGCGACGGCGGCCTGGCGTGGCTACATCAGCCATCCTCTCGGCTTCGCTTTTGCGGCGCCCGGCGAGCTCAAGGTGGAGAAGGGAACCTATCGCGGCGCCCTAGCTGGCCAGCACGACACACTCGTCTACCGCTTTGTCGACGACGACATCGAATACAAGGCGGTGGTCATCGACATGAGCGACAAGGCCAACGACGCCGCAACGCTGCTTGGCGAGGCCGAATACAACTTCCAGAACGGTAAGAAAGTGCTGATGGACACGTTCGGCCGCGTCGACCGCCAATACGGGCGCAAGCTCACGATCGATCTGCCCAACAACGCCGGACGCTCGACGGCGGCGTTCTATTTCATCAATGGCCGCATCATTTCGCTCCAGGCGACGGTTCTCCCGGCCAACGGCGATTACGATACGCCCGAGATGGGGCGGTTCGTCGACTCCATCACATTCTACACGGTCCGCGCGGAAGACGATGCAATCGAGCTGCCTGTGCCGTCGAAGTAGCGGCAAGGAGGTCCTGGGAGCGCGGGCGTCCCGCCCGCCCTTCCTTATTCTTCCGTGTGGGTTCTTTCTTCGGTGCGGGCGAGACGCCCGCGCTTCCAGGAGGTGGCAAGGAGAGGGGCAGCGGCGGCGCCAATCGCGCCGCAAATCAAGGGAGGACTTGAAATGCGCAGATGGATGTTAGCCGCTTTGGCCGGCGCGGCTCTGACAATGGCGGCAATGCCGGCTCAAGCCGCCTGGAAGAGCTACATCAACAGGGAACTTGGCTTCTCCTTCATGGCGCCGGGCGAGGTCAAAGCCAGCGTCGGCACCTACCGAGGCAACATCGCGGGACCGCGCCAGACCATCGTTTATCGGTCCGTGGAGGACAATATCGAATACAAAGTCACCGTGATGAGTTTCATACAGGCCCAGGCCGAAGGCGCCAACATTCTGGGGGAACGGGAATATATGTTCCAGGATGGTAAGAAGGTGTTGATGGATACGTTCGCACGCGTCGAACCGGGCAAGGAGTCAGTCTACGGCCGCAAGATTGTCGTCGACCTTCCGGACAAGAAGGGCCGGTCGACGGGCGCGTTCTATTTCACCAAGGGTAAGCTCATCACGCTTGAAGCGACTGTGCTTCCGGCCAATGGCGATTTCGCCTCACCCGACCCCGGCCGCTTCATCGATTCCATCGCGTTCGTGCTCTCCCGCACCGAGCCGGGCGCCGTCGAACTTAAGACTCCCAAGCTCGAATAGATGCGCAACGTGCCGGCACCCGGTGCGGTTGGCAGTCGTGAGGAGGATGGCATGAACGCGCAGCTGCGGTATCTCGTTGTGTTGGCGGCCATGGCCGCGACGCCCGCCTGGGGGCAAATCCCGGATTTCTCCGGTGTATGGGCCCACCCATCCTGGCCCAGCTTCGAGCCGCCGCTAACCGGTCCCGGGCCGGTGCGGAACCGATCGCGCCTGCGCACCGGCGAAAGCAACGGCAACCAGCTGGTCGGCGACTACACCAATCCGATCCTGAAGCCCCACGCCGCAGAGGTGGTGAAAAAGCACGGCGAAATTTCGCTGGCCGGCGTGACCTATCCGACCCCGGCGAACCAATGCTGGCCGCAACCCGTGCCCTATATTTTCTGGACGATCGGCATCCAGCTGCTTCAGGAGCCGAACAGGATCACTATTCTTTACAGTAATCCCGATCATGAAGTCCGCCATGTGCGGCTCAACGAGCCTCATCCCGCACAGGTGACGCCGTCCTGGTACGGCGATTCCGTCGGCCATTACGAAGGCGACACGCTGGTGATCGACACGGTGGGCGTCAAGATCGGGCGGCCGTTTGCTATGGCGGACATCTTCGGCACGCCCTACACGCAGGCGCTGCACGTGGTCGAACGCTATCGGCTGCTCGACTACGAAGCCGCAAAAGCCGCGCAGGAACGGGGCCAAAAGGAGAATCGACTCCTGCCTTTCAACGACTCCGGAATGGACGTCGATCCCACCTATCGGGGCGGCGGGCTGCAGCTCGAATTTACGGTCGAAGACGAAGGCGTCTTCACGATGCCGTGGTCGGCGGTCATGACGTACCGGCGCGCCCGGGGCGAATGGCCGGAATTCGTGTGTGCCGAAAACATTCGTGAATATTATTACAACAAGAATTCCGAGGTCCCGACAGCGGACAAGCCGGATTTCTGAGGGGCGTGCCGTTATAAACGAGAGCCGGGCAGCCTTACCTCTCCCCGCAAGCGGGAGAGGGAGCAGACCCGTGTGCGAGGTCTCACTTCCGCGAGCGATTGAAGTACCGCAGGTCGGGCGGCGGCTGGCCCTTTTTGGCGGGCATGAGCAAACCGTCGCCGCTCAGGAAATAGATCTCATTGCCGATGCTGACGTGAACATTGTTTTCGGCGCACACGGTTTCTTTCCACCAGATCGGCTGCTTCGTCTGCGTGCGGCGGTAGTCTTTGGTGACCGTCCACGGGCGTGTGAGCGCATGATCGAACGTGGTGATTTCGTCGTGCAGCATGTTCGGGTCAGTCTTGTCGAGATAGATGCGTTCCCTGATGATCGTCTGATTGTCTTCGTGCAGCGGAATGCCGGTCATCTCATACGTGCGCGGACCCTTCAATCCCCTGGTCTCGACGAGAAGCGTGTCATAGCGGCCGTCCCCGTCCTCATCGACCCATCGGCCGATCGAATAGCCCGTAAACTGCGGATCGTCCTCCATGTTGGCGGGAAAGTCGCGGCCATCGGTGTGAATCCGGCGGCTGTCGCGAATATGGTCGATGAGGATGTAGGTGGTTTCGGGCAGAACCACGATTTCCATCTCCCCGTAAGGCCCCATGACGCGCGGCATGCCGGGCGACAGGCACTTGAAGGTCGGATCGCCAGCCTGGCCACCCAGCGCCTGATCAGCCAGGTTGGACTCAAAGATCGCCTGATATTCGGGCGTCAGCGGCGCCTCCTGCCCGGGTCCGGCCGGCTTGTGCGGATCGTACTGGACGCCACGATAGGTGCCGCTCGGCACCGCGACGCGGCGCCATTCGCCCTTCAGGTCCGGATATTTGCCATCATCGAACGCCCGAGCGCCGATTGGCGCGAGACATGCCGTCGTCAGGGCCGTCAAGCAGATAAGATGCCGAAAGCGCATGCGTGCTCTTCCCCCTGTGTTCTCGATCGCTGTCGACGCAGCTCCGTTCGCTCTGCCAAGCTATCGGCCCGTCTCAACTAAAGGGCAGTTTCACAAAATTTACACTGTATAGTGTTGAAGCGAAAGCGCGATATGCCGATCCGGATTTGACAAGGGAGGAAGTGCCGATGGACCTCGCACAAGGAGCGCGCAAGGGTTTGGTTTCGCGTCGCCAGGCTCTCGTGCTGCTCGGCGCAGCCGCCGCCGTGCGCGGCGCCGACGCGGCTGAGCAGGCGATCATGCAGGCGGTCTCGCTCGACCATGTCAATATTCGCGTGTCGAATGTCGCCAGAACCGCAGAATTCTACATGGGGCTGTTCGATACGCCCGTGCTCAGGAATGCAGCTCTGCGGGCCCAGCCGACATCGCCGCCCAGCGAAGGTTTCTTCCTCAGGTTCGGCGACGGCTATCTTGCCATATCGCAGGCGTTCGCTCCGGACAGACCGGACCTCGATCACTATTCCATCGGGCTTCGCGACTACGAGAAAACACGATTGACGGCGAGATTGCAGGACAACGGCATTGCGGTGCCGCCGCGATCGTCCACCGATGTCTGGCTTGCCGATCTCGACGGAGCTTTGATGCAGTTGAGACAACCGGGCGGCTGGGCGCGCCAGACCGCCACGCCGTATCAGGGTCCTGCCAGGGTCGGCCCGGCGTTGTCGCCGCTGTCGATGAGCCGCATCGGCCTGCGCAGCGCCGACGTCGGACGCGCGGGCGACTTCTACGGCCGTCTGTTCGGCACCGAGATGACGTCGGCCGCTTCGGGCCGCTCAAGAGCATTTGGATTGGGCGACTCGGTCCTCGAATTGATCTCTGTTCCGGCGAATTCGGGCTCTGCAAAGCGCGGGTTGGATTACATCCGGGTCGCCGTAAAGGATTTTTCAGCCGAAACGGCGACGCGCATCCTGCGCGAGCGCGGAATAAAGACAGACGACGGCGCGGCGCCGGGGTCGCTACGCATCTCCGATCCGGACGGGCTATCAGTTGAGCTTGCAGCAAATTAGGGGCGGATTATGTGCTGTGAGGGCGATCCCCGCCGGATTGTCGCGCCCGGAGGTCCAAATGGCGGTGACGACCCTGACCAGTCGTGAATTCGATCAGGATGCCAGCGGCGCCAAGAAGTTGGCCCGGCGCGGGCCTGTCTTCATTACCGATTGCGGTCGGCCGGCGTACGTCCTGCTGACGATCGAGAGCTACCGGCGCCTGACCTGCGGCAACATGAGTCTTGCCGAAGCGCTCGCCCAGCCGGGCGATGCCGATTTCGAATTCGAGCCGCCCCGCGCGGGCGGCATCTTCAAGGTGCCCGATCTCGAGTGATGTATCCCGGCACATGTTCGGGCCTTGCGGAGTCCGCCGCCCGGGACGAAACGAACCCGCTTCACTCCCGTAGCGGCTCACCCTCGACCGTGCAGCGACGCAGAAGCCGGCGTTCGTGCTTGGGAAAGTCGGTCCGCGCATGGGTGGTGCAGCGGTTGTCCCACATCACGAAATCGCCCAGCCGCCAGACATGTTCGAAGATGAATTCGCGCCGCTCGCCGATTTCGTAGAGCTGATCGAGCATCGCTGAACTCTCCTCGGCGCTCAGGCCCTCGATACGCGTCGTCATCAGGCGGTCGACAAAGAGCGTTTTGCGCCCGGTATCCGGATGAGTAATGAACAGCGGATGAAAATGGTGCGGAATGCCGCTGATGTCGCCTGAGCTATTCGCCTGCTTGGCGCGGTTGTATTCGTGGATGTGCAGCGCCTTGCGGCCCCTGAGTTTCTCCTTGAGCCCGGCGGGAACCGCCTCGTAGGCCTTGTACATGTTCGAGAACAAGGTGTTGCCTCCAGTGGAAGGCACCTCGATCGCGTAGAGAAAAGTGTACCGGTACGGCCGCGGCGTGTAACCGCCGTCGATGTGGAACCAGAACTCGCCTTCCCCGAAAGCGCCGAGCGCCTTGCCGTCGACCTTGATGTTGGAGACGAGGAGAATCTTCTGGTTATCTTGCTTGATCCCCTCGGCGCGGCTGCGCAGCTCTTCCGGCGCATTCTTGCGGTCGCCGAGTTCGCCGAAATAGGCCGCGAAACGAAGCTGGTCATCCTGCGAAAGGGTTTGGCCACGGAATACCAGCACCAGATGCCTGTTCCACGCCTCCTTGATCGTCGCAATTGCCGTGGCCGGCAGCGGCCTCGTCAGGTCGATCCCTTTGACCTCGGCCCCGCAGGCCGTGGACAGGGGCGTGACCTCGATGCCGACGACACCTTGCATGACCAGTCCTCCGCAGGAAAGACTTAGAGTTCGTTCCGGTCATATTGAACCATTTATCCGGAGTCATGGCCGGGCTTGCCCGGCCATCCACGTCTGCCCCCCTCCCTACGCTCCCCCCAAACGGGGGAGCGTAGGGAGGGGGCTGCAAGAAAGACGTGGATGCCCGTGACAAGCGCGGGCATGACGCTGTGACTCGATCTGATCGGAACATGCTCTAAGAACCATGGATTGAGCTTATAACCGATCGGCGACACCCGGGAGATCGACCGCCGATATGTCGTGATGGGGGCCGTCGCCAATGGCTGCTGTGGCGCGATGGAACCGCAATACCAGATAACCGGATCCATTGTGCATCACTCGACCGATTCGATCGGGAAGGCCTGCCATGCTCTTCCCTCTCCCGAGATTATGGGATAAGGCTCCGGCCGCCGCGACGGATAACCGTCCGCAGGCCGGGCGAGGTTTACGGGGCGGCGGTGGGACGCCGCTTTTTTTGCGCCCGATCAATTCTTACTGGTAACGCAATGCCAAAACGAACCGATTTGTCCACGATCCTGATTATCGGTGCGGGGCCGATCGTCATCGGCCAGGCGTGCGAATTCGACTATTCGGGGACTCAGGCCTGCAAGGCTCTCAAAGCCGAGGGCTATCGCATCGTCCTCGTCAATTCCAATCCGGCCACCATCATGACGGATCCGGACATTGCCGACGCCACCTATGTGGAGCCGATCACCCCGGAGATCGTCGCCCGCATCATCGAGAAGGAACGTCCCGACGCACTGCTCCCCACCATGGGGGGCCAAACGGCGCTCAACTGCGCACTGTCGCTGCGCCGTATGGGCGTGCTCGACACGTTCGGCGTCACCATGATCGGCGCCACCGCCGAGGCGATCGACAAAGCCGAGGATCGCGATCTGTTCCGGCAGGCCATGAAGCGGATCGGACTTGAAACGCCGAAGTCTTCGCTGGCCAACGCCTCCGATCTCAAGCGGGCCAACCGCGATCAGCATCAGGCCGAGATCGCCCGCATCAAGGCGCGCGGCCTGGCGGCCGACGAAGAACGGCGCGCCATCGCGGCCTTCGAGGGCGCCTGGGCGGCCGGCGAGCCCGAGCGCAAACGCCGGTATATCGTCAAGGGGCTTGCGGAAGCGATGGACGCGCTCAATGACATCGGGCTTCCAGCCATCATTCGTCCGTCGTTCACGCTGGCGGGGACCGGCGGCGGCATCGCTTTCAACAAGGAGGAATTTCTTGAAATCGTCGAGCGGGGTCTCGACGCATCGCCCACCACCGAGGTGCTGATCGAGGAAAGCGTGCTCGGCTGGAAGGAATTCGAGATGGAGGTGGTGCGCGACAAACGCGACAACTGCATCATCGTCTGCTCGATCGAGAACCTTGACCCCATGGGCGTTCACACCGGCGATTCCATCACCGTCGCGCCGGCGCTCACCCTGACCGACAAGGAATACCAGGTCATGCGCGACGCATCGATTGCGGTGCTGCGCGAAATCGGCGTCGAGACCGGCGGCTCCAACGTTCAGTTCGCCGTCAATCCGGCCGATGGCCGCCTCGTTGTCATCGAGATGAATCCGCGCGTGTCGCGCTCCTCCGCGCTCGCCTCGAAGGCGACCGGCTTCCCGATCGCCAAGGTGGCGGCCAAGCTTGCGGTTGGCTACACGCTCGATGAGATCGAAAACGACATCACCGGCGGGGCGACGCCAGCCTCGTTCGAGCCGACCATCGACTACATCGTTACCAAGGTGCCGCGCTTCGCCTTCGAGAAGTTTCCCGGCGCCGAACCGCTGCTCACCACCTCAATGAAGTCGGTGGGCGAAGCCATGGCGATCGGCCGGACCTTCCAGGAGTCGCTGCAGAAGGCGTTGCGTTCGCTGGAGACGGGCCTCACCGGCCTTGACGAGATCAATATCCCGGGGCTCGGAGAAGGCGACGACAAGAACGCCATCCGGGCGGCGCTTGGCGTGCCGACTCCAGACCGGCTTCTCGTCGTCGCCCAGGCGATGCGCCTCGGCATCTCCGATGAGACGATCCACGACGCCTGCAAAATCGATCCGTGGTTCCTGGCCGAAATTCGCGGCATCGTCGACGCCGAGGCCGATGTCAAGGCAAAGGGCCTGCCCACGACCGCCGGCGCATTGCGGCGCCTCAAATCGATGGGTTTCTCGGATCCGCGGCTTGCCCGGCTTGCGGGCATCCCCCCGGACGAAGTCGCGCACCGGCGCCGCGCGCTTGATGTCCGTCCGGTCTTCAAGCGCATCGACACCTGCGCGGCCGAGTTCGCTTCTCCCACGGCCTATATGTACTCGACCTATCAGCGGCCGTTTGCGGGCTCATTGGCGGATGAGGCGGCGCCTTCAGACCGCAGGAAGGTCATCATTCTCGGCGGCGGCCCGAACCGCATCGGCCAGGGCATCGAATTCGACTATTGCTGTTGCCATGCCTGCTTCGCGCTCGACGAGGCCGGCTTCGAAACCATCATGGTCAACTGCAATCCCGAGACGGTGTCGACGGACTACGACACATCTGACCGGCTCTATTTCGAGCCGCTCACCGAGGAGGACGTCCTCGAAATCGTCGCCACCGAACGTCGCAACGGCACATTGCTCGGCGTCATCGTGCAGTTCGGGGGCCAGACGCCGCTCAAGCTCGCCGCCGCATTGGAACGCGCCCACGTGCCGATCCTCGGCACTTCGCCGGATGCGATCGACCTTGCGGAGGATCGTGACCGCTTCAAGAAGCTGCTCGACAAGCTCCAGATCCGGCAGCCAAGGAGCGGCATCGCCACGAGCCCCACGGCGGCGCGGGCGATCGCCGAGGAGATCGGCTATCCGATCATGATCCGGCCATCCTATGTGCTGGGCGGGCGCGCCATGGAAATCATTCACGATGGGCCGCAACTCGGCCGCTATGTGGCGCGGCTTGCCGGCGACCTCGATCGGCCGTCCGAGCTTGCGGTGTCGGACCGCCGGCCATTGCTGATCGACCGCTACCTGTCAGATGCCATCGAGATCGATGTCGATTGCATTGCGGACGGCAGCAGCACTTTTATTGCCGGCATCATGGAACATATCGAAGAGGCCGGCATTCACTCCGGCGACTCTGCTTGCGCCTTGCCGCCCCATTCGCTCTCGCCCGCGACCATCGCGGAGCTGGAGCGGCAGACGCGGGCGCTGGCGCTGGCGCTCAATGTGGTCGGCTTGATGAACGTGCAATATGCGATCAAGAATGGCGATATCTACGTGCTCGAGGTCAATCCGCGCGCCTCGCGCACTGTTCCGTTCGTGGCGAAAGTGATCGGCATGCCGGTCGCCAAGATTGCTGCCAGGGTGATGACCGGCGAGCCGCTGGCAAGCTTCGACTTAAAGCCGCCCGCACCGCACCATGTGGGCGTGAAAGAAGCCGTGTTTCCGTTTGCGCGCTTCCCCGGCGTCGACACCGTGTTGGGGCCGGAAATGCGCTCCACCGGCGAGGTGATGGGAATCGACCGCACGTTCGAACTCGCTTTCGCCAAGAGCCAGATCGGCGGCGGGGCGCGGCTACCGCGAGCCGGCACCGTATTCGTGTCGGTGCGCGACGCCGACAAGGAACGCATTCTGGTTCCTGTCAAATTGTTGACCCAGCTTGGCTTCAAGGTTGTCGCCACGTCCGGAACCCAGCGGTATCTGAGTGCGAACGGTATCCATGCCACACGAATCAATAAGCAGTTGGAAGGCCGCCCCCACATCGTCGATGCGATCAAGAACGGCGAAATCCAACTGGTTTTCAATACCACCGAGGGCGCTCAGGCGCTGGCCGATTCTCGCACATTGCGGCGCGCGGCCCTCTTGCATAAAATTCCATACTACACCACTCTTTCCGGGGCCATTGCGGCGGCGCGGGGCATCGAAGCCTTTCTCGGAGGCGAACTCGAGGTCCGGGCGCTGCAGGGCTATTTCGGGGGCTGACGCTTCGTTCGAAAAGAGCAACGCCCCGAGGCCGTTCGGCCAAGGGTAGGCAGAGAAGTCGGGCTGGATCGCGTCGCCGGTGAACTAAGCCGAGGATGCGGTCGGTGCTTTTTTGTCAAAGGATAGAGAATCGATGGACAAGATACCGATGACGGCGGCGGGCTATTCCGTTCTGGAAAACGAACTCAAGCATCGCCAGCAGATTGAGCGTCCGCGTATCATTCAGCAGATCACCGACGCCCGTACGCACGGCGACCTGTCGGAGAACGCTGAATACCATGCCGCGAAAGAACTGCAATCGCTCAACGAGGGCCGCATCGCGGAGCTGGAGGATAAGCTCGCGCGCGCGGAAGTCATCGATGTTTCGAAGCTGTCGGGCGACACGGTCAAATTCGGCGCGACTGTCACCTTGATCGACGAGGACACCGATAAGAAGGCGGTCTGGCAGATCGTCGGCGAGCCTGAGGCCGACGCGAAGGCCGGCAAGATCTCGATCGCGTCGCCGCTGGCCCGCGCGCTGGTCGGTAAGAAGAAAGGCGCCAACGTCGAGGTCGTCACGCCGGGCGGCGCCAAAGCCTTTGAGGTCGTGAAGGTGGAGTGGCGATAGCCGCTTCGCCCTGGTCGCGCTCCTTAACTAGCCTTCAACTCGCGAAACCATGAATTCGCAGTGCATGTAGCCCGCATTGAGCGGAGCGAAATGCGGGAACGGCCTCTCCCGGATTTCGCTGCGCTCAATCCGGGCTACAGCGCTTACGCTGATACACTGGACTACGTCGGCACTGAGCGCAGCAACTCGAACGGCACCATGGGGAGATCCTTGGAGTTGCGCAAGGTCAGCGAAGTCTTGACGTTGAGGACATGCGGGGCCGCAGTGAGATCGGTCACGAAAGCCTGAAACCGGGACAGGCTCGGCGCCACGCATTTAAGGACGAAATCGATTTCGCCTGACAACATCCAGCATTCGCGCACCAGCGGCTCGCGGCGCACGAACGCCTCGAAGGCCTGCAGGTCGGCTTCAGCCTGGCTCGCCAGATGCACCATCGCGAATGCCGTTACCTCGCAGCCGAGCGCCTTCTCGTCAAGCAGCGCGCGATATCCCTTGATGTAGCCGGCCTCCTCAAGACTACGGACGCGGCGCAGGCACGGCGGCGCCGAGATGCCGACCCGCCGGGCCAGCTCCACATTGGTGATTCGGCCGTCATGCTGCAGTTCGCGCAGGATGTTGCGGTCGATGGCGTCCAGGCGTCGCATACCTTTATTTACAACGGAAACGCGCCTTGCGAAACATTATTGCGCGATCTCAACGGTCCGCCATGCCGTCGGGCAAGGAAATCGCTGCCAGGGGCTGATTTCGATCGTTTTCTCGTTCTGCGGTTTGCGTTTCTTGCATAGCTCTGGCAAAGCACATACATAGGTAATCTGCGCGGTGCGTCAGCGGCAGCCCCTTCCTACCCTCCCCCACATGTGGGGGAGGGTAGGAAGGGGGCTGCCGACACAACGACGAGAAATGCATGTCGAGGACCGTCCAGGCCAAGGTCGTCATTATCGGCTCGGGAGCGGCCGGCTGCACGGCTGCCATCTACGCCGCGCGGGCCATGCTCGAACCCATCATGATCCGCGGGATTCAGCCGGGCGGCCAGCTTACCATCACCACCGATGTCGAAAACTATCCTGGATTCGCCGACGTGATCCAGGGCCCCTGGTTGATGGAGCAAATGGAGAAGCAGGCTGCCCAAGTGGGCGCCGCGCTGGTGTCCGATCACGTCAACAGCGTGGAACTCGGACGGCGGCCGTTCCGGATCTCGTGCGATTCCGGCGACATCTATATGGCTGAGTCGCTCGTGATCGCGACCGGCGCCCAGGCGCGCTGGCTCGACCTCCCGTCCGAGCAGGCGTTTCGCGGCCATGGCGTTTCCGCCTGCGCGACCTGCGACGGCTTTTTCTACAGAGGCAAGAATGTGATTGTCGTCGGCGGCGGGAACACCGCCGTCGAGGAAGCGCTGTTCCTTACCAATTTTGCCAACAAGGTGACGGTGATCCATCGCCGCAATGCGTTCCGGGCGGAGCGCATTCTGCAGGAGCGCCTGTTCCGGCACGAGAAGATCGAGGTGATCTGGAACAGCGTGCTGGAGGACGTGAGGGGAAGCGAAGGCCCGCGCAAGGTCGTCGGTGCAGCGATCCGCAATGTCAAAACCAACGCAGTCACGGAGATCGGCGCGGACGGCATTTTCATCGCCATCGGGCATACGCCGGCGAGCGAATTGTTTGCCGGTCAGGTCCAAATGAAACCGAACGGCTACATCAAGACGGCGCCATACTCGACGGCGACATCGGTGCCGGGAGTGTTCGCGGCCGGCGATGTGGCTGACGACGTGTACCGTCAGGCCGTCACGGCCGCTGGAATGGGCTGCATGGCGGCCTTGGAGGCGGAGCGATTTCTCGCTGCCCACAAGATGGAAAGCGTCGCAGCTGAATAGACGCAGATTGCTCAGAAAAGGAATCTCATCGCAAATCCGGAATGCGGGATTCCGGACGCCCCCTCCCTACCCTCCCCCGCATGCGGGGGAGGGTAGGGAGGGGGGCCTAACAAAGAGAGGGAATTCGCGCGGGCGACTTCGATCGATCATGGATTGGGATAAGTTAAAGGTGTTTCACGCCGCCGCCGAGGCGGGCAGTTTCACACATGCGGGGGAGCAGCTCGGCCTCTCCCAATCGGCGGTCTCGCGCCAGGTGAGCGCGCTGGAGCAGGAGCTCACGGTTTCGCTGTTCCACCGCCATGCGCGTGGCCTCATCCTGACCGAGCAGGGCGAGCTGCTCTATCGGACCGCCCACGAAGTGTTCATGAAGCTCGAATCGGCGCGCGCCAAACTGACCGACAGCCGCGAGCGCCCGAACGGCGATCTCAAGATCACTACCACGGTCGGCATCGGGGTGCATTGGCTGACGCCGCGGCTCGGCGAGTTCGGCGACCTTTATCCGGACATTCGCATCACCTTGATCACCACCGACGAGGAACTCGACCTGGCGATGCGGGAGGCCGACGTCGCCATCCGCCTGCGGCAGCCGACCCAGCCCGACCTGATCCGGCGCAAGCTGTTCTCGGTGCACTTCCACGCCTTTGCGTCCCCGGAATACCTCAAGCGCATGGGCACGCCGCATTCTCATGAGGATCTCGACAAGCATCATCTTCTGGTCATGGGCGGCCATATACCGCAATATCTCCAGAACACGCGCTGGCTGGTGGAAGTCGCCCGCAACGGCAAGGGCCCACGCAACCCGCACCTCGTCATCAACAACATCATCGGCATCCTGCGCGCCTGTCAGGCCGGGCTCGGCATTGCGATGTTGCCCGACTACATCGTCGAAGAAGACGGCGGCCTCGTGCAGTTGTTCGGCGAGACGGAAACCATCGCGCTCGACGCCTATTTCGTCTACCCCGAGGAACTCAAGTCGGTGGCCCGGGTGCAGGCGTTCCGCGACTTCCTGGTCAGCAAGGCTCAACGCTGGAATTATTGACGGATATGACGGCACGTCGAGCACGTGTAGGATGGGTTGAGCGGCAGCGAAACCCATCGGCGGCCGCTATGCGTGGCGCTGTCCATGATGGGTTTCGCAAGAGCTCAACCCATCCTGCCAATCGAGGCGACGGCGAGTTGATATGACGGCACGTGTAGACGCAAGCGCCGCGACGGTGCACTGGGGTTATCTTGACGCGACCCTCGCACCTGCCGCAGCGATCGATAGCGGAGACGTGGTGACGATTTCGACCGTGTCGGGGCCGCCCGACGCGCTGCCGCCGCCGCCTGCGATCGTGCCGCGGGCGCTGCACGACATCCACGCCGCCAAAACGCGGCGGATGCTGCCGGGGCACATGTGCACCGGGCCGATCGCCGTGAGGGGCGCCAAGCCCGGACAAGTCCTCCAGGTCGATATCGAGGATATCGCGCTCCACTACGATTGGGGCTACGTCGCCTGTCGTCCGCTGCGGGGCGCGTTGCCGCATGACTTTGCGGAGCCCCACATGATCCACGTCGCGCTCGAGCGCAATCGCATGGTCGGCCGGTTGCCGTGGGGCACCGAAATCCCGCTGCGGCCGTTCTTCGGGGTCATGGCCAATGCGCCGCCGCGCGCCTGGGGCACGGTGTCGAGCATCCAGCCGCGCCAGTTCGGCGGCAACATGGACAATAAAGAACTCGTCGCCGGCTCCACGCTCTATCTGCCGGTGTTCGTCGACAATGCGCTGTTCTCGGTCGGCGACGGCCACGGCGCCCAGGGCGACGGCGAAGTCTGCGTCAATGCCATCGAGACCGGCCTGATCGGCCGCTTCCGCCTCACCGTGCGCGACGACATGAACCTGGTATGGCCCATGGCCGAGACGCCGACCCATGTCATCACCATGGCGTTCGATCCCGACCTCGACGATTGCGTGGTGGTGGCGCTGCGGGCAATGCTCGACCTGATCGAAGCCCGCACCACGCTCAAGCGCCACGAGGCTTACATGCTGGCGAGCCTCGCCGCCGACCTGCGCATCACCCAGGTCGTGAACGAGCACAAGGGCGTGCACGTGATGCTGGAAAAATGCTATCTGCAGCCGGCGCGGTGAAGCCGCAGCGCGAGCGGACGGCCTGCGGGCTTCCTCTGTGGTCGCCCCCCTCCCTACCCTCCCCCGCAGGCGGGGGAGGGTAGGGAGGGGGGGGTCCCATGGGGCACGGTCAATGACCGAGACGGGACGAACGATAGCATATGGCCAATACCCTCTACGATACCTTGGAGGTCATACCGACTGCGAGCGCGGAGACCATCCATGCTGCCTATCGCAGCCTCATCAGCCGTTATCATCCTGACAAGGTGGCGGGGCTCGGACCAGAGCTTCAAGCCGTTGCCAACGCCCGCACGAAAGAAATCAATCACGCCTATGACGTCCTCCGCGATCCGGCCCGCAGAGCAAGCTATGACGAGGAATTGCGCGAGACAGAAAGCTCGTCGCCCCGCCGGCAGGACTCTGTCGCTGGGCAAAGTCCTGCCGCCGCCCCGCCCGATCTCCGTGCCTCGCCCGATCTGCGCGCCCCGCGCGACCTTCATGAGCCGTCGAGCCGTTACCTGCGAGCCACTCTCCTAGCCGCTCTGGCTGGGATTGCGGCAGTGTTGACGCTACCGCATGCGGCGAACGTCGTATTTGGCATCGCCGATTTTTTCGTGACCGGGCAAGTGAGATATTTTCAAGGCTTTGTAAATTCCATAGATACAAATGTCCGTTACTCAGGAGCCCCGTATCTGCTGGTTTTATGGGGATGGCTGTTCGCCAATTATCTGTTTGGACTGATCTCCTATCGTCTTGGCGTCGGCGTCGGCCAAAGGATCGCCTGGGGTTTTGGCGAGCCGTTTGCTGGCACCAGTAACCGTCTTCTGTTATTTTTGACGTTCTTCTGCGTCATTGCCGGCAGCGAATTGCTTTCTTCCACCCACACAATGCCCGACATTTTAGCCGATATGTTTATCCTTGCAGGCGCATATTGGGCGGAACGGGGGATTACTTAGGCGGAAGGAAAGTGCTCGGCGTGCCAATCGGCCTCGAGGTCCGGATTGATCTTGCCGTCGATGACGAAAACGCCGGGCGCCCCTTCGCTCACCCATGCGCTGAGCGCATCAAGATCGGCAAGCGTTCTGACCGTCGCGGCGCGGGCCCCGTAGCCGCGGGCAATGGCGGCAAAATCCGTATCCGGGAACCGGACGATGTCGATTTCATATCCCTGGCGCCGAAAGTAATGCACCTCGGCCGCATAGGAGCTGTCGTTGTAGATGAGAATGCAAAGCCGCAGCTTAAGGCGCAGCGCGGTTTCGAGATCCGCAATGGACATCATGAAGCCGCCATCGCCGGCGCCGAGCACGGCGAGCTTGCCAGGATTGGCCACCGCGAGGCCGATGGCCGACGCGAGGCCAAGGCCAACCGCCTGGAAAGAATGGCTGAGACACGATGCGCGCGGGCTTGGTACGCGCAGATAGCGTGGGACCCAACCGCAGAAATGGCCGGAATCGGAGGCGACGACGCGATCAATCGGCAGGATCGCGTCGACCGCCTTGCTCAACGTCCGCGGATCGATGAACCGGACGCTCGATTCGTCGCTGTGCGCGCTTTGATGATTATCGCCGCAACAGATGCGCGCCCTCACGGTTTCGGTGCGGCGTCCTGGGCGCGGTTTCGACACGCCTCCTTGCACAAGCGCGGCCAACAGGGCTTCCGCCGTCGCCTTCGCGTCGCCAAGCACGGCGTGCTGGATCGGCATCTGGTAACCGAGCTTGGCCGCCTCGATGTCGATCTGGGCGACGACGGCGCCCGGCGCGATGAGCTTGCCGCGCTTGGTGGTCCATGGCGTGAAGCTCGCACCAAACCCCGCGATGAGGTCGCTCTCTCCGATAAGCTCGTCCGCAATCGGCGACGCGAAGCCGCCGGCGATGCCAAGCGACCAGGGGCTTTCCGCGAACAGCCCGTGGCCGCACACCGTGGTCGCCAGCAGGGCGCCGGTGCGCTCGGCGAGCGCAACCAATGCCGCCTCGGCGCTTGATATCACGGCGCCCCGCCCGGCAAGTATGAGCGGGCGCTCGGCGTGCGCCATCGCCACTGCGAGCCGCCCGACGGCTTCCGGATCGGGATGCAGGCGGCCGGGCGCCGGCGGCAGTTCGACGGGCTCGCTGTCGCCGGCGAGAGCGGCGTCCTGTACGTCCGTCGGCAGGCTGAGCACGACGGTCTGGCGGTCGCGCAAGGCGCGATTGACGGCGCGCATCGTATCCTGCCGTGCCGAGCGCGGGGTGTAGATGCGTTCCGGCACGGCCCCGACCGCGCGCACCAGCCCAGCCTGATCCATGGAGAAGTTCGACTTCACGGCTCCGGTGGGCACGTCTCCGGCCAGCACCAGAAGCGGAGTACGGCTCTTCGCCGCCTCCGCGATCCCGGTGACCGCATTGGTCAATCCCGGCCCGGAATGGACGCTCAGGAGCGTCAGCTCGCCGGTCGCCTTGGCATAGGCGTCGGCCATGCTGGCGGCGTTGCCTTCATGGCGCGCCGAAATCAGCTCGACGCCGGCGCCGACCAGCGCGTGCGAAATCTTGAAGTTGGCGGTGCCTAGCAAACCGAAGCATCGGCGCGCCCCGAACGCCGCGAGGTCCCTTGCGATGGCGGCTGCCACCGTCGTATTGCCCTTCATGGCCCCCTCTATTGAAGCGCCGGATGCGCGCGCCGGCCGGATCGAGTGAACTTACACCGGCACGGCATTGGTCGGTGGAAACACTGCCTCTTATGTGTGCTAGCGCCTTTCCAACGCGACGAGACCACGACACGACACAAGAATGATCGCGCCTACAATTGCGCCTCCCAGCCACGCGCCAAGAAACAGGGCTACCAAAAAACTGGAGGCGACGCTTTGCAACGGACGGTGGGTCAGCAGGTAGATCCAACGTTGAGGTTCGAACGTCATCATTACGACATGCTGGCCAACAAGTGCAGCGAGATAGCCAAATACCGCACCGATCGGAATAATTGTCCAACGAAGCGCGGTGTTCGAAACGCTATAGAGCAAGAAAGAGAGCCCGATCATCGCATAGCATACGTTTAGTAGGGCCGACTTGTAAGGAGCAAACATCCACGCATTAGGCACGTTCAGCAGCCCTGCCCAATACGCCAGAGCCACTGCTGCGACACACGTCGCCGATCTGAGAAGCTGTTGCCGAGAGTCTCGAGCTTCCGGGGATATTACGTGGTCTCCCATTACGCATTCACCTCTACTTAATGCGCTCCAATATGCTCACATAATTGGCGACGGCGGCGCCGCCCATGTTGTAAATCCCGCCGAGCCGCGCATCCGGCACTTGCATGCCGCCTGCCGTGCCGCAGAGTTGCATCGCGGTGAGTGCGTGCATCGACACGCCGGTGGCCCCGATCGGGTGGCCTTTGGCCTTCAGGCCACCGGAAGGATTAACGGGAAGCGGGCCGTCCTTTTGCGTCAGTCCGTCGCGGATCGCACGCGCGCCTTCGCCTTCGGGTACGAGGCCCATGGCTTCATATTCGATGAGTTCCGCGATCGTGAAGCAGTCGTGGGTTTCGACGAACGAGAGGTCGGCGAGCTTGATGCCGGCGCGCCCGAGCGCGCGCGACCATGCCTCGCTGCAGCCCTCGAATTTCAGAATGTCGCGCTTCGACATCGGCAGGAAATCCTGCACATGGCTCAAGGCGCGGAAGATCACGGCCTTGTTCATGGCAAGCGCGGTTTCGACATCGGCGAGCACCAGAGCGGCCGCGCCGTCGGAAACGGGCGAGCAATCGGTGCGCTTCAAGGGGCCGGCCACGAATGGATTCTTTTCGCTTTCGCGGCGGCAGAAGTCGAAGCCCAGGTCCTTGCGCATCTGCGCATAGGGATTCGCCACCCCGTTCTTGTGATTCTTGGCGGCGATCATCGCCAGCGCGTCCGACTGGTCGCCGAATTTCTGAAAATACCGGTTCGCGATCTGGCCGAAAATTCCCGCGAAGCCGCCGTCGATGTCGGCTTCCTCACGCACATAGGAGGCCTTGAGGAGATTGCGCCCGATCTCGGCCGCGGGCGTCGTCGTCATCTGCTCGACCCCGACCACGAGCACGATGCGGGCGGCGCCGGCCCGGATCGCCCGCACGCCGTGATGGACGGCCGCCGATCCGGTTGCGCACGCGTTCTCGACCCGGGTGGCCGGCTTGAAACGCAGATCAGGCGAAGCCTGGAGCACCAGGGAGGCGGTGAAATCCTGCGCCGAGAAGCCGGCGTTGAAGTGGCCGAGCAGGACCTCGTCGACATCGGCCGCCGCGATGCCGGCATCATCAAGCGCGGCTGTGGCAGCGCCGATCACCAGGCTTTCCACCGATTCGTTTTCGAGGCGGCCGAAGGGCGTGTGGGCCCAGCCGATGATGCACGCCGTCATGGAACTCTCCTCAACCGGAAGCCGAAGGCTTTGTTCCGAACATTCCCGCAAAGCATAACCGTGGCGGCAACCCGCGTCAGCACCTTTGCGTTTGTCTATCGAAATGGGGTAGAAACCACCCCATCGCCACCCCCATCCGCTCACGCTTCGAAACAAAAGGGCTGTCTATCGTGCCGTTTTTGCAGAAGCTGCTCGTGGTTCCGGCAGGCGCGCTTGCCTTGACGGCGGCTGCCGCGCTCGGCCTGATAACGCTTGATGTCCGTCCGGCGCGGGCCGACGCGTTGCTTCTCGTCGACGTCGATACCGGCAAGGTCATCAACGAGCAAAATTCCACTTATCCGTGGTACCCGGCGTCCGTCACCAAGCTGATGACGACTTATGTGACGCTAAAAGCACTGCGGGATCGCCGGATCGACCTTGAGAGCCTGCTCACGGTATCGCCCAATGCGGTGGCGCAGCAGCCGTCCAAGATGGGGTTCAAAGTCGGGACCCGGTTGACCGTCGATAACGCGCTGAAAATGCTGCTGGTGCATTCGGCGAACGACATGGCGGTGGTGCTGGCCGAAGGCGTGTCCGGATCGATCGAGAAGTTCACCGGCCAAATGAACGCCGAGGCGCAGCGTCTCGGCATGACGCAGACGAACTATGTAAATCCCAACGGCCTGCCGGCGGACGAGCAGGTCACTTCGGCACGCGACCTCGCGATCCTTGCCCGGTCCTTGATTCTTGATTTTCCCGAATACGATCATTACTGGCACATCGCGTCCATCCGGCTGGGCAAACGCATCTACCGTAACACCAACAAGCTGATCGACGCCTATGCCGGCACCGACGGCATGAAGACCGGCTTCATCTGCGCTTCCGGTTTCAATCTGGTGGCCACCGCGACGCGAGGCGGCAAGCGGCTGATTGCCGTCGTGCTGGGCGCAAAGTCGTCGGCAAGTCGCGCCGTCAAAGCCGCGCAACTGTTCGAGCGCGGCTTCGCGACCGACCCGCTCAGTTGGCTGGTGCCTTCGCAGGGCACTGTGGAGTCATTGCAACCGGTCGACGCGCTGCCGCTTGATATGCACGAGGACGTTTGCGGGAATAACCGCCGTCGCCAACCGACAGAGGATGGCGAGGAAGGCGGCGAGGCAGGCACCGCTCCGGCCGAAGGGACGAACGGCGAGATGCCGATCGTGTCACCGTGGAGCCTGCGGGGCGTCGCGCTGCTCACGTCTGGACTAGCCGCCGGCATCCCGCCGGTCGAAGTCTATACCGGGCCGGTGCGCAACAACGCGCCCGGTGCGGCACCGGCGGCCGCCCCGGTGCCGAAGAAGAAGCCGCTTGCAGTTGCGGCCAAGCCGCCCGCCGCCAAGCCTGCACCAGCGGCCGATCCGACCGCAAGACCTAACCCCGCCGCTGCGGCGCATCCCAAGCCGGCCGCCGCGGCGAGCTTAGCTAAACCCTCACCCGGTAAACCCTCACCCGGCAGCGACAATGCGGCAGCCGCCACTGCCGGAGCCAAAGCGAAACCTGCTGCGAAGACGCCGCTGCAAATCACGCCCAAGACGGACCCGCAATGACGGCGCGCCGTGGCGCGTCGGTGCCGTCTCCCATTCCGCTTTCTGTGCTGACCGGCTTTCTCGGCGCCGGCAAGACCACGCTGCTCAATCGCCTGCTCAAGGGGGATCTTTCGCAAACAGCGGTCATCATCAACGAGTTCGGCGAGATCGGTATAGATCATCTGCTGGTCGAGCACGTCGATGACGGCATCGTGCTGCTGTCGACCGGCTGCCTGTGCTGCACCTTGCGGGGCGATCTCATCGATGCGCTGGAGCGGCTGCTGCGCAGCCTCGACAACGGTCGCGCCGTGTTCTCCCGCGTCATCATCGAAACGACCGGCCTCGCCGATCCGGCGCCGGTGCTGCACGTGCTGATGACGCACCCTTATCTCGTCATGCGCTATCGGCTCGACGGCATCGTCACTGCGGTCGATGCCGTCAATGGGCCGGCGACGCTCGATGCCCATGCGGAGGCCGTGAAGCAGGTGGCGGTAGCGGACCGGGTGGTCCTCACGAAAACTGACTTGGTGGGGGCAGACCGAACGCCGCTCAACGCGCTGCGGGCGAGGCTGCACGCTCTCAATCCCGCCGCCCCAGTTCTTGACGCTGCCCGCGGCGAAGCTGATGCGTCGCGCCTGCTAAATTGCGGCCTCTACGATCCGGCCAACAAAATTCCCGATGTGACGCGCTGGCTTGCCGTCGAGGCCTATGCGGACGGACATCACCACCACGGCCACGATCACGATCCCAACCGCCATGACGCCCATATCCGGGCGTTTGCGCTGACCACGCCTCAAGCCGTTCCGGCCGGCGCCTTCGAGATGTTCATGGACCTCGTGCGTTCGCTGCACGGGCCGAACCTGTTGCGAGTCAAGGGCGTGGTGAAGCTTGCCGAGCATCCGGATCAGCCGCTCGTGGTCCACGCCGTCCAGCACCTCATGCACCCGGCCGTCCGGCTGGAACGCTGGCCCGACGGCGACCACTCGACCCGCATGGTGTTCATCGTGCGCGACACCGAGCCGCGCGCCGTCACCGAGCTTTTCAATGCCCTGTTGGGCCCGATCGCGCCCGATCGACCCGACCGTGCGGCGATTATGGACAATCCTCTCGTGCCGTTCGGCGGTGTCGATCGCTGATCGGGGCGTAAGGAGGGCAAAGGTGGTGGCGGTTCCTAGACCGTAGCCCGGATGGAGCCACCGGGTCCGGCCTCCGGCCGGCCCGATGATAAACTCCGCGACATTCGGGACGGCCTACCCCCGGATTTCGCTGCGCTCCATCCGGGCTACAGGCTCAACTGAGCACAAGGTAGGCGCTGATGCCGGCGACGAACAGCGCCAGTGCTGCCGACAAGATCAGCTCGGCGCGGAGACTGCCTGCGGGATGGGTCTCCTGGTCATCGAGCCGCCACCCGGTCCGGACAAATCGCACGGCTGCGGTCACAATGAGGGCTAAGCCGACGAGGACGAGAGCAAGTCCGTCGTAACGGCCAAGCGGCCCCGATACCCTTTCGAGCTGCAGCCGATGGCCCGCATCAAGCGAGCTTGCGCTTGCCATCGTCAGCACGAACAGATTGAACTTCTCGATGACGAACCCGAACGCGATCACGGCGATGCCGGTGCGCACCCAGGCGAGAAACGTTCGCTCGTTGGCGGCATGATCACTATAGCCGCGAATCATGAGAGGCCTCGTTGATTGTTTTGGGACGCAAGAGCGCGTTCCGGTCATATTGAACCACGAGGAGTCTTGGTCCGTTCCTTCGAACGGCGAGGAATTGCTGGCCGGTTACGCCGGTGGAATCCGACGCTTGTTCGGTGCTTGTCAAGATGATGAGCCCTGCCGACCGCACGCAGTCAATTCCACGCAAAGTTGCTTTCAAGGCAACCGCAGACGCGGTACAATTTTGCACTTTTAAAGAGACGCGGAAGCATTCGGCAAGGAGAGGGCGCCCTCATGAAGCTATCGACGCTAGTTGCACTTGTATTCTCCGGTGCGGTTCTCGGCTTGGCCAGCGGCGCCCAGGCGCAGGTGGCCGGCGCAAAGCTGTTCTTTGAAGGCGACATGGTGCGCGGCGCCCAGGCTGGCGCGCCCGGTCCGTTCTGCGTGTTGAACAACCAGTTCAAGCATCTGGAAAAGATCGTGTGGCGCTTCCGCATCCTCGACCAGAATGGCAAGGCCCTCGACAAGGACGGGCTAAAGAGCCTGGTCGTTGAATTGCCCGACGGGCAGAAACTCAACGCGCAATACGGCCCGCATCCGGGCGGCCCCAATCCCACCGACTTTTTCTGGACGGCGATCTGGACGATCCCGGCCAATTACCCGAACGGCACATTCGTCTATAAGGCCACCGCCACCGACCCGCAGGGGCAGTCGGCGACGTGGGAGCCATTCAAACGTGTGACCTCGCAATTGCAGGTCGTGGCGGGCGAGATCGAGATTAAGAAGCCCTGATGGACAAGGTATCTGTCATGCTGCCCGGCGTCGTAAACCGACGGTCGACGGCGCTTGCCTGCGCGCTTGTCGGCCTCGCCCTCGCGTTCCCCCACGGCGCATTGGCGACGCCGCGGGCGGCCGAATTTGGTCCGCAAATGCGGCTTGCCGAGCCGTCGGGCGGTTATGTCGGCCAACTCAAGGTCACGCCCGACCATGGACCCGTCGGCACGCCCATCGCCGTGACCGGCGAAGGGTTTCCGGCCAGTCAAGAATTCGATCTCGTCTGGGGCACCGTGACGGGAAGCTGGAAAGTCTCGACCGCCGAATATTTCGGCCGCGAATACCGGCCCGCTGCCTATCGGATCGCGACCGTGAAGAGCGACGCCTCCGGCCGCATCGCGGCAAAATTTGCAGCGCCGGACGATTTCGGTTTCATGCACGATATCATGGTGCAGCAGGGCGCCCGCCTTCTCACCAAGAACGCGTTCAGCATCGACATGACCGTGAAAGTGCTGGCCGACGACGTGCCGGTCGGCGCTCCCGTGCCGATCGAGGTCCAAGGCATCGGCTGGCGCGAGCTCGAGGGCAGCTGGGTGATGCTCTACGACAACCGCTTCAACGGCTGGATTTCGACCGTGACGACGAGCGGCACGGCTCGCTTCACGGTGCCGGCGGCCGGCCGGCCGGGCCGCCATGTGATCGAAGTCGTGCATTCCGACTTCACCTTTCCGTATCGCAACATGCAGCAGTCGCCGGCGCCGGACCGTCCGCAGTTCAAGGTCGGCTTCACCATCTCCGAGGGTCCGGCGGTGCTGCCGGCGCCCCCGCCGCAGCAGGCCCAGGCGCATGTGCGCCGGCTGCCGCCCCAGGGCGAACTCGTGGCGACGCCGGAATTCTCCGGCGTCGGCCAGCCCGTCACCGTCAGGGGCGCGGGCTTTACGCCCGGCAAATCCGTCGCGCTCAACTGGACGACCGTCACCGGCAACCGCGTCAGCGGCGACGGGGCGGTCAGCTCGGTGGCATCGCGCATGCTCTCGGGCAGCGGCGACCGCGCCGCCTCGACGGGCGGCTGGGAAGAACGTTCGCGCGTCGTCGCCGAGGCCACGGCCGATGCAGCCGGCAACGTGGAATTCCATTTCAAAGCGCCGGACGACCTTGGCGGATCCCACGGGCTGTGGGCCGATGCGGACGTCACCCGCAAGACCGGCACCTTCTGGATCGCTCCGACCGCGTTGCCGCTCGATGTCTCCCGCGGGCCGGTCGAGACCACGTTCCGGATTCATCTCAAGGGCGTCGGCTGGAGCGAGACCGCCAACATCTATACGGTCGTCTACGACAACGGCCACAGCGGCTATGCGTGCGGCTTCAACAGCCAGGGCGACGTCGAGATCGTCATGCAAGCGACCGGCGAGCCCGGCTGGCACTACATCGACCTTTATCCGGCAATCTACAAGGGCAAGGAGACGCGGCCGGTCAATTACCGCCTGCCGCAATTGACGGCCGACCAGGATCATCCGGGCGAAGACCTGCCGATCTTCCGCTTTGCCTTCGAGGTAACGCCGTCCGGCCTGCGCGCGTCGAGGTCGGAGTAGCGCGGTTCATCGACGCCGGTGTCATGCCCCGCGAAAGCGGGCATCCAGTAACCCCCGCGCTATGGGGGTTACTGGATCGCCCGGTCAAGCCGGGCGATGACACCAGGGAGAGATGCGGTGCGAGCCTAATCGTAATACGCCGGCGACTTCTTGAGCTTCGCGTCGGCCACGATGTCGTGCTGGATCCACAGCGTCGCGCCCTTGTCCTTGAGCAGCGCCTCGACCTTCGCCTTGGAGGCCGCCTCCTGGGCGTCGTTGCCGCGGCCCCCGAAGGGCAGAAAATCCTTCAACGTGCGCTCGGAAGGATAGTGATAGAGATCGCCCGAGAGCACCAATGGCCCGAATTTCGCGAGCTTCACGAACAGCGACTGATGCCCCGGCGTATGCCCGGGCGTCGACACGATCACCACGGACCCGTCGCCGAACACGTCATGGTCGCCGTCCAGCAGCATGGTCTTGCCGGTCTTGAGCGCAGCGAACTTGGCGCTGACGTTCGGATCGATCGGATTGGCCGGCGGCGCCTCCGGGAACATCGCGGCGCGCTCGGGGCGTTGCACCAGCCAGGTCGAGCCCGCAAACGCATTGGCGTTGGCCGAGTGGTCGTAATGATAATGCGACAACGCCATGTAGGTGATGTCGGCCGGCTTATACCCGATCTCGGCCAGTTGTCCGGCGAGCGTCTTCTTGACCGTGGCGCGGGCGACGGTGGTGCCCTCGGGCTTGACGAGTTCGTCCGGAATGGTTCCGGAATCCCACAACAGCGTCCCGCGCGGATGCACGATCAGATAGGCAACAACCGACATGTCGGTCACCGTGACGCCGCGATCGAGCAAGGGCTGCGGATTGGCGCTCTTGAGCTGCCCGAGATCGAAGATGTAGAGCTTGACGGCGGGCGCCGGTGTTTGCGCGCTTGTTGTGCTGCACGGCGCGATGCCCGCGAGTGTTACGAGCGCGAGCGCGCCCAATATCCAACGCCGTCCGCGCGATGTCGGGGTCTTACAGGTGATATCGTGACTCGTGGCTGAAGGATGCATGGCCTGTTCTCCCAAGCTTGTTCGAGAACGGACGAAACCGAGTTCGCATCGAGATCATGACGGTAGCGAAACGGGCGATGAATGTCGATAATTGTCGGACGGTAATACTACGCGAAACTCAATCGCAGCACATACGTTCAGCGCATCGGCCGCTCGAACAAAACGTTGGTTTCACCTTACTCGACACGTTAGCGACGCTTGAGAAACGTGAGTAGATGCGAATGTGTCAAGTTTTGGTGGCGTAGTTTTCACAACAGACCTCATGCTGAGGAGCGCGCACCAAAGTCGGGCTTGCCCGACTTTGGCAATCTAAAAGTGTCGAAATCGGCAACAGCCGATTTCGATGCGCGCGTCTCGAAGGATGGCCGCTTGCGCGGTCGTCGCCTGTTGCCATCCTTCGAGACGGCCGCGCGAAGCGCGCGGCCTCCTCAGGATGAGGTTGATGTTTGTGTTTGCCACTGCAACATGACGGCCGGGACAAGCCCGGCCGCGACTTTTTGAAATGTATGCCCGCGTTACTGCGCCGCCTGCGCCTTCGTGGCTGCGATGTCCGCCTCGCTGCGGAACGCCATCACGGTGACCTTGCGGGTCCGGTAGGATGGCAGCACCACCTGCATCTTGCCATCCTTCTCATAGACCGAAACGTAACGCACCTCGGAGCCGCGCGTCGGGATGTCGAAGGCCGTGAACGCGTCGGCCTTGGGGTCGTATCGCAGCACCTGGTCGGTCATCCAGATGTTGAGCCAGGCGTTGTGGTGCGAGTCGACCGCCACATGATAGGGCTTGCGCAGCGCCGGCAGCGCAATGGTGCTGGTTTCCTGGGTGCGCGTGTTGATCTTGGCGAGCGTGCCGGCCCAGGAATTGCCCACATAGAGCACGTCGTCGTTCTTGTCGGTGCCCATGCGGCGCGGTCCCTGCGCATAAGGAGCCGGGTTCGAGAAGTCGGGGGCGCCGTTGGCTTCGTAGAATGCGATGTCCTGCGGCGAAAGCCGGGCGCGGGCGGCGTCAACCGGGGGCAGCTTCATCTCTTTGGCGGTGCCGTACTTGCCGTCGCCGATGCCGACGGTGTCGATCGCCATCTGGGCCCAGTAGCCGTTGCCGTCACGGTCGGCCGCGACCCCGTAGGTGAGGCCGATGCCGCCATTGGCGGATTTCGGCGTCGGCGACTTGTACTCGGTGAATCTTTCAGCCGCCGGATCGAAGCGCAGCGCGCCGGTCGGCGACGACACCCAGATCATGCCGCGGCCGTCATAGTCGACCGTGGTGGCGCCTCCGGTCGGCGCCATGCCTTCCGGCGGGATGTACACTTCGATCTTGTCGGTCTTGGTGTCGAGCTTGCCGAGACCGCCCTTGCTGGGGTTGACGTTGAACCAGATGGCGCCGCTCGGATCGCGGGTCATGCCGTGCGCCGGCGCCGCGAGGCCGCTGGCGGCCGTGACCTTCAAGGGCTTGAACGCCCCGGTCTTGAGGTCGAACTTGCCCAGCGTGAGAACATTGTTGGGCACGTTGCAGGTGAAATAGACGCTCTTGCCGTCGGCATCGATCCAGGCGTCGTGGACGCCGAAGCCGGGATAGACGTAGGACGGCGTGCCAAGCGACCAGTCGGTGCCGTTGTTGGTCAGCACCTTGTAGGGCATGCCGACATCCGGATCGGGCGGCGCCTCGTAATCGGTGAACACCACGCGAGCGGCCTCGCCGGTCGGACGTGGCCGCAGATTGAACTTCATCGAGGTCTCGCCGGGGCCGCGGGCGCGCGCCAGGTAGGCGGCGAGTTGCTTCTGATTGTGGTCGAGCACCGGGCTCGCCTTGTGATCGGGGCCCTGATAGATGCCGTAGACGTTGGCATGCTTCATCAGATTGATGATGGCGTTCCAGCCGGCCTCGTCGAACTTGTGCTGCAGGATGTAGCTCGGCGTGTGGCAGGCGGTGCAGTTGTTCTGCACGATCGTCTTCATGTTGGCGTCTTCCGGCGTCGCATCGGGAAGCGCCGCCAGCACCATGTCGCCGGGCAACTGGCGCACGAAATCGTTCAGCGGCTTGAGCGCGAAGTCCTGCCGCTTGGCGGCGGCAAGGTCGACATCGCCGCGGCCGGTGTCGAAGGTGACCGCCTGCGCCCATACTTTGTATTTGCCGGTCGCGAGCGGCGGGAAATAGTAGTTGCCGCTGTCATCGGTGAAGACCGAAGTGACGATGTTGGAGCCGTCGAGGCGGGCCGAAACCGTGACGCCGGTGAGCGCGGCGCCGTCGGCGGATTTGATGGCGCCGCTCAGCACCGCATCGGCAGCGCCGGCCGTCATCGGCGTGAGCGCCGTCGCCGACATGGCGGCAGCGAATACCGTACCGATTATCGTGAAAGTTCTCGGACTCTTCATGGATCGATCTCCTGATTAACCGGGTGGCACGGATAGTTAAGGAGCTAGGTCGAGGGCATCACACGCTGGCCTTAACGATTTACGGTCAGCCGTTTACCTGGGGCCGGCCGGTGTGGGCTGCGGCGCTACGGTCTTGATGTACTGGACGATGGAGCCGATTTGCGTGGGCTCGAAATAATAGCGGAAGCCCGGCATGCGCGGCGTGCCGTTGCTGATGTATTCGCGGATCAGCTCTTCGTCGCCGCCCAGGGTCTCGCGCGACAATACCGGTCCGTATTGCCGCGTTCGCTGCTGGACCACCGTGTGGCAGACGCCGCAGGATTGGCTGAAAAGGCGCAATCCCTCGCGTTGGGCATCGTTGAACGACGCATCGGGCGCGCCCTGCGCGAAGACGCCTGACGCCGACGCGACGAAGAACGCCGCAGCCAAAACCCCTCGTGGCATTTGCCGATCCTCCGCCTATTTGCAGCCTTCTCGCGAGCCTGATTGCGCCAATCTTACTCCATGGGGCGGCGGCGTCGAGAGGGGCGTGGGGCGGTGAACGCGGGTCAATTATGCAATGCCTAAGCAGCCGCGGCCGTTTCAAACATTGCCCGCTGTAGGGGCGACCCTTGTGGTCGCCCCGGTTTGCGCCCCAAGTGGCCTGGCCGGACGCGGGGCGACCACAAGGGTCGCCCCTACAGCAGTACGAATCCCCTGTCATCGGAAAAGTCACCGTCGCGCGTGTGCCCGGATCACCCCCGCAGCGCAGCTGCGCCAGTCACTTCCATGCAAAGCCGATCCTGGTGTTCGCGGCCGTACTCGTCGACAACACGCACCATGATGCAGTGCGCGCCGGCCTTAAGATCGGCGGGAAGCGGCGCCATCCAAATGTGAGAGCACGGCTCAACTTCAGCCCACGGCTTCTTCGTCGCCTGGTTTCTGGCAAATACCTCTCGGATAAAAGGATCCGGCCGCGTTTCGCGTCGCATCGTCACCGGGGGGAATGCGCCGATCCGGTATTCGACCGCGGTCCGCGGTCCGCCGTCGAAGACGTTGACGATCACCTCGGTCATGCCGAGACGATCCTGGTGGATCGGAGCCCCGAAAAACTGGCCCATCTCGAACTCGTCTTGGGTCGGAGCCTGGTCCGCACCGACGAGAACAATGCGCATCTGCCGGCGCTCGGGCTCCTTGGCAGCGCGAAACCGCGTCGTAAAGCGATCGCCGTCGACGCTCAGGATGTGGAAGCCGTTGGGATTGCCATCGGGACAATCCGCGACCGCAACGCCCCGATGGTCGTAGGGACCGCTCCACCACGAGCCCGAGAGCGCCGTCATCACGTGATGATGATGCGGTCGGCGTTCCGCCATCGGGTTTTCGAAACCGAAATAGTGGTGCTCGGTCGTGTGGGTGTGCCCGGAGAAGCTGACGCTCGGGCGATCGCCGATGATCTTGATGAGCTCGGAGGCGTCCGACGTGTTGATGGTGGGATCGTGCGGGTCGAGATAGCTGCGCAATGGAATGTGCATGGCGGCAACGACAAGCCGGTTCTTCGGCGTCTCCCTCAGCACCGCGGAGACGAAGGCTAGCTGCTGCGCGCCGAACCGACCCTCATACTTGCCGCCGCCCAGATAGTCGACATTATCGAGCATCAGAAATAATGCGCGGCCATGTTCGAAGGCATAGTAACTGGGACCGAACACGCGTTTGAATGTTTCGCTGGAATATTTACGGCCGGGCGCATGGAAATTCAGATCATGGTTGCCCGCAATATTGTACCAAGGTATGCCGATCTGGCCGATGACGCGGTTATGGCGATCATAAAGCGACAAATCGTCCGACATGAGGTCGCCCAAGGTCATGCCGAATGCGGCGCCTGTTCCAATCAATCCATTCACCACGTCCATACGAACGTAATCGATCGCCGCCGCGCTGTCCGCATGGGTGTCGGTAAACAAGATCACATCGAATCGGTCCGGCTCATCGGCCTTTCTTAATGCGAAGTCGACCGAGCGGGGCAGCTCCCCGGTCGGATCGATCCCGCGCTCGCGCAGCCGCAGTGCTGCCGGCGTCCCGTCCGGCCGATGTATGTAATAGAAGCGCGGCAACATGCCGTCTCGGTCGATCGGCACGCTGTAACCCGTCGGCTTGATCGCAAAGACGATGGTCTCATCGTCGACCGGCAGCCGGTACCGGCCCTCCCAGTCGGTTCGCACAACGTCGCGACCGTTCGATACCAGGACGCCGGGAATCCCGGGATCGCACGGCCGGCGCAAGCCGGCGCCGGAAAGGTCCTCGAAAACCACGCCGGTTACCGTGCGTTGAGGACGTTGACCGCCGTCGACCGGAAACGCAGGGGTGTTCGATGGCGTTGCCGTGGAAAGCGCTATGGCCGCCGCTCCGCCCTTGACCAGGTGCCGGCGCGTTAGCAGAAATTCGCAGTCCATTGCGGCCCTTCCGGAGAAGCCGGCGAAGCGTAGCGCGTCATGTCTCAAGTAAACCGCGATACCCG
>Ga0257161_1000021_pt1 | contig 37802 bp, 28 predicted proteins | sample NR01A_FD_185954 | JGI IMG/M metagenome (GOLD analysis project Ga0257161, IMG submission 185954) | Soil microbial communities from H.J. Andrews Experimental Forest, Oregon, United States - NR-01-A | ecosystem: Environmental > Terrestrial > Soil > Temperate forest > Bulk soil | place: USA: Oregon... | reverse complement strand
CTTCGCCGGCAAGCTCGGCCTCAAGCTCGACTTTGTCCAGCTCAAGAACGACACCATCGCGCTCAAGGCGCTGCTGGCCGGCGAGCTCGACAGCTATGAAGGCGGCGCCGGCGGCGCCATGGCGGCGGCGGCACGCGGCGCGGACGTGAAAATCGTCGGCTGCAACTGGCTGGCGGCGCCTCACGGCGTCTATGTGCGTCCCGGCATTGCCTCCATGGCCGACCTCAAAGGCAAGGCCGTCGCAGTGTCCACGCCCGGCAGCTTTCCGGAAATTTTTGCCAGGGCCGCGTTCGAGAAAGCCGGCATTCCGGCCGGTCAAGTCCGGTTCGCCGCCATGGGGTCGGATGCGGACCGCTACAAAGCCCTGATCGCCGGCGTTGTGGACGGCGCCATCATCTCCAACGAGTACGTGCCGATTTCCGGCAAGGATGGCATCCGCGACCTCATGCCGGCGGCCGAGGTGATGCCGGATTTCATCCGCGTCTGCGTGGAGATGACCGGCAAATCGCTCAGTGGTCGGCGCCACGACGCGGTCCGATTCATTGCCGCCGAGATCGAGGCGCTGCGCTTCGCCATGAGCCACCGCGACGAGACGATCCGCGTTGCCCGTGAAATCACCGGCGCCAAGCCGGACGATCCGCGGTCCGCTTTCGTGTTCGACGAGGCGGCGCGCACCGGGGTCATCGGAACCGAACTTCCTCTCCCGCTGGACAAGCTCGAATTCATGCAGAAACAGCTTGTCAGCAGTGGCACGCTGGCGCGGCCGGGCGATCTTGAAAAGATGATCGACAGGGGTGTGAGGGAGGAGGCACTTGCGTTGCTTGGGAGTGGTAAGTGAACGTGAGTGGATTGGTGTGATTGCAACAAATACCATGGCTGTCATGCTCCGCTTCAAGCGGGGCATCCAGTACACCGCAGCACGCGTGAAAAAATCGTGGCGCTGGGGGTTACTGGATCGCCCGGTCAAGCCGGGCGATGACACCTGTGATTGTTGGCCAATTGTTGAACCAAACATTTCACCGCGGAGGCTGACCCATGGGTGAGGTCAGCCTCATCGACGTTTCCAAGCGCTTCATCTTGCGCGTCGGGCATGAAACGCAGACCGTGCGGGCGCTGTCGCGCGTGAGCTTCACGGTGCGGGACGGTGAAATCGTCTCCCTGATCGGCCCGTCGGGCTGCGGCAAGACCACGGCTTTGCGCATCGCCATGGGTCTCGAACTCGCGACCTCCGGGCGCGTGACGGTGGATGGGCGCGAGGTCAAGGGCTGCGGTCATGATCGCGGCATGGTGTTCCAGCATGCCGAACTGCTGCCGTGGCTCACCGCCATGCAAAACGTGATGTTCGGGCTTGAAATGAAGGGCATGCGCGGCGCCGAGTTGCGCTCCGCCGCAGAAAAATACCTCGATCTCGTAGGCCTTGGCCCGTCCAGGAATCGCCGTCCGCACCAATTGTCCGGCGGCATGCAGCAGCGCGTCGGCATTGCGCGAGCGCTCGCGATCGATCCGAAAGTCCTGCTGATGGATGAGCCGTTCGGAGCGCTCGATGCCCAGACCCGCGAGACCATGCAGGAGGAGCTGCTGCAAATCCATGCGCGCACCCGGAAGACCGTCCTGTTCGTCACTCACGATCTCGACGAGGCGGTGCTGATCGCCGACCGCATCGTCATCATGCGCGACGGCTGCATCCAGGAAATCCTGCAGGTGCCGCTGCCGCGACCGCGCGGCGATCTCGGGTTGGTGCGCGGCACCAAGGAATTCGCCGAGACCCGGTATCACGTCTGGAAGGCGCTGCACGCCGCGCCGGACACGCCCACCGTTCATTGAACCGAGCCGATTCGAAAACGAATACTGATGACGCAAATCGTCGATAGCAAGATCGAGGCGGAAGGCCAGGACGTCAGCGGCGCTGGCCGCAGCGTGCCGCGATGGATCATCACGTTGTCCTCGGTGGCTGTCCTGACCCTGCTGTGGGAATGGTTCGGCCGCGACATCAATCCGGTGTTCGGCTCCTATCCGAGCGCAATTGCCGAGGCTTTCTGGGATCTGGCTCAATCCGGCAAGCTGCGGGCCGCCACGTTGGAGAGCCTGCAGCCTTTCGCGGCAGGTTACGGCCTTGCGATCCTGCTCGGCGTTCCACTCGGTCTCGTCATCGGTCGCTACCGCGTCGCGGAGGCGGCGCTGGGCATCTACGTGACGGCCGGGTACGCGATGCCGCTGGTGGCGCTGGTGCCGCTCCTCGTGCTGTGGCTCGGCCTCGGCTTCGCGGTGAAGGCTGCAGTCGTGTTCCTGATGTCGGTGTTCCCGATCTGCATCAATACCTGGCTTGGCGTCAACGCCGTGCCGAAAAGCCTCATCGAAGTCGGCAAGTCATTCGTCGCGCCGAACACCGTCATCCTGCGCCGGATCATCCTGCCGGCAACGCTGCCCTACATCATGGCCGGCATTCGCCTCGCAGTCGGCCGTGCGGTGGTCGCCATGGTGATCGCCGAGTTCTTCACCACCATCTCGGGGCTCGGCGCGATCATCATCAATTCGGCCAATAATTTTGACACCGCCACCATGTTCGTGCCGATCGTGTTGCTCATGATCATGGCGATCGGCCTCAATGGCCTGATCGGCCTCATTGAGCGCCGAGTCGCGCCGTGGCAGGCGGAGATCGCAGGGCGGGATCGGGAGTAAGGACCGCCCGCACGGCCGCGAACAATCCTTTCACCTGCCGCTCGCTCAAATTCCTGGCAATGAAAACAACGCGGCTTCGGCGATCGTCATCAGGCCAGCGCTCGAGCTCGACCGGCGGATGGGCGAGGTGTTGCACGAACTGAACCACCACCGGCCCCGTGCAGCCCACCACGTTGAGGAAACCTTTCACGCGGAGGAGGTCCGCCCCGCGTAGCGCAACCAAGGTCTCCATGGTCCGGGCGAAGGCGTCCCAAGCAATCGGTCCGTCTTCGACCAGCGTAAAGCTCGCAATTTCTTCCGTGTGGGTCGCGGCATCCGCCATGAAGCCTGCAGCGCGCTCCTCAAGCTCCTCGGCGAGAATCCATTGCGGATCAAGGCGGCCGGCAACCGCTTCGATGATGCGGGCGCGGGGGTTGAGCTCGCGCAAAGTCCTGGTCAGGATCGCAGGTGCGTCCTCTTCGGCGATGTCGGTCTTGGAGATGACGATGCGGTCGGCGAGGATGATCTGCCGTCGCGCTTCCGCAAAGGTCTCAATCGTGTGGAGGCCGTTCGGGACAGCGATCACGGCTATGACCGCCTCCACATGAAATTCGCCGCCAAGTGCCAGGTCGGTCGCAAAGGTGGCGAGAATGGGCGACGGATCGGCAAGCCCGCTGGTCTCTATCACGATGCGGCCGAAATGCGGGACGACGCCGCGCTCGCGATCCGCGATCAGGCGACGCAGCGTCACTGCAAGATCGGAACGAACGTTGCAGCACAGGCAGCCGTTGCCGAGGAGCGCAACATTGTCGCTCGAGCTGCGCAGCAGCGCATCGTCGATGCCGGTTTCGCCGAATTCGTTGACGATGACCGCCGTGCCGGCGCCCTCGGGAAGGCCGAGAAAATGGCGCACCAGCGTGGTCTTTCCGGCGCCGAGGAACCCCGTCACCACCGTGACCGGCACCCGGGCGCCGCGTTCGCGTTTGAGCCGGCGCCCGAATGGGCCGGCGGTCGGGGAGGGAAAGAGCTCAAGCATGACGCCGCCGACTGGTCGAACTGGTAGCCCGGATTGAGCGAAGCGAAATCCGGGATCAGCCTCGCCAAATGCCCGATCTTCCCCGGATGTCGCTGCGCTCCATCCGGGCTACGCGTCCTTCATCTAGAAATCCATCTCGAGAATGTAGAGCCCGCCGCTGAAGCGATCGACCGTGTAGACGATCTTGCGCTCATCGACGAAGCAATCATTGAGCTGGATCGCGCCAGCCGGCGACATCGCCGGCGCCGGCGGCACGAAGGCCGCGACCTCTCGCGGCTGGTAGGGATTGATGATGTCGTAGGCGCGCAGGCCGCCGTTAAAGAACGTACCGATGACAATATCTTCCGACTGCCACGCATAGGGCGACGGTGTGTTCTCATGGATGTTGTGGGCGCCGAACCGGCCGCCGCGGCTCTTGTAGGCGTCAACCGGGGGCATCGGACAGGTCGAGATCGGCACCGGACGCCTCTCGTCGCGGGCGTCGAGGATCCACACGAGTTTTGGCCAGTCCGAGGCATTGTCGGTGGTCGACTCGTCCGTCACGATCAGAAGATTGCGATTGAACATGGGCACTACCGTATGGGTGAAACCCGTATACGGGGGCGAGTTGTCCCACTGGCAGATCGGCTTCGGGTGCGCCCTGTCGGAGATGTCCAGCACGAACATGCCGGCGTCGATGTAGCCGAGATAGCAGCGGTCGGGCCGCTGCGGATAGACGTTGGTGTTGTGGGCGCGAAAGCCGCGGTCGAGCAGCGGTGCCTGATGGCGCGCCGGCGGCGGCACGCCGTCGCCCTCGCGGGTTCCGGGCAGCCACCACCGCCCGACTTCCTCAGGTCTTGACAGGTTGCGCACGTCGAAGATGCGATAGAACTGGTCGTCCTGCGGATGGGTCGGCTTGAAGTCCGGCGCTCCGGCTGCGAGATGTACATACTCTCCGTCGCAGAACCAGAGCTGGTGGACGCCCCGCGAGGTTGGGCCGGAGGCATCCACATAGGCGATCGACTTCGGTTTTTCCGGCGCCGAAATGTCGAACAGTTCGAAGCCGGCCGGCTTCTGGCCAACCTTCTGAGTTTGGTAGGCGACCGCCATGATGTCGCCCACGAGCTCCAGCGAATTCGACCGCATGAAGCTTTCCGGCAGGTCCGTCTGCACCACGAGCTTCGGATTGCGCGGATCGGAAACATCAACGCCGGTGAAGTTCTTCGGCGCGCTCTCATGGGCGAGCCACATGATGCGCCGGCCGTCCCTGGCGACCTGGATCGCCATGCCCTCGCCCATGCCGCCAAAGCCCGCCAATTTGTGATGGGCAAGCAACTTGAAATTCCAGCACACGCTTTCGGACGCGGTTTTGTTCAGTACATTATTCACCAATTCGGTCATCCAGGTCCCCTCGCAGTCACGGTATTCTTCGAACAGGTAGACACCCGCCCATCGACCGTGCGCGACTTTCGCCTAATCGAGGTGGTGGGGCAAGCCGACTTGCCGTTGCCGGCCTATCGGGGCTGTGATACCGCAATGCGCTTAGAGCGCATTCCGATGCGATCGAGGCATCTCTCCGCCGTCATGCCCCGCTTGTCGCGGGCATCCACGTCTTGCCTTCAGCAAGAAAGACGTAGATGGCCGGGACAAGCCCGGCCATGACTCAGGGGAAACGATTCTGCGCGACGGGATGCGCTTGAATCGGAACGCAGCGCATCATTCGATAACCGTGGCCGCATGTGTCGCGGGGTGTGAAGTGAGTTCAAAGGAGAAAACGGCATGCCGGACAAGGCGCAGAAAATCGGCTGGATCGGCATGGGCCGCATGGGCTTTCCGATGGCCGAGCGGCTGCTGAAGGCCGGCTATGACGTCTCGATCTGGAACCGCACCCGCGCCAAGGCCGAGCCGCTCGCCAAATCCGGCGGCCGGATCGTCGACAAGCCGAGCGAACTCGCCGGCGTCGATGTGTTGTTCGCGATCGTATCGACCGGCACGGATCTGGAAGAGGTCTATTTCAGTCCGAACGGGGTGGGCGCCGCCAACAAGGTGCCGCCGATCTTTGTCGACTGCTCGACCATTGCGGTCGAGGAGTCGGCGGCCGTCCGCAAGCGGCTTGGCGAGCGGGGCGCCCAATTCATCTGCTGCCCGGTGAGCGGCAACGCCAAGGTCATCAACGCCGGAAAGCTGTCGGCGGTGGCGTCCGGCCCCGAGGCCGCGTTTCGCGTGGTCGAACCGATGATCAAGGTGTTTGCCCCGCGCGGCGTTTCCTATGTGGGGGACGGCGAACTCGCCCGCATCTGCAAGATCGCCCACAACGTCATGCTCGGCGTCGTGATCGAAAATCTGATCGAGATCACGCTCCTCACCAACAAGATGGGCGTGCCCCGCCACGCCTTCCTGGCATTCCTCAACAACAGCGTCATGGGCTCGATGTTCACCGCCTACAAGTCGCCGGCTTTGGTCAATCTCGACTGGATGACGACCTTCACGCCGGAGCTGTTGCGCAAGGACCTTGACCTCGGCCTCGCGCTTGCGCGCGAGATGGATGTGCCGATGCCGGTGACGGCGGCAACACGGGAAATGCTCCAGGCGCATTTCGGCGCCGCGAGCCTGCAGGCCGATCCGGACGCCTACCTCGCCAAGGATTTCGCCGCCTTGATGGAAACCATGGCGCTCGCGGCCGGCATGAAGCTCACGAGCGAGGAGAAGAAAGTACCGACGGGGTTGGAGAGTTGAACTGAGCCTGGTAGCCCGGGTTGAGCGATAGCGAAACCCGGGGGAAGCGTTGCCGTATCGATGGACCGGTCCCGGATTTCGCTGCGCTCAATCCGGGCTACGCACCACTAATCCGCCCGACGCGGTGACGCCTTTGGAGGAGACGACCATGGAACAGAAAATGCGCGAAATCCGCGCCGAGGACATCAATCCGCGGTTCAATTGGGGCCGGGCCTTGCCGGCGTTGGGCACCATGGGGGTCGACTTCGAGGAAAGGGTCGACTACCGCCGCCTGCACCGCTACCGGCTCGCGCGCGTGAAGCAGGCCCTCGAGAACTCCGACCTCGGCGCGCTCCTGGTGTTCGACGTCAACAACATCCGCTACATCACCTCGACGAAGATCGGCGAATGGGAGCGCGACAAGCTTTCGCGCTGGGCGCTGCTCACCCGCACCGGCGAACCCATCCTGTGGGATTTCGGCTCCGCGGCCGTACACCACAAGCTCTATACGCCGTGGCTCGCACCAGAGAACTGCAAGGCCGGGCTGATCGGCCTTCGCGGCACCGTCAACCCAGCTTTCGGCCTGATGAAGCGCCATGCCGAAGAGATCGCTTCTCTGATCCGTGAGGCGGGCGTCGCCGACATGCCGGTCGGGGTCGACATCATCGAGCCGCCAATGATGTTCGAGTTGCAGCGGGCGGGCCTCCAAGTACACGACGGCCAGCAGGTCATGCTGGAGGCCCGCGAGGTCAAATCGGCCGACGAGATCGCACTCCTCAATCGCGCCGCCGCCATGGTGGACGGCGCCTATCATCTGGTCTACGAGCAGTTGAAGCCCGGGGTTCGCGAGAACGACATCGTCGCCAACGTGAACCAGTTTCTCTACCAGAACGGCTCCGACGATGTGGAGGCGATCAACGCCATCTCGGGCGAACGCTGCAATCCCCACCCGCACAATTTCACCGACCGCATGCTGCGGCCGGGCGACCAGGCCTTCTTCGACATCCTGCAATCTTTCATGGGCTATCGCACCTGCTATTACCGCACCTTCAATGTGGGCCGTGCGACGCCGGCCCAGCACGACGCCTACAAAAAGGCGCGCGAATGGCTCGACAAGGCGATCGAGCTGATCAAGCCGGGAGTGTCGACCGACCGCGTCTGCAGCGTGTGGCCCAAGGCCGAGGAGTTCGGCTTTCCGGACGAAATGAGCGCGTTCGGCCTGCAGTTCGGCCACGGCCTCGGGCTCGCCCTGCACGAGCGGCCGATCATCAGCCGGGTCATCTCCATAACGCACCCGACCGAGATCAAGGAGGGCATGGTGTTCGCGCTGGAAACCTACTGCCCGGCAACCGACGGCTACTCGGCCGCCCGCATCGAGGAAGAGGTTGTGGTCACCGACAAGGGCTGCCGGGTGATCACTCTGTTCCCGGCCGAGGAACTGCCGATCAGTCATCGGTATTAGGAGGGGACCATGCTTCGCACCATCGCGGCCTTCGATCGAATCGGCGAGGAAAACGCCTTCGCGGTGCTCGCGCGCGCCACGAACCTTGCCGCTCAGGGCCGCAACATCATCAATTTGGGCATCGGCCAGCCGGATTTTCGCACGCCGGACCACATCGTCGAAGCCGCCGTTAAGGCGCTGCGGGATGGCCACCACGGCTACACGCCGGCGATCGGTATCATCGCCGTCCGCGAGGCCGTGGCAGCCAATCTGCACAAGCGGTTCGGCGTGACGGTGTCGCCCGACCAGGTGATGATCATGCCGGGCGGCAAGCCGACCATGTTCATGTCGATCCTCATGTTCGGTGAGCCCGGCGCCGATATTCTCTATCCGGATCCGGGATTCCCGATCTATCGCTCGATGATCGAATACACCGGTGCGCGGCCGATCCCGGTGCCGATCCGCGAGGAGAACGCATTCGCGTTCTCGGCGGAAGAGACATTGGCCCTGATCACGCCGCAGACCCGGCTTTTGATCCTCAACTCGCCGGCCAATCCGACCGGCGGCGTGACGCCGAAAGCCGAAGTCGACAAGCTCGTGGCGGGCCTCGAACGGTTTCCCGACGTCGCCGTGATGTCCGACGAGATCTACGACCACATGGTCTATGACGGCGAGAAGCATGTCTGTCTGCTCTCCTACCCGTCGATGCGCGACCGCCTGATCCTGCTCAACGGCTGGTCCAAGACTTATGCGATGACGGGCTGGCGGCTCGGCTATGCGGTGTGGCCCGGCAAGCTTTATGACTACGCCCGCAAGCTCGCCGTCAACTTGCATTCCTGCGTCAACGCATCCGCCCAATATGCGGGACTTGCGGCGCTCACCGGCCCGCAGAACGAAACCCACCGCATGGTGGCGGAGTTCGACCGGCGCCGGAAGGTGGTGGTCGAGGGATTAAACCGCCTGCCGGGCATTTCCTGCACCACCCCCAAAGGGGCATTCTACGCCTTCCCGAACATCAAGCGCACCGGATGGAAGGCGAAGCCGCTCGCCTCGTCCCTGCTGGAGGATGCCGGTGTTGCAATTATCGGGGGGCCGGACTTCGGCATTCTCGGCGAGGGCTACGTGCGGCTCTCCTATGCCAATTCAACCGAGAACATCCTCAAGGCGCTCGATCGCATGGGCGACTTCCTCACCAGCCGCAAGGCGGCCTGACGAGGCGGGCGAAAGCCGCAATTTTCCGAAGATGACTTATCTCTGGATCGCGATCGGCAGCGCCATCGGCGGCATAGCCCGTCACTGGTGCACGATGGTGGCCACCGCGTGGTTGGGCGCCACGTTTCCGTGGGGCACGCTGTTCATCAATGTCCTCGGCTCCTTCGTGATCGGCCTGTTCTTCGCCATTACGGGGCCGCAAGGACGATTTGATGTCTCGCTCGATGCCAAGCTTTTCGTGATGACCGGCATCTGCGGCGGCTACACGACATTTTCCGCTTTCAGCCTGCAGACGCTGTCGCTGTTTCAGGACGGCGCCTGGCTCCGCGGGAGCGCATATATCGCGGCTTCGGTGGTGCTGTGCCTCATCGCCGTGTGGGCCGGTTACATGCTCGCCGTGGCGTTCAACGGCACACCCGAATGACATTGGGGCGGCGGGACGCCCGCAGTCCCAGACGCCTCACCGCATCGGCACGAGACCGAGCTTCTCCATCAGCCCCAGATCGCGCCCGCGCTCAGGGTTCGGCGTCGTGAGAAGCCTCGGGCCATAGAAGATCGAGTTCGCACCGGCGAGGAAGCACAGCGCCTGGGTTTCCTCGCTCATGTCCTCGCGGCCCGCCGAAAGCCGCACCACCGATGCCGGCATGGCGATGCGGGCAACCGCGATGGTGCGTACGAACTCAAGCGGATCGAATGTTTCCGCGGCTGCGAGCGGCGTCCCCTCGACCCGGACCAACAGATTGATCGGTACCGATTCCGGATGCGCGGACAGGCTCGCGAGCGTCGCGATCATGCCGATGCGGTCATGGCGCCCCTCGCCCATGCCGACGATGCCGCCGCAACAGACGTGAATGCCGGCGGCGCGCACGTGGTCAAGGGTGTCGAGCCGATCCTGGTAGGTGCGGGTCGAAATGATCTCGCCGTAGAACTCGGGCGAGGTGTCGAGATTGTGGTTGTAATAATCGAGGCCGGCGCTCTTGAGGCGCGCGGCCTGCGGCGCGGTGAGCATGCCGAGCGTCGCACAGGTTTCAAGGCCAAGGGCGTGCACGCCCTCGACCATGGCGCAAACTTGGTTGAGATCGCGGTCCTTGGGCGAGCGCCAGGCTGCCCCCATGCAAAACCGGCTCGCGCCCGCCGCCTTGGCGGCGCGCGCCTCGTCCACCACCGCCGCAACATCCATCAATTTATCGGCCGCGACGCCGGTGTGGTATTGCACGCTCTGCGGGCAATAGGCGCAGTCTTCCGGACAGCCGCCGGTCTTGATCGACAGCAGGGTCGAGATCTGCACCTCCCGCGGATCGAAGTGCTCCCGGTGGATGCGCTGGGCGTGAAAGATGAGGTCCGGAAACGGCAGGTCGAACAGGGCCTGGATCTCGGCCCGAGTCCAGTCCTGGCGCACCGCGCCGGAGAGGCAATGGGCGAGGAGCGTATTGGTTGTCGGGAACGGCGATTGCGTGCGGTCATCCATGGCGCGACCATGGCGGCGTCGATAAGGAAATGCAAGGCGGTGATGTTCGATCCGATTTTAGACCTGTCGCAGATGATCGCTGGTTAGGCAGCGTGCGAAGAAAGCTGCATTAATCGCGAGCGTGGCGGCGTCTCGCCTCGGCCAAGATGCCTGCATCCATCTCTTCGAGTGTCTTCGGCGGTCCAGAGACGTTCAGCGAACCAAAAACCTCGTTCGATCGTGTCGGCTTGATGCTCCGCACGGCCTCTTGCAACACGCCAAGCTTGGCATCAACTTCCTCTTCCTCTGACATCGTGTGCTCTTGCCTTGGCGGAGAGTTTCGCGTCAATCACGCTAATCGTCCCACGTTTCGACAATGAACGTCGCCATCGCTCCCGCGAGGTTAACCGCGAGTTGTCCCTACATAGGGGCCCACCGACGTCGTGATTTTCAGCGAGGTGCCCCTACTCCGCCGCCTCCCGCACCTCGGCCCGCTCCACCCGGGCCGCGCAATATTTGAACTCCGGAATCTTTCCGAACGGGTCGAGCGCCGGATTGGTGAGCAGGTTGGCGGCCGCCTCCGCGAAGGCGAACGGGATGAACACCACGCCGTCCGGAATCGCGTCGTCCTGGCGCGCCGCAAGCTCCACGGTGCCGCGCCGCGTGCTCACCCGCACCATGTCGCCCGGCGCGATGCCGAGGCGGGCGATCTCGCCGCGCGACAGCGACGCCACCGCGGCGGGCTCCAGCGTGTCGAGCACGCTCGCCCGTCGCGTCATGGCGCCGGTGTGCCAATGCTCGAGCTGGCGCCCGGTGGTCAGGACCATGGGGAATTCCGCATCGGGCACTTCGTTGGGCGGCGACAGCTTCGCGGCCACAAGTTTTCCGAATCCGCCCGCGCGCGGGAAACCCTTGTCGAAAACCACATCATGGCCGGGCTGATCCGGCGCATCGCTCGGATAGGTGGCGGAATCCTCGCGGGCAATGCGGTCCCACGAAATGTTGTCGAGCGACGGCATCAGCGACGCCATTTCCGTGTAGATCTCGCTCGGATGGGTGTAGTTCCAGTCAAGCCCGATGCGGCGCGCGATCTCCTGAATGATCCACCAATCGACCTTGGCGTCGCCCGGCAGCGGCAGCGCCTGCCGCCCCATCTGGACCTGGCGGTTGGTGTTGGTGACCGTGCCGTCCTTCTCGGGCCATGCGGAAGCCGGCAGGATCACGTCCGCGTACGCGGCGGTCTCGGTCAGAAACAGGTCTTGGACCACCAGGTGATCGAGGTGCGCCAGCGCCTCGCGGGCGTGGTTGAGATCGGGGTCGGACATCGCCGGGTTTTCGCCCATGATGTACATGCCCTTGATCTCGCCGCGATGGACCGCGTCCATGATCTCGACCACCGTCAGGCCGCGTTTGGGATCGAGCGTGGTGCCCCATGCGGTCTCGTACCTGGCGCGGATATTGGGGTCTTCCACCGACTTGTAGTCCGGGAAAAACATCGGGATGAGGCCCGCGTCCGACGCGCCCTGGACGTTGTTCTGGCCGCGCAGCGGATGCAGGCCGGTGCCGGGTCGCCCCACATGGCCGCAGATCAGCGATAGCGCGATCAGGCAGCGCGCATTGTCGGTGCCGTGGGTGTGCTGCGACACCCCCATGCCCCAGAAGATGATGGCGGACTCGGCGCGCGCATAAGTGCGGGCGACGGTACGCAGCGTGTCGGCATCGATGCCGCAGATCGGCGCCATCTGCTCGGGGGTGAAATCCCGGATGTGCTCGGCGAGCTGCGGGAAGCCCTCCGTGAAGGTCTGCACATATTGCCGGTCATAGAGCTCTTCGGTGATGATCACATTGAGGAGCGCGTTGAGCATCGCGACGTCGGCGCCGTTGCGGAACTGGAGCATGTGAGCGGCGTGGCGCTTGAGTGCCTGGCCGCGCGGGTCCATGACGATGAGCTTGGCGCCGCGCTTGGCCGCCTGCTTGAAGAAGGTGGCGGCGACCGGGTGATTTTCGGTCGGATTGGCGCCGATCACGACGATGACGTCGGAGTTCCGGCATTCGTTGAAGATGGCCGTCACGGCCGCCGAGCCAATGCCTTCCATCAGGGCCGCGACCGACGAGGCGTGGCAAAGCCGCGTGCAGTGATCGACATTGTTGGAGCCAAAGCCCGTGCGCACCAGCTTCTGAAACAGATAAGCCTCCTCGTTCGAGCCTTTGGCAGAGCCGAAACCCGCGAGCGCGCGGGCGCCATGCTGGTCGCGGATGTGCTTCAGTCCCGCGGCCGCACGCTCCAGCGCCTCCTCCCAGGTGGCGGGCCGGAAGTGGGTCCACGGGTTGCGCGGATCGACGGTATCGTCGACGTGCTTGGGAACGCCGTCCCGGCGGATCATCGGCTGCGTGAGCCGCTCCGGATTGTGGACGTAGTCGAATCCGAACCGGCCTTTCACGCATAGCCGGTTGTGATTGGCCGGGCCGTCCTTGCCGGTGACGTAGAGAAGCTTGTCGTCCTTGATGTGATAGGTGAGCTGGCAGCCGACGCCGCAATAGGGGCACACGGAATCGACTTTCCGATCCGGATACGCGCTGCGGATGTTGTCGTTGCCGACCAGCGTTGCCGGCATCAGGGCGCCGGTCGGGCAGGCCTGCACGCATTCGCCGCACGCCACGCAGGTGCTTCCTCCCATCGGGTCGTCGAAATCGAACACGATCTTTTCGGCGTGGCCGCGACCCGCCATGCCGATGACGTCGTTGACCTGCACTTCGCGGCAGGCGCGGACGCACAGATTGCACTGGATGCAGGCATCGAGGTTGACCGCCATCGCCGTGTGACTGCGGTCGGGCTGCGGGTGATGGCGCTTCGGGAAGCGCCCGACCGAGACGCCCATGCGATCCGCCCATGACCAGAACTTCGAGGACGGATCGTGCGCCGCGGTGGCGCGGTCGGGCTGATCGGAAATCAGAAGATCGAAAACCATCTTGCGCGCCGTCTTGGCGCGGTCCGAGCCGGTGGTCACCTTCATACCGTTCGCAGGCTTGCGGATGCAGCTCGCCGCCAGCACCCGCTCGCCTTCGATCTCCACCATGCAGGCGCGGCAGTTGCCGTCCGCACGGTAGCCGGGCTCGGGCGCGTAGCACAGATGCGGGATATCGGTGCCGTGCCGGTTCGCCACCTGCCAGATGGTCTCATCCGTGCGGGCTTCGACCTCGCGGCCATCGAGGGTGAATTTCACGTTCTTGCTCATCCCATCACCCCTAGTCTACAGACCGTGGCAATCGTAGCCCGATTGAGCCACCGGGTCCGGCCTCCGGCCGGCCCGATGATAAACTCCGGAAATCCGGGATCACCCTGTCCCTGCGGCAACGTCGCTCCCGGGTTTCGCTGACGCTCAACCCGGGCTACTCCACCGTTACCAGCTCCCCAGCGGCTTCTTCAGCTCGTCCGGAAAATACTTCAGCACGCTCACCAGTGGGTTCGGCGCTGCCTGGCCCAGTCCGCAAATCGATGCATCCCGCATAGCGGTCGCCAACTCGCCGAGCAGCGCCTCGTTCCACGGGCCGGCCGCCATCAGCTTCGCGGCCTTCTCAGTGCCCGCCCGACACGGCGTGCACTGACCGCAGCTCTCATCCTCGAAGAACTTCATCAGATTGAGAGCCACAGCCTTCATGTCGTCCCGGTCCGACAGGATCACAACCGCATGCGACCCGACGAAACAACCATATGGCTCCAAGGTGCCGAAATCGAGCGGCAAGTCCGCCATGCTGGCGGGTAATATCCCACCCGATGCGCCGCCCGGCAGATAGGCTTTGAAGGTATGCCCGTCCGCCATGCCGCCGCAGTATTCCTCGATCAGCTCCCGCGCGCTGATGCCCGCGGGGGCGAGCTTCACGCCGGGGTTCTTGACGCGGCCCGACACCGAAAAGCTGCGCAATCCCTTGCGGTCGCGCCGGCCATAGGAGGTGAACCAGGCGGCGCCCTTTTCCACGATGTCGCGGACCCAGAACAGCGTCTCGACGTTCTGCTCCAACGTTGGCCGTCCGAACAGGCCGACCTGGGCGACGTAGGGCGGACGATGGCGCGGCAGGCCGCGCTTGCCCTCGATCGACTCGATCATCGCGGACTCTTCGCCGCAGATATAGGCCCCCGCGCCGCGACGGAGCTCAAGCCGGGCGTATTTGGTGAGCCCCGCCGCCTCGACCTTGGCAAGCTCGTCGATGAGCATCAGCCGGATTTCCGGGTATTCGTCGCGCAAATAGATATAGGCCTCGGCGGCCTCGACCACCCAGGCGGCGATCAGCATGCCCTCGATGAAACGGTGGGGATCGCGTTCGAGATAGTGGCGGTCCTTGAAGGTGCCGGGCTCACCTTCGTCGGCATTGACGGCCATCACTCGCGGCGCGGGCTCGGCGCGCACCAAAGTCCACTTGCGGCCGGTCGGAAATCCGGCGCCGCCGAGCCCGCGTAGGCCGGCGTCGCTGACCGCCTTGATGATGTCGTCGCGGCTGCGCCCGCCCGTGAGGCACGACCTTAAGAGCGCGTAGCCGCCCTCGGCCTGGTAAGCCGCAAGATCCTTGCCGCCACGGTACGCGTGGGCGTGCGCGCCCGCAGCCACGGCCGCTGCAACCTTGTCGGGCGAGGACTGCGGCACCTGCACATGGCCGACCGCCACGACCGGAGCCCGATCGCAGGCGCCCATGCACGGCGCGCGCAGAACCCGGACATCGGGCCCGAGCTTCCCCGGCAACTTAGCGAGGAGCTGTTCGGCCCCCGCCATCGCGCAGGACAGGCTGTCGCAAACCCTCGCCGTGACCGCCGGCGGCGGAGGACCATCCTTCACCACATCGAAATGCGCGTAGAAGGTCGCAACCTCATAAACCTCGGCCTGCGCAAGCTTCATTTCGTCGGCAAGCGCCGCAAGGTGAGGCGCGGAGATGTGGCCGTAGCGGTCCTGGATCAGGTGGAGGAATTCGATCAGCAGATCGCGCCGGCGCTCCCGGGCGCCCAGCAGCTCTTTGATATCGGCAAGCGCGCCCGGATCGACCTGGCGGCCTTTCGGTGTCTGCCGCGGTCGGCGTCGCGACGTCTGGGGCTTGTCGATGACGTTCATGCTGCCATCACCGCTGGAACACCTCCCCCTGGAGGGGGGAGGTCGACCCGCGCAAGCGGGTCGGGAGGGGGTGGCAGCGGTTCAGCATGTGTCGTGTGCGGCCCCGCACCCCACCCCGGACTGCCTTCGGCAGTCCGACCCTCCCCCTGCAGGGGAGGGTGAAGCTGATGCAACTCCGCTGCGCAGACATATCCATATGGCGGCACGGCGCTCTCAGAACAATCCGACGATCTTGCCGTCCGCGCCGACATCGATGGAGTCGGCGGCCGGGACCTTGGGCAAGCCCGGCATCGTCATGACGTCGCCGCAGATCGCCACGACGAACTCCGCGCCGGCCGACAAACGCACCTCGCGCACCGGGATCGTGTGATCGTCCGGCGCCCCCTTGAGGTCCGGGTTGGTGGAAAAACTGTATTGTGTCTTGGCGATGCAGACGGGCAGCTTGCCATAACCCATGGCCTCGAACGACGCGAGCTGATCGCGCACCGCCTTGTCGGCGGAGATATCCTTGGCGCGGTAGATTTCGCGCGCAATCGTGCGAATTTTCTCCACCAACGGCATTTCATCGGGATAGAGCAGCTTGAGCCTGCTTTTGCCGGAATCGGCGATGCGCACCACCGCCTTCGCCACCTCGGCGGCGCCTTCGCCCCCCATGGCCCAGTGATCGGCCATCAACGCTTCGACGCCGAGCGACGCGCAGGCCTTTTGCACGAGCTCGATTTCGGCCGGCGTGTCGGCTGAGAACCGGTTGATGGAAACCACCGGGACGATGCCGAACTTCTGCACGTTCTCGACATGGCGCGCGAGGTTCGTCATGCCGGACTTAAGCGCCGTGAGGTTTTCGCTCTTGAGGTCCTCCTTCTTCACCCCGCCATGCATCTTCAGCGCCCGGATGGTGGCGACCAGCACCGCGCAGTCCGGCGCGAGGCCGGTCTTGCGGCACTTGATGTCCATAAATTTTTCGCCGCCGAGGTCAGCGCCAAAGCCTGCCTCCGTCACCACGTAGTCATTGAGCTTGAGCGCAGTCGTGGTCGCCAGCACCGAATTGCAGCCATGCGCAATATTGGCGAATGGGCCGCCATGAACGAAGGCCGGCGTGCCTTCCAACGTCTGAACGAGGTTCGGGGCGAGCGCGTCTCTGAGCAGCGCCGTCATGGCTCCATGCGCCTTGAGGTCCGCCGCCCGCACCGGCTTGCGCTCGCGCGTATAGCCGACGATGACATTTCCGAGCCGATGTTTGAGATCTTCGAGGTCGCGGGCGAGGCAGAAAATCGCCATCACCTCCGACGCCACCGTGATGTCAAAGCCGGTCTCGCGCGGATAGCCGTTGGCGACGCCGCCGAGCGAGCAGACGATCTCGCGCACTGCGCGGTCGTTCATATCCATGACGCGGCGCCAGGCAACGCGGCGGCTGTCGAGCCCGACCGCGTTGCCCCAATAGATGTGGTTGTCGATCAACGCCGCGAGCAGGTTATGGGCCGACGTGACGGCGTGCAAATCGCCGGTGAAATGCAGGTTGATATCCTCCATCGGGATCACCTGGGCATAGCCGCCGCCGGCCGCCCCGCCCTTGACGCCAAAAGACGGACCCAGCGACGGCTCGCGCAGGCACAGCATCGCCTTCTTGCCGATGTAGTTGAGTGCATCGGTGAGGCCGACGGTCGTCGTGGTCTTGCCCTCACCGGCAGGCGTCGGCGTGATCGCCGACACCAAGATCAGCTTGCCGTTGGGCTTATCCTTCAGGGTCTTGATGTAGTCGATCGAGATCTTGGCCTTGTAGTGGCCGTAAGGCTCGAGGTTCTCGGGCGCGATGCCGAGGCGCTCACGCGCCACGTCGGCGATCGGACGCTTGGTGGCAGCCTGCGAGATTTCGATGTCTGATTTCGGACTGGTGTGCTGGGAGGCAGGCATCAGGCGTTTTCCTTGGACTTTGGGAATTCTACACTATCGTTCGATGATGAATGTTTTAGGAGGTCAAAACATAGGCACCGGCGTTCACGAAAGGCGGGTTCCCGCCGCGAGTTTGGCGGCGGCGGCGTAGTCTCCGGCCCCGACCTTGCCGCCGTCGGCGGGCTTCACGCGCAGCACCTTGATGCGGCCGTCGGCGCACACAACCGTGAAGCCGTCGGCTTCGACGGCGACGATCTCGCCCATCTTGCCGCCGATCCCTTTGGGACCGCGCGCCGGTAATGGCTTTGCTTCGAAGACCTGGAGGGTGTTGCCGTCGAGGGTCGTCCAGGCGCCGGGCGCCGGACTACAGCCGCGGATAAGGTTGTGGATCTGCCGCCACGGCTTACCCCAGTCGATGCGGGCATTGTCGGCGCCGCAACGGCCCTCATAGGTCGCGTCGCTCTCGTCCTGCTTGATGCGCAGGGCCTTGCCGGCTTTGACGAGATCGACGGACTCCAGCATCGCCTCGACCCCCATCGGGAACAGGCGATCGAAATAGACCGAGCCGAGCGAGTCCTCGAAGCTGATGGGTGTCTTCTTCTGTAACAGCACGTCGCCGGTATCGAGGCCGTTGTCGGGCCAGAAGATCGACAGTCCGGTTTCGGTCTCGCCCTGGATGATCGGCCAATTGATGGCGCTGGGGCCGCGGTACTTTGGCAGCAGCGAAGGATGATACTGGATCGACCCGCGGGTCGGGATGTTGAGAAAGTCCTCCGGCACGAACAGCGTCACGAACGCCATCACCTGCAGATCCGGCTTGAGGGCGCGGAATTCCTCCCACACCTCCGGCTTGCGGTAGGAGACCGGCTGATAGACCGGAAGCTTCGCCGCGATGGCGGCCTCCTTCAACGGATCGGCCTTCTGGCCGGGCTTTTCCGGCGCCACATAGACAGCGACGACGTCATCGCCGCGCTTGAGCAGCGCTTCCAGTACCGCCTTGCCGAAGGCCTGTTGGCCGTGAACTACGATACGCATACCAGTCCTCAGTAATCAGGGTCAGTAATCAGGCGGGGCCGGAAGAGCCAGGATCAGCAATCGGTTGTCGGGCTCGGTTCAAGGATGACCACTGAACCTGATACCTGATGCCTGATTACTGATCCCTGGTATTCAAGCCGCCTCGGTTTCCTTCTTTTCGGACGGGGTGATGGCGCCCGAGCTCTTGATGGCGGCATATTCTTCGGCCGAATAGCCGAGGACCTCGGTGAGGATTTCCTCGGTGTGCTCGCCGAGCAGGGGCGAGCGCCTCACCTCGGTAATGGAGTCCGACATTTTGACCGGGTTGCCGACCGTGAGGTATTTGCCGCGGGTCGGGTGGTCCACCTCGACCACAGTGCCGGTGGTGCGCAACGACGGTTCCTCGGCGATCTCCTTCATGGACAGGATCGGGCCGACCGGAATGTCGTGCTGGTTGCAGATGTCCATGACCTCGAACTTGGTCTTGGTCTTTGTCCACTCCTCGATCGTATTGAAGATGTGCCGCAGCCGCGGCAGCCGCGCCGGCGGGGTTGCGTAATCCGGATCGGTCTTCCATTCGGACTTGCCGATCAAATCGCAGATCGCGCCCCAGATCGGCGCCTGAGTGATGAAGTAGGTGTAGGCGTCCGGATCGGTTTCCCAACCCTTGCACTTGAGAATCCATCCGGGCTGTCCCCCACCCGAATCGTTGCCGGCACGCGGCACCGCCACGCCGAACGGAATGCCCTCGCCGTGTTGGCCGTATTCCGTGAGCGGTCCGTGGCCGAGGCGTTGCTGGTCGCGCAGCTTCACGCGGGCGAGGTTGAGCACGCCGTCCTGCATGGCGCACAATATGCGCTGGCCGCGGCCTGTGCGCATGCGCTGGTAAAGCGCCGTGACGATGCCAAAGGCAAGATGCAGCCCGGTGCCGGAATCGCCGATCTGGGCGCCCGTGACCAGCGGCGGCCCGTCGCGGAAGCCGGTGGTGGACGCCGCACCGCCGGCGCACTGGGCGATGTTCTCGTAGACCTTGCAGTCCTCGTAGGGCCCGGGGCCGAAGCCCTTCACCGACGCCACGATCATGCGCGGATTGGTCTTATGGATATACTCCCAGGTGAGGCCCATGCGCTCGAGCGTCCCGGGCCCGAAATTCTCCACCAGCACGTCGCAATGCTTGATCAACCGCTCGAGGATTTCCTTGCCCTTGGGGTGCTTGGAATCGATCGTGATCGAGCGCTTGTTGCCGTTGAGCATGGTGAAGTAAAGGCTGTCGGCCCCCTTCACATCGCGCAATTGCCCGCGGGTGATGTCGCCGGCGCCCGGCCGCTCGATCTTGATGCAATCTGCGCCCATGTAGGCGAGAAGCTGCGTGCAGGTCGGCCCCGCTTGGACATGGGTGAAATCCAGGATACGCACGCCGTCGAGCGCCTTGCCGTCCTCTCCCCACGGCTTGGTCGAGGGCGGCGGCAGCTCCCGCCACTCTCCGTTGGAAGGGGCGGTGACCTTCGGGTCAGCCTTCATTTGCGCAGGCCGGTTCGTGACGCCTCCCACGATTGACTTTTTCACCATTCTCTTTGCGATCTTCTTAGGCTTCGCAGTGGCCACCTTGCGTCTTGCCATTGCTGTCCTCCCTTGATGCCCGATGCTCGATTGCTTTTTCGTCACTCGCTATTTTTTGCGAAGCGCGCTCTGCGGATTGAGATTGCCGATGCGGCCGCTCTCGCTGCCGGCCGCAGGGTCGATCACCGCATTGATGAGGGTCGGCTTGCCCGAGTCCAGAGCGTCATTTACGGCGCGTCTGAGTTCGTCCGGCGTCGTCACATTGGCGCCGGCGCCGCCGAACGCCTCCATCATCTTATCGTAGCGCGAGCCTTTGACGAAGACGGTCGTCGCAACATCCGAGCCTCCGGAGGGATTGACGTCCGTTCCGCGGTAGATGCCGTCATTGTTGAAGACGACGACGCAGACCGGGAGGCGGTACCGGCAGATCGTTTCGACTTCCATGCCGCAGAAACCGAAGGCGCTGTCGCCCTCGACCGCGAGCACGGGTTTGCCCGTCTCTATCGCGGCCGCGATGGCAAAGCCGGTGCCGATGCCCATGACGCCCCAGGTGCCGACATCCAGGCGTTTGCGCGGCTTGTAAATGTCGATGATGCCGCGCGCGAGATCGAGCGTGTTGGCGCCTTCGTTGACGAGGATGGTGTCCGGCCGCTCCTTGATGATGGTCCGCAGTGCACCGAGCGCGCCGTGGTAGTCCATCGGCGCCGAATTCTTCATCAGCCTCGGCGCCATCTTGGCGATGTTTTCTTCCCTCTTGGAATTGACGGCGCCGACCCAGTCGGCCGGCGGGGATGGCCAGTCGCTGCCCATGCTCTCAAGAAGCGCCGCCACGCAGGAGCCGATGTCGCCGACCACCGGAGCGACGACCTCGACGTTTGAGTCCATTTCCTTGGGCTCGATGTCGACCTGGATGAACTTCTTCGAGTGCGGCTCACCCCAGGTCTTGCCCTTGCCGTGCGACAAGAGCCAGTTCAGGCGCGCGCCGATCAGCATGACGACGTCGGCGTCTTTCAGCACCGTCGAGCGCGCCGCACCGGCCGACTGCGGATGGGTGTCGGGCAGGAGGCCCTTGGCCATGCTCATCGGCAGGAAAGGAACGCCGCTCTTCTCGACCAAGGCGCGGATATCGTCATCGGCCTGCGCGTAGGCGGCGCCCTTGCCGAGGATGATCAGGGGCCGCTTGGCGCCCTTGAGCACATCGAGCGCGCGCTTGACCGCAGCCGGCGCCGGAATCTGTGCCGGCGCCGGGTCAACGACCTTGACGAGCGACCTGGCGCCGGCCTCCGCGTCGATCACCTGAGCGAAAAGCTTGGCCGGCAGATCGAGATAGACGCCGCCCGGACGACCGGAAACCGCAGCGCGGATCGCCCGCGCGACGCCGATGCCGATGTCTGCGGCATGCAGCACGCGGAACGCTGCCTTGCAGAGGGGCTTGGCGATGGCCAACTGGTCCATCTCTTCGTAATCGCCCTGCTGCAGGTCGACGATCTCGCGCTCGGACGAGCCCGAGATCAGGATCATCGGAAAGCAGTTGGTCGTGGCGTTGGCCAGCGCCGTCAGACCGTTGAGAAAGCCGGGCGCCGACACTGTCAGGCAGATGCCGGGCTTTTTCGTCAGGAAGCCAGCGATTGCGGCGGCGTTGCCGGCGTTCTGCTCGTGCCGGAACGAGATGACGCGCATACCCGCGGCCTGCGCCATGCGGCCAAAGTCCGTGATCGGGATGCCGGGCACGCCGTAGATCGTGTTGATGCCGTTGAGCTTGAGGGCATCGATGACGAGTTGGAAGCCATCGGTCAGCTCCCGCTCTGCTTCGGCTGCCGTTTTTACCGCTGCTTCGGCCATGGCAAACCTCCCTCAATTCCTGTTGTTGTCGTTGCTCTAGTCGAGATAGTCGGCATGACGGGCCACGTGCTCGGCAAGCCCCAGGGCGTGATCGCGAACGAGGGCCTCCGCCCGCTCCGTGTCGCGCGCTTCGATCGCCTGGATGATGTTCATGTGGTCGCGGATCGAACGGTCGGCGCGGTCGCGCTCCCCGATGGTCTTGCGCCGGATCATCCGCATATGGGCGAACAGGTTCTCCGCCAGGTCGATCAGGATGCCGTTGCGGCTCAGGCGGATGATGGTCTGGTGGAATTCGATGTTGACTTCAGAGTATTCGTCGAGATTGGCGTGCAACCGGCCGTTCTCGAAGGTCGCAAACATCGCCCGCAGCTTGGCGATTTCCTGGTCCGATGCGTTCTGGGTGATCAGCCGCGCCGCCATGCTTTCCAGCGCCGCCCACGCGGTGATCAACTCGGTGACTTCGGCCTTGGTCTTGCGCACCACGTAGATGCCGCGCCGCGGCACCGAGCGCACGAATCCTTCCCGCTCGAGCTGCGCCATGGCTTCACGGACTGGGGTGCGGCTGATGCCGAGATCGCTCGCCAGGCGGCGCTCATCGAGCCGGATCTCGCCGGGCCCATCATAGATGTCGAGGCCAAGGATCACGTCCTTGAGCGCCGCATAGGCACGGTCCGCGAAGGTCGACGTATCTTCGAGCGGCGCAACGGCAATCCGCGTGGCCACTGCTGCAGTGCGGCTGCGTGGAGGTAAGCTGGTCATCGGACGCGACACGCCAATTCAAGCGCTAAGGCTTATTCATTTCTCCTATAATACAGTATACCACGAACTGGCAAGCGACCCCGGCGGCCCCCTTCTCGCGTTGGGACCGCCGGGGGCGTCGCAGCGCCGTCGCGGCGTCACCGATAGCCCCGACGCTTAGGTCAGGTCCGTTCCATCGCCCGGCGCCGCATCGGGCGTAAGACGAAGAGGGCCAGTGCCACGACGACGAAATTCATGAGCGTGGTCACCAGGAACACCATTTGCCAGCTGCCGGTCGCGTCTTTGATTAGGTTCGCGACCGGCGTAAGAAACGCCGAGGCGCCCTTCGCGGTGTAGAGCAGACTGAGGTTGACCGTCGCGAATTTCGGCCCGAACGTGTCGGTGCATGTCGACGGGAACAGGCTGAAAATCTCGCCCCACGTGAGGAAGATCAACGCCGCGAACACGACGAACCCCCACGGGGAGGTACCGAGAGAACCGAGCAGCCAATACGCGAAGCCGCCGAGACCGAACGCGATGGCCATCGTGTATTCGCGACCGATGTTATCGGATATCCAGCCGAACAAGGGGCGCGCCGCGCCATTGGCGACGTTGTCGACGATGAGCGCAACTGTGAGTGTCGTGCCGCCCAACAAAACCACCGTGTTGGCGACGCCGAAGTCGCTGGCGATGGGAGCAATCTGGGCTGCCGCCATCAGGCCGCTCGCCGACACCATCACGAACATGATGTACATCAGCCAGAACACCGGGGTTGTCAGCACCTGGGCAGGCGAATAGCTCTTAGCCGATTGCTGCACCTTCGGGGCAAGGCTGGCGGGAATTTCGCCGGGGTCAGGGGCACGGAGCAGCCAAGCCAGCAGAAATACCGCTCCGCCCTGGAAGATTCCAAACCACAGGAACGCCGCCTCATAGCCGCTCGTATCGATCACATAGCGGATCGGGATGACGGTCAGCGCCGCACCGGCGCCGTAGCCGGCTGCCGTAAGGCCGACCGCGAGACCCCGCCGGTCCGGAAACCATTTCACCGCATGCCCGACGCTGGTGGCATAGATCGCGCCGCCGCCGGTCCCGGAGACGATCGCTCCGACGTAGAGCATGGCCAAGGAATCGGCCACCGAATTGATGACCCACCCCACGGCGACCAGAAGCCCGCCGGCTGCCACCACCAGTTTCGGTCCGCGCTTAGGCCCCAGAACGTCGACGATCCAGCCCTCGATCGGGGTGAGCCACGTCTCCAGTGCAATGAAGACGCTGTAGGCGAACTGAATCGCCGCGATCGACCAGCCGTGCGTCTTGTTGATCGGATTGACGAAGAGCGTCCAACCGTATTGCAGGTTGGCGATCATGATCATGCAGAGGATGACGGAGAGTAGCTGCGTCCACCGTGTGGCGGTCGACGCCTTCGCGCCGACTCCCATTGCGCTTGCAATGCTCATTTTCCACCCCTAAACGTTGTTTGTTCTTGCGCCCGGATTTCTATTCAGATGTTAGCACAACGGCCACGATTTGGCCGCTGGAGCACGCTGGTCCCGCTGACGTGACCGAAAAGACGGTCGCACTGTGCAAGCCGGCATCCATCGCATGCGAATTTTATGTTCACATGCCGACGCCGCACAACCATGGCTTTTCGCCGCACTGAGAGACTTCCGGCAGGACACCGCATCTCGATACCGGCATCAAGCGCGTCATTCCGGAGCGCCGTAGCAAAGCGGAGGCGAGCCCGATCCATACTCCCTGACCTGCGGTTATGCATTCCAGACTCGCGGCCTGCTGCGGCCGAGCCCCGGAATGACTGGACAAAGGTTTCGCCTGAACAGGCGTCGTCGGTCTGACACAAAGCCTCGCGAGCGTTGCGATGAACGATTATGGAGGGCTTCTGCCGTCCGCGCCACAACGGAAAGCCACCTGAAGAAACTCCCGGATCGAGCCCGACTGGATTGCGCATCTCGCTGACAGCAGAGCGCACTCCATGGAAGCCATCCTGGATGACTATCATAACACCATGCTTATCATCTGTAACGCGGATCAGCACCAACGCCTCGCTGTCGGCGACGCGGGGCGCGAGCGCATTGACGTCCTGGATGGGGTCGAGCCCGTCGCTGCCGCCAAGCGACGTCGCCAGCAACTTCATCCGCCAGCCGATGCCGCAAAGAACGCCGCCGATGAACAGGAAAACCGGCGGGCCAAACAGGTCGACGAATTTCCAGAATCTGTTGCAGAAACGCAACTAAACGGAAAGCTGCGGCTGCCGATATTTTGCGAGGCAGAGATGTGCTGTTTATGTCGATTCTGCTGGCGTTTCTGCCAATCCTAGCAAGAGTTTGTTTTTGCGCTGCAGCGGCGCCCTAACTTCGCGCTACGGTTAACCACCCATTAAAACTGAGTAGACCAAGTAATGTTCTTTAGGCAACTTATGGGAGTGTGTGGAAAGTAACAGATACGACACGGCACTCTGCTGCCAAAGAGCACCGGTATCTTGGGGGGGGTTACAGTGGGGAAACATCGAAGGGCCGTGCCTGCACGGCACAACGCGGCTATTTCCGAACAATTCGCAGTCCTGAGGCGGCACGCAGGTTCACGCCAGTTTGGCGCCAAGCGTCTCGCTCTGTGCACCGGGGTGGCGCTCTCGACGCTCATGCTGGGCTGCTTGGGCACCGCCAATGCCCAGTCGGCTTCCGACGCGCAGATCAAGGCGCTTCAGGCCCAAATCGAGCAGTTCCAGCGCTCCTCTCAAGCACAGATCAACGAGCTCACGCGGCAGGTCAAGCAGCTGTCGGAGGGGCAGGTGAAATCGAGCGCGGACGCCAAGGCGGCGCGCGACCAGGCGGCCCAAGCCAAGGCGCAGGCCGCCAAGGCCGAATTGGCGCAGGCCCAGGCGGCGGCCGTGCCCGCGAAGGCGGCACCAGCGACCGGGGAGCCGTTTGACAGCAGCGGGCACCGTTTCCTTGAGCGCAAACCCGGTAACCCGCTCACCTTCTACACGCCGGGCGGCGAGATCACCGCCTATGGCAATCTCGACGTCTCTTTCGACGGCACATCGAAGAACGTCAAGGGCCTGGAGCTGAACGGCAACTCGTCACCGATCGGAAACTTCGGCTGGATGCCGGCCATCTCGACCAATCTGTCCTATTTGGGCGTGCGCGGTTTCCAACGGCTCCCCGATGTGCCCTTCAACTTCGTCTACCAGGCCGAAGTCGGTTTCGACATCTCGGCGACACCCGGGTTGAAAGAAACGAACTCCAACCTCAGCAACACCGTGAACGGCGCCCTGTTCAATCGCAACACTTATGTCGGGCTGTCCTCGCCGGAATGGGGCGCCATCAAGATCGGCAAAACCACCGGCCCCTATCAGAACTCGACGGCGGCATTCAATCCGTTCGCCGGCCAGATCGGCGACTACGCCGTCGTCATGGGCAACAGCGGCGGCGACAATCGCGTCGAGTTCGGCACCCGGCTCGACCATTCGATCTGGTACGAATCGCCGAGCCTCGCCGGCTTCCAGTGGAACTTGCTGTTCTCGCCCGGCCAGAACCGCTCCGACACGAGCGACAATCTCGGCGCCGGCGCATCCGATTGCGCGGGCGGCAATATTCCCGGAAGCGGCGGAACCTTCCCGGTCGCCTGCAACGACGGCGCGTTCAGCAACGTCATAAGCACCAATCTGAGCTACACGAACGGGCCGTTCTACGCCACCGCCGCGTATGAGCGTCACTTCAAGGTCAACCGGCAAAGCGACATTACGGCCATATACGGTATCTCCTCGGCGCTCCCGCCCGCGCCCCAACTCGGCGTTGGCAATTCGCAAACGCTGTTCAACGAGGATGTCGCGGACGAGGACGCGTTCAAGGTCGGCGCTCTCTACCGGTTCCCGACCAGGACGACGATCGGCGGCATCTTCGAAAGCATGCATCGCTACGTCCCCGCCGATCTGGCATTTCAAAATGAGCGCCAACGCTATGGCACGTGGCTGTTCCTGAGCCAGGACCTCACTGATCGCGACAGCATCCATTTCGGCTGGGCCCACGCGTTCCGCACGCCGGGCGATCCTGGACAACACAACGACGGCACCCTGACGACCATTGATAACGCCGGTGCGTTTGCACCCAACAACAACCAGGCCGACATGGTGACCGCATCGTATAAGCACAAGTTCAGCGAGAACCTGACCTGGTACACGGCCGTGGCGGCGACTTTCAACGGCCCCAGCGCCCATTACGATCTCGGCGCGGGCGGACGCGGCGTCACCACCGACTGCCACGATGCGAGCGGGGCGGATGGCGGCAACGTATTCGGAAGTCCCCGCTGCTTCACCGGCACGACCCTCGTGGGAGTTTCGACTGGCATACAATGGAGGTTCTAGCGGGGCAGGCGCCCAGACCGAGAAGACATGTTGGGGCGGAGCTCAGACACCGGCCCTCATTCTGAGGAGCGCCGCTTCGGCGGCGCGTCTCGAAGGATGGAACGAGTCAGTGCTGGGTCCATCCTTCGTCCTTCGAGAGCCTCAGGACGGGCCGCGCATCCTTCGACAAGCTCAGGAGCGCGGCCTCCTCAGAGCCTCAGGATGAGGTCCGTCGGGACGTTTCGGAGAGATCGTCAGAATAAGCGACAATGACGCGGCCTGCCCAGGAGCGCGCAACGCTCCGACTCGCTCCAAATAGTTCAGTAGCGGTTATTCGGATCGCAGGCGTAATGGTATGCGTCACGCGTCCACGCCACGCAATCATTGCTGTAACCATGAGCATACCAGGGCATTTCGCGGCCTGAATGGAGAGGGCGCCAATCGAAAGCGCCATTCATGACATATCCGCCGCGGACGGCAGGATTGGCCGTGACGTTGGGACCGTAATAGGAGCCGGCGTGATGCCCGGGACGATGATGATGCACGCCCTGTGCATCGGCCGCGGTAGCGGCCGAAATCGGCACCACACACAAAGCGACCGCCGCCGCGATTGCGCTCATAAGCCTCTGCATTGACATTCCTCCGCATCGCATGTCTAGACGATTTTCCAATTCGTCGCCAACAATGATAATGAGCGGATGTCATGAAGGTCGCCATCCTGGATGATTACCACGACACCGTCCGCACGCTGGCGTGCTTCCGCCAGCTCGACGGCCACGACGTCACTATCTGGAACGATCATATCCAGGATGTCGATGCACTCGCGGCCCGCCTCGCCGACACGCAAGCGCTAGTGCTGATCCGCGAACGCACCGCGATCAGGACGCCGCTCCTGGAACGCCTGCCCCGGCTGAAGCTCATCAGCCAGCGCAGCGTCTATCCGCATATCGACGTTGATACCTGTACGCGGCGCGGCATCGTGGTGTCCTCGAACCAACATGCGGGTACACCTTCATTCGCCACGGCAGAGCTGACGTGGGGGCTGATCATCGCGGCGATGCGCCAGATTCCCCAGCAGATGGCGGCGTTGAAAGCCGGCAAGTGGCAGATCGGGGTCGGAACAACGCTGCGCCACAAGACGCTCGGCGTCTTCGGTTACGGCCGAATCGGCGCTGCGGTGGCGAACTACGGGAGAGCCTTCGGCATGAGCGTGCTGATATGGGCGCGCGAAGTGACGTTGCTCAAGGCTCGCGCCGACGGCTATGAGACCGCGGCCAGCAAAGCGGCATTCTTCGAGCAATGCGACGTGATCACCCTGCATATGCGGCTCGTCGAGGCAACGCGCGGCATCGTCACCGGCGCCGACCTCGCCCGCATGAAGCCGACCGCCCTCCTGGTCAACACCAGCCGGGCGCCGCTGATCGAGCCCGGCGCCCTGGTGGCGGCGCTGCGCGCCGGCCGGCCCGGCATGGCGGCGGTGGACGTCTATGAAGAGGAGCCGATGCGCGACACCCGGCATCCCCTTCTCAATATGGAGAACGTCGTGTGCACACCGCATCTCGGCTACGTATCCCGTGACGAATACGAACTCCAGTTCGCCGACATCTTCGAGCAGATCAACGCCTACGCGGCGGGTGCCCCAATCAACGTCGTGAACCCGGAGGTGTTGAAGGCGCGGCCGTGAGCGATCGCCTTGGGATTTTGCATTCGGATTGGCTATAACTGAGCTGCGCGTATCCAATAAGTCAGCGCCGCGGGCGCTGCGGTTCTCACGCGACCGAATTTGGGGGAAGCAATGACTCGTCGTGCCTATTGGCTTGTTGTCGCCGTCGCGCTCTTCGCTGCATTCTCAGATGCACTTTGCCCGGCGCCTGCCGCCGCGGCCGACCTGAAGGTGATCTCCGCCGGGGCCGTACGCGGTCTCATTGCGGAGATCATCGACGACTATTCGCGCCAGACCGGCCAGAAATTCGACTTCACCATCGGCACCACCGGCCAATTGCGCAACATCATCGCATCCGGCCAGCATGCGGACCTGATCATCGTGTCGACGCCGTTGATGGGCGAGCTGGAAAAGACCGGCAAGCTCACGCCCGGCAGCCGCGCCGAGTTGGGACGTGTCGGTATCGGGGTCACGGTCCGGGAGGGCGCGACGGTACCCGACGTCTCGACGCCCGATGCGTTGAAGAAGGCCCTGATCGAGGCGCGTTCGGTCGCCTATACGAATCCGGCCGAGGGCGGCACCTCCGGCATCTACTTCGCCAGCGTCGCCGAACGCTTCGGCATCGGCGACGAAATCAAGAAGAAGGCAACGCTGACCCGCGGCGGCCGCGAAGCGGCGATCGAGGTCGCGGAAGGCCGCGCCGAGCTTGCGATCGTCTTCATCAGCGAGGCCATGGCGGTCAAGGGCGTGAGGCTCGCCGGCCCCCTGCCGCCGACGCTGCAGGACTACTCGGCCTATGCGGCGGCAATCCCCGCGAGCAGCACCGATCCGGCCGCGGCACGCGCTTTCATCGCGGCGCTCACATCGACCGCGATGGCGGAGCGCTGGCGCAGCAACGGCTTCGAGCCGCCGAAGTGAGGCGCGCAGCGCGAAGAACTCGCCATCCCGGTGGCTACCTTGCTCCTCCTTCCTAACCCTCCCGGCTAGCGGGAGGGGAACGCAGGGAAGGGGGGAGGCGAGGGAGCGCGCGTCGCCTGGTAGCGTCCCGGCTTAGAAATCCGGCTTGTCGGCGAGCGGGATTAACGGTCGAATAGATGTTCGCAGAACCGGAAGCAGGGCTGCATGGCTGCCAGAGACTTCCTGCGAAACAACTGGCCTGCAATCACGGTCGCCGTGACCGCTACCGCAATCACGGTCGCGGGCGCCATGATGCTGCTCAGCATCCCGCCGAGGACGATCGGCCTGGCGACCGGAGGCCTGGGCGGCGCCTATTACGAGTTCGGCAACCGCTACCGCGATGAGCTCGCGCGCGCCAATGTGGAAGTGCGGGTCGTGCAAACCGCGGGATCGCCGGAGAATCTCGCCTTGCTGCTCGACCCGCATTCGGGGGTAAGCGCCGCGCTGGTCCAGGGCGGCACGATCAATACCGAGGGTTCATCAACACTCGAATCGCTCGGAACGCTTTTCTACGAACCCTTGTGGCTGTTCCGCAAGCGCGAGGTCGGAGGCGGAGGGCTCGACGGTCTGCGCGGCAGGAAGATCGCGATCGGGCCCGAGCGCAGCGGAACCCAGGCGCTATCGCTTGAATTGCTCAAACGACATGGGATTAAACAGCAAGTCAGCGAATTGCTGCCGCTGACGACCCGAGATGCTGCTGACAGGCTGTTGGCTGGAGACATCGATGCGGCATTCATGGTGGCCTCCTGGGACGCACCCGACGTACAGCGGCTCCTCGCCGCAAAGCACATCGAGCTATCGGGCTACCCTCAAGCGGATGCCTATGTGGCGCTCTATCCATTTCTCAACAAGGTGGTGGTGCCCAGGGGCGTGAGAGATCTGGCGGGCGATCAACCGCCGCAGGACGTGGTCCTGATCGCCCCAAAGGCCGCGTTGGTGGTGCGCAAGGACCTCCATCCGGCGATTCAGTTACTCCTCTTGAACGCCGCCACGCAGATCCACTCCGGACCGGGCATTTTTCAGCGCGCCAGCGAGTTTCCTGCTGCAGAAGCCTTTGGGGTTCCACTGAGCGACGAAGCGCTGCGGTTCTACAAATCGGGCCCGCCGTTCCTGCACAATTATCTGCCGTTCTGGGTCGCCGAGCTGATCGGTAAGCTCATCATCCTGCTTATTCCGATCGTCGGCGTGCTCTACCCAATGATGCGATATCTGCCCGCTCTCTACGATTGGACGATGCGGCGCAAGATTTTGCGCTTATACGGTGAGTTGCGGCTCCTGGAGGAGGAGTTGGAAGCTCCCGGCAGCAAGAATGTTGCTGGCAAGATTGCGGTGGAGCTTGAACAACTGGAACAACAAGCAAACCGTCTAAGAGTGCCGGTCGCCTATGCCAGCATGCTCTATATGTTGCGGCATCACATCGACCTCGTGCGTACCGGCTTGAAGAGGCAGGCCGAGAAGCACGCCGACAAGGTGGCCTGACGCTTTCAGGCGTCCAGCTCCTTATAACGCCGGAAGATCCCCTGCTCGTTGAAGCCGATCCGCCGTTCCGAGGCGAGATAGGCGGCAATACGCGGACGGCCGGCGACGCTGTCGTGCAGGGCGATGATGCGGGGGATCTTCTTCTCAAGACGCGTCACCGCCTTGGGAAACGCGTAACGAAGGCCCTCGACGATCTGGAAAAGCGACAGATCCGCATAGGTGAGCCTGCGGCCGAGGAGATAAGTGCCCCCGCTGCGCTCCAGCACACGCTCGAAGTAACGCAAGTACTTCGGCGCCCGATGTTGCAGAAAATCGGCGGCACGCCGCTTTGCTTCGCGGCGCTGGTCTTCATAATAGAGTCCGCTTGCGATCGGGTGGTGGGTATCATGGACCTCGACCACGAAGTCGGCGATCGTGAGCTGCAACTGATGCGTCCACAAGCGCCCGGCATCGCTGCGCGGCGCAAGCCCGTGACGCATGCCAAGGAACAGAAGGATATTTGCCGTCTGGCCGATGACGCGCTCCCCGCTCTTGAGGAACGGCGGTGCAAATGGAGGCCGCTTGACGCGCTTGCCGTCAAGCATTGTCATCATCGCCGGCACGCCGCCGCTTCTCGCCGGCCTGCGCGCCACATCGACATAGCTTTCTCCAAGCTCCTCCAGAGCAAGGCGGACGAACTCGCCGCGTCCCTGGATGGTGGGCCAATAATACAACTCATATGGCATGGCGACGCATCCGAGACGCTTGCTACTTGCGTTTTTCGGTCAGGCCGGCGCGGCGCAGAGCGTCGGCGAGCGCTCCGCCGCTTTGTTCGTTCCGCCGCCCGGACGCGGCACTGCGCGACGAGGAACGCATGGTGTCATTGCGCGGCGCTGCTGTGCCGGCGCGGTCGGAGCGCGGGCCAACCTCGTCGTCCAGCCGGAGCGTCAGCGCGATGCGTTTGCGCGCCTTGTCAACCTCAAGGACCTTGACGCGGACGATGTCGCCAGGCTTCACAACCTCGCGGGGATCCTTGACGAAGTTCTTTGACATCGCCGAGACGTGCACCAGGCCATCCTGATGAACGCCGATGTCGACGAAGGCGCCGAATGCCGCCACGTTGGTCACCGTGCCTTCCAGCGTCATGCCGGGCCTCAAGTCGTCGAGACTCTCGACACCATCCATGAACACCGCGGCCTTGAACGCCGGGCGCGGATCGCGGCCGGGCTTCTCCAGCTCGCGCAGAATGTCCGTCACGGTCGGCAGGCCGAAGGTGTCATCGACGAAATTCCTCGGCGACAATGAGCGCAGCACGGCGGCGTTGCCGATCAGACCTTTGATGTCGGTATTGGCCGCCTTGATGATCCGCCGGACCACCGGATAGGCTTCCGGGTGCACGCCCGACGCGTCGAGCGGGTCTTCGCCGCCCGGAATGCGCAGAAAGCCGGCGCATTGCTCGAACGCCTTCGGCCCCAGGCGCGGCACATCCTTGAGCGCCTTGCGCGAGCGGAACGGACCGCTGCCGTCGCGGTGCAGCACGATATTCTGCGCCAGGCCGGCGCCGATGCCGGAAACGCGCGCCAGCAACGGCGCCGAGGCGGTGTTGACGTCGACGCCGACCGCGTTCACGCAGTCCTCGACCACAGCATCGAGCGACCGCGACAGCTTATGTTCGCTCAGATCATGCTGATACTGTCCGACGCCGATCGATTTCGGCTCGATCTTGACGAGTTCGGCGAGGGGATCCTGCAGCCTGCGGGCGATCGACACGGCGCCGCGCAGCGTGACGTCGAGATCCGGCAGCTCCTCCGTCGCATAAGCAGACGCGGAATAAACCGAGGCGCCGGCCTCCGACACGACGATCTTCGTCATCTTGAGCTCGGGCAGCAGCTTGACCAGTTCGGCAGCGAGCTTGTCGGTCCCGCGCGATGCCGTACCGTTGCCGATCGAAATCAGTTCAATCTTATGCTGTTTGGCGAGCTTGCCGAGAACTGCGAGGGCCTCGTTCCACTGCCGCTGCGGCTCGTGCGGATAGATCACTGATGTGGCCACGACTTTGCCGGTGGCGTCCACCACCGCGACCTTGACCCCGGTGCGGAAGCCTGGATCGAGGCCCATGGTGGGGCGCGCCCCAGCCGGGGCCGCAAGCAGCAGGTCGCGCAGATTGGCGGCGAACACGCGCACTGATTCCTGCTCGGCGGCGTTCCAAAGCCGCAGCCGCAGATCGATTCCGAGATGGACCTGGATCTTCGTGCGCCAAGCCCAACGCACGGTGTCCGTCAGCCATTTGTCGCCAGGACGCCCATGATCCCGGATGCCGAAGCGGTGCATGATCCGCAGTTCGTAACGGCCAGGGCCGGTGTTTGCCGTCGCCGGCGGCTCCGGTTCGATGGCGACGTCCAGAATTTCTTCTTTCTCGGCACGGAACAACGCCAGGATGCGATGCGACGGCGCCTTGGTCAAGTTCTCGGCGAAATCGAAATAATCGCTGAATTTGGCGCCAGCCTCCTGTTTGCCGTCGCGCACCTTGGACGCGAGCCGGCCGACCGACCACATCTCCTCGCGCAGCGAGCCGATCAGATCGGCGTCTTCCGCGAAGCGCTCGACCAGGATCGCGCGTGCGCCGTCGAGCGCCGCGGCGGCGTCGGCGATCTGCTTGTCGGGATTGATGAAGCTCATCGCCGCAGCCACTGGATCGCTCTCGGGCCGCGCCAGCAACAGATCGGCCAGCGGTTCGAGGCCTGCCTCTTTGGCTATCTCGGCCTTGGTGCGGCGCTTCGGCTTGAACGGCAGATAGATGTCTTCAAGTCGGCTTTTGCTGTTGGCGGCACGAATAGCTGTTTCGAGCGCGTCATCGAGCTTGCCCTGATCGCGGATCGAATTCAGGATGACGATGCGGCGCTCCTCGAGCTCGCGCAAATAGCGCAGGCGTTCGTCGAGCGTGCGCAATTGCGAATCATCGAGCGCGCCGGTCGCTTCCTTGCGATAGCGGGCAATGAACGGCACGGTGGCGCCCTCGTCAAGCAGCGCCACCGCCGCCGCGACCTGCTCGTCGCGAACGCCAAGCTCCTTTGCGATCTCTCGATCAATGGAAGTGGTCACGCATGCACCTATTGCGATGGAACGGTTGCGGGACGGGGCGGATCATAGCGGCCCGTTGCCGGGAGCGCATATGGAGGTTGGAGCGCTGATTCTTCAACCCCTAAAGTTGCGATGCGCGCGATGCGGCAGCTGGCAGAATCGAACGACCGGGAGCCGGATGACTTTTTTCCGAATCGTCATCCCGCTCTCGCTTATTGCTGGAGCATGATCTTTTCCGAAAACCGGTTCCCACTTTTCGGGATCATGCTCTAGCGGCTGTTCCCGGCGAGCGCCGACACCAGCACGCCGACATCGGCCAGCTTATCGCATCCGAGCACCAGCTCGACGATCCGCTCGGCCTGCGCGGCGCTTAAGGTGCGTCGCGCCAGCTTGCGGAATTTTTCGACCACATCGGCCTCGCTCGCGAACTTGTGCTCGCTGCCGCGCGGCGCCTCCACGGTCTCGCTTTCCTGCGTGCCGTCATTAAAGTGCACATCGACCCGCACCATATGGCGCAGCTTGGCGCCGCGTGCCGTGATGGCGGGATCGTGCACCACATCGACCTTGGCGGCGAGCGCCATGCGGCGCGGGTCGGTCACCACGGCTTCGGAGAACTGATCGACGAAAACATCGCCTTCGGCCAGCAGGGTCGCGACGCAGAAGGGCAGGTTCATCTGCGCCGAGGTCAGTCCCTGTGGCTTGTAGGGCCAGCCGACGTGGTCCACGGTTGCCTGCGACCCATGGACAGTGATCTCGGCGACGGCGTCCGCTCCGAACGGGCGCCGCGCCGCGATCGTCCGGATAGCGTCGAGCGTGGTGTGATTGCTGCCGACGCAGGAATAAAATTTGAGCGCGACGCCGAAAGTTTCGAACCGCTCGCCGAGGCCCGCAGTCAGCTCGGCCAGATTGAAACGATCGTGCGAGCGCGAGAAGGTGCTGCAGAAGCCCCCGTAAGGGCTTTCGAACACGTCCACGATCCCGGTGAATCCCGCTTCTGCCAATAGCGCGCCGTAAAGACCGCTCTGCGCGGCGCGGCCCGCATGCATGCGCTTGACCATGGCGCCGTATTGCGCCGCCATCAGGCCGGCGGCCTGGGTGCCGGCGATGCCGAGCGCATGGACCGTTTGATCGACCGAAAGCCGCAAGCCCGCGGCGGCGCCCGCCGCGGCCGCGAATACCCCGACGGTTGCGCCGGAATGCCAGCCCTGGCCGATGTGCTCGGGTCCCATGCACAAGCCGACACGCGGCCCGGTCTCGTATCCGGCCAGCGCGGCGCACAGCAAATCCGGCCCGGTCATGCCGGGGCGCAGCTCCGCCACCGCGATAAGCGCCGGCAGCGTGACGGCGCCCACGTGCAGCACGCCCGCCCGGTGGACATCGTCGAGCTCGAAGCTCTGCACCAGCGTCCCGTTGACGAGCGCCGCGTGGGGGGCGGACAGACGGCAGTCAGTCCCCCACACGGCGCAGGCCCTGGTCTCATCGAGCCCGCCGAGCGTGGCCATCAGAATGCGGCTCCACGGCAGTTCGGTGCCATAAAGAGCGCAGCCGAGCGAATCGAGGATCAACAGCTTGAGACGGGCGATCACCTCGGCCGGAATGCGCCCATAGGTCAGGCCGGCGGCGAATTCCGCGATGCCTCTGGTGTAAGGATTATCGCCGCGGGGTGCGTGGCTCATGCGGAGTAGCGCCGGTCGCGGGCGAGATAGCCGGCCGTATCGACGACCGCTTCGCGGTCTTTGAACGACGCCATGTCGTCGATCATGGCAGCGGCGCTGCCGTCGCGCGCGATCGTTGCCAGCACCCGCTGCATCGCCTTGATGGCGGCGCGCTGGGTATCGCTCGGGATGATGACCACGTGGTAGCCCAACTCCTGCAGACGCGAAGCCGGCAACAGTGGCGTCTTGCCGCCGTGGAACATGTTGATGAGCTTGTAGCCGGGCAGTCGCTGCGCGATATCGGCGATCTCTTTTTCGCTGGTCGGAGCCTCGACGAAGATCATGTCGGCGCCCGCTTCGAGGTACGCCGCGGCGCGGTCGAGCGCCGCCGCATAGCCCTCCACCGCGATCGCGTCGGTGCGCCCGATGACGATGAAATCGGGATCGTGCAGGGCGTCGCGCACAGCGTGCAGCCGCTGCACCATCTCGGGCGCGGGCACCAGCGCCTTGTCGTCGTAGTGGCCGCATTTCTTTGGGAAGGTCTGGTCTTCCAGGTGGAACGCCGCGACTCCGGCGCGCTCGAAGGCGCGCGCGGCGCGCTGGGCGGTGAGCGCATTGCCATAGCCGGTATCGGCATCCGCGATCACCGGCACGCCCACCGTCTCGACCATCTCGGCAAGCCGGCGGACGATCTCATCGGGCGTGATCAGGCCGATGTCGGGCACACCGGTCGAGCGCGCGATGGCGCCGCCGCTCGCATAGACGGCCGGAAATCCCGCCTGCTCCACGAGCCGCGCCGACAGGCCGTCGAACGCCCCGGGGGCGACCACGATGGAGCTGCCGCCGAGCATGGATTTGAACTTCGTGGTGGCGCGCACGCTAACTCTCCGTTGTCGGGTAAACTGGAACTCCGCACCGGCACCGGATTCGGATCAGATCGTTGAATTCCGATAGCGCGTGACATCACGCTATATAGCGCGTTCGGGTGAAATGGAACCGCTCCGGCCGTCGGGCGGGGTCGCTCGCCCCTTGGCTCGCTTGCAATCACAGATGACCGCCAAAGAGCCTGCCCGACGAGCGGGCCCCGCCCGATGTCATCCGGGCGGGGCCTTGCACGCTACTGCGGTCACGTCGCGCTTAGTGCGGGATGACTTTTCTTCGAAAAATCATCCCGCTCCAGCTTATTGTTGGAGCATGATCTTTTCCGAAAACCGGTTCCAACTTTTCGGAATCACGCTCTAGTGCGCGAGCGGGTCGGGTCGAAGTTGGAAATGAACGACCATTGGCTTGCGTCCCTTGCCGCCTTCCTTGAGCCAAGGGGTGCGGTCGCCGCTGCTGGTCCACAATCCTCGGCCCTTCCAGCCGGCATTTGGGTCATCGATGCGTCCATCGAAGCCCTTGGCGTAGAAGCCCAACGGATAGGGCACGCGCAACGTAACCATCTTGCCGTCCTTGAGCGCGATCAGGCCGTCGTTGAGGTTGCCGGTCGACATCGGCACGTCATCGCCAAGCCCGAACGTGTTGTGCTGGTCAACCCAGCTGTAGTAGCTCGCCTCGGCGCTGTTGTCGCCGATGCCTTCGAAGCCTGGGCCCGGGTATTTGTAGAATTTCCAGCCCTCGGGACAATGATCGCCGGTGGCATTGGGGCCGTTAAGCGGCCCTTTGCACAGACGCCGGTCAAAGCTGCCAATATGGCCGCTCGCGAGCGATACCCAGACGACCCCCTTGCTGTCGATATCGCCGCCGCGAGGACCGTAGCCCGGCAACGGGATGTTGTAGATTTCCGACAGCGCCGTCGCGGGCGGGTTTGAGCCCGGATCGACGCGAAGAACCGCTCCTTTGCCCCCGAACACCCCAACGGTACCCCAGATGGAGCCGTCGGCAGGGTTAGGCATCACGGCATAGAAGCCGCCGGCGATGCGTTTGTCCTTGCTCGGGTCGACGGGCTGGTTAGGCTCGACATAGTCGTCGCGCTTGCCGTTGCCATTGGTGTCGAG